>Ga0247610_10000136_pt1 | contig 119600 bp, 82 predicted proteins | sample 174DNAGHGhighgp2_FD_193483 | JGI IMG/M metagenome (GOLD analysis project Ga0247610, IMG submission 193483) | Sheep rumen microbial communities from Palmerston North, Manawatu-Wanganui, New Zealand - 1742 DNA GHGhigh gp2 | ecosystem: Host-associated > Mammals > Digestive system > Stomach >... | reverse complement strand
CATCTTGGAATGTTCATGCTGTACAAGTATCTTTAGTAGATGAACAAGATCAATTTACTGGAATATTTTTAGTACAGTCCGCAGAAGTTCATCAATTACTTCAAACACATTTCCATTTATATTGAGTGCTTGAATCAGTAACATCTTGGAATGTTCATGCTAAACAAGTATCTTTAACAGATGAACAAGATCAATTTACCACTTGAGGAATATCTTTAGTACAGTCCGCAGAAGTTCATCAGTTACTTCAAACACATTTCCATTTATACTGAGTGCTTGAATCGGTAACATCTTGGAATGTTCATGCTATACATTTATCTTTTTCGGTTGAACATGATCAATTGACTGGAATATCGTATGTCGTATTTTCTAATTTCCAATAAGCATGAAACTGTTTATTATCTCTTACAGTTCGACTTGTAACTAGTTGTCCATTGTATTCTAATGAATTATCATACCATCCAGAGAAAATGTATCAAGTATAATGTACTTCTGGGAAGATTACATTCTCTCAATATGTAAACAATTGTGTTTCTGGTCATTCAATTTGTCAGCCATGGGTATGAAAGTTAATATAAAACTTTCTTGATGCAGAACAATTAGCAGTAACAGTGTTATTTGTACAAGTTCGTGAGAATGTAGCGTCTCCTGTAGTTACAGCCGATGCTTGTCCTTTATTACAAAGATTTGAAGTAGGTGTATTGGCAGTTGGAGTTCCATCTGCATTTCCACACTCTGCAGTAAGAGAAGAAGCATTTTTATCGGTGAAGTATCCTTCCTGTCCTGGTTTATCGATCTTCGCTCTTTCTTTATCAGTATAGTTAGAATCCCACACTGTTCCATTTCATCCAACAAGTTTTGGAGTATTATTGAATATGGCAGAAGAACTATAAAGAGATGATATACTAATAGTTGTAAATTGTTCAGATGCAAAGATAGTTGTTAATTTCTCGCAATCAGTGAACATATTCCCCATATGTATTACATTAGATGTATTGAAATTTGATAAATCCAAAATTGTTAAATTATTACAATTATTAAACATTCCATTTAGCCACTTAACCTTAGAAGTATCAAAACTTGATAGATTTATATTTGTTAAATTAATACAATCTGTGAACATTCCTTGCATACTTATAGCATTAGAAGTATTGAAAGATGAAAGATCTAAATCTGTTCAAAGATACTGCGCAAACATGTGGTCAAAATCAGTAACATTAGAAGTGTCAAAATTTGATAAATTAAAACTTGTTACACCACAACCATCAAACATCATATGCATATCTTTTACTTCAGAAGTATCAAAAGATGAAAGATCTAAATTTGTTAGTTCTACACATGCTTGAAACATAGCCGTCATATTAGTTACATTAGATGTGTCAAAATGAGAGAGATCCAAACTTTGCAATTCTAGACATCAACCGAACATTTCTTGCATGTTTGTTACATGAGAAGTATCAAGATCTGTTAATTCAATCTCATAAAGTTTTCTAAAATCTTTAAACATTCCTTTTGCATCTTGATTTACAAAAATCTTTTGAATCTCTGAATAATAGTAGATAGTTCCATTATTATACCAAACGTAAACTGGAGCAGATTCTGTTATGGAAATTGTTGTTGTTACATCAGATGGAAGTGTTTTAGATCTTCTGATATAGTGAATATTTTTTGAAGCTCAAGCAAGTGAAATTAATATACTATTAAATTCACTTCCTGGTTTTAAAGTAGCAGTAGTATAACTCATTGTACAACTTCTTCCATTGACGGAGTATCCGTCCTTACATTCAAATGCACAACTATTAGCACTTGTTCCATTTGAAGTCCATCCAGAGAATCCATTACCGATTGCTGTACAGTCTTCACATTTCAAAGTCTTACCATAAAATACTTTTCCACCTATACTGTATTGTCCATTTGAACATGGCTTATTATCTGTCTTTGCAGGATCTATTCAATCTCAAGGATTTACAATAATATAACATTCTGTTTCTGCTTTCGCACCAGCAGTACTTGTGTAAGCACCAGGACAAGATTTGATTCCTTGACTCATTCCTGAGAAAGTAAAGGTTCCTCCTGTACAGTAGCTTCAAGGAATACAAGTTGAACAAGTTTCTTCATTTGCTTGAAGGAATGTTCAAGATTGACACGTGATTGTCTTATTAGTACAATGAGCATAAAGAGTATGAGAAGTCTGATTGGTTACGAGAGTATCTGATTTAACCTGAGTTCCCCCTGTTTTACTTGTTCGCCATCCATTAAAGGTATATCCTGCTCTGGTAGCACTAGGAAGTTCTCCATAAGAAGTATTGAAAGTTACAATTTTACTTGATTCTCCGATAATATTTCAACAGTCATCAGCATTAAATGATACAGCCATGGTGATGGTTTCTTCTTTTTTACAAGTATTTTCAGTAAAAGTATACCCTGATTTACAAGTATAAGAACAGTTATTAGAACCACATTCTTTTACTAAATTAATCGCTGTAGGTTTCCCCTCTGGTAAATTAAAATCATTATGACAAGATTCTGCATTGATAAGATCAAGTTGATGAATATTTTCACATCGTCATTGAGAAGTTGGAATACATGAGAGAGAAAAATTTCCTGTTTCTTCATAATCAAGATCTACCAAGCTTCAATTTGTACATCTTGCTTCAATCATTTTTTGTTGATCACGATCACAAACTTGGATTATTTCATCGTTTGCAACAGTAAGTCCATCGATTTTACAAACAGGATTTGGATTTGAAATAGTCTTACATCCCGTAAAAATTTCATAATTTCCTTGATTGAAAAGTTCCCAAGATTTTCCATTACAATAATACCGACAAACTCCTGTTCATGTCTCTTTTTTTGTTGTTGTGATCGTACCATTAAGAGATCAAGTACATTTTTGTTTTTCTAAATCTACTCCTGATTGATAAACAATTCTCATTCCTCATCAGATTTCTAGATCTATTCCTTTATTTTTGATATTAGTATTGATTCTTACTCCATTTGGAGAAAAAATACGAGCATTATTTGCTGTAGCATTAGTTCATGAATCATTATAAGCAAAAATATGATCTCATGTATTAGTATCTCACATAAACTTTCCTCCAATAATAAGACTTTTATTTCTCTGCATTGAAGCTGATGATCCTTGTACTTTAATAGTGGTATTCCCAGTCCCCTCAATCGTTAATGGATGAGCAGTACTTGTTCATCATGCTCATCAGATATTTACCGTATGAACATCATTTATTTTAATATTATTTCCTCAAATAGAATATTCTTGTTCTTTAGAAGTACTATTTTTCTTTCCTCCGATGATATAATTATTAGTTTCTGCGGTTTTTTGTTCATATCATCCTACAATATAACTATCTGATCCACTATATAAGGTATGTCCATATCCTCAAAAACTCGCTGCATTTTTTCTGGTTCCCTCTATTGCAGTTCTATTTCCATCCGTTCCTACTGTTACGAAATCTCAAGCGATCACTCAACTAGAAAAATTCACACTTCATTGGGATTCTGAAATAAAATCTCCCGAACTAACAAATTTACCATCTTTATATTCTCCTGTAAAAGAAAGAGAAGTCAGATCTGCTCTATGGAGTTGATGTTCTTCCGGAATTTGAATGGTTAATGCCGTAGTAACAAGTGAAACTCCTGTTACAAGAGAAATCCCCATAAGTAAATAGGATTTTAAAGTGAATGAATGTGAAGTCTTTTGAGTCATGCGATTCATAAAGAGAATAAAAAGTATAATTAATTTTATTCATAAAAACATGAAATGTCAAATTTTGGAGGAGAGAAAAAATTGAAAAAAAGTCAGACTTTTATAAACTCTTTTTTGTTTAATTGAAATAGGGCGCATGTTACATTTAGAAAAATTGGCAATATTAGATCAGCATCAACAGTTTTTACAAGAAAGAACGAAAAAATCTGATCTTTTTCTTGTGTGAGGATGTGTAAGAGATTTGCTCCTTGGTATCACGAAAGATCCGTTGGATATTGATTTTACGATGGGAGGAACTCCCGGACAGCTTTATCAAGATTTCGATAAAGAGGGGCTTTCGCATTTTATGACGGAAAAATTTGGGACGATTACCTTTCTTCCGCCTGATCATTCAGGAAGAGAATATCAGTTGACACCATTGAGAACGGAGGGAGATTATGAGGATTTTCGTCATCCGTGAGAAATCCATTGGAGTAATGATATTTTGCTTGATTTTCAGAGGAGGGATTTCACGATCAATGCGATGTATTATTTCAGTACGGAGAAAACGACGAAAGCTCCTTTAGATTTTGAAAAAGAGGGAAGTCTGACTGATGAACAAGGACTTTTGAAAATTTTAGAAAAAGAGGGATACTGCTATGTAGCAGATTTAAACTTGCTTATCCTCCAGAAGCTCGATTATCTTGATCAAGTATTTCATCAAGCGCATTTTGATGAAGATTATTTTAGATATCTTATCGAAACGCAAAAAACTGCTGTTTTCCGAAATCAAGAAACCTTCGACGAACAGCCTCAAAGATTCCGTGTTTTACTCGATCCTGCGAAAGGACTGCATTCTTTCATTCACAAAAAAGTGGAAACAGTGGGAGATCCTGATAAGAGATTTTGAGAGGATGCTTTAAGACTGATTAGAGCACTCAGAATCGTGAATATCTGCAATCACAAACTCCTCAAAATGCAGGAAACCGATCAAAAAGTGAAACTATTCGATTACCAGCCAGAACTTCGGGATAGTATCAAGAGAAATGCTTCGTTGATTCAGCATGTTGCAAAAGAGAGGATCAAGGACGAACTTACAAAAGTCTTCCAAAAGGGAAATCCTTTCTGATTTATGGTTCTTTTAAATGTTAGTGGATTATTACCTTTTCTCTTTCCTGCGTTGGAAAAAACGAAATTTGTGGAGCAACCGATTAGGTATCACGCATTTGATGTTTTCACGCATATTTTGATGACGCTTAAAGCTGTGCAAGATTTGACGGAGGATTATTTGGTGAGATTTGCGATGTTGTATCACGACGTGGGGAAAGTCGCTCAGTACGAGGCATATACCAAAGCAAAAAATAAAGAAGAAATCAGAATGATTATCGGAGGTCCCTTGAATCACAGGAATAGCTCTCCGATTTTGATGAAAAAGGATTTCAGAGAACTTGGTTTCTCTCACAAGGAAATCGAAACGATAGAGCGATATATCGCAGAACATCATACTCCTTGAGAAATCTTGAACGCTAATCCTGACAACCGAGAAAAGAAAGTCAGAAAACTTTATAGTGAAAAGGGCTTTGAAATGGTTGATCATCTCTTCGATATCAATATTGCAGATAGAATTGGACAGTGTAATCCTCTTCAGAATTCTTCCGATTTGACAGATTCATATGAATTGAAAAATATTTTGAGAAAACTTCAAGCAGAGGAGGGACAATTCAAAAAAACTGATCTTGCCATCAATGGGAAGGTTATTATGGAACATTTCTCTTTGGAGCCAAGTCCTTTGATTTGAGAGTTGTTGCAAAAAGCATTTGATTGGGTGTTGGTAGATATTCAGACGAGAAATACTGAACATGAATTATTAAGTTATGTGAAAAGTTTATTGATGAATCAAGGAGAGTAGAATGGTTATTGTAGGGACGGGATTTTCCCCGTCCTTTTTTATTTATGATATTTTGTTATAAATCGATAAATAAAAAACATCGAAGAATAGAGTAAACCCTATCTCCGATGTGTTCTGTTCGTAGCTGTGTTCTGTTCGTAGCTGTTTGTGTTACCTCATGTACCATCCTTGTGGTGTTGCCACCACAAGCAGGTCACCAAAACCTATTGGATGAAGGCTGTACGCTCTTCCAAGCTTCATCTGGGGGATCATTTCTCCCAAAACCACTTTGATTTTTTCGATCTCGAGCTCTTTATACAGAAAGGTCGGTTTGCTGCCGAAAGCAGCCTGGAGGAACTTCCACCAAGTGTCGCAGGAATATTTTTCCAACAGTGAAAGAATTGCCTCAATGCCTGCTTCTACGGTCCATGATTTGAGAACGGAAACGTCAATTACTTCCATAATAGTAAACAGTTAAGTAACACAATATGTTTCCCTTGTAGATCCACAAGGTTGAATATATCATATATATATACTTAAAAGTCAAGAGAAAATTAAGCAATTTTTTATAAATAAAAAATCCCTCTGTCCTACGGACATCTCCCTTTGAAAAGGGAGAAAAAATGAGGGTAAAAATATGTCATTCTGAACAAAGTGAAGAATCTTAAGCATTAGAAGATGTTTCGCCATCGCTCAACATGACAAATTGATGTTCCCCTTTGTTTGCCCCTATAAGGGGAAATGTCACGATAGTGACAAAGGGGTTAGGGACACGGCGAAGCCGAGAGGATTTTTATTCTCTTTAAAAATCCTCAGTCACTTTGTGACAGCTCCTTTAAAAAAGGAGCACAAGATCCGTCATTCTGAACGCAATAAAGAATCTTTTATAAGATATTTCGCTATTGCTCAACATGACGAAAAATCATTAACAACAAATCAAAGTCGTAAATTCTCCCTCTAAAAGATCTCTTCCGTGTAATCCTTCATCGGTAATTTCAATAATCGTATTGAGATAGATTTTTTGAGGATGGAATTTTTTTACGAGGTTTTCTACTGCTTTCAAGGTCCCTCAAGTTGCAAGTAAATCATCATGAATCAATACGATGTCCTTTTCATTCAGAGCATCTTTATGAATTTCGATGGAGTCTGTTCCGTATTCTTTTTGGTAGCTTTCACTGATCGTTTCTGCGGGTAATTTTCAAGGTTTACGAGCTAAAACGACTCAAGCTCCGATTCTATAAGCAAGTGCAGAAGCCATAATAAAACCACGACTTTCAATTCCTACAATTTTAGTAATTCCTTTATCTTTGTAAAGTTCATAGAGTTCATCAGTCATGATTTGAAAACATTGAGGATCGTTGTAGAGGGTAGTAATATCACGAAAATTGATTCCTTTGATCGGAAAATCTGGGATAGAGCGGAGATTCTTGAGGAGGAGAGGATTATTCATAGTAATGAGAAAAAAGAGTAAAAGTCAGACTTTTTTTATCTTTTTTATACTTATTTTTTAGGGGGATTTTTTCAAGTTTGAATCGTTTTTTATTTGCTATCTTTTCTCAAATTTTTATACTACTGTTGTTTATTTTTCGTTTCGTTTGATGAGTTTTTTGAGAAATTTATTGGATAAAATCCTTGGAACCAATACTCTGTATTATCCTTGATGCTTGACGAAGGCTCTTTTGCCGGAGATTCAGCAAAATTATGAGGAGATTTTACAGAGTTTGTGAATCGATTTTATCAAGCTTTCTGATAAAGAATATTGCTGTGGAAGTCCTGTTTTGAGAGCAGGAATGAGAGATGCTTATGAAAAAATCAAAGCGAGAAATATCGAAATTTTTAAAGCCCATGCGGTAGGCTTGATTATTACCAATTGTCCTGCCTGCTATAATATGTTCAAGTATCAATATCGCTTGGAAGAAGAACACGGGATCAAAGTGGAACATATCACTCAGACGCTCAAAAGATACGAGAAAAAACTCAAAGATAAGGAACTTTTGAAAGAAATTACTTATCATGATCCTTGTCATTTGGGAAGGTTGTCGTGAATTTATGATGAACCAAGAGAAATCTTGAAGAAAATGGGATATCAAGTCCAAGAGCTTTCTCATTCGAGAGAACAGTCTTTCTGTTGTGGGGGAGGAGGAGGATTGGTAAATAATAATCCTGAATTGTCCGAGAAAATTTGTCAGCAAGTGCTTTCCGAAATTCCTGAAGGTGCAAGTTTAACTAGTCCGTGTCCGATGTGTTATTTTCAGTTCAAAAAACATGCTCAAAATATCGAGGTAAAAGAATTTTCAGAAATTATTTTAGAAGATAAGAAAAAAGGATGACAGAAAGAATAAAAAGAGATGAAAAGTCTGTCTGTTCTCAATGTGGACTTTGTAAAAATGTGTGTCCTGCTTATAAAGTTCTCAAAGATGAAATCGCCTCACCAAGAGGAAAAAATCTCTCTTTCCAAGCTTTACAAGAAGGGAAAATTCAGATTTGAGGAAAATATTTTTTTGAGTATTGTAATGGTTGTGAAGCTTGTATTGCCGTTTGTCCTCTGAAATGTGGGTTTGATGTGATTAAAGCGAGAGAATATCTTGTTGCTCAGGGATTTACTTCTCCTGAAAATGAACAGATGGTAGAAAATATTGAAAAATACAGAAATCCCTTTGGAAAACTTGATGAGGGGACTTCTGCACCTGATAAATTGTATTGCTGTTAAACATATTTTATCTTCTATGTTGACTGATGAAAGTTACGATCGATGAATCAAGTGCAAATCAAAGATTTGATAGATTTCTCAGAAAATTCTTTAAATCCTATCCTCAAATTACCTTATCAGATATCTTTTCTGCCATGAGAAAAGGGGAGATTTTGCTTAATGGAAAGAAAAAAAAAGGAGAAGTCAGAGTGAATTTGTGAGATGAAATTGAAATTTCTGATCTTTTAGTGAAAGACGAGGTTTCAGTTCGTAATCATTCAGCTCAAGAAATAAAAGCAAAACAGCTTTCTAAAATTTCCAAAGAGGAGATCAAGAAAATGATTCTTTATGAAGATGAAAATCGGATCGTTTTTAATAAACCCGCAGGAATCGTTCTTCATGAATCGAAAAAACATCGAAATGATTTATCAATGAATGATTACCTTGAGTTTTATGCTGCCGATTGTGTACAAGGGACTTTTAAGCCTTCTTTTTGATATAGACTTGATAAAGATACTTCTGGAGTCTTAGTGGGAGCAAAAAATTATGAAGCATTGCAATATCTCAATGAGATCATTAGAGAAAGAAAAATTGATAAAACCTACCTCACTCTTGTAGCTTGAAAAACTCCCAAGAAGTTTACGATTACGAAATCGATCGAGAGAGTGTATAATCAGAAATTTGATCGTGCAAAAATGGTCTTAAATGATGATGGACTTGATTGTAAAACGGAATGTGAAACGATTCAGACTTTTAAATCTTCTTTTTTGGGAACGATTTCTTTTTTGAGAGTAAAAATTTATACAGGAAGAATGCATCAGATTAGAATTCATCTCGCCAGTGAAGGGTATCCTGTGTTAGGGGATTTGATTTATGGAAATCCTGTGATCAATAGAAAACTTAATAAAGAATTTCATATCACAAGACAATTACTTCATTGTTATCAATATTCTTTTCAAGATATCAATGGGAAAACAATTACTTTTACTGCAGAAATGCCCGATGATTTTGAAAAGGTTTTAAAGAATAACAATGAAAAAAGAGTCTAAAGTCAGACTCTTTATTTTTTTATTTCTTTTCAATGATGTTTATCACTTCTTCCAAAATGGTTTCGATAGGTTGATCTGCATCAATGTCGATGATTTTATCCATTTCTCTAAGATGATTGATGACAGGCATAGTTTCTTTTTCAAAAGCTTCCAATCTTTTTTTGATACTCTCATCTACATCGTCTGTACGGTTTTGTTCTATCGCTCTTTGTTTGATTCTTTCAATTGCTTTTTCTCTGCTTAGATTAAAATTGATAGCGATAAAATCTCTTCCTTCTTCAATTTCTGTTTTAAGGAAAAATTCCATTTGAGCCTTTGTCCTTGGAAATCCATCCATAAGCATAGGTTTTTCTTTTACAATATGAGAACAAAGAGTAACGAGATCGAAAAGGAGATTATCACTAACCATTTCTCATTTTGCAACGGTTTCTTTGACATAATTTGAAATAAGATTTTCATTAGAATTTAATGCTCTGAAAATTTGTCCAGGTTCTAAATATTGAAATTCAGGATACTTTTGTAAAAGTAATTTAGCTTGTGTTCCTTTTCCTGAACCTTGAATTCCAAAAAATACGATATCTTTCATAATTTTTGATGATGAAATAAAACATGCTCTTTATATTGATTTAGCTTTACTTTTCAAGTAGGGGAGGATTAAGCATAAAAGAGCACAAAATTCATAGAACCTCACCCCTATCCCTCTCCTTAGTAAGGAGAGGAAAATCACGAAGTGATGGGAGAGGTTAATACACAAATGATTTGTAGGGACGACGGCTTGCCTCGTCCTTTTTCTTTACCAAAACATTTCCCCCATAAAATTCAAGTTGTTTTTCTTCCTCTAATTGATACAATTTTTCTGAGTTTAAAATGTATAAAATTCTCGAAATAGTTTATATTTTGAAATAGTAATTAATGGTATTTAATGCCCAAAAGCAGATTGCTGAGATTCAAAAACTTTACAAACAATATCTTGGAAACAAAACTCCAGAGAAATATTTAAATTGGATGAAAACTTTGAAATCATGAGATGAGGAAACTACCACAGATCCTCTTTTTAGAGATATGCTTCAAAATGAATATTTATGGGGATATAATTGAGATAATGTATTATTGCAACAACAAAAACATAAAATAGTTTGGAATTGAGAAACTAAAATAGCGAAACCAGATTTTGAAACCAATAACGAGTTTTGTAAAATTCCAGTATTATTTGATTCAAAATCAAGTAATATTTCATTTGAAGAAATGATTTCAGGCTCAAATACTGTCTTTGAAACAACATTTAGGAGATATTTATTAAGAATTAAACCTGAATATAAGTATATTATATGATTTAATTTAGAGTATATTATTCTTTATGAAAAAATTGATGAAAATAATATTTCTACTAAGATAATTGTAAATGTACTAAAATTATTAAAAGAAGATAAAGAAGAAATTAAAAATTTAGGAATGTTGCTTGATGAGACTAGATTCAAGCAAATATCTATGGAAGATAAAATTACTATTTTAAAAAACAAAAAATTTGAAGATACTCCATTTAATACAGAATTATTTTTTGAGAAGTATATCAATACAAGGGATAAATTGCAGATGTTTTTTGTATCAAGATTAAAATATAAGGATATAACAAGAGATAACTGCGATATAGATGTTCAAAGAGATTTGCCAGATTCTGATAATGATGATGAATTTAGAGAGCAACTAGCAAATAGGTTGACTATGATTGAATTTTTTAAATATATTTTCATCAGGACTTATGAAGATTTTGGTCTGATTCATTTTTCAGAAGAAGATAAAAAGATAATTCCTATCTCTTATGGAAAAATAATTAATAACTTGGAATCTAAAGGTCAAACTTGATTATTTTCAGATTTTTTAAATACTTTTTTTGAAAGTTATATTACAAAAATTTCAGAGCAATGAATTGCAGACATTTGAAAAGAATATTTTGATTGATTTTTAACATTATTCAAAAAATACGAGTGATTTATTGGTGATTTGGTGATAGATAATAAAGCAAAATTTGATTATTACAATATTTTGTTTGATATAATATTTTTCCTAAATGAATTTAATTTTAGGGAACTTGGAGATGATATTATAGGTTGATTATATGAAAAAACATTGGATAGAGAAGATAGAAAGAAATTCTGACAATTCTATACTCCTAGATATATCATTGATTTTATACTTGATACATTGGCTATAAAACCAACTGAAAATGTAAAAGTTGCTGATGTAAGCTGTGGAACAGGATGATTTTTGGTGAAATATCTGGATAGAATTAAATGAGATTTACTAAATGATAACCTTAAACTTATAGATATTTTCAAATGAGTGTATGGAGTAGATATTAAAGAGTTCTCAGTTTTACTAACGAGATTAAATATTGCTTTAATGTTTATCTTAAAAAATAAAGCATTACAAGATTATAACCTGGAAACTAAAAAAATCAGACTAAATAATATTATACAGTGAGATGGGCTATGAATCCAAAATTCTTTACCAATTAAAGATTGAGATTTGGATTATGTGGTTGGAAATCCTCCATATGTATGACAAAAATGAAATTCTGAAATTTTTGAACCAATCAAATCAGATTCTTTTTTCAAAGAGATGTTTGTGAAAAGGTCAGATTTTTATTACTATTTTATAATTCAGTGAATCAAGAAATTAAAAGAAAATTGAAAACTTGGATATATTATCCCAAGAGAGTGGATTACAAGTGATTCTGGATATAAGCTCAGACAATATATTTTGGATAATTGTAAAATTTTATGAATCATAGATTTTAATTGAATCAGTATTTTTGAAGATGCAGGGACTAGCTCTTGCTTGTTATTCCTTCAAAAATGTAAAAATAAAGAATGAGAGTTTTCTTTTGTCCAATTTAAAAATCATGATAAAAAGAATCTGGTGAAATATATAGAATCAAATAGGGATAAATTACATAAAAAAACATCTTCTGAATATTGAGAAGCAAAAGATAAAATTGATAGTTGATATGAGATATTTTCAAATAAAATCATAAAATATAGTAATTTCAGAAAAATCTTGGATAGTATCGGTAGATGAGAAAAATTTGATATTAGCTTCTTATGATGATTAACGAGTGGAAAATTATTTTTAAATGATTTTATAGATATTAAAAAAATAAATCAGACAGAATTACAAGATAGTGCTTGGTTATTTTGAGAAAATATAAAGGGTTGAAATGTTGTAAACTTATGAAATATATTAACAGTTCAAGTTTGAGTTCAAACATGATGTGATAATGTAACGGAGAAACATATAGAAAAATGACTTTCAAAAAAAGAACAAGAATGAAGATGAATATTTGTCTTGAAAGAATGAACGGAAATAAGGGGAAGTTGATTAATTGATATAGAAAAATGAAAAAACAATATATGAAATATAGAAATAAATTTATGGGAAAATTGATGATGGCAAAAATTAAATGATAATGAAAAATTCTATATAAAGCCATTGTTTTGATGAAAAGATTTACAAAAATGGACATTAAATAAATCATGAGAATTTCTTGTCTTTTACAATATAACAAATTATTTGCATAGTTCTGATATCCAAACTTTGAATAAACATTTTACAAATTATAAATGACCGTTATTGAATAGAAATTCTAAATGATGAAAAATTATTACTGATGAAATAATAAATCATACAGAAGATATCCGTACTTTATATAATTGAGATTGAAGTACTTTAGCAACATTATGAAAATGATTATGGAATTTACTCCAAAAATACGGTTTTTGAATTAATTATGATAAGGAAAAAATAATAACTTCATCTAGGGCAAATGGTTTTTGTTATTCTGATGGTGTAGCTTACTGATTAAGTTGATTAAATTATATATTTATTGATGAAAAAAATCCATATACAAAGCAAATAGATAGTTTTTCAAATAGAAAAGATTTTTTGAAATTTGTAAATGCTGTTTTGAATAGTAAATATATGATGAATTTCCTTAAATCAAATAATTTAAATGCTATTACTGGTAAGAAAATAAAAGAAGAAATTTATCTTCCAAAGATAGACTTTGAAGATCAAGAAGACATGAAAAAGTATAATGAAATCGTAGATATAGCTAATCAACTTATTCAATTAGAAAGGGAAGAAGATAGTGGGATTTCTCTCAAGAAAAAATGAGAAGATGATATTTTGGATACTAATTGAGAAGAATTTAAGAATCTTATTAATTCAAAAAATTACGAACTCGTGAATAGTCCAATTTGATTGGAAATAAAAAATTGATGAAATCAATATATTATCATTTGATGAGATTCTGATGATATATCATCAAAATATTCAGAATGAGATAAAACAATTTGAGAATTGTTATGAATAAGATTTAGTAATGATAAAGAAAAGGAAGAAAAGAAAAAACAATCAAATCAAAGAATTGATGAAATTGTTGATGAATTTTATAAATCCGAATAAGATTTTAATTTGATATATCATCACTTCATGACGGTAAAATATTCCATTAGATTTTATAAAGACCAAGAAGTCAGAGCACTTTGGGATGAAGATAATTCCAAATGGTGGTTTTCTATAGTTGATATTGTTGGAATTTTATCAGAAAGTAAAAATCCCCAAGTTTATCGAAGAAAACTCAAACAGAGATTAAAAGCTGAATGAAATGAAAGTGTGACAAAATGTCACGGTTTAAAAATGATGGCTCCCGACGGGAAATTTCGTTTAACCGATGTGCTCGACGGGGACGGAATTATTCTCTTGGCTAAAAATTTCCCCAATCATAATGGCTCAGATTTTTTAGATTGGTTTTTGTATAGTGAAAACAGTATTGACGGACAGAGTAGAAAAAAAGCTTATGCCTTATTTGAAAATCATTTGATTCAGGAGGAAGATATTTGAACAGTAAAATCTTTGAAGCAGATCCATGCTTATTTATTTTGAGGATTGTATGATTTTGCAGGGAAGATCAGACAGAAAAATATCTCAAAGTGAGGTTTTAGATTCGCAACCGCGGAATTTTTGGATACAACGTTACATCAAATCGAACTCATGCCAGAAACTACGTTTGATGAAATTATGGATAAATATGTAGAGATGAATATTGCTCATCCTTTTATGGAAGGAAATGGAAGAGCGACGAGAATTTGGCTTGATTTGATTTTGAAAAAGAGGTTAAAAGTCTGTGTGGATTGGAGTCAAATCAATAAAAATGAGTATCTTAATTCCATGGTTGAAAGTGTATCGAATACTTCCAAACTCAAACAATTAATCAAAGGAGCATTAACGGATAAAATTGATGATAGAGATGTCTTTATGAAAGGAATTGATTATAGTTACTATTATGAAGAAGAGTAAAAAGTATTAAAAAAATCTGAATCTTTATTGTGATGTTTGTAGGGACGACGGCTTGCCTCGTTCCTTTCCCCCATAAAAACATTTTCTTTGCCAAAAATTCAAGTTGTTTTTCTTTCTCTAATCAATAAAATCTCTTTTTAGTTCAAGGTTTATTTCCAAACAGCATCGATGCCAAAGAAAACAACGAAAAATATCCAAAAAGACTTAGAAAAGTCAGATTTTTCATCTCTTTCTTCTTTCTCTTCCATGAATGATGATCCTACGATGATTACTTTTGAAGGAGTGAAGACGAATAATCTCAAAAATATCAATATCTCCTTTCCAAAAGGGAAAATTACGACAATTACGGGAGTTTCTTGAAGTGGAAAATCTTCCTTAGCCTTTGATACGATCTATAAAGAAGGGCAATATCGTTATATCGAGTCTCTTTCGAGTTATCTTCGTCAGTTTTTTAATCTTTGAGAAAGACCTGATATTGATTACTGTTCTGGACTTTCCCCAGCGATCGCGATTGAACAGAATAAAAGAGGGGGAAATATCAGAAGTACGGTAGGAACCTTAACGGAACTTGATGATTATATGAGGCTTCTTTTCGCAAAAGTGGGAGATTGTTATTGTCATTCGTGTGGGCATCCGATTAGGCCACAGACGGTTGAACAGATTATGGATGAGATTCAGAAAGAGTATTTAGGCGAAAAAGTCTATCTTCTCAAGGAAACTGCGAGTTTAAAAAATGCTGATGAACTTCAGAAATTTGTGAAAAATAATAAAACGAAAGTGGAGAAAGGCGAAGGTTTTACGAGGTATTTATTGGTAAGAGAACCGAAAGAAGAAGTTTCTGATGTTGATCTTTTACTCAATGCGAAGAAAAAGAAGAGAACCTTCAATGGGAAAGCACTTTTACAGCCGATTGAATATTTTTATTTAGAAGATCCTTCAGTTCCTCAGGATTATTTCCCGCTCAAAGTGTACGGAATTTTTGATCGTGTGACGGTTGATGAAACGAAGATTCCGAGGTTGAAAGAGGATATTATCAAGATTCTTGGAAGTCAGAAGAAGTTTGGAATTTTTAGAGCTGAAAGTGCAAAAAAATCCGAGTCAGAATCTCCAAAAGTCGAGAGATGAGGAAAATCCAATATCTCATTGGAAGGATTAGAAAATTTGACCGAAAAAGAAGAAGAAAAAAAAGAGAAAAAGTCTGATTCTCTTCAACGATTTACTGATAAAATGTTCTGTCCGAACTGTAATATTGTTTATCCTGAATTCACGACGAAACATTTTTCTCCGAATAGACAGGAGGGAGCTTGTGAACATTGTAATGGAATTGGAGAGATTCTTCAAGTGGACTACAATAAAATCATTGATCCGAATTCTTCGTTTAGAAATGCGATTCTTCCTTGGAGGGATTCGAATCTTGGACAAGAGATTTTGAGAAAATTGGCAGAAAAATATTCCATGGATCTCGAGAAACCGCGAAAAGATCAACCAGAACGATTTTTGCACACCGTTGTGTATGGAGATAATGAAAATATGAGAGTGATGATCTCGTGAAAAATGACAACGATGGTGTATAGAGGAATTGAAGAAATCATCAAAGATCAATATGCGAAAGGAGTTTTAACGGTAGATTTTCAAGCAATGCTCGATATGAAACCGTGTCCTCACTGCTTTGGATCTAAACTCAAAAAGGAGAGTTTATATGTTTTCCTTACTTTCCCCCAAAAAGCAAAAAAGGAACTCGAGAAATTACCGCATTTCAAGGATTTTTTCGTAAATAAAGAAGATCTTGAAGAAGTACAACCGTTAGAGGAAGAAAAAATCAAAATCAATATCTGGGATATGCAAAAAATCCCGTTGCAAGAAGTGCAAGAGATCATTCAGATTTTTATTTCTTTTTCAAGTCATGAAAAAAGTCTGATTGAGAAAATTACGAAACCTTTGCTTGATAGAATGCAGACGGTAATTGAACTTTGACTTCCGTATTTGATGACCATTAGACCGATTGATACCTTATCTGGTGGAGAAATTCAGAGGCTTCGTCTTGCAAAACAGCTTGGAAATAAATTGACCGGAATCGTGTATGTGCTTGATGAACCAACGATTGGGCTTGATACCAAGGAAATTCAAAAAACGATCGCTTCGATCAAAAAACTGCAAACAATGGGAAATACCATTGTCGTGGTAGAACATAATGAAGAATTTATCAAGGCTTCGGATCGGATTATTGAGATTGGCCCGGGGGCTTGAGATTTCGGAGGAAAGGTAACTTTTTCTGGAAGTTATGAAGAGTTTCAAAAATCTGACTGTTTAACTGCACAATATGTGAGAGGAGAGAAACAGATCTCCGTTGATTTTTCACATCGTCCAACCAATAAACGAGTCAAAATCCTTAAAGCGCATAAAAATAACCTTCAAAATGTTACAACCAAATTGAATATTGGAAGTTTTACCGTGATTACTTGAGGATCGGGGGCTTGAAAAACGACATTAATGTATCATATTTTGTATCGTTTCCTCAATGAAAAAGAAAAATTCATTCAATCCTATATCAGACTCCAAATGTTGAAACAAGGACTCTCACGAGAGGAAATCCTTTCTGCTCCAGTAATGAGAACAGAAGAATACAATCATTATGCGAACCTTGCCACTCAAGAATTTTACGAAGATTTAGGAGTTGATAAAATCGAAGGAGCCGAAGAAATCAAAAATACGATTTATGTGGATCAGACGAGCATCGGAAAATCTCCAAGAAGCTGTCCAGCAACGTTTATCAGTGTATTTGATAAGATTAGATTGCTTTTCGCCGGAACCAGTGAGGCAAAATATTTAGGATTTAATAATAGTTATTTCAGTTTTAATAGTGAAAAAGGTGCTTGTTCTGCTTGTAATGGATACGGATATAAGAAAATCGAACTTCAGTTTTTACCCGATACGTATGTCCATTGTGAACTTTGTGAAGGAAAAAGATATAAGCCTGAAATCCTTTCGATAAAACGAAGAGGGAAAACGATTGCCGATGTTTTGGATATGTATATTTCTGAGGCTTTAGATTTCTTTGAAGAAATTGATCCTATTAGAGATGAACTTCAATTACTCTGTGATATTGGACTTTGATATCTGAAAATGGGACAATCTGCACATACGCTTTCTTGATGAGAATCTCAGAGATTGAAACTTGTAAAACATCTTTTAAAAGAATATCGTGGAAATTCTGTGTATTTCCTTGATGAGCCAACGGTTGGACTTCATATGCAAGATATCGAGAGATTGCTTCGTGTTTTGAAAGTATTCCTTGAAAGAGGAGATACGATTTTAATGATTGAACATGATAAAAGTATTCTAAAGTATGCTGATCATGTTTTGAGGTTAGAGGATGGAGTTCTTGTTGAAGAAAAGTAAGGAGAATTCTTTTGGTTTATGCAATTTGTAATTCGTGCATTCTGTTTCTTATATAGGAGAATTTAAGAGAATTTTTTTGAGTATTTGCATTTTGTAAGTCATAAGTATTTTGTAAATTTAACCAAAATTGTGGCTCTGTTCATAATGCCACTGAAATTGTTAATGCCCATTCAGCATTGATATCTCTTCTTCAGGTAATTAAATGATTAACTTCTTGTCTAGATTTTCAAATAAGTTTTGCAAAAAAACTCTGAGTTCGTCATCTTGCCTCTAATTCATCTCATAATATTTCTCCTGGATGAATGATAAATGGTTTCATAAGTATAGGGTTAAATACTAAAAATTGGGGTGATAATGATTATTTACATCAAAGATATTGAAAATAATAATATCTCCAGAATTGGTATAGTCAAATTCGATTCTTCGTTGTTGATTGATTCTAATACTATAATGATCTTGATAATGTTCAAATTTTAATCATGTGATAGCAATAAGGTTTTTTATAGATGGAGTATTTTCTAAGGTAAGACATCATTTCGCATAACTTCTTCTAAGATTTTCAGGAAGTCTACGATCGTGATAATTTTGATCTTTATACAAAAGTTCCATCTCTTGATGTTTGAAAATCAAAGTATTCATCAATGTCTTCTCATCTATAAAACTTTAATTAGTATACAAAAAAATATACAAAATACAAGAGAAATTTTTTCAGGTTAATTTTCTAAATTTCGTATCTTGAAAATGTGGGGAAAAATCTTATAGTAAAAGAGCTTTATTTTTATAAAGGTTTTATGCATTATCAATTTTGATTTTCTTGACCTGCAGGAGCAGGAATCAATACGATTGGAATTTTCTTAGCGAAGTTCTTGATTCAGAAGGGATTTTTTTGTCGATTGGATAAAGAATATTCTTCTGTGATCAAAGGGGGAGTAAATACGATGTTGCTCAATATTTCTGATGAAGAAACTCCTTTTTTGAGTAGAAAAATCGATCTTTTTTTCTTTTGGGAGAAGAAGGCTTTAGAGAAAAATGAAAAAAAATATGAGATAAATCAGACTTATTCTCTTGAATCTTTGCAAACTCCATCGAAAAATCTCTACACGATTGGAATGATGATGAAGATTTTAGGTTTTAGTGAAGAAGAAGGGCTTCAATTTGTGCAGACTTTCTTTTGAGAAAAAAATGATGAAAAAAATCTGACTTCTTTCAAGGAAGGATTCACTACGGAAGAAAATCAGACTTTTTCTTCTTTTTCTCTTTTATCTTCTGAAAAAGAATCTTCTCAAGCTCATCTTTTCACAGGAAATGAACTTCTTGCTGAATGAGGAAAAGCTTGAGGACTAGAATTCTATTCTGCTTATCCGATGACCCCAGCAACTTCTGTTTTGAAAACGATCCTTAAATATCCAGAAATTACCTTTTTTCAAGGAGAAGATGAAATCGCTGTCGCAATGGCGATGCTAGGGGCAAAATATGCAGGGAAAAGAGCAATGTGTGCAACTTCATGAGGAGGTTTTGCTTTGATGACAGAGAGTGTTTCTTTTTCGATGCAAGCAGAAATCGGAGGAGTGTATATTATCAGTCAGAGAGATGGTCCAAGTACAGGAACTCCAACTTTTATGGGACAAGGGGATTTGTTTCTAGCCTTGTATTCAGCTTTTTGAGAAACTTCTCCTATTGTTCTTGCTCCTTCAAATTTCAAAGAATGTTATGAAATGATCGGTGATGCTTTGAATTATTCTGATCAATATCAACATCCTGTGATCGTCTTGGTGGATAAATTGCTTTCTGAAGGATATTGTACGATTTTACAGGATCAATTAAAAATCCCTGAAATCAAGAGAGGAAAACTTCATCAACCTCAAGAAACGGATCAATATTTGAGATATCAAGTTACAGAAGATGGAATTTCGCCTTATGCTTTCCCATGAATGGAGAAAAGCCTTTTTATCGCTACTTCTTATGAACATACGGAAAGTGGATCAACGAATGAAGATTCTGATATTAAACTTCAGCAAGTGCAAAAAAGAAGAAAAAAAATGCTGACTTTTCAAGAGAGAGAATTCCAAAACGGAGGATCTTCTGCTTTCGAAGTACTCAATCCAGATGCAAAAAAACTTTTTATCACTCGAGGAAGTCCAACGGAAACTGTGAAACAGGTTCTCAAAAATCATCAGGATCGAGGACTTATCGTTTTGAAGATGTTCTTTCCGGAAGATCCTGCTTTAAAAACTTTTTTTGAAACTCATCCTTGTGAGAAACTATACTTTATCGAACAAAATAGCGAAGGTCGAGCGGAAAAATGGCTTTCCGAAATTCTTGGTCTGAAAGCAAAAGAACGAGAAGGAAAAGTTGAACATTTTAGGAAAACGGATCTTTATCCTGTATTTGTAGAAGATATTGAGGGAATCCTTACTCATGAATCAAAGTAAATCTTCGTTTTTGAGAAACTTCTGGGTATTTTGTATGGTCTACTTCGGAGAGAAATAAATCTCTTGGTCTTGCCCAAACTTTTGAGGAATCTTCAATGTTTTGATAGATGATTAAGAGTTCTCCGGTTTCGGAATGAATCGCAGTTGTCAGAACTTTATAAAGTCCTCCTTTAAAATGTTGATAGGTTGCTCAGACTTTTATTTCTCTTTCCATTAGTACTTTTACAAATAAAACTTCTCTTACTATAAAATTCTTTTACCAGAAAACAATATCAAAAATTCATCCTTTTAAAAAGATAAAAAATCTGAATGAGAACTGATTTAATGCAATTTCAACGATGTCCATGATGTGGAAATTTTTCGATTTTTATGGCACTCAAACAAGCTTTGCAAGAATTATGAATCCCCGCAAAAGATACCGTTTTTGTGACAGGGATCGGATGTAACTCCAAAATGAGTCAATATCTCAATACCTATGGAGCAGAAACCTTACACGGAAGAGGAATCGCCTTTGCTACGGGAGTAAAACTCGCAAATCCTACTTTGACGGTGATTTCTCTTTCAGGAGATGGGGATAGTTATGGAATTTGATTGAATCATCTTTTGCAAACAGCGAGAAGAAATTTTAATATCCTTCATATTACTTGTGATAATAGAACTTATGCTCTAACAGTCAATCAAGCTTCCCCAACAACTCCTCAAGGAAAGATTACCCAAACCACTCCACAAGGAAATCCCTTTGAACCTTTTAATCCTTGTTCTTTATTAGTATCAGCAGGAGCAAAACGAGTCAAAGAAACTTCTTCCCAAAATCTTCCAGAAATGAAGGAACTTATCAAAGAAGGAATTCAATTTGAAGGATTTGCTCATTTACATGTAATGCAATATTGTCCAAGTTGGTGAGAGAAAGAATAATTTTCTTATTTTTTCTTTTATAGTATATCATTTTCTCAAAAAAGAACTTTTTTCTCTTTTGCTTTTTTTAGTAAAATAAAATATAATTAGGGTATCTTTACTCTTTTCATTCAATGGATAAAAAAACGTATGTATTGCAATTATTAAAAAAACTTGAACCATATCGAGTGGGATTTTCTGATTTAATTGTAAATGTGGAAATGGAAATTTGTAATAAAAATGATCTTGAGCAAATTATGAAGATTATCCATGAACAAATTAAAAATGTGAAAGATGAAAAAGTAAGAACGTTATTTGTAAAAACACAAGCTCTTTTAGAAAAAATTCAAGCACAAGAGCTTTTGCAAAGACAACAAGAAGAAACTGAGATTGATCAGATCTTGTGACAATTATAAATTTTACTTGTTAAACTTATAGTATGGATCAGCATGTAGAAAATACCGAACAACCTTCCAACTCTCCCGAACAGAATGACCTCTCAGCTTTAGAAAATCAAGATATCGCATGAGAAACTGCAGAAAAATGTCAGAATAATTCAGATTTGGAGAATCTTGCAAATATGGAAATTAATGATGTGAATACCGCAACAGAAATTTTGAAAAAAAATCGAAAGAATACGGATTTTTCTAAACGAAAACCTTATGAAATTATTAATGCTGCAAAGCAAATTCAAAAAGAGGCACAAAATCTTCGTCGTTTTGAACAAAGAAACGGAAAATTTGAAGTGAGTACAAATGATCCAGAATCGATTTTAAAAAAAATGTCTTATAGGGAAGAATGAGGAGAAATTATTTTACAAGTCAATAACTTACCTGAAGTCCATTTGAAAACTACTTTTTCATCATGAAGTGAAATTTTTGATAGACAACTTGATCCATGATTGAAAAAAATACTCGATGCAAGAGCCTATGCTCATAGTTTATCTCAGATTTCTCATCTTTTTCGAGAATGAAAAGGTTGGAGAGAAGATAAAGCAGATGCATTTTCACAGATTCAAAAGGAACTTGAAGCAAAAATATATGATCAATGGAAGAAAATTGATATGAAAGAATATATGAAAGTTCCTTGAAATATGCAAAAGATGATTGATGCTTTTAAAGGAGTTCCTCTTTCAGATTTAAATGGAGAATGATTTTTTGAAATAAAAAGAGATTTAGTTTCGTTATTACAACATACTTTAGATTTTTCGTTTAATCAAAGAGATTTTGAGAAATCTTCGTGGGTATCGTTTGATCGTAAGTGACAGACTTTGCAGTTTCAGAAAGAAGAGATCCTTGTTTGTAATGCGGAAATTACCGGAGTTGATGATGAAGGAATTCATTTTCGTAATACTGCTACAGGAGAAATAACGGTATTCCGTGCAGATGCTTTGAATAAATCGGAAAAAATTGAAGCGGAACGAAAAGAAAAACAAAACTATATTAAAAACAAAGAAAAAGAAGTTAGACAGTCTTTAGGCTTTCCTGATGATGTGAAACTTACTCATGAAGATCGTGCAAAAGCTGAAAAAGAGTTTGTAAAAACTGCTATTATGAAAGATAAAACATTGTTCAATATTCTTTTTGAGCATGCGGAGATTAATAAGAAGTTTTGATCGTATCATGATCGTTATTTTTGTAGTGAAGGAATGGTATTATTTTTACAAAAGTTAAATATCTCTCTTGAAAAAGGAAAAAATTATAATTTTGATTTCGTTAATCTGAATGGAGAAAAAACGGTAAAAATTGATTCATGAGATACTCAGATTTTTTTGCAATTTTGAAAGCAACCAAGAATTGAACATCATAAAGTTTCTCAGGAAGAATTGAAACAGCCTTTACCAGAAAAAGAAAAATCTCCTCAGTATAAGAGAGCTTTACAGAAAATTGAAGCAGAAAAAGATACTTGAAAAATTGATTTGCAAGACCTTTGACTTTCTTCTCAAGAAGTTTGAAATCTCTTTGCAGAAACAAATTTACAAGATCAACAAGGATTGGAAATTAATTTGAGTAGAAATAGAATTACTACGATTCCAAGTATTTTATTGCAACAGAAAAATATAAAAACTTTGAATTTGGATTCTAATATTATTTCTGAAATGGATCAAGATCTTTTTGGAAATCTTCAAAAGGAGAAATGTAATATTGAGAATCTTTCGCTTTGTGGTAATAATCTAGAAAAACTTCCTTGAGTATTGTTTCAATATCTTAATAAACTTCAAAACTTGGATATTTGTGGAAGTAAGATTAAAGAAATTCCTGATACAATTTGAAATTTAAAAAATTTAAAAAGTCTGAATCTTTCTTATACAGAAATAGAAAATATTCCGGATTCTGTTTCAAGTTGTAAAGAATTAGAATTTTTTTCTATGAGTTGAACAAAAATAAAGGAACTTCCCGATTTTCTTACCGAATTGACGAATTTAAAATCCTTATCTATGTCTAATACTGAGCTTACTAGTCTTCCCGATTTGAGTTGATTGACACATTTAGAAGAAATATCTCTTTGAAATTCAAAACTTACCACATTTCCAAATCTTTCCTTTAAAAATCTTAAATATCTTGATATCTCTCAATGTAAGCAAATGAGCCCTTGAGAAGTAAGGATAAAAGAACAACTTAATAAACATTTTCCTCAATTGAAAGTACAGATTGAAACAAAACAGAAACCTTTTGTTCTTTCAGGAGAAATGGTAAAAGATCGTTATTTTTCTTATCATTCAGAAAATAAAACGCTTTCGTGAGATCCTAATCAATTTTTTGATGATACCAAAAAATATGCAGAGACTTGGGTGATTGCGAATACTACAGAGGAATGATTAAAACAGGCTCAAAATATTTTTGATACTTCAGATTTGAAAACTTATTTCTACGTTGAGAGAAAAATGTCTGATGGTAAAGTGGCGATGGAAGTTTTTGTGGAGGATGAATAGTCTGATTTTTCTGTATGATTTTTTCTCTTATATTATATCATTTTCTCAAAAAAAGAAGATAAAAAAAGAAAAAACATTTGATTTTATTAAAAAGATAACTAAGTATAAAGTGCTTCTTTCTGAAGTAGATTTATTATGTAACTATTTAAAAATGGCTATTGATTTGAACAAAGTAATGATTATCTGAAGAGCAACAAACAATCTTCAAGCAAAAACGATTGAATCCACAGGAAGTGCTGTAGTAAACTTTACCGTTGCTACAAACAGAAAATTTACCAATAAAGAAGGAAATGTCGTTGAAAATGCTGAATATCATAGATGTGTAGCATATGGAAAAGGTGCTGAAGTATTGGAAAAATATCTTAAAAAAGGAAAAAGAATCTATATCGAGGGAAGACTTAGAACAAGAAAATATCAAGATAGTACAGGAGTTGAAAAATATTATACAGAAATCATCGTTGATAGTTTTATTTTCCTTGATTCTAAAGGTGAAGGAACTTCTGAAACAGAAGATGTGGATGAAATTATCCCAACTGCTGATGAAATGATGGAAGAAGAAAATCCTTTTTAGTAAAAGAAAAAAAATCTGAATGTTTTGGAAGGGAGAATTGAAAGATTCTCCTTTCGAGTTATGATAGAAAACTTTACTTTTTGTGAGTGCAATGAATAGAAAGAAAATTAAGATTCTTTGTGTAGAATTATATGATTTGATTGCTTTTTTTGTCCTAACAGTGGGGATTATTCTTTTTATTAGATTTTTTATCTTTACTCCGTATACGGTTATTGGGGAAAGTATGCTTCCAACTTTTCAAAATAAAGATTGGATTATTGTAGAAAAATTTACGAAAAACTTTTCAAATTTTGATAGAGGAGATGTGATTGTTTTTGTCCCTCCTGAAAAGAAAATTCCTTATATTAAGAGAATTATTGCTTTCCCTGGGGAAACGGTAATCGTTAGAGAAGGAAGTGTTTATGTTTGTTCCCCAGAAAATACGACGAATTCTCCTATTAAATCTACTAAAGGATTGAATTGTGAAAAACTTCCAGAAGAATATCTTCCAGAAAATACTAAAACCTATGCTACTTGTGGAAAAGATGAATTTGAAGTTGAAGGGGGACTTTTTGCAATGGGAGACCATAGAGGAGCTTCTACTGATTCACTTTGTTGTTTTGGACTTCAATGTTATGAAGGAGCAAATTATGTCGTTCCTAATAAATATATTCTCGGAAGAGTAGGAGTAAGACTTTACCCTAAATATACTTCAGAATTTTAGTTCTCTTACTTAATCCATGAAAGAAAACGAAATTCCTGCAGTTCCTTATGATATGTATGAATCTCCTCAGGAGGTTCTCATTCTTGTTCCTTTAGGAGGAGTGAAAAAAGAGTCTGTTGAAGTGAAAATTGAGGATTATAAACTCTCAATCAAAGGAATGAGGGAAAAAAGAATCTTAAAGGAAACTTGTCTTGCTGTCCAAGAGGAATGTTATCGAGGACCTATCAGACTTACGATTGATATTCCACCCCAGGTTTATTTTGATAGAATTCAAAGTAAACTTACTTTTGATAATGTTTTAGAGATTATTATTCCAAAGGCACTCGTCCCTGAAAAAATCAAGCTTGAAGTGGAATATGAATCCGATGGAAAATCAGACTTTTAACTTTTTTTCTCAAACATGGAAGAATGTCTTTATCAGTCAGAGGTTCGAAAAGATATCCAAACGAAGATTTATCAGAAAAAAACAACGGAAATTGAAGTTTTTGGTAAAAAGTATTTTTGTATTATCAAAGAAAAAAAAATCTGACCTTTCCTCTTGGAACGATATCAAATTATGGGAATTCTTCTTCCTGATGATGAGAAGTATGTAAAACAGGAGCTTGAGAGACTCAAGAAAACACTGCAGAAAAATAAAAAAATCCTCTATCTTCAATTGGGATTTATCAATGAATTTGCAACCTTTAAGAACGAGAAAAAACTTTCTCAAGAATTTAAAGACTCTATTAAGGAACAGAGATTAACTCTGACGAAATTTATTACACAGACTTTTGGACTCAAAGAATCATTTAGAGAAAATATGCCTGTTTCCGATATCGTTTATGATATTCAAAAGAGTAATGAGGTTTTGCTCGAAGAAATGCATGATTCTTGTAAAACGAAGGTAAAGAGAGCGATGAATAAAAAAATTTCTTTCAAAAGAATCTCTACTCTTGAGGAGAAGGAAAAATTTTACCAAGATTGGGCTGAGATTAGTAAGAAAAAAGGCTTCGGAATTATTCCTAAAGAACAATATCAGAAGCTTTTAGACTTTATTGAAAAAGAACACAAGGGAGAAGTTTTTGTGACAGAACTTGATGGGGATATCGTTGGGGGAAGTATTTGTATCTATACGAAAGATACATTGACTTACCTTTATGGTTTTGGAAATAGAAAATACCAAAATATCGGAGGACATCATTTCCTCAAATTCAAAATTTTTGAATATGCAAGAGAACATGGCTTGCATTATGTAGATGCAATGGGAGGAGCTCCAACAGGATTTCCTGAACATCATCTCAAAGGGGTCAGTGATTTTAAAGAATCGCTTTGAGGAGAAAAAATTGAATATTATGGAAATTTTGATTTAGTCTTCAATCCTTTTCTTTATCAGATTTTCAAATGGTATAAGAAATTTCAAGAGTGGAGGAAAAGATAATTATCCTTCAGATATTCTCGTCGTATCCCAGACTCTTGATTCAGAAGAAAAATCGTCATACTCTTCTTCCGTATCAGAAAAATACATTCCTTCATAGAGATTAGCTAAAAAATTATATTTATCTTTTAAAGTACTGCTTGACCTTGCAAAAAGGCGGAAGAGGTCTTGATGATTGAGATAGAGATTGTGACATTCGGCAAAATCTTCAAAAGGATCACTCATTCCATATCCGGAACAGAAATCCTTTTTTTTCATTCCTTTTTTTCTGATTTTTTCAGAATCTCGAGAAAGGGCATAATATTCAAGAGAAGGGTCATTTACCGCGAAAACGGATTTATCAAATTCGGTATAAGTAGCGGATTTTTTGCGAGAAGACCCTTGGAGGAGTCCTAAATCGATGATATGTCCCATTTCATGTGAAAATACTTGGAAAAATTCATTTTGATAGAGTAGTTTCCCTAGATGAAAGGTGATTTTATACCAAGAAGAACTTCCTCTACGATTTCCGATCGTGGGATATAAAGTGATTTCTTGTAAAGTATCATACAAATCTCCATAATCGGTAAGACTTTCATCTAAAAGAGAAAAAGCCTGACTCATTTGAGAGAAATAATAGACTTTTTGTTGTTCTGTAAAATCGCCTTTAAATTGTACTTTAGGACAAAGGTCTCCATCGTCTCCACAATAAGAAAAAATCGGAGGTTCAGACTTTTCTTCTTTTTTTATTTCGTTTTCATTATGAGATGGTTCTTCTTCAGTTTCAAAAAGTGTTTCTTCTAGAGATGGAGAGACAAAAAAAATCGTTTCATCCTCAGAAAGATAGGCTAGTAATTGAGCTAAAATATCATCAACTCTGGAATTTGCTAAATGCTCTTGATATTGAGTATCATCGAGATAGTCATGTTGAATAATGTGGCTTGGTCTCGATTGATACCAATCATAACAAAAATATCCTAAAAGCGTAATTCCTGCTACAAGGAGGATTTTTATGAGGTCATATTTAGTAAAATTAAGATTGTTTCGTCGGTGCATATCGCACAATATCATCTAAAATCAATTGTGATTGAGGGCCTTTGATATTCCAGATCAAAAGATGATCAAAGGAAATATTTTGGGCATAACTCATCATAAGGAAATTATATCCACCAACGAGAATTTTTGCAAATTTTTTCTTAGCTTTATACAGATTTTTTCCAACCCCTCCTGTGATATTTTCTACCAAAAGTTCAAATTTCTCTCCTGCATCGAATTTTTGTAAAAATTCAAAAATCGCTTTAGACTCTTCTTTTACTGTTGAAACAATGAAAAACTCTTTCTTCCCTTCAGAAAAATCTTCTTTTAACATTCTTTCAAGTGCAGAAAGAGTAGTAACGAAAGAATAGCGAACAGTTTGTAAGGGGTGAGTTGTTTTCAATGCGGTATATTGTTTTTCATGATGAGAAAGAAAATAGACTTTATTCTCTCAGAAAATCTCTTTAAACTCTTCTCGATTGGTAAATTTGGTATCTTCTGAAAAAAGAAAATAAAATTCTGACTGTTGATAGAGTTTGATTTGGATCTTCACGACCGTATTACAAAGTGAGAAAAAATGTTCCAATTGTTTCCATAAGAGTTGAAAATCAGATTTTTCTAAGATTTTTTCTAAAATGATTTTCCATTCTTCAAATTTTGGAAGCATTAAGCGAGTTTGATAGAAATCTGGACGAATCACGATGGGGTCTGAACTTATCGTATCTTCATCGTGTCCGGCAAAAAGTTTTTTTGTTTCTGTTCGTAAAACTCCCAAAAACATGGTGAAAAAAGCGTCGAATCCTTTAAGCTCTTGAAAATCTTCTTCTTTCATTTGTCCAAACTGTGTCAATAGTTCGTACTTATAGAGAAGCATATCGACAAAATTCTGGATATAATAGAGGTCGCAAGTACGAGAGAGATATTGATTGTAATTTCTGTATCGCCATTCCAAATCGAAGAAAAAAATCTCATATTCTTGGTATTTTTCGAAATCCTTATCCAAAAGAGCATAAAGTCCTGAATGGGTTGTTAGAACAATAGGGTATTTCGTTTCTTTTTTGCTATCTTTGATGAAATTATATACCAAATAATCGCCTTTCGCATTGAGGTCTAAAATTCCGTATCCTTGATAAAGATGAGAACAATATTTTAAAAGAAAATATAATTCTGACTGATTAAACGATGGTTTATTCAAAAACTGAGAAAAAAGTTCTTCAGAGATTGCTTGTTCTTCTTTCGCAAATCCAATATTTTTGATTCCGTTTTCGATGAGCAGATTTTTTGCAATATCGAGTTTTGGTTTCGAAGAAAAAACGAGGAGACTTTTTTTTCTGGATACGAGCGAAAGTAAAAACTCTTTGAAAGCAATATTTCCGAGATAAAATTTTTCTCCATTTTGGGGTTCTTTTTCAAAAAAAGAGGGAAAAGTCAGACTGGTCGCCGTCGGAGCGATTTTCTTTAAAGGAGGGAGTGAAAGCATTCCAATTCAGATTTCTTCTTTCTCTTTTTTATAAATTTCGCGAATTAAGGTCTCACTTCTTCCTAAAAAACGGTCGAGAACTGGATATTTTTCTCTAAGATTCTCTCCATATTCGCAAAGATAGCAAAATAATGCCAAAGTTGACTTCGTATCAAAAAATGCATCATGATATTGTTCCTTCTCTGCATCTGAAGAATAGGGGAGTGAAAAATGACTTTTCCACTGTAAAAATAGCGGTTTACTTTCCAAAAAAGAAGACAAAATCTCCAAAGCATAACTTGGAGCATAAGGAACTAAGGCTTGAGCAAATTGAAAAGTATCGAACGTCCCATAGATTTCCACTTCAGGAAGGAGTTTCTTCAAAAACGTAAAATCAAAATCAATATTATGTCCTATTAAAATGGTATTCTTTCAAAAAAAATGAGAAATCTGAGTTGCTACTTCGTTACGACTTGGAGCTGTTTCCAAATCTTCGATTGCGATTTTTGTGATAAATTGGACAATATTTTTGAGTTCTTTTATCGGTTTTTCTGGTTTGATATAGGAAAGAAAAGTTTCCAAAATCTCTCCTTTTTCATTCATTTTCACAATCCCTAGTTGAATAGGTTCATCTTTCTGAAAATCTAATCCTGTCGTTTCAAAATCTAAGCAAACATAGGAAAATTCCTCATTTAAAAGCATCTTGTTGTTCCAAAAATAGTTAAAACATTTATTCCAATCCAGAAATTACTCCTTTTTCATCAATGGAAATTTTCATAGCTGCTGGTACTTTAGGAAGTCCTGGCATCGTTACGATATTCCCCGCTAAAGCAACAATAAATCCAGCTCCACTATAGAGTTTTAAATCTCTAATAGGGAATGAATAGTCTTTCGGAGCCCCAAGAAGTTTCTTATCGTGGCTGATAGAATTCTGAGTTTTTGCGATGCAAACAGGAAGATTTCCATATCAAAGTTGCGTAAAGAGAGCAAGTTTTTCTTTTGCAATCTCAGAGAAAACGACTTTTTTTGCATGATAAATTTCTTTTGCAATGGTTTCTATTTTTTGAGAAAGAGGGAGATCTAAACTATAAAGAGGAAAAAAATCTGACTCTTTTTTTTCGATCGATTCACAAACCTCACGAGCTAAATCAAGAGCACCGTTTCCTCCTTTTTCTCGACATTCGGTAAAAATCGCTTTTACTCCCATTTCTGCACATAAGGTTTGAATTTTCTCGAGCTCTGTCGAAGTATCGGTCATAAATTTATTGATTGCAACGAGAGGAGAAATTCAGAATTTTTTAATATTTTCAAGATGTGCTTGTAAATTAGAAAATCCTTTTTCGAGTGCTTCGATATTTTCTTCGGAAAGATGTTCTTTCTCAATTCCTCCATGCATCTTCAAGGCACGAACCGTCGCAACAATCACACAAGCTTCAGGTTTCAAACCGTTCAATTGACATTTGATATCAAAAAATTTCTCCGCTCCGAGATCAGCACCAAATCCCGCCTCTGTCACCACATAATCTCAAGTCGCAAGCGCGGAAATCGTCGCATTGATCGAATTACAACCATGCGCAATATTCGCAAAAGGTCCTCCATGGACAAAAGCAGGAGTTTTTTCAAGAGTTTGTACGAGATTAGGCTTGATCGCATCCTTGAGCAACGTTACAACCGCTCAAGTGCAGTTCAACATTCAGAATTTTATTGCTTTTTTTTCAAAATCCTCTCCAATCGTAATATTATCAATTCTCTCTTTCAAATCCTCCAAAGTCTTCGAAAGACAAACAATCGCCATCATTTCCGAAGCCGCAGAGATACAAAAACCTTCTCTTAAAGCACGATCATTCATATCAAGACAACGAGTCCGACTAATCGTTTTAGGATCGATTCCCAAAACATTCCCTTGATAGAGATGATTATCAATCACCGCAGCAATGAGATTATTGGCACTCGTAATCGCATGAATATCCCCCGTAAAATGCAAATTAATATCCTCCATAGGAGTAATCTGTGCATATCCTCCTCCACAAGCTCCTCCTTTTACTCCAAAACAAGGTCAAAGAGACGGCTCACGAAGTGCAAGAACCGCTTTTTTTCAAATTTTTCTCAGTCCATCTGCAAGTCCAATAGAAACCGTTGTTTTCCCTTCTCCTGCAGAAGTTGGAGTAATCGCAGTAACCAAAATAAGCTTTCCTTGTTTGTGTTCATCGCAGACTTGATGTTGCCATTCATAGAGCTTTGAAAGAGAAATTTTCGCTTTATTATTTCCATAAAGTTCATAATCCTGTTCTTGTAATCAAAGTTCTTCTGCTATTTCTTTGATAGGAGTTTTTTGGTGTTGTTGATTGATTTCAATATCGGTAAGCATTGAAAGAAGAAAAAAAGAGTAAAAGTCTGATTGATTCTCTTATATTGACTTAGGTTTGAAAAGCAAATTAAATTTTGAAATTTTTAAATTGATAACAAAAAGAGAGGATATTGAAAATACCTTCTCTTTCTTTTTCTTAAAATATTTGGACTCCCCAGTCATCAAAAACAGCTTTTTCTTCTACATTATTAGAGAAAACTTTTTTTACTAATATGTATCATCCTTGTTCTGTACATGTTATTTGTCAATGTTCTCATGGGAAAATTCGTTGTTGATTTGCTAAAGATAAACTCTTCTTTTTAGAATTAAAATTCCATTCCTCTTCTTTGCTAAATACTGATTTTCAGGAAGCTCATTGTATGTTTTCCGTTACAGATATTGTTCAGTATCAATAATTTACCGTATACATACTTCATGTTTTTAGGTTTGTAATAATGTGATTTTCACCGTCATGTTTATAAGCATAATCCATACCATTTGCACGAAAACTACATGTGTCAATTAAGAGATCTCTACTTCCTGTTTTTAGTTTTAGTACAAATAACTCTTTTTTCTTTAAGAGATCTCGATCAATATCTAGAAAGTCAAATATATTTATTCATCATAGTTCCTGATATTTTTTTTCGAGATCATCTATGCTGGAATACCATATGTCGCTGTGATGGGTTAGGTCTCGAAGTTGATCCTCATAACCTTTAATGGAGTCTTTTAAGTTCTGAATTTGATCCTTTTGTGAGTCGATTACTACGTTTGAGTTACTTATGGTGATCTCTTGGCTTTTTTTGTCTTTTTTAAGCTGATCGTTTTCTTTTGTTGAATTATCATAGGACCATTGAAGATTGTCTATCCTTGTGTTGAGATCATTGTTTTTACTAGACTCTGAAAATCCCCATCGAGATAGTAATGCGATTAGAGCCGTTTGAGTTATAAGTACAGCAGACGTCTTTGGGTTGTTCTTTATGGCTTCAGCGATTGAGCTGGCTTTATCTAGTATAAAATTTTTAAAAGTCTGGAATTTTTTAGGTAAGCTTAATTTAGCGGTATCTATTGACATTTCTTTAAAAGTTATATTATAAAAACACATATATCATATATATATATATCTTAAAGTCAAGAGAATTTTTAAGATTTTCTTTGAAACGCTTTGTTAGGTCGTCTCTTAGAAAATTAGAATAAGATAAAATATCAAAAAATCTGAATGTAAAGTATTTTATCAAAAAAATGAAAAGAAAAATTGATTTCTGCGATTTTTTCGTTTATACTAAAGTATCTTTTATTTTATAAACAAAAATATGACAATTGAAGAACTCGTAGAAACACTCAATGATCATCAAAAAGCTTATCTCAATCTTCATCTGGAAAATCCTTACAATGGAGATTATATGCTTGGTGCTTATCATTTAGTACCTTCTGATAAAAAAAATATTTTACAAGCTGCTTGTGAAGTAGCAAGTGAATCGAGTACAGGAACAAATTTTCCTGTAAAAACTGAAACTCCGTATGCAAGACTTTTGAATGCGCTTGTCTATGAAGTAAATCTTGAAACGAATATTGTAAAAATTGCTTTCCCTTGGAGACTTTTCGATAGAAAGGGAAATGTTCAAAATATTATGACGTATATTGCAGGAAATATCTTTGGTATGGGAGATGTGAAAGCTTTGAAATTGCTTGATGTTTGGTTCCCTCCTGTAATGCTTGAACAATATGATGGACCAAGTTATACCTTAGATGATATGAGAAAATATCTCAATGTCTATGATAGACCTATTCTTGGAACAATTGTAAAACCTAAAATGGGACTTTCTTCTGCTGAATATGCTGAAGTTTGTTATGATTTCCGAGTAGGAGGGGGAGACTTCGTTAAAAATGACGAACCTCAGGCCGATCAGGATTTTTGTCCTTATGATAAAATGGTTGCTCATGTGAAAGAAGCAATGGACAAAGCTGTAAAAGAAACCGGACATAAGAAAATCCATTCGTTCAATGTTTCTGCTGCAGATTTTGATACGATGATCGAAAGATGTGAAATGATTAGAAATAGTGGTATGGAACCTGGAAGTTATGCATTCCTTATCGATGGAACTACGGCATGATGGATGGCAGTGCAAACTCTAAGGAGAAGATATCCTGATGTGTTTATTCATTTCCATAGAGCTGGACATGGTGCTTATACAAGACCTGAAAATCCTATTGGATATTCTGTGCTTATCCTTTCTAAATTCGCAAGACTTGCTGGAGCAAGTGGAATTCATACCGGAACTGCAGGAGTAGGAAAAATGGCAGGAACTCCAGGAGAAGATATTACTGCTGCAAGTGGAATTAGATATTTCTCTGGTGATGGACATGTCTTTGAACAATTTTGGAGCAAAATTCCGACAACTGATGAAGATGCGATCAAAATCGATGAAAATGATAAAAGACATCTTGAAATTCTGAGTGATGATAGTTGGAGAGGAATCAAAAAATGTTGTCCAATCGTTTCAGGAGGATTAAATCCTGTTTTGCTCAAACCTTTCATGGATTTGATGGGAAATTGTGATTTTATCACGACGATGGGAGCAGGAACTCATGCACATCCTGATGGAACTCAAAAAGGAGCGAAAGCAATGGTTCAAGCATGTGAAGCTTATCAAAAAGGAATCGATATCCATGAATATGCCAAAGATCATGAAGAACTTGCCAGAGCAATTGAATTCTTTGAAAAAAAGAAATAAAAATCTGAGGAGAATTTCAGAGATATTTATAGGGATGGGTGTATCTCGTCCTTTTTTATTTATGATAGTTTAGTCTGTAGAGCATATCTTGAATAAGTTCCATTAATTGATCAAAATAACGAATAATATTATTCCAATTTGTTGGAGTAGGATTGCTTTGGTATTCTTTACAAGCATTGGCGAACTTTGTTAAGGTTTCAAGATAATACCAATCTTCTCGTTTTGTTATTTTTAAATCAGTTTTTACAATTCAAAATCTAGAGATACGATCTGTTACATTACTTTTTGCAAGTTGCTCTTTCACTTCTGGATAGAGGAGATGTGAGATAACAAGTTCTCCCATACGAGCATACATAATCATGAGAGGAAAAAGTATTTCTTTTCTTATTTTCGGATTATCTATGAATTGAGATAGTTTTTGATTATAATATCCATATGAATTAAATAATTTCGGATCTAGACTTGCTCTACAATCTCGTCCTAAGTCTATGAGAATAGATCAGATATGTTTATATCAGTTAATGTTAGATCAGTCTGAAAGATTTTTATCTGAAAGTTCAGTAAAATAAACAAAGAGAAAGTCATACATATCGTGAAGTGTTTGAGATTTTGCATCGGTAGAATCTTTGGATGTCTTTTGATCATAAAAATTCCGAGAAGTATATCTTTCGGAAAGGGTAGTAGTAACTCATCGCTTATCTTTTTCAGTCTTACTGTAGTATTCTTGCTGTTCTGAAGAAAAGTTGTCTGGATTGTTGTTATTTTGTCCTTTTACTAAGTTGCAGGATAAACATATACTAACTATGGCAATGAGGCTTTTCCGAGAAGATGGAAAAAATTTAGGGAAACTACTTGGAGTATTCATAATTGGAACTAATGTAGGTGGTAAAAAAAACAAAAATATCATATATATATACTTTAATGTCAAGATGAAGTATAGTAAAATTAAAAAATACTCCATCAAAAAAGCGGGAATCCTCTTTTACGAGTTTGCTTTTTTTTAGAAAACTCTTATAATAAAGAAACTGAAAGAATTGGGGATGTGGAAGATGATTATATGAGGAGATAATGAACGTTGTCTTTTGATATAATCACTTTCCGTAGGAAAACTCTCAATTCATTCAGACTTTTAATTCTTTTTTAAAATTACATGCCTACAACAAAACGTGTTTTTGAGGAAACGAAAAAAAGTTTTCCTTGGCTAGGGAAAGAACTCTCTTTCGAGAAGGGAAAACTTGCGATGCAGTCTGATGCTGCGATTACGGTAAAATTTCAAGATTCTGCGATTCTTTTTACAACGGTATTGGAAAAACATATCAAGAATCCTGATGCTGATTTTTTACCTTTGATGGTAGAAATGAGAGAATCTTTTTCTGCTGCGGGAAGAATCGGTGGAGCTGCTTATCGTAGAAGAGAAGGAAAACCTTCTGACCAAGCAATTCTCAATGCGAGATTGACGGACAGAGCGATTAGACCGATGTTTCCAAAAGGAATGATTAATGACATTGTGGTAACCGTGACTCCAATGTGTATCGATCCTAATTATCCGATTGGAGTGATGTCTATCATTGGATCTTCTATTTCTGTGATGGCAGCAGGGATTCCTTTCGATGGACCGGTTGGAGCTGCTCAAATTGCCTATCTCGATGGACAATATATCGTGAATCCTACCAATGACGAACTTGAAAAAGCTGAACTTAATCTTCTCGTTGCTGGTAAAAAAGGAACGATCAATATGATTGAGACAGAAGCAACAGAAATTCCAAAAGATATTTTGAAAAAAGCTTTTGAAATCTGACAGGAAGAGATCGATCGTTCTTGTGATTTCCAAGTTGAGTATTTGAAGGAGATTCAGCCTGAAATGAAAGAAATTACTTTCAATAAACCTTCAGCTGAACTTGAAAAAATCGTTCGTGAAACGTTGGGAGAAGAAAAACTTCAATCGATGATGGGATTCAATAAAGTTTCTTTCAATGATCTTTATGACCAATATCAAACAGAATTGGTTGAACATTTCAAGGCAGAAATCGAGGACGAAGAAAATACTGAATTCTCTGAATCTAAAGTAAAAATGGCATTTTTCAATGTTGTGAAATATTTTATCCGTGAGAGAACTCTTTCTACAGGAAAAAGAGTCGATGACAGAGGACAATTTGATATTAGACCTCTTTACTGTGAAGTAGGACTTTTCAAAAGAACTCATGGAACAGGACTTTTCCGAAGAGGAGATACTCAAGTTCTTTCAACGGTAACACTCGGAGGACCAACAGATTATTTAATCCTCGATGACATGGAAAATGACGATGTAAAACAAAGATATATTCATCATTACAATTTTCCACCTTTCTCAACAGGAGAAGCAAAAGGAATTAGAGGAGTAGGAAGAAGAGAAATTTGACATGGAAGGTTGGCTGAAAAAGCACTTGAAAGAATGATTCCAGACAAAACAGAATTCCCTTACACCATTAGAGTTGTTTCTGAATGTCTTTCTTCTGGAGGTTCAACTTCCATGGGATCCGTTTGTGGATCAACTCTTTCTCTTATGGATGCCGGAGTTCCTCTTAAGAAACCGGTTGCAGGAATCGCAATGGGACTTTTCACTGATCATGATGAAGAAGGAAATATCACAAAACACTTAGTTTTGAATGATCTTATGGGAACTGAGGATTTTATTGGAGATATGGATTTTAAAGTTGCAGGAACGAGAGAAGGAATCAATGCGATCCAACTCGATACCAAACTCAAAGGAATTCCGCTTTCTATTGTTTTTGAAACGATTGATCAAGCATTCGTTGGATATAATGAAATTATGGATGTTATGCTTGAAACTCTTCCAGCTCCAAGAGATCATGTCGCAGAATATGCACCAAAAATCGAAGTCTTCAGTATCGATCCTGAGAAAATCAAAGATGTGATCGGTAAAGGAGGAGATATGATCAATAAAATCATCGAAGAATGTGATAATATCAAGATCGATTTCGAAGATGATGGAACATGCTTCTTGACTCACAATGATCAAGCGATTATCGATAAAGCAAAAGCAATGATTCTTGAAATAGCAACAGATTTAGAAGTCTGACAAGTCTTCGATGCAGAGATTACAAGAGTGGAAGACTATGGAATCTTCGTTAAACTTCCAAAAAATAAACTCTGACTTGCGCATGTTTCTCAACTCGGACAGAAATATCCAGAAGGATTGAAAAATAGTTTCAAAATCTGAGACAAAATGAGAGTTGTGATTAGTTCTATCGGTCAAGATGGGAAAATTGCAGTAAAAAAAGTGTAGGAGAAATATTTATTGGAGGGACGATGGTTTGCCTACAATAGAACCTCACCCTACCCCTCTCCTAATTTAGGAGAGGGAAATCACGAAGTGATGGGAGAGGTTCAATTAGAAAACCTGTAGGGACGGGACTTGTTCTCGTCCTTTTTTTTGATATCAAAAAAATAAAATCCAGACCATTCCAATGTTTAACCTTAAATTGATTTTCAAAAGAAAAACAGTATGTTTAGAAAGGTTTATCCCCTATTATAGTCATGGCATATTCAGAATCTGACACAAGAGTTAAATTAATAGACCCAGCATTACATGAACAATGATGGAAAGAATCCCAACTTGAAAGGGAATATTATTTTTCAGATGGGCGTCTTTTACCGTGAGGAAAGAGAGGACAAAGAAAATATGTAGATTACTTGCTGAAAGATTATGGACTAAATTTAGCAATCGTTGAAGCGAAAAAAGAAGATTTACCACCAACGGAATGATTGGAACAAGTAAAATGATATGGAAAGAGTTTAGGAGTGAGATGGGTTTATACTTCAAATGGGCATGAAATTTATGAACGAGATATGCAAGAATGAACATGAAAATATATAGATAAATATCCAACTCCTGAAGAACTATATGAACGTTATACGGATGAATCCGCCGTTTTAAGACAGCAGATTTTGAGTATTCCTTATTATCAAGATAGTAATAAAAGACCTCGTTATTATCAGGATTTAGCAATTCAGAGAGCATTATCTGCAATAGCAAAATGAAAACAGAGAATTCTCCTCACCATGGCGACAGGAACTGGGAAAACTTACGTAGCTTTTCAGATTGTCTATAAATTACTTCAAGCAAAATGGAATAAAGAAGGAGCAAACCGCAGACCTCGTATTCTCTTTTTAGCAGATAGAAATATCTTGATAAAACAAGCAATCAATACCTTCAATCCGATAGAAAAAGACTGTAAATGGATTAGGGGAACAGAAATCAAGAAAGCATTATGACAAGTGCCAACCAATGGAAATGTTTTCTTTGCGATATATCAAGCGATTATTTCATGAAGTGATGAAGATGAAATCACAGATGAAACAGCTGAAACACAGTTCACAGAATATTACAAACAATATGATCCAGATTTTTTTGATTTGGTTATTATAGATGAATGTCATAGATGATGAGCAAAACAAGACGGAAACCGATGAGAAATCCTAAAATATTTCAGCAGTGCAGTTCAACTATGAATGACAGCTACTCCAAAAAGACAAGATAACAATAATACTTACCGATATTTTGGAAATCCCGTTTATGAATACTCCTTGAAAGAATGAATCAATGACGGATTTTTAACCCCTTATAAAGTCAAAAGAATTAGGACAAACCTTGATGAATTAGTCATCGATAGCGATGTTACGGTAGTGAGAGGAGAAGTGCAAAAGAATTTTTATTCGTTATGAGATTTTGATAGAGAAATCGTAGTTCCAGAAAGGAGAAAATTAGTAGCACAAGAGATCTTAAAACAAATCCGTAAAGATGATAAAACGATCGTTTTCTGTGTGGACCAAGAACATGCAGCAGGAATGAGAGATGCAATCAATGAATTTAAACAGGTGAAAGATAATGATTACTGTGTCAGAATTACCAGTAATGAATGAGAAATCTGAAGAATGTATTTAGAGAGATTTCAAGATAATGATAAAACGATTCCAACGATTGTTACTTCTTCTCAAATGCTAACGACAGGAGTAGATGCGAGAAATGTGAGAAATATCGTGCTTTGTCGTAATATCACAAGCATGACAGAATTCAAACAAATAATCGGAAGATGAACCAGAGTTTTTGATGGAAAAGATTATTTCACGATTATAGACTTTACTTGAGCTTCAGAACTATTTTACGATGAAGAGTGGGATTGACCAAACATGGATGAAGAAGTAGATGAAGGTCAATGAGGATACGATGAAGAAAGTCAGACTTCTCCTCTTTTCCCAAAAAAGGGTTGAAAATCTGACTGAGGAGAAGGTACAAAGGAAAAATTGGTTGTCAGATTAAACAACGTAAAAGAGTTAAAAATTATAGATGTAGATGTGAGATATATTGACGGAACAGGAAAGCCGATGGGGTCTAAAGAATATCTGGAAATGTTGGTAGGGAAATTGCCAGAACTTTATGCAGATGAAAATCAACTCAGAGAATTGTGGTCAGACCCTAAAACGAGAGAAGATTTATTAAAAGAATTAGAAAAAATCTGATTGGATAAAGAACATTTTGAAGTTTTGAAAAGGATGTTTGATGCTCCAGATTCAGATTTGTTTGATATTTTGACACACCTTTCTTATGGAGAAGAGATGAAAACGAAATTGGAAAGAGCGCAACATGTAATGGGACAAGGAACACTTGAAAATATCCAGAATTTAACGGCGAGAAATTTTGTAGAATATTTGCTTCGTTATTATGCAGAGCATGGAAGTACAGAGATCGTTCAGTCAAAATTATGAGATTTGATAAAGCTGTATTCAAAAGACAGATGGAGTATTATGGATTTTACGAAAGCTTTATGATGAGCAGAAGTTTTGACGGAGATGTGGAAAAATGTTCAAGGGGAGTTGTTTAAAATTTAAATATTTTTAGTAAATAATATCAAGACTCATGCCAGAAGAACTTAAATTAAAGCCATGAGAACAAGGTCATGTAACTCGTATTAAAAATAAAATAGTGCAGGAGTGAACACAGGAAATGAATAAATTATATACAGATTTTAAGACAAATCTTGAAAAGAAAATTATTGAAATATCTGGTAAAATAAGTGATATATCTGATTTTTATGAAAATTTGGTTAATTGAGATGAAGAAAATGATTCAATAAAGGTAGAAATTCAATGAATATTGAATGAAGCTAGTTGAAAATTGAAAGATGTAGAAACTAAATATAATACTTTGATTGATTGAGATAATTGAATAATTAAAAATTATGAAATTTCCCAAAGTAAAAAAGAAGAAATTGAAGGACTGTTAAAAGAAGTAAGTCCGTTAGTTGATGACTTTGATGAGTATTATGATAAAGTTTTCTGAGAAGAAGATGAAAATTGAAATCGTAAATGATGATTGAAAGATGAAATAAAAAAAAGAGAACAAGAATATACAGTATTAAAAGATAAAATTGAATCGTTATTGCCATGAGCAACAAGTACATGATTAGCTTATGCATATGAAAAACATAAAGATACATTTAAGCGACAGAAGCGATTATGGACATGAATTTTTGTATTAGCATTAGGTTGAATGATTTTATCATATTTATTGTATGATCCAGAAATAGAAATTCAGGAACGATGGTGATGAATAATAAGATTCTTAGTTCGTGCTCCTATTACAATTCCATGTGTTTGGTTAGCATCTTTTTCGTGAAAGCAACAGAATAAATATCAAAGATTAGAACAAGAATATGCATATAAAGAATCTCTTTGTAGGTCTTTTGATTGATATCGTAAAGAGATTGAAAAATTTGAAGATACAGAATCTGCTAAACAACTACAAATAAACTTATTTAATGTTATAATAAAAATGAGTGATTATAATCCAAGTATAACATTGGAAAGTAAGAGTAATAATGAAAAATCTCCATATTGAACAATGTTTGAAAAAATTCTGGAGAAAAGTGATGAATATTGAAAAACATTAAATAGTTTAACTGAAACTATTTGAAAATTATCTAAATAACCTAAAAAAAACTAATGCGACCAACTAAAACAATTTGAGAAATAATTTAAATGTATAAAATATCAAATGGTGTATCTTTATATGGATGAAAGTGGAGATTTAGGATTTAATCAAGAGAAAATAAATTCTCATTGTTTTATAATTACTTTTTTGCTTGTTGAAACTGAAAAAGAAGTAGAAAATATTATGAAAAATGTGTATAAACGAATGGCAGGGAAGAAGATCAAGAGAAAAGATTATTTTCATTCTAATAAAGAATTAAAAACTTCAGTTAAAAGAGCTTTAGATTTAGCGTCACGTAGAGATATAAAAGCATTTTCTATTGTGTTATTTAAAGAAAATTTACCTTGAAAAGATAAAAAAAATCCTCATTTATTATATAATAAGTTGGTGGGGATCTTATTGCAACAATGTGAAAAAAGAGGATATATCAATAGTAAAGAACCAGTTTATTTTATAGCATCTCGTAAAGAAACAAAAAAAGAGCTTAATACTCAATTTATAACTTTTATAGAACAATCTGTGAGTGATTTGATTGATATTCAAGTAAAGATTATGCCTGCTTGAACTTCAAGATGACTTGAATTAGTAGATGCAATTTCTTTTGCTCTTTATCAAAAATATGAGAAACAAGATCTTGAACTTTATGCGGTAATTAAGAATAAAATTCTCTTAGAAAAAAATTTTGAATAAAAGGAAACCCCATATGTACCACGACCTCAATAAATGAGATGGGTCACCTACGGCAACCGACATATGGGGATTTACTCCAACACTTATAGTATAATCAAAAGAAATAAAAAATCAAGTATTTTAGAAAAAGTTTTAAATCAAATAAAAAATAATGCGACCAACAGTAAAGCTTTGAGAAATATGTGAAATAGAAAGATGAGGTTCTCCAAGACCTATTCAAGAATTTTTAACAACAGATGAAAATTGAATAAATTGGATAAAAATTTGAGACACTAAAACGCAACCAAAATACATAGAGTTTACACAAGAAAAAATAAAGCCAGAATGAGTAAAACGTTCAAGAATGGTTTATCCATGAGATTTTATTCTCTCAAATTCTATGAGTTTCGGAAGACCATACATAATGAAAACTTCTTGATGTATACACGATTGACGATTAGTATTGAGACCTGATAATAGAATAGACAAAGAGTTTTTGTATTATTTGTTGGGTTCTAACTTTATGTATAAAAAGTTTGAAAATTCTGCTTCATGAACATGAGTTAAAAATCTTAATATAGATAAAGTTAAAGTAGTAGAAATTCCACTTCCACCGCTTGAAACTCAAAAAGCTATAGTCGCTAGACTTGACCAGATTTTTGCTGAACTTGACCAGACTAAATCAGAAATTCAGAAGAACTTGGATAATACGGACGAACTTCGGAAGTCAGCTTTGAATCAAGCTTTTCAGGGAGATTGGGAGATGAAGAAATTGGGAGAAGTATGCGAAATAGAAAGATGAGGTTCACCAAGACCAATTCAAGAATTTTTAACAACGGCAGAAAATTGAGTTAATTGGATAAAGATTTGAGATACAAAAACTCAGCCAAAATACATAGAGTTTACACAAGAAAAGATAAAACCAGAATGAGTTAAACGTTCAAGAATGGTTTATCCATGAGATTTTATTCTTTCAAATTCTATGAGTTTTGGAAGACCATACATAATGAAAACTTCTTGATGCATACACGATTGACGATTAGTATTAAGACCAGATAATACAGTTGATAAAGAATTTTTGTATTATTTATTAGGTTCAGATTTTATGTATAAAAAATTTGAAAGTACAGCATCATGAACTGGGGTAAAAAACCTTAATATTGATAAAGTGAAAGTTATTGAAATATCTATTCCACCACTTTCAGAGCAAGAAAAAATCGTTGAACATTTAGACCAAGTATCAAAGGAAGTGAAAGCCTTAAAATCAAAATACCAATCTCAGCTTGATAATTTGGAAGAATTGAAAAAGAGTGTGTTGGATAAAGCTTTTAGATGAGAAATGGGGTAAAGGAACCTCACCCCAACCCCTCTCCTTAAAAAGGAGAGGGACACAGAAAAACAAACATTTCCCCTCCTTAATAAGGAAAGAGACAATTGTTGTTGCTAGTTCCCATCCTTAATAAGGAGGGGCTAGGGGAGGTTCATAAAACACATTAAATTTATTTATTCACAATCAATGTATAAGTATTATAATTGAGAATTGACTGAATTAGCAAGAGAACATAGAAAAAATCAGACTAAAGCTGAATGATTATTTTGGAGTGTTTGTAGAAATCAGAAAATTCTTGGTTATAAATTCAGAAGAGAAAAGGTATTTTCAAATTTTATTTTGGATTTTTACTGTGCAGAATTGAAGTTGTGAGTTGAGATAGATTGATGATATCATAATGAAACATGAGAATATGATGAAGATAGGAGTAAAATTTTGGAAGAACAATTCTGAATTAAAATTATTAGATTTACTAATGATGAAGTAGAAAAGAATCTTGATGGAGTTGTGGCTTATTTGGAAGATTTTATCAAAAAAAGAGAAAAAGAAATGGGATAGGAAACCTCCCCCCCACTGTGAAAGGAACCTCATCCGGCCTACGGCCACCTTCTCCTTAACAAGGAGAAGGAAAGTTAAATGTAGTTATTTCCCATACTTAAAAAGGAGAGGGAAACATTAAAGTTGATAGTCCCCCTCCTTAATAAGGAGGGGCTAGGGGAGGTTCATTAAACAACAAAGGGGCGGTTCTATGAATAATTTAAAAAAGTCTTGCAAAATATTGTTTTATCGGTAGAATATATACAGTTTTGTATATAATCTGACGACAAAATGCTAACAACACTTTTAAAAACAGAAAAAACGGTATTTACAAACAAAGAACTACAGCAGATTTTTCCTGATATTAAATGGACATCTTTAGCTGTTACTTTAAGTAGATATAAACAAACGGGTAAAATTTTGAATCCCCAAAAAGGAATTTGGACATTACCTGTTTTTTCAGTTGAAGAACTTGCTTGTGAAATTTATCCAAAAGGATATATCTCTTTGGAAACGGTGCTTTATGATGCCGGAGTAATTTTTCAACGATATGGAAATTCTACGAGAGTAGTATGGAATAATACTCGCAAAAAGACATTCCAAGACCATCAATATTATGCTTTTAAAGTAAAAAATGAAATTTTAAATAATCAGTCAAATATCAGAATATCAAATAATATTCGTAAAGCTACTCCAGAAAGAGCATTGTGTGATCTTCTTTATCTTCAAAAGAAACCTCAAATAGATAACCCAGAATTTTTTGATAATCCGCAAAGTTTAGCCAGATTTAAAGAACTTTTACCTTTATATCCTAAGACAACTCAAAATGTTATCAGTAAACTTATCGGAATCAAAATATAAACACCATTCAGAATATATAACAAAAATTATTCAAGGATTGTTTGCTAGTAAGATATCTGAGTATATAGCATTTAAATGATGAACTTTGGCTTATTTGTGTTATGATCTTGATAGATATTCTACAGATATTGATTTAGATCTTTTAAATCATGATGCTGAAAAAGAGGTAATAGATGAGATTACTTCTTTATTAGCAAATATTTGAGAAATAAAAAATAGAACACTAGGAAGAGATTTACATCGTCGGATTTTCCGTTATGATGATAAAAGTCCCAATATCAAAGTTGAATTAAATAAAAGAGATTTGTCCTGAAATACTTACGAATATAGAGAGATCTTTTGACAAAAGGTTTGTTGTATGGATAAAGAGACAATGACGACGAATAAGCTTATTGCACTTTGAGATAGACGATATAATAGAGATCTTTTTGATACCTATTTTTTCAGGATACAATGATTTGAATATAAAGAAGAAATCATCTACAAAAGAACTTGATATTCTTTGGTTAATTATATAAATTATCTTGTACAAGAGTTGCCAAATCATTATCAAGTAAATACTATTCTTGCAGATGGAATGGGAGATGTACTTACTGACCAACAAAAAATTTGGGTAAAAGAACATTTACTTGAAGAAACGATAAAAATTCTTCAAGAGTATGTAAATAATAAATAATATTTTACAATATCTAAAAAAATGCAAGCAGAAATTAATCGTATTACCGATATTCTCCGTAGAGATGACGGAATCTCATGAGCTATGCAATATACCGAACAGATTTCATGGATTCTTTTTCTAAAATTCTTTGATGACTATGAAAAAGCTCAAGAATTAGAAGCTTCTCTCAATGGGGAAACTTATACTAAACTTATTTCTCCAGAATATGAATGGTCTACATGGGCAGCACCAAAAAAAGAGAATTGAAAAATTGATACCTTAAAAGCTATGGTTTGAGATGATTTGAAAGAGTTTGTAAATCTGAAACTTTTTCCATATCTTGATAAATTCCGTGATAATTCTACTGATTATCATAGTATGAAATATAAGATTTGAGAGATTTTTCATTTTATTTCAAATAGAATAGAAAACTGAAACACATTGAGAGAAGTGATTGATATTATTGATGGAATGAATTTCCAATCGAGTGAGGATCTTTTTGAACTTTCAAAAGTGTATGAAGATTTGCTTCAATGAATGGGAAATGATTGATGAAATAGTGGAGAGTTTTATACTCCAAGAGCTGTGATTAAAGCAATGGTAGAATGCATAGATCCAAAAATCTGAGAAACTATTTACGATTGAGCCGCTGGTTCTTGTGGATTTTTAATTGAAGCTTACAATCATCTTCGTCAAAAAGCTAAAACTACAGCTGATTTGAATTGGTTGAATCATGATGCTTTGTGGTGAAACGAAAAAACTCCGATTGCCTACATTATGGGAGTCATGAATATGATTCTTCATTGAGTAGAAAATCCAAATATCAACAAGAAAAATACTCTGATTGATAATATTAGAGATTTTACAGAGAAAGACGGATTCAATATCATTCTCGCAAATCCACCATTCTGATGAAAGGAAAAAGAAGAAATCCAAGCCAACTTTCCGATAAAATCTAATGCTACTGAAATATTATTCCTTGAACATTTTATGAAGAAACTGAAATCATGAGGTAGGGCAGCGATTATCGTTCCAGAATGAGTATTATTCAATACTTCAAATGCTTTTCAGTGAGTAAAAAGAGAACTTTTGGAAAATTATAATCTCCATACGATTGTTAGTTTACCTTCATGAATATTTTTGCCATATGCATGAGTAAAAACGAATGTTATCTTTTTTGAAAAGACTAAACCAACTGAGGAAATTTATTATTATGAAGTAGATTTAGGTCGTAAACTTACGAAAAACAAACCGATAACTTTTGATGAATTACAATGAATGATTGATTGTTACAAATCTAGAGAAATCTGAGAAAATTCATGGATTGTAAAAGTTGAAGATATTAAAGATTATGACTTATCAGCTAAAAATCCGAATAAGAATAAAGAAGAAGTTTTGAGAGAACCAAAAGAAATTCTTGAAGATATAGAAAAATCTGATAATGAAATCAAAGTTCATATCCAGAATTTGAAAGGATTATTGAGATAAAAAAAGAAAAAAATAAAGAAGTCTGATTCTTCATCGGAGAGTCAGATTTTTTTCTTTTTTAAAAATAGTTTCAAATTTCTTAAATGTCAAGCCTCTCGTTTTTGAAAAAGAGGAAAAATTTTGAAAAAAGAGGGGAGTCTGAGTAAAATAAAGTAGAATCTTTATTTCTAGAATATGCTGATGGAAATTACGAAAGACAATTGTTATAAAGTTTTAGAAGAGCAATTTTTGCAGGATTTTTCGCAAAAATCAAATTTAGGAAAATTAATGACGACGGCTTGGTGAAATGATAGGAGTGCCTGTTTAAAAGAACTTGGTGGGGCTGCTGCTGTGAAGAAAAAACTTGAAGAAAGTCAGAAAATCGCACAAGCACAAACGACCGTGAAGGAACAAGCAGAGCAGAAAAAAATGGAAAAAGAATTGGAAAAAGAACAAGCTGAACATGGAGTTGCTTCAAAACAAAATACGAAACAAACTTCCACACAAAAAAATAATTCTCAACAGCAACAAACAATTCAGCAACAACCTATTGAAGAATCTGGGGGGTTTAGTTCGGTAAAGAATGTGGGATTAGGAATTCTCTATTTTATTATCATTTTTATTGGGGTGGCGGTACTCGTTCGTCTTCTCAAATGGGCTTTTAGATATGGATATGCTTTTCTTAATGCTCGTAGGCTTATTTTCTTGAAAGTGCTTCTTCCAAGGGGAGATAGTAAAGTTGACCGTGAGCAAGAGAAAGAAGTAGCAAGAGACATGAAAGAAAAAATCTGAAGGATGTCTCAGGTTTTCAATAACCTTCACAAAATGGGAGATGTAAGTACGTCAGAGAAACTTATGGGAAAATTTTTTGGAAAGCAGAAACTCATTTTTATTTATAGATATGAGAACGGTCAGATTACTTTTCTTATTTGAACTTATCCAGAATATCAGCAAATGGTGGAAAGTGCCGTTTCGTCTCAATATGCTTCATCTTCTATTGAGAGGATTGCACGTCCAAAGTTCTTTACCAAAAAATATTATGATATCGAGATTTTGGAGCCTGAAAAAGATCCTCTTTATACGATCAAACTTTTCAAAAATATTCCGGATGATCCGATCAATAATGTCCTTGATTCAGTGGGGAAAGTTGCTACAGAAGATACCGTAAATATCGTTTTTGTTTGTAAGCCGGAAGGAGATTATTACAACAAGAAAAGGCAAGTTGCAGCAGATAGACTTTATAAAAATCTGGATCTTTATGAAACGAAACGATGGAAAAAATTGTTTAATCCGCTTAATTGGTTTTCGTTCATTATCCACGGACCAAGCAAGGAATTACTTACTTTCAAAAAGGAAGAAGATAATGTAACGATGGTGCGTATGGTGAAATCCAAGGAAGATAGCCGTAATGCAATGGGAGAAGAAGCTTCAAATCCAACTTTCCGTACTACCATTACGATGATTGCAGAATCAGACAATCCATCGAAACCGAAAGAAATCTTGAACAATTTGGAAGGAGCATATAATATTTATAAAGATGAATATTCTCAGTCTTTGGTGGTATCGAACACGAAGCATGATGTCTTTGGTTGGTTCTATATCCCTCTTCGAAATATCTGACTTCGCCTCTTTTTGGTAGGATTTTTCTCTCAGAGATGTTATTTCTCTACCAATGAATTGACTTCCCTCTTCCACTTTCCTGATGGAACGTACAACCGTAGTCCAGGAATCGAATGGATGCAGTATAAAGTGATTGCACCACCACCAAATCTTCCAATGTTCAGTGATGATGGACGAAATGGTCATATTATTTCGTGAGTTCTTGCAGAAAGTTATAAAAAAGGAAATCTGTCTGCTATTCTCAAAGATTATGAGAACCATTGGGCCGTCGGTACGAGAAAGGATATTGTTGAAGAATTTAAACCGGTTTCACAATGTACGAAAGCAGAACTTGAGGGGAAAGAAGTAGTTGATCATAAAGGAGAACAATGTATCAAGATCGAGAAAGAAAAAATCGTAAGAGGATACAAAGTGTATAAAGGTTGAGTGCTTTTGGGAGTGAATATTTACAGAAACAATTACTCTCCGGTATATCTCAAGAGAGATGATCGTACAAGACACCAATATTGTATTGGAAAATCCGGAACCGGAAAATCTGTCTTCTTACAGACGCTTTGTAGGCAAGATGTTTGGAATGGTGATGGAATCTGTTTGATCGATCCGCATGGAGATCTTGCGGAAGACATGCTTGCCTATATTCCAAAAGAAAGGGCAAAAGATGTAGTATATTTTGAAGCCGGAGACGAAGAAAGACCAATGGGACTTAATCTTTACGAAATCGATAATCTCGATCAAGCCGATAGAACCGTAAACGATGCCACAGAAATCTTTATCAAAATGTTCGGATCTGAAATTTTCGGACCTCGTATTCAGGAATATTTCAAATATGGAAGTTTAACATTACTTGAGGATTTTGAAGATAGACCTACCCTCCTTGATGTTCCAAGGCTCTTTACTGATGAAGGATTTAGAGATTTTAAAACGAAAAAAGTTACGAATGCCGTTGTAAAAAACCGATGGGAAAAGACTTATAATTCTATGGGAGATAGAGAAAAACAAGAGATTATCCCATACTTTACTTCAAAATTCGTATCTTTCAATACGAACAGATTGATCAGAAATATTATTGGACAGACAAAATCCGCATTCAAATTTGATGATGTGATGAATAACCAAAAAATTCTGCTTATCAATCTTTCAAAAGGTAAAATCTGAGAAATTAATGCTCAGCTTTTAGGTATGATTATCGTATCTAAAGTATATAACTCAGCGATGGCGAGAGCCTCTATGGAGATGAAAGACAGAAAGGACTTCTATCTCTATGTGGATGAGTTCCAGAACTTCGTATCAGGAACTTTTGCCGATATCTTATCAGAAGCCAGAAAGTATAGACTTGGACTTATTATGGCACACCAGTATATTGCACAGCTTGAAACAAAAGGAGGAGATGGTGGAGGAAAAGCCGATGTAAAAGCAGCCGTATTCGGTAACGTTGGTACGATGCAGTCATTCAAAGTCGGTGCTCCGGATGCTGAATTTCTTGAAAAAGAATATGCTCCGGTACTTTGACCTCAGGATATTGTAGGAATTGCAAACTATAAATCCTATATCAAACTTAATATCGACAACTCAACAAGTCGTGTATTCAGTATGAATTCAATCTATACAAAAGATTATCAAAATATGAAAATTGTTCCTATTCTCAAAGAATATTCCGCTAAGAAGTATGGAAGAAGAAGAGAATTTGTAGATGCAGAAACGAGAGCAAGACTCTGACTCTGAATCGATGAAAATGATCTTCCTTCTACGGATGGATGAGAACAAGGAGGAAATGAGTAAAAAGGATGAGGTTTTCCTTATCCTTTTTTAAATCTCCCCCAAACTCTCTTTTTCAAGAGGGGAGTTTTTTTGTTGAGATAACTATCCATTGAAAGAAAAAATCCTCCGTCACTTCGTGACACCTCCTTTAGATAAAGGAGGACAGGAGGTCTAAATTTTTTTTTGATTTATTAAATATACAAAAATAGTATAAAATGTCAAGGAAAAATGATTAGGCTTTTTTCCCCTTTTTTATCTTATTTTTCGGAAGATTTTTTTATCTTGAAGTTTCTTTTCTTTTTTTTTATATAAAGTTGGTTTTTATTTTTTAATGAGTTTGTTAAAAAATGAACTTGAAAAATCTTGTTACTTGTGCAGCTCTCGCTGCTACTACAGCTTTGGGAAATCATGCTAATGCTCATCAAAATTCAAAAGAAGGTGAGTTAGGAGGTGTATTGGTTGATGGAAAAAAAGAATGTTATGTTGATCAGCCTTCTTTCGCGGAAATTGTCGCTAGAAAGAATGATAAAACTAAACCTACATACTTGATATGTTGAGGTGGCTCTGGTCCTGATCCTGATCTTGATCCTGATGTTACTCCTGGTATTGATCCTGATGTTGATGCCGTTGTTTCAAAGATAAAAGCGCAACAAGATGATACTTGTAAAATGTATTTTGATAAACTTGGGGAAGATAAGGTTATATATGCTATAACTCAATTGGCTCAGAAAAATCCAAATGCTTGTGAAGAAATTTCGAAACTTCCAACTTTTAGACCTTTTTTTCTGTTTCTAAATTCGATAGATGTTTATAATTATCCCAATTGGGATAAGGTTGTATGGGATAAAAATAGCACTTTTTCTGATAAACTTTTTTCCTGTAACGATGTGATTTATGTTGATGCTCCAAAGGTTAAAAATGGGGATGTTATAATAATCCCTAACACTTGATTCCCTAATCTACCTGGATATGTATATAATATTCCGACAATGGAAAAGGGGGAAACGTATTCTTTTACAGTTAGAACAGAAGATTGAGAAAAAGAAGTCCCATTCTCTTGGGGGTGGAATTCAAAGAAAGATCGACCTGAAGTTTCTGAAAATGCTAAAGTTGTAGTGAGAGATAATAAAGTGTTTTATTCTCCTGAGCCGGTGTTAAAGGTGTGAGATATTGTTTGGGTATGTCCTGCAGAACACGAGCCTGTAAAATATGAGGTTACTATTGAAAATATGAATTCTATTCTTGAGCAAATCAATTACAGAGTGTTTACTGGTTATCCTAATTTTACTATTGAAAAGCCAGAGATTGAATCTATAGAGGTGAATGAATCACGAAAATGAAATCTTCAGGATACCATCTGTAAATATTCAGGATATTCTATGAATGAGTTTATATCTAAGTTTCAGGATGCTACTGATCGTAAAGATCGTAGTGAAAAAGATAGATTACGACTGTCATGTAGAGATGCGTTATTATGAATGTCTCTACCGTTGACAATTAAAGATAATAATTGAAATGAGATTCCTGTAACTAGGATTGTTGCAAAATCTGAAAATAATGTTTTTTCTTGTATTTTTTATGATGCATCTGGGGTTTTTTCTGTTACAATTTCTTTTTCAATGGAACAATATGAAGATCCTATTGAAGAGTGACAAAAAAGACTTGATGCGGCAAAATTCGATCCAAATAATCTTCTAGATACTACGAAGATTAAAGAGACAAGAAAATGGTTTGAAGGGCTTTCACCAGAACAAAAGTCAAAACTAGATCCTCAAAAGCTTGTGCAGGCGGAAGATGATCGGGCTGCATATAGAAAAGAAATAACTAGGGGAGAAAAACAAGCCGCTATAGAAGATTCATGGAAAGATTGGGCCAGTCTTGATATTGAAGTCTTGAGAGATCTGATCCCAACTCGAAGAGAGGGGGTATCAAACTATTTTCAATTATATGGTCATGATGCTTCTATTGATCAAACGAATTTGGATAAGGCTATTAAAAGACTTACAGATCATGATCGTGAAACATTGAAAAACACAGTCCAATCATGTCCTCAATCTATTGATTTGAATGTGTGAAAAACTGCTACTACTTTACAAACAGAAAAGAAAAATTCTGACTCTTTGTTGGGGAATGAAAATGCAACTTATGAGCAATTATTCGCACAGAATAAAAACCTTTCAGAAGCAATACAAGCGTATAATACAGCGAAAAGTACTTATGATCAGCAACAAATAGAAAACTTTAAGAATGCTAATAATTTCTCTATAGACAGTACTAATAATATTATTACGAATATTCTTCCTACTTTGGATTGAGAAGCGTTATGAAAAGGAATTAGTGCAGTGGAAAAAGGAATTAAACATATGGAGGAGAATAGAGGTTTTGATGTTAGATGAATTAATACTACTGCTTTATCACAGCAAAGAAAAAGATATAATAACTATCTTTTGACGAAGGAACAAAATGATTCTATTCCTCGTTTGAATAATTATATTGCTTTTCTTAATGAAGCGACTCCTCAAACTAATCCTGCTGAGATTCAATTGAATCTTTGAAGTGGGGAAGAATGTTGTAAGAGACTATCAGAAATCTATACTTCTCTGGGAAAAACAGAAGAATTACAAGAACTAACTACTAAATGGACCTCTGCTCAGGGAAAAGGGGAAAAATTAGTATCACAGTTTAATACAGAAAGAAATGCTTATGACAATGTTGATGCTTTTTATGAAACTTGGAGAAAGGTTTCTTCTATTGGATCTTTTACTGATCCAGAACAAAGGGTAGCACGAGATAATTATGAAAAGGCTTATAAAAGTGCAAAAGAAACTGAATCCGATGGAATTTATGATTCAAAAAGATCTGAAACAATTGAGGATAATTATAAGAAAGAACTTAATTTTTTAGCTTCTCCATGGAAGGATTTGTCAGGTTTGCCTTCTTTGGAGAATATTACTATTTCAAACTGTGATAATTTTATTGGAGAGGGTAAGCCTATCTCTGAATGGTTCATTGGGTATAGTAATCTGCCAGAGTGAGCAAAAAAACTTCTCCAAGAAGAGTATAAAACGGTGAGTGCTCTTAGTCAAAAAGTGCAGGCTTGTCAGAAAGAAAAAGAAGATTTGGAGAAAAAACTGCCAGGTATTAAGCAAACACTACAAGATGCTTTAAATAAACAGATCCCAAGCGAAATTTTTTCATATGAAGATATGATTAATATTATAAAAGATACTGTTAGGTTAGCTTCATATTACAAAACATATGATAGTACCTTGAAGGCTCTTTACCTTTCTGATACCGCTTCTTTTTGATCACAAGTTCAGTTAAAACTTTCACAATATAGAGCATGTTTGGTTAAAGCGACTGATGAAACAGTGAAAGTTCAAGTATGTGATAGCTTATTTAAGGTAGATTTTTCTAAGTTTTCTTATGAAGATCTACTGTTACACCGTGATGCTTGTGCTTTGGCAGTTAGTTTACTTCCTTTTTCTCCTTTTTGTTCTTCAGAAGTAAAAAGAGTCAAAGATGCATATTCTTGAACTCCATGAGTAAAACAGAGAATTGATGAGAGAGTCAGAGCGTATGAGAAACAAATGGGTGAAGAAAAAGCTTCTCAACTTAGATGTCAAGACTTTATGAATGTTATTGCTTGATGGGTAGATCAACAAGGACAACCTCTTGATGTAACTAAAGTTAGTTTTGCACAAGTGCAATATGGACTTGGTTTTTACAATACTCTAACAGATGGAGATAAAGAAAAAGTGAGAGAGAGTTTAGATCGTTTTGTAGACGGTAGTAAGTCTTTGATAGAGAGAAGTACTTCATGATTAACAACTTTCTCAGCAACTTCATGATGAGAGCTAATAACGGCAGAGCAGTGCCAATGAATGAATGCTTCTGATATTAAAAAAGTTCTTGATGCTTATACTTCTGCTTTGAAAAAGGTAGGAGATGATTATAAGAGATTAGAGGATTTGATTGTAGAAGCTGAAAAAATAGTCACTCTTCTTGAAAAAGTTAGCGAGGTTGGTGAGGAGATTGGTAAGTTGAATAAAGAGATTCAGAGTGCAAGGGAAACATTAGATGTTTTATGAGGAAGAAAGACAACATTAGATAAGGATAAAAAGGATGTAAATGAAGTATATGATCAAGCTAAAACAAAGGAACAACAACAGAAAAATATTGATGATAATACTAAGCTCTTTCGGGAAACTTTACCAATAGCTCAAGAAAAAGTAGGAGCTGATACTACAGGATGGGGAGATGCTATGATCATTCTTTCAACTGCTATAAAGAAAATTCAAGAGAATGGTGGAGATGTTACAGGATTCCAAAATCAATTCAATCAGGTAAACTCAGCTTTTTCTACCTATTTGAAAAATACTAATGATGAAGCAGAAGTATTAGAAAAACTTTTCCCAGGAGTAAAACAACATGCAAATGATGTGGATAGTTTAGTTGCGAATACTCCACTTCCTAACACACTTTCAGAATTGTCTGAGGTTAGAACGAATTTCTTATCGTATATGAGTCTTGTAGACGCTGATTCGGCATACTTTGGGAAAATGACTTTATGTTATTATAATCAATTGACGGGAGACGGTCTTTGGAAGATTATTCAAGAGGCAAAACAAAAAGGAGAAAAGTTCTTGACTCAAATTAGTCAGAAAAAACAAGCCATTAAGCAACAAACCCAAATTGATTCAACGAAATCTTCACAAGATAGAATTAATGATGTTATCGGTCGTATTGACAAATTACAATTGGATAGCAAGGATCCAATTGAATGGAAAGATCACATTGCTCCTGTATGGGATGCTTATACAAAACTTTTCGATGAAGAACAGGTAAAAGTATCTTCTCGTGATCGATTGATAAATGTTAAGAGAATCAGTGATAGTTGGATTCAATGTGCAGCAGATTTTCAAAGAAGTTGAGAAAATTCTGGCGAATGATTGTCTTTTGATAAAACAACTTCAACATGGAGATTAAATCAAGAACAAATTTTATTAGAAAAATATAATTTTGCTTGAAAAGTTGAATATCAATTAGACTGTACAGAAGGGGGGGATACAAGGCTTTTAATATTCTATTCAGAAACAGGGGAAAATAATCAGCTATTAAGATCTAAATTTGGAGAATTAAATATTACTCCATTACTTGAAAAAATGTCTCTGGATGATCGTTATCATTTCTATAATGACTCTATTCCAAGGGTTATTGATGTTGTTTCCGATACTTATGATAAAGCTGTAGAAAAGGCTCAATATGATACTTCGAATTTATTTATTGGGGAAACGAATATTGATATTTTGAAAGAGGTTAAAAAAGATCTAGAAGATTTGCAAGATCAATATGGAGAAAGTTTTCAGAATTTTTATAACTTTGTACACTCTGAGAAATTTGAACAATTAACCGAAGAACAACAAAAAGTATTAAATTTGCATTATGACTTACTAGTAGAGTTCTTTGGAGAAGATGGAGAATCTACTCAATGGAACGGCGGAACAATGCAAGAGTTTATAGAGTTGTTAAAACTTAAAATTGCAGATATTGAGAAAACTCCTACATCTGAACTAGATTTTGATGGTGGTAAGGTTTACTATGATTTTGAAAATGGTATCTTGCATAATCTTGATCCTAATAAATCTTACAGATTGATGAGAAGAGATTGAGGAGTAGATTCAAAGATTATTGAAGGTGATTCTGAAGGAAACTTTAATTTGAGACAATTGTGAATTAAACCTGGTGTTTATATTTTGTATCCATCAGACGGTAGTTCTAATTGATTAAAAATTTTTGTAACTAATAATTGAGATATACAAGTCGAGAACTATGATATTATGCGAGATAAGGAGGGGCTTGTTAATCCAAATCATCAGATTGTTCTTTCTGAAATTCAGGCGAAACAATATGATCTCCAGGCGTATGACATTATGGAATCGATTTAGAATAATAGAGAATGGACGAGGCTTGCCTCGTCTTTTTTCAAATCTCCCCCACCCCCTCTTTCTCAAGAGGGGGGCCTTTTTGTGTGGAGATGTCCCCCCTGATAAAGGGGGATGTCCGAAGGACAGGGGGATTTGTAAAGGAGAGAGGTTTTAAATTGCTGAAGTTCGGATTAGTCTCAAACTCCTATTTTGTTCTTGATTTTGTAGAGAAAAACTTTATAGAAAAAATAGTTTATTTGCTAGTATATTCTGATGGGAATTCAAATTACGAAAGAAAAAAGTGGGTATAGTGCATATCTTCCTGAATATAGAATCCATACTCAAGGAGAGAATTTTGAGGAATTAATTATGAATTTGAAGGAAGCAGTTAGTCTTTATTTCTCCAAAGAATCGCAAGAAGTCCCTGTAAATCTTTCTCATCTTATCAATTATAAAACTTCTCATACTTTTAATATGGTAATTTCATAGTATGGTGTTTTTGAGTATTTCTTGAGTCGATTTGATAAAGATCTTGAGTAAAGTTTGATATGTGAAATATAAACAGAAAGGTTCTCATGCCCAATTAAAATATTGAAATAATATTCCTATTACGATTCCTTGTCATAGAGAATTAAAAGAAGGATTATTTAATCATCTTTTGAATGATATAGCAGAAGATTTGTGAATGACAAAACAAGAAGTTTTTGAAATGATAAAAGAGGGAGTTTAAAATCTTTTGTGCTGTAAATTTGAATGACAGAGGAATTTTTAAACAAAAGGAAACTTTTATTTTTCGAATGGTGGGGCAAATCTCCCCCGGCCCCTCTTTCTCAAGAGGGGAGCTTTTGTGCATGGAGATGTCCCCCTTGATAAAGGGGAATGTCCGAAGGACAGGGGGATTTGTAAAGGAGAGAGGGGGTGAATTTGCTGAAGTAAGGATTAGACTCAAAAATCCTCAGTCTTTCTTGATTTTTGTGTTTTTATAGATACAATTTCCATTGTTTAATTTAGTATATGCAAATATAAAATGGCAGATGTGACAATAACAAAACAAATTGTTATTAATATCCCTCAAAATTATGGGCTTGATGATGACCCTTTCTTGGAAAAATATTTGCATTATGCAATGGATGAATATGTAGAAGCTAAAGAAGATAGAAATTTGAAACAACAAATTGAAGAAGATGAAGAAATTTAATTGATAAAAGATATTTGATGAAAGTAATGTATATTGATTCTCAAAATGTACATAAGGCTATTGCTCAATTGTGATGGTTTATTGATCGAGAAAAATTTTATCAATATGTAAAGAATAAATTTCAAGTTGATTGTATTAAATTTTTTGTGTGATATCTTAGTAAATATCAACATTTTTATCATAAATTAAGAGAAATTTGATATGAAGTAAAATTTAAAAATGCAATGATTTTACCGGATTGAACTATAAAATGAAATGTTGATATTGATATCGCTATTTCATTACTGATCGATTATTATGAAAATTCATTAGAAAAAGGATATCTTGTTTCATCAGATTGAGATTATAATACTTTAGTTGACTGGATGAAAAAGAAGTGAATTTTATGAAGAGTTTTAATTCCAAGTAGGGAAAGTGCTTCTGTGTTACTTAAAAGAGCGGCAGGTGCAGATATTCAATCTTTACAAGATTTACAATATCATTTAGGAAAAGAAAAATCCTAGATTTCTCTAGGATCTTTCATAGGGGTGAAAGATAATTGCCCTCAACTCCCTTCGTAAACATAAATAGTATAATGAAAGAAAAATAAAAATCAAGTTTTTGCACAACTTGTTCACAATTTATGAAAGGTGGCTTGTGTTGTGATATTATTTTGTTAATCCAAAAAAACATAAGAAAATTTGTATTGCAATACAAAAAATGATTCAGAAGCAAATGATTCAAACAGTAAATAAGATGATTTCTTTTATTAAACCTGTTTGTGCATAGAGGAAAATTTATTTGAGAAGACAACCAAAGCAATTGGAAAAATGAAAAAATATTTCATCCCACTTTTTTTAAAAGTCAATTTATAATTCTTAAACTTAAAAATTTTTATTGTTTTAATTATGGTTTTCTCTATAATGAAATATAGACTAAAAATCTGATTTATTTTGTATGTTAGAAGAAAATCATGTTAGGACGATTAACAAGTTTATTAGGAGGAGATTACAATCAAAAACAATTGAAAAAAATCGATCCCATTGTAAGAGATATTAATGAATGGTATGGGAAATTTGAAACTTTAACAGATGAAGAGATTAAAAATAAGACTCCTGAATTTAAGGAGAGATATCAAAACGGAGAATCCCTTGATGATTTACTTCCAGAAGCTTTTGCAGTAGTAAAACAAGCATGTAAAAGAATGTGCGGACAGACTTTTGAAGTGAATGGAAATCCTCAAGTTTGGAATATGATTCCGTATGATGTTCAGCTTATCGGAGGAATTATTCTTCATCAAGGAAAAATCGCAGAAATGAAAACGGGAGAAGGAAAAACTCTTGTAGCCGCTGCTCCTGTCTATCTCAATGCTCTTAGTGGAAAAGGAGTGCATGTGGTAACAGTAAATGATTACCTTGCTTCTCGTGATGCTCAGTGGATTGGAAATTTGTATCAATGGTTAGGACTTAGTATTGGAAATGTAGTGAAAGGAACTCCACTCGCGAGAAGGAGAGAAGAATACGGAAAAGATATCACGTATGTGGAAAATTCAGAGTTAGGATTTGACTATTTGAGAGACAATTTGGTAAAGAGTATGTCTGCTAGAAGTGTAATTTGGAGACCACTCAATTTTGCTATTATTGACGAAATTGATAGTATTTTGATCGATGAAGCAAGAACTCCGCTTATTATCTCTGAAGGAAGAGAAGAACCTACAGAAAAATATGGATATTATGCTAATATCGTGAAAGCTCTTCAACCTTGTAGTGGGAAAAAGAAAGTGTCAAAAGGACTTCTCAATGAATTGGTGAATGATGACGATAAAGAACAGGAAGAAGATGGAGATTATTATATTGATGAAAAAACAAAAACTGCTTCTTTAAGTGGAAAAGGAATTGCAAAACTTGAAAATATGCTCAATGTTGAGAATATTTATAAAGATTTAGGATTTGAGGAAATTCATCATATTGAAAATGCTTTGAAAGCAAAAGCGGTATATCAGAGAGATATTGATTATATTGTGAGTGGAAATGAAGTTTTGATCGTTGATGAACATACCGGAAGAACGATGCCAGGAAGAAGATTTAGTGAAGGACTTCATCAAGCAATTGAGGCGAAAGAAGGAGTTCCTATTCAGAGAGAATCTCAGACAATGGCAACGATTACCTACCAAAATTTCTTCAAGCAGTATCAAAAACTTGCCGGAATGACGGGAACTGCCGCAACGGAAGGAGAAGAATTCAATAAAATTTATGATTTAGAAGTAGTGATTGTTCCAACCAATAAAACCGTGATTAGAGTAGATATGAATGATAAAGTCTATTATGATCAAGCAACGAAGTGGAAATTTGTGAGAAATTATATCAAATTTTATCATGAGATTGGAGAACCTCTTTTGATCGGAACTGCGGATATCGCTACTTCAGAATATGTAAGTCGTCTTTTGGATAAAGATGCTATCACTCATTACGTGCTCAATGCAAAATTTCACGAGCAAGAAGCAAATATCGTTGCAAATGCGGGAAGATATGGTTCTGTAGTGGTTGCAACGAATATGGCATGAAGGGGAACGGACATCAAACTTGAAGACGGACTCAATGAAAAACTTGCAAATAATTATGCGACTTGGTTACAGAAATTCTTCTCTAAAGAACAAAAAGATTTAGAAGTCAGAATCTTCTCAGAGATGGAGTTTGATTTGACGTTGAATGCGATACAAACGAAGTTCTCTCTTTCAGATGAGAGGATTGAAGCTCTCAAAAACGGAAATACGCTTTCTATCGATGATCGAGATCGAACCCTCAAAATCAATAAGAAAAAAAGATATAGCAACTCAGACTTTTATGCTCTTTTTACTTTTACCAATCCAGAAAAAGAAAAAAAATCTGACGACGACTTCGAATCACGAGATTTTCATTATGGACTCTTTATTCTCGGAACCGAAAAACACGAATCCAGAAGAATTGATAATCAGTTAAGAGGTCGTGCCGGAAGACAAGGAGATCCTGGAGTTTCTGTATTTTTTGTGGCTTTGGATGATCTTTTGATGAGAAAAATGGGAGGAGAGAGAATTAAAGCACTCGCAGGAATGTTATTAAGTAAAGAGGAACTTGAAAATCTTGAACTCACTCAAAAACAATTTACGAAAACGATTACCAGAGCTCAGAAAGAGATTGAAGCCTATAACTTCAGTATCAGAAAACACCTTTTTGATTATGATTCTGTGATCAATAAACAAAGACTTAATATCTATCATACGAGAGATTCTTTGATTGAAGCGGATTTAGATGAAGAGAAAAAGAAAGAATGGCTTGAGGATTATAAAAGACAATTCCTTGTCGATGCTCAAGAAGTTTTAGCAGGACAAATGCAAGCAGCTGAAACTACAGAACAACCTATTTCTGATCTTCTTGAAGTACTTAATAAAGAACTAGGACTTGAAATTACTCCAGCTCAAAAGGAAGAATTCGAAAAACAAGATCTCAAGACTCTTCATGAAAATTTGGAAAGAAGATTAGTAGAATATTTCCAAGATGCCTTTGAAACGATCAATGATAATCTGCTTTTCAATCTCTTTAGAGATATTCATCTTCATATTATCGATAAACTTCGAGTTAATCATATGGATGAAATGCAAGCTCTCAAAGATAAAGTAGGATTTATGGGATATGCACAAATTGATCCTCTTATCATGTACAAAAAGGAATCATTTGAGAAATTCCAGGAATTACTTGAAAGAATTAAATCTGAAACGACAACAATGTTGATGAGAATTGACTTTAAATCTCTTGAAGAACAACAGCAACAACAAATTCAAATTATTGAAGCTCAGAAAAATGCAAAAGAGATCATGAGTAAACTCAAAAATGCAAGTAATTCAGCAAAAAATGTCAAAACATCACCATCTCTCAATGAACAAAGAATGAAACAATTTCAAAGAGCTCAAGAACTTTTACAAGCAGGAGAAGATGCAAGAGAAGTTCTCTTTGAAGATGAAGATGGAATTGAAGTTTTTGAAGCAGATGATGCGAATAATCTTCAAGATGTTTCTGTGATCAATACTTCAAAAAAAGTGAGACCAAATGATCCATGTCCTTGTGGAAGTGGAAAAAAATATAAGAAATGTTGTGGAAAAGAGGACTAGTTCCTCTTTTTTTCTTTTTTCTCTTGCTTTTTTCTATAGGATTCATACATTCAAAATATGGATTTAACCTTTTTTTCCCCATATGAGTACCAATAAAGAAATTTGATATCAGAATGAACAATTGGTGAAAGGTTTTTATGAAAAGAAAGGTTTTACTTGTCTTTATTCGAATTTTACGATCCGTGGAGGAGAATTGGATTTAATTGTTCAGAAATGGAAAAATTTAGTGATTGTGGAAGTAAAAACGGTGAATGCGGTAGAAGAACTTGATGGATATATTACTCCTCGTAAAATTCAAGCGATGGAGAGAACTTTGGAAACTTATCTTCAAAAGTATGATTTTGATTATGACGAAGTGAGTTTTGATGTTGTTTTTGTGAAAGACGGGAAAATCCTTGAACAGTATGAAAATGTGACAAATAGTTAAAATCTTTAATTCTTAGAGGGCGATTTTTATGAAATTTTTAAAAAAATATAGTTTCGGAGATGTGATTACCATTGTTTTTGTTCTTTTGATAGGAATGGTAGTTGGAGCGGTAATTGTACTTCGAAAACAGGATTTCTTTTTGGATAATGAGCAGTATATTTCTTCAAAATTTGAAAAAATTAAAACCCTTCTTTCCAAAGAATATGTAACTCCTGAAAAACTAGAGGAAAATCAGGAAGAAATGGCAGAAGGTTCTATCGCTTGATATGTCGCTTGATTGGGGGATCCCTTTACGACGTATCTCACGAAAAAAAAAAATACGATGCTCTTCAATAATTTAAAGGAGCAGTCTGGAGTGGAAGGAATTGGAGTGTATTTAGAAAAAGAGGAAAATTCTGAAGTGGTAACGGTGTCTGAAGTGATAAAATATGGTCCAGCTTACGATGCAGGAATGAAAAAAGGCGATCAAATTCTTGCAATTGAGGGAACTGATATTCAAGGGAAGGCTCTTGAGGATGTGATCGAAATGATTAGAGGAGAAAAGGGAAGTACGGTAACACTTCAAATCTCGAGGAAAACAATGACGGGAGAATCAGATTTTTTTATTACTATTCCTAGAAAAGAAATCAATATTCCTTCTGTAGCTTCAGAACTTCAAGAATTCGAGGGAAAGAAAATCGGAATTTTTTCTATTAGTTCGATTTCTGAACATACAAGTCAGCTCTTTGTGAAAGAAAGTTTGGAATTGATGCAACAAGGAATGCAAGGGTTGGTTTTGGATTTAAGAGGAAATGGGGGAGGATATTTGGAGGAAGCGACAAGATTTTTGGGACATTTCCTTCCAAAGGGAAGTTTAACCGTAAAAACCAAATATTTTGCCTTCAAGGATAAAAATTTTTATTCTGATGGAGTCGGAGAATTGAAAGATTTTCCTATGGTTGTTTTGATCGATCAATTGACAGCTTCTGCTTCAGAAATTATTGCACAAGCTTTGAGAGAACAAGGAGTAACGATTGTTGGAATGAAAAGTTATGGAAAAGGTTCTATTCAATCAGTGCAAGAATTTGCTGATGGATCTAGCCTCAAATATACGGTAGGAGAACGGTTTTCTGCAAAAGATTTTTCGATCAATGGAACGGGAATTGTTCCTGATGTGGAGATTCCTTTCGATGCGGAGAATTATGAAAAAAACTTGTTTGATAATCAACTTGATTTAGCGAAAAAAACACTTGCAACTTTACTAGAAAAAAACTAATATATAACCAATTTATTTTCGAATCTAATCTGATGACAGTAAAAGTAATCGTAAAAGACAAAGAAGGAAAAGAAATCTGATCTTTCAATCCAACGAATAGAGCAAATTTTCAAGAAATGGCTGCTTTACAAGGGGTAGAAATTCCTGTTGCTTGTGGAGTTGGAGTTTGTTGAATTTGTCTTTGTGGAGTAGAGGATTGAGCTTCTTTTGTTCAAAGTGATCTTTATGGTTCTCCTGTTGCACCTCTTTCAGAAGATGAAAATGGTAATCCTAAAGAAATTCTTGCATGTGTAGCAGGAATCAAGGAAGGAGAAAAAGACTTATTCGCTGATGAGGAGGAACATGTTATTGTTTTAAAAAGAGCTTACTAGTCATTCAGAATTTTTTTTCTTTTTTTAGAGATTTTCCGAGTTTATGGTTATTGATTTTGATGCACTCTTAAAAGAAGGACTTATTAATCAAGATGAAACTGCTTTTGCTGAATTTTATGAAAAGACAGTTGATGTCTTTTTTCGTTATTTGAAAGCGAATTATTCTTTTGAAGATACTGAAATCGATGATATTTTGGCTGATTTTTATTTAAAATGTTGGAATGCTTTTCTCAATTTCGATGTGAAACAGAGCTTTTCAGGATATGTTCGAGCAGTTTTTAGAAATACGGTCAATGATTATTTTAGAAAAACTTGATGAGAATATACTTTTACGGATATGTCGGTTTCTACAGATGGAGGAGAAATTGCTTTTGAAGATATGATCGAAGATGATGAACATTATGAAGATCTTTTGAATTTGGAATTTGAAAACGAAAAAATTATGGATGCCATGAGGCAACTAGATCAGATTTCTCAAGAGGTTGTTTCTCTTAAATTTGTAGAAGAAAAATCCTATCAAGAAATTGCTGAAATTTTATGAATCAGTCAGGATACAGTAAGACAGAGATGTTGTAGAGCTTTAAAACAGTTGAAACAGCGACTTACGGAATAATTTTTACTTTGGGGATGAAAATATGAGTCTTTGGAATCTTCTTTCAGAACAGAGCGAAAAAAGAGTAGAACAACAGCAGAAAAATGAGGAGCAGGTTGATAAATTGGTTGAAAGTATGAAAAGAAATCGTTGGTTTCGTTTTTTTGATTTTGCTACGGTTTTGCCGTTGTTTATCTTTATTATTCTTCCTTCAATTGCTTTGATAAAAAAGTCTTTGGAAGAGAATGATAACACGATAGATTGGTATTATCTTGGAATCTTTTTAGGTGTAGGGCTAGTGTTTTCTTTTTTGGTTAGTCTTTGGATTCATTGGCTTTTTAAACCTTCCAAAAAAGATGAAGAACATACCGTTATTTCTTCAGTGGATGAGAAGAGAGAAGCAGAACAAAAGAAACAAGAAAAATATGAGAGTTTTTGTGATTCTCTTTGAGATTTTTTGAAACATCCTTTTCAGACAGAAAGATCTGAATATCCAGAAGTTTCTCCATTTCAGAACTTTAATGCACCGTTATCTTCTCATCAAAAAAGAGATATTTTACCTGCTACATTTCGTAATCTTCTTCTTTTTGCGGTAAAATTTTCTCTTTCGATCTTTCTTCTTGGAAACCTTTCTGAGTTGCTTAGTCCTTATGTTCAGTCTTTTTTAGAAAAAAATTTTCAAAATTCTGAACTTAATGGAGGGGTAGGGAGATTTTTATTGTTTCTTGCTATCGTTTGAGTGAGTTTTCTTTTTTCAAAATCGAGTTTAAAAGGGATTCATTTCCCTTTTTCAGCTCCTTCTCAGAAGGAGAATGATGGAGAAAAAGAATAATTTATCCTCCGGTACTTGCAAGATATTGTACAAATCTGATGATAGCATAAGCACTCATTACGAGTACAAATCCAATGATAGAGTATTTCATTCCGTTTTTTGCATTTTGAGGATCGTTTCCACTTGCACCTGCTAATACATATCTAAATCCTGAAATTACAAATGCGATCGTAAGGATTGTTCCGATAAAGAAGGTAGATGCACCAATAATATCCTGGAAAAAAGATAATACAGAAGTTCTTGTTTCTTTTTTTGAATTTTGTCTGATTCAGAGAGTTTTGTAGACATCGAGACTACATCCTCCATGAACGAGGCAGTCTTTATTCAGTCCGATTCAGAGTTGTTGTTCTGCTTCGGAATAGGTTGAGCATTTTACTGCTTTCCCGTCTTCTGGACATAATGTTTCTCCACATTTTCGGGTGCAAGTTTTTTCTTTTTCGTTATACTTTTGATCGCTTGGATTTTCTCCACTTGCACAGGTATAGGCATGTTCTCAGCATTTTGGAGGAGTCTTGGTGTCTTCTTGGGGCTGGGTATTTTCTGCATCTAATACTGGTGGAGTAACTTGAGCTTCACAACATCCTTGTTGACATGATGTTCGATCCCCATTTGCGGTCCTTGGAATTTTTGCACACCGATTTTCTTGTAAAAAAGATGAAATTGTTTCATTTCATAATTTTCCATCAGCTTTTCCTCCTAATATTTCTTGTAATTTACATATGGTTTTTCATTCATAATCGAATGTTCGGGTTTGTTTTGTCGCTTTTAAATATGTATTAAATTCTTTTATTTGTTTTTCTGTGTCTTGATTACTAATTGTTATGTTTGGGTAATTTTTTATATAATTGGCTAAAAATAAAGAGAATGCATTGCTTTGATTACAATATCGAGCTTCTTTATAGCTTCCTATTCTGTAGGTTGTGCATCAGTATTCATTCCCCCCTATTAATGATTGGTATCTTTCTGGAGGAGTACAATCTCCTAAGGAAATACTTCCAAAAAAAGTGAAAAGGAGGAGAGAAGTGAGAAGTATCTTTTTGAACATAGGGATTCGTAAAAAATAAAAATATCTCTTAATTATATTCAGATTTTTCTTCTTTTTCAAATTTCATAGGAGAATATATGGGAGAATCCCAGAGAATAGAGGATAATACCAGAGAATTAAGCAGAAAATATCTGAGAATAATAAAAAAATATCAGAAAATAATAATTGGAAATATGGGAAATTAACGAAAAAGGGTAAAATAGAAAAAAATGGGAAAATAAGATATATATTAAAAAAATAAAAAACAAAATGTCAAGCTTGAATAGTCGCTTTCTCTGTGAATAAAAATAATAATTGTAGTTTTAACCTTATATTTCTAAAATGCTTTTATCGTCTTTGGAGGATGAAAAAAAGGGTAAAAATTGCTTGAAATATTGAAGAAATCTTTTAATATAGTGGATGTACGAAGTACAATTTTTATTTCTTATTAGTATGTACTAATGACAAAAACTGCATTAATCTCTCAGTTGGCTGAAGAATTAGGAGTTTCTAAAAAATTAGCTGCTGAATTAGTTAACGCTTTCATTGACACTATCATTTCAGGTGTTAAATCTCAAGGAGAAGTTAGAATCCAAGGATTCGGAACTTTCAAAGCTTCAAAAAGAAAAGCTAGAGAAGGAGTTAATCCTCAAAATCCTAAAGAAAAAATCAAAATTCCTGCTATGAAAGTTGTTACATTCAAAGCTGGTTCTGATTTTAAGGCTGCTGTTAAATAGTTTTTGTTTAGACAGAGAAAAAGAGTCTTTCCTTCGGGAAGGGCTTTTTTAAATTTTTCTTTATTTCCCTTTTATTTTCTTCAACTTTTCTTTATACTCTTTTAGATTTTACTTTTAGATTAAACGATGAGTTTAGCGGAATATGTGCAGAAAGTTCTTGATCTTCATCCAGAATTTTCCTATGAAGAAGTGGAAGAACTTTGTTTAGAGTATCTTGCTCAGTTTAATAAGAAGACGAAAGAAGAATCCAAATTCAGAAGTTTGAGAAAGTATCTCATCAGAGAATTTGGAGTATCGTTTGAAGAAGAACAGGAGGAACCGTCAGATTTTTCTTCTTTTTCTCCTAAAAATACTGAAAGTCTGACTCCTTTACAATCGATTCCGAAACAATATTTTCAAGGGAAACAAGACAAAAAAGATTATATTCTGAAATTTACGGGGTTTTCGAAACAGCTTGGGAAGACGATTCTTTTTGAAAATGCAGATTTGAAGATTAAATTCGGAGAAAAAATCGCATTAATTGGGAAAAATGGAGCGGGGAAATCGACCTTATTAAAAATGTTAATTGGGAAAGAAAGTTTGGAACAGGGGATTTTAGAAATTCCAAAAGAAGTAAAAATCTGATATCTTTCCCAAGATTTATTCCGAGAAAGTAGGGATAGATTGGTCAAAGACGAAATGTTAACCACGTTCCCAGAAATCACGAAAGCTTCTCAAAGACTTGATGAAATCGAACTTTTAATCAATCAGAATTCTGAAAACTCTTTTTCTCTTTTGGAAGAACAGGAAAGTTTGATGCAATTTATGGTGCAAAATGATGGATTTCAGAAATATGGAATGCAGAGGGAGATTTTGAAATATTTTGGATTCACGAAAGAACAAATGGATTTTAAAGTTTCCCAGCTTTCATGAGGAGAACAGACTAAACTCCAAATCGCGAAATTCTTACTTCAGGAGGTGGATTTTTTGATTTTAGATGAGCCAACGAATCACTTGGATTTGGAGGGGATTTTATTTTTGCAGAGATTCTGTGAACTATGGCAAAAGACCTTGCTTTGTATCAGTCACGATAGAAAATTTTTGAATTCTGCATTCGAAAAAGTAATCGAAATTAGCAATAAAAAGCTGACCGAATATCAGGGAAATTATGATGATTTCTTGGAACAAAAGGAGAAAAATCATGAGATTCAGATGAAAAACTATGTTGCACAGCAGAAATATTTACAGCAACAGGAGAAATTCATTGAGAGATTTAGATATAAAGCTACGAAAGCCTCACAAGTCCAAAGTAGAATCAAAATGCTTGATAAAATGGAGAAACTTGAAGAACCAGAAAATGCAGTGATGACCAGAAAAATCGATTTTCAACTCAAGCAAAGATTACCGTATTTGATTATGGAGATCGATGAACTGGTGGTTGGATATGCTTGAAAACCGTTAATTACTTTGCCGAAAAAGATTGAAATCACCAAAGAAATGAGAATCTGAATTATTGGTAAAAACGGAGTAGGAAAGACGACTTTGATTAAAACTTTACTTTGAGAGATCAGTCAGATTTCTGGAACTTTTTCTTTACATAAAGATTTAAAAATCTGATCGTACTCACAGGCATTAGATGAACTTGATTACGATAATACGATTTTGAAAGAGGTTGTTTGACCGTGAATTTCAATCAAAGATGCGAGATATTTTTTGGGAAGTTTATTGATCGATAATGAAAAAATGGAACAAAAAATCGGAAGTTTATCGTGAGGAGAAAAGGCAAAAGTTGCATTAACGAAAATGTTATTACAAAAACCGCATGTCATTGTCCTTGATGAACCGACAAACCATTTGGATTTATGAGCAAAAGAGTCGATCAAAATGATGCTTCAGAATTTCGACGGAGTGAGTTTAATCGTTTCTCATGATAGAGATTTCTTAGAAGGAACTTCAAATCTTTTATGGATGGTTGCAGATGAAAAGTTGGAAATTTATCACGATTTAGAAAGATGATTTGAGGATTTTGAGAAGAAGTGTTTAGGACAGTTGTAATTTTAATTCTTTTATTTCTAATATACAAAATATTCAATAATTTGCTGGTTATAGTATACAAAATATTGAATAATTTGTTGGTTTTTTGAAAGATGATCAAAAATCCGATATTTTTATTTTTTTTGGAGTAAAAAATCCGATATTTTTATTCTAGATTTTATTTTTTGTGAATGAAAATTGAATTATGAATAGAGAAAATAGATTTTCCCTAGCATTTTTATAGGATAAGATTTTTTTTATAAAAAAGGACATCAAGAATGATATCCTTACTGAGTTATTTTTTTTAATGAATATATTCCATGATAGTACCTTTTTTTTCTCCGCCATGATATACTTGTGGAAAAATAAAATCTTTGTCTTCAATGTTCTCTGGAGGATCGAATCTTTTAATATCTTTTTCAATTGCCTCTGGATCTAAATGTATGGTTGTTTGTCCGTAAGGTACTTCTGGATTATTTTGTGCAAATTTTACATACTTCTCCCGATCTTTTCTTATATTTATAAGGAGGTTTAGTGTATCTGTATAGGGGCCAGATTTATTATAGAGTCATACCATTCCACTTCTTTCTGGGTTGCTGTTTATAGCTTGTTGAATATATTTACAGATATAGAGAGGTTTTTGGACATTTTCATAAAATTCGTAAGCTTCCTTATACATCTTATTCAACTCCTTGATAGCTTGTTTTTGGGTGATTTTTTTAGCGATCATTTTTTTGAGATAGATGGTTGTTGCACATCGTAACCATTCTCGTTGTGGATTCATTTTTTCCCCATCCCTAGTTTGACTCTGTTGAATAAATCGATTAATATCATCTTTTTTAAAATCCAATCGATGAGAGTTGTTTCTTAAAAAATGGCCTAAACTATATCATTTTGTCTCCATATCTCGTCAGTATCTTTCCCATAGTTTTGGGTCAGGAATTTTCTCGAAAAAATCAGGAAAATCATCGAGAAATTTTAGATCTTCTTTACTGCTTGGGTATTCTAAGACACCTTGTAATTCTGTTACGGTTCTATTGAGTCTAAATCTCTGGTCTTTTAGGTATGCTAATTTTTGATATGTACTAATTTCTTCTGCTGTTAAAGGTTTATTTCCTCAGATTTTTCATCCAGTAAGTTTTCATATTCGTTTTTTGGGTGGTCTGTTGTCGTCAATTTGTATGTCATCCCAAGGATATCAAGATTTTTCCATTTTCTTTTACTCTTATAAAATAAAAATTTTTCTAATTAACTCCTTTAATTATACTGTCAACTTTTTTTTTTGTCAAATTTTAATCAACTTTTTTCGAATGAAAATTCCGGAGAATAAATGAAAATTCCAGAGAATAATGAGAATGTTCTTTCTCGGAGAGCCAGACTTTTAGACTTTTTTCTTGCTATTTTCAAATAAAAGAGTATGGTATTGAGAGTTTTATTCTTTTACGGTATGATGATGAAAAAAATTCTTTTCCCCCTTTTGAGTTGTTTTGTCCTTCTTTGTGGATGTAGTGAAAATCCTGCTCGAGAGGGAAAATATCTCAGTGAATATGATTCTTCTGATTTAGTAATTACGAAAGCTGAAAATGGGTATCAAGCTGATATGGGGATTTTTAGATTGACAACTTTTGATGCGATGAAAGGGGAACTTTCTGGGGAAAATTTGATTTTGATTTCCGATAGTGATGATGATGCAAAAGTTACTTTCTTGGCAGAAAAACAAGAAAATGGAAAATATACGGTAAAAGTGATTGATTCTCAGTGGAAACTTCTGGAAAATGGAACTGTTTTTGAATTTACAAAACAGGAGGAGTAATCTAGTGATATTATTTTTTTTTGTCAGATTTTTACCTTTTTAAAAAAGAGAAAAAAGTCTGATTTTTAAAGAATGTTTTATAGGTTAAAACTATGATTACTCTGATCGACTTCTTTTTTTAATAATTTTGACTTGATTTTTGTTTTTCTTTTACTATATTCTAGACACTGTTATATGAACATATATTTATCTTTACTTATTTGTTATTGTTAGTTCATGCCTACGATTAATCAACTTATTAAACAAGGAAGAGCAAAGAAAAAAGTAAAAGCAAAGGCACCGGTTCTTCTCTTTAGTTTAAACAAATTGAAAGGAGACAAAAAAGTTGCAAATCCTTCACCTTTCAAGAGAGGAGTTTGTTTGAAGGTTACGGTTATGGGACCTAAAAAACCTAATTCAGCTCAGAGAAAATTTGCAAAAGTAAGACTTTCAAATGGATCTGAAGTTTTAGCTTATATTCCAGGAGAAGCTCATACTTTACAAGAGCACAGTGTTGTTTTGGTAAGAGGATGAAGAGTTAAAGATCTTCCATGAGTTAAGTATCATATCGTAAGAGGAAAATATGATGCTAATCCTGTTGCTAATAGAAAGCAATCAAGATCTCTTTATGGTGCGAAAAGACCAAAGAAATAATATTTTATCTTAGATATTCTGAGTGATGACTGTTTCAAATACATGAATTCAACCCTCTATTGAAGAGAAATTAGTAAACCATTTAATGAAGAATGGAAAAAAGAGTGTTGCAAAAAAGATTTATGAGAATACCTTGAAAGAAATCAAATTAAGCGGACATATGAATCCTACTGTAGTAGTCCAATCTGCTATCGAAAATGCTTCTCCAAATATCATGATCAAATCAAAGAGAATTGGAGGTGCAGTATATCAAATCCCTGTTGAAGTAAAACCTGTAAAAAGAGTTTTCTTCGCAATTAAATGGATTCTTGATGCTGCAAGAGCTAAAAGTGGGAAACCTATGTTTAAAAAATTAGCTGAAGAAATTATTGCTGCTTATGGAAATCAAGGAGCTGCAGTAAAGAAGAAAGAAGAAGCTCATAGAGTTGCTGAAGCTAATAAAGCATTTGCTTATATGGCAAAATATGTAAATTAGTTTAGCATTTACAATTATTTAATTAATTATTTCTTTATACAATGTGAGATACAAACGGAAGAAAGATAAAACATTTCTTGAAAAGACTTACTTGGCATAGAAAAAAGTCTTGCAAGAGATATCAAAAAGCTATTGAATGGTATATCTTAGTTTTAAAGAAAGAACAAAAATTAGGAGCAGATGATAAATGGGTAATTAAAACTAAAGCAAATGCATCTGCAAGGCTTAAAAAGTATGGAATTTCTATGGATAAAATTAAAGAAATTCTTGAGTCTAGAGGACTTACTGATTTATTATCTAATATTGGGTAAGAATGAGATTAAAAACACATGCAAAGAAAAAACTTAAGAAAGCTCTTACAAGAGTTGAAAAAGTTGTGATTATGGATGTTAGAAAAATGTTAGAACAACAGAAGAAATGGAAAGCTAAAGTTGTTAATAGTAGATCAGTTAAATAATTTTTATTATTGAATATTTATTCCATGAATACAAGATTACAAGCTGTATATGATAAGAATGGATATCCAATTCTTCCTATAAAAACAGGAATGTTCGTTGAAATCCATGAAAAAGTTGGAGACGGAAGAATTTGGAAATTCAAGGGATTGGTTATCAAAACTAAAAAAGAAAATCATCCTGATGGAACTTTTACTGTAAGAAGAAGTACAGGAGGAGTTACTGTTGAAAAAATTTATCCTTTCTCTTTTGGAAATTTTGATAAAGTTATTCTTTTAGATGAATACAAAACGAGAAAATCAAAATTGTATTATATGAGAGATAAAATTGGAAAGGATGCTAGATTAAAGAGTAAAATCACTCCAGAAAGGAGAGAAATGGATTTATTAAAAGCATAATTTTAATTCTTAGTGCATAAAGTGAATGAAACTTTCTGTAAAAAAACGTGAACTTTTTGGTAAAAAAGTAAAGTTATTGAGAAATGAAGGATTGGTTCCTGCAGTCGTTTATGGAAAACATGTGGAAGCTGCTTCAATTTCTTGTGTAAAAAATGACCTTTTGAAGGTTTATAGAGCTTCTGGATATACTACTCCTGTTGAATTAACTGGAGATATGGATCAACTTGTTTTGATTCACTCTCTTCAATTGGATCCTATTTCTGATGAAATTATTTCAGCTGATTTCTTGGCAGTAAGTAAAACAGAAAAAGTTAAAGCTAATATTCCTGTTGTAATGACTGGAGAATGTCCTCTTGAAAAATTGAATGAAGGAAGAGTTCAACTTGTAAAAGATACTATTACTGTTGAAGCTTTCCCTCAAGATTTACCATCTCAAATCGAGATCGATCTTTCTGGATTAGATTCAATTGATTCTGTAGTATTCGTTAGTGATGTTAAAGTAGATGATAAAGTTGTTATCGTTGATGAAGCTACATTACCAGTAGTAACAGTATTATCTTTGAGTGAAGATACTGCATCAGATGAAGGAACGGATACAGCTTCTACTGATTCTACAGAAGAAAGTAAATAGACTATTTTTTAGATATCTTTGTAATATAGTATGGCTAGAGTATGTTATTTTACAGGTAGAGGAACTCAAACAGGTAATAATAGATCACATTCAATGAGAGCCACAAGAAGAACTTTTAAAGTTAATCTTATCAATAAGCGAGTAAGATTGGAAGATGGATCTAGAGTTAGAGTAAAAATTAATTCTAAACTTTATAAAAAGTTTAAAGGTTTCCTCTAAAATTAGTATAAATATAATTTTTTCTTCATTTTCTCTTGAAATTAGTCCTGAAAAAATTATATTGGTAGTGTTCAAATAAATAATTCTCTTTTTGAATATCCTTTTATGGGATAGTAGCTCAGTCGGTAGAGCAACAGCCTTTTAAGCTGGTGGTCCTGGGTTCGATCCCCAGCTATCCCAAAGGAATATTCTTGAGGAGAATTTTTTTAATTTTAAAAATAATCTTTGGAAATGTATTTTTTAATACTTGGAATTTTACTGCTTTGTATTCTGGTAATTTGCTTTTATCGTTTCTATTTTCTTCGTCAGCCTCAGCGTAAGGTTCCTCATGATATAACTCTTTTTGTGAGTCCTGCAAATGGGAAAATAATTTCGATTATTCAGCAAAAGGATTTACAAGATACTCAAAAATGTCTTTATAAAAACCATCGTAAAGTGCTCGATGATCGAACAAAATGATTTAAAAATTGAACATTAATTTCTATTATGATGACACCTTTGGATGTTCATTTTCAAAAAGCACCTGTTGATGCAAAAATGTTGAACATTTCATATCAAAAAGGATCTTACAGAAATGCTATGAAAAAAGATAAAAATCTGACTGCTACTTTTCAGAATGAATATCAAACGATGTTCTTTGAAACTACCGACAAAACTCATTTTCGTATCATTCAAATTGCTTGATTTGTTGCGAGAAGAATTGTGAGTTTTTTGACTCTTGGACAGCAAGTGCAACAAGGAGAAACTATTTGATTGATTAAATTAGGTTCTCAAGTAAGTGTTGTTTTAGATGAACATTACGAAATTATTGCAAGAGTTTGAGATACAGTGATAGATGGAGAAACAATTTTAGCCAAGAAAAAAAATAGGAGTTCAAATTAAAAATAGTGATGATAAAAATTTGATCCGTAGAGTTATTTATAAAACGGAAATCACGAAGTGATGGGAGAGATTCATATATACGACCTGTAGGGACGATGGCTTGTCTCGTCCTATTTATGATTGATTATTTTTTGATTTATTGATTGTGGTAAAAGGAAAGGGCAAGCCCTTTCCCTACCTGTTTTTTATTATTTTTTATCGTGAAATCTGTAGGGCCGACGGCAATAAAACCTCACCCTACCCCTCTCCTTAGTAAGGAGAGGGAAATCACGAAGTGATGGGAGAGTTTTTTTAACCAGATTTTTTTGTCATTCTGAGGCATTAGCCGAAGAATCTTATATGTTACCTAAGATCCTTCACTTTCGTTCGTAGGATGACATTCTGTTGAGTTTCGGTAGCGCTTTGTAGAGGTGGTAGAATAGAATTTAAAAATTATAAAATAAAAAGCTGTCCGAAATGGTAGCTTTTTTTCAGAATCAGATTTTTATGTTAATTTTTTTTAACATTTTTATTTGTATTTGTTAAATTTTTTATTATAATAGATATGTCTTTATAACACATGAAAAACAATGACTGAATTTATCAAAGAACTACGTATCGAGAGATGAGTAAGTCAGCAAGAATTAGCAGATTTGCTCGGAGTTACGCGTCAGACTTATTCAAAGTTGGAAAATTGAAAAATTGATCCAACATTGTGACAAGCGGTAAAAATTTCAGAATTCTTTGGTGTAGATGTAGCTAGATTTTTACCATGAGATACTCAAACGACAGCTCCAAAGGAGATAGATTGGGAAAAATACAAACAAATCATCAAAAATTTCATAAAATATGGATCTGATGATGATTGAAAAATCACAAAAACAAAACTAGCTAAACTTTGTTATTTGCTAGATTTTGCATGGTATTATTACAACTTGGAGTCAATTACATGACTAGAATACAGGAGAATTCAGCAATGACCAGTGCCTGATGCTTATTTCAGCACAATAGAAGAACTTCAAGAAGAAGAAAGTGTAATGATAAATCAAAAAGGTAAAGCCTACATGATAGAAAACATTGAGAATCCACAGAGAGATAAATTGTCTGATGATGAAATGAATCTTTTGCAAAAAATCGCCAAGAAATGGAAAAATAAAAACACCCAAGAAATAATTGATTTCACTCATCAGCAACTTCCTCGAATGATTTGTGGAGATAAGGAAATAATTCCTTATGATTTAATTACTCAAGAAGAATCTGATAATGTTTACTAATGGATGATATACAGTTATAATTACAGAATATGCAGAAAGACACTTCATAAAACCTTTTAGTAAAAGGTATAAAAATACTTGGGACAAAACGATGAATGCGATTAATGAAATGCTAACTCGTATAGATATGTTTATCAAAACTTCAAAAGCCGAAAGAATTCATAAATCAAATAATTGTTATATTGCAAAATGTGAATTTAAGATAGCATGAACCAACGAATCTCCAAAAACTTCATGAAACAGGATTATCATTTATGTAGATGAAAACAAAAAAGAAGTTCAGATTTTATTACTCTATACCAAAACGGATATTCAATGATGAAATGAAACGGTTTGGTGGCAGAAATTAGTAAAAGAAAATCATAAAGAAGTTTATTCAAAGTTTAATTATAAGATATAAAAAATAATTGATTTTAGTTTATTACTATATTAAAGATGGAAGAAATTATACCAAGCACACCTGAAGAACAACTTCAATGGATGAAATCTAAATTTAAACAGGTAAAATCTACAGTTAAAGATTTAGAAAATTTTCTTAACAAATTTGAAAGTATTCGTAATAGATTAGATGATGAAAATGATTGATTAGAAGTCAATCTTGATTGGGCAAAAAGACAAAAAGAAGAGATTGATAAACTATACACAGAAACTAGTCAAACAGTAGAAAAAATAAAAACTGAAATTGATGCAAAAACAAAGGAGCTTAATACGGTAGAAGAATTGCTAAAAACAGCTAAAACAAATGCTGGACAAAGTCAAATTTTAAAAGATGAGATTTCAGGATTAAAATCAACATCAAAAAATGATGCAAACTCAATAAGTATTCTCCTGAAAAATTTTCAAGAGAATTCAAATAAAATTAATTCTTTACTTGGTGAAGCTGAAACAAATGTAACCAATATACAAAATTTTCTATCTACATTCAATAATTTAAAATGACAAATTGAAGATAAAGAGAAGGGATTTGAGGCTACTATTGGTAAAATTAATGAAGATATATCTGAAGCAGATTGATTATTAGTAGAAATACGTGGAATACTTACCAATAGTAACAAAAATTTAACGGAAATTGAAAACGAAAAGAAAATTGTTCTGGAAAATTCAGAAAAAGTAAAAGAATTTAAGCTAAAAAGTGAAGAGGATTATAATGAAATAAGAAAATATCTTGATATTGCTTCCGATGCTTCATTTGCCGAATCTTTTAAAGATAGAAAATGTGAGTTGATTGAAAATTCAAAGCATTGGAAAAAAATACTCATTCGAACAATTATTATTTTAGTAATATATTTACTTTGAGTATTCTGGAGAAACATTTTTTGTAATGCATGAATTCCAACAATAGAATCATCTATATTTCGTTTAGTAATATCCTCTCCTATTTTATATATGATTTGGTTCTCTTGATCAGAATATAGTAAGAGCAAAGCGAATGAAGAAAAATATGCTTTTAAATTTGCCACTTCTTCTGTGTTTAGGAATCATATAAAATTTATGTTAGAAAACTTTTGAGAAGATAGAAAATGAGAAGTATTAGAAACTACTCAAAATATTATTGAAATGTTGTATACTCCTACATATCCCTCAGAAGAAAAAATATCAAAAACAGAGAAAGAAATATTAGAAAATTATACCAACAAAAAATGAAAAAAATCAAGTCAACAAGGTTTTGATGATATGTTAAATACAATTCAAAAAATAAAAGAAATTTCAGCTGATCCAGAAATATTAAAAGTAATTTTACCATTTCTTTTTAAATAAAAGCATATAGAGAAAAATCTGAAAAATTGTTACTTATAATAAAAGTTAGAAAACTGTCCGACTTGGACAGTTTTTTTAATATAAAATTTTTTCATTTCCCTTTGACATCCTCCTTTTTTTCGCTATAAAAAAAACACCACGCTCAACTAAAATAAACCAAATTTTGTCGTAACCAAAAGGCGATATGCAATCGACTCGCATTTCGTCTATATGATAGAATTTGGTGAAAAAAGAGCGTGGTAACTCAGTCGGTTGTATCTCGTCTTTTTAAATTAGAGAAAAAACTGACATTTTAGTTACCACGCAAGACGAAATGCCAAAAACTTCTTTAATTGAAGCACTTCCTGATATTGTCAGAAAAGGGAAAAAGGAAGCTGAACAAATTATGCAACAAATCGCTGATGGACGAAGATTAAAGTTGCAGACAAACGAAATCGTAATTCCATCAAAAGACACGAATTATCAGACACTCTTTGAAAATTTCAAAAAAGAGTACGATGAAAAAGCTCGACAAAATCGTCTGATTTATGGTGATAATTTACTCACGATGGCTGCTCTCATTGCAGGAGATGAAGCAAATGGAGTACCAAGTTTAAGATGAAAAATAGATCTCATATACATAGATCCACCTTATGATAGTAAGGCTGATTATAGGACAAAAATAACGCTTCCAGATATTTTTTGAGATAACGAAAAAGGAACAGATATAGAGCAAAGAGCCACCGTTTTTGAACAGGCTGCCTATTCTGATACATGGAAAGACTGAACTATTTCTTATTTGGAATACATGTATCCGAGATTATATTTAATGAGAGAACTTTTAAGTGAAAAAGGAAGTATTTATGTTCACATTGATTGGCATGTCGGACATTATGTGAAATTATTATTAGATGAAATTTTTGGTAAAGATAAATTTAGAAATGAAATTGTGTGGTGTTATACATGACCATCAAATACTAAAGATGACTTTCCAAGAAAACATGATACAATTTTAAGATTTATAAAATCTAATGATTATATTTTTAATGCAAATGATATAAGAATTGCTTATAAAGAATTACATAGTGATAAATGAAAAAATGCTACACTTTGGAAATCTGATTGAAAATTACAAGATGAAACAACCAGAAAAGAGTATGAAGAAAGATGAAAAATTCCAGAAGATTTTTGGACTGATATATGAACATGATGACATATGTCGCCTTCTGAAAGGGTAAACTATGATACTCAAAAACCCGAAAAACTCCTTGAAAGAATCATTAAAGCGAGTTCAAATGAATGAAGTATTGTTGCAGACTTTTTCTGATGAAGTGGTACAACTGCCGCTGTTGCTGAGAAACTTGGTCGTAAATGGATAACTTCTGATATTGGAAAACCTGCTTGTATGGTAATGAGAAAGAGATTTATCGATATTGATGATTGTAAACCTTTTCTTTATCAATCCATTGGAGATTATCAGAGAGAAAGTTTAAGTCAGAATTTTAATTCTCGTTTTAGAATTGGAGATTTGGCACAAATTACGATGAGTTTATTTGGTGCTTTACCATTTTTTGCTACAGAGAATCCAAGTAGAAATATGGGATATATGCCAAACGAAAAGACACTTGTTTATGTCGATAGTCCAAACAAACTAACTTGAATCAATACTCTTAAAAAAGCTATCGCTGAAAGAGATAGTTTTCAATGATGATGGAATAAAGTGGTAGTTTTGTGATGGAACTTTTCTTCCACAATTACCCACGAAATCCAAGAATTGAATCAATGAAATAGTTTAGAAGTTTTGGTTATCCCACCTGATTTGCTCGATAAACTTAGAAGTAAAGGAGGATATCAAGACTTGATTAAAAGTAAAAAAGTGAATTTCAGTTCATTACAATATCTCACGATAAAAGAGCCAAAATTGGAAAGCTGAAGTGAAAAAGATACTTTGACTATTGAGCTTGAAAACTATGTTTTGCTTACTCCTGAAGCTTTACCTTTAGATGAAAAAGGACAAGCAACTCTTGGAGAGATTATTGCAAAAGAACCATTATCATTAATAGAATATCGAAGTATTGACCCTGATTATGATGGTGTAGTTTTCCGTAGTGTTTGGCAAGATTACCGCAATAATACCGATAATGATGGAGATCCTTTGAGAGTAGTTACAAAGGCAGTTTTACAAGTAGATAAAAAATCCTGACCAAGAAAAATCTGTATTAAAACCGTTGATGTATTTGGTCGAGAAAGTGAAGTTGTGAAAGAGATATAGCTGAAAAATCTTATTGAATATTCCTTCTCCTTGCTAAGGAGAAGGTGGCCGAAGGCCGGATGAGGTTCTTTTGCTTGAAAAATAGGGAAATTTAAAACTCCTTAGTTTAAGGAACCTCCCTTAATCCCTCCTTAATAAGGAGGGAAATCACGAAGTGATGGGAGAGGTTGATATCAAGAGATAGAATCCTCAATATGCGTCATCCTGAACGCAGTGAAGAATCTTCCACCGCAAGCGGTCCCCCTCCTTTACAAAGGAGGACAAAAACACAAACACAAACTTTCCCCCTTTTCAAAGGGGGATGTCCGAAGGACAGGGGAATTTCCAAAAAATAACATTTACCACCTTTCAATTCAAATCATGTCCAACCAAAACACCGAAATTTTATTAGCATCAAAATTATCTGACATCGTAACTCACTCACGAGAAAGTGGAGAAATGATTGAGCAGGTTACTCCAACTACTCAAGAATTGCTAAAATTTCGATTTGATCCTGCATACTGTGAAAGCAGACCAATCAATTTTCACGAAGGACAAAAACAAGCAATTCTCAATACGATTTATTGCCATGAGATTTTAAAAGTAGAGAATGTTGGAGATATGTACGATAAAGTTTCTAACGATCTCAGATTAGAATATGGAAAAGGACTTGAACACTTGGAAGCAAAAAGATTTCAGTATCCGAGATATTGCATGAAAATGGCTACTTGAACTTGAAAAACGCGAGTTTTGGAAGCGTTGGTAATTTGGCAATATCTCAATGCAAAAGCTGGAAATGAAAGATATACCAAAAATTTTATGGTCGTTGCTCCAGGACTCATCGTATATGATAGACTCAAAGACGCGTTCATTGGAAAGAAAAACGACGAAACAGATGAAAGACAGTTTGAAAAGTCAGACTTTTATCTTTTTAAAAATTTATTTATTCCAGAACCTTTTGAGCAGGAAATGTTCGCATTTTTACAGTCGAGCATTGTTACCAAGGACAATATCGGAAAGAAAATTACCGGAGACGGACAACTCATTTTGACCAATTGGCACATCTTTCTCAATAAAAAAGAAGAAAAGCCTGAAAGACAACCTGATTTCGATCCTTTAAAGGCGTTAGATCCTGAAGGGAAAGGAAAGAATCAAAAAGTTGTTTTGGATATTTTGGATGATTTATTCCCAGTAAAACCATGAATTACCGCAGGAAATAGCTTAGACACACTGGATAATCAAGCCCTTTGAGGAAAAGAATTTCAATATTTGAAGGAGATTCCTGATTTGGTTGTTTTTAATGATGAAGCTCACCACTTGGGAGATGATGATAAAGACGAGAAAAAATGGCAAGAAGCACTAAATGAAATCTCCGTAGACAAAAACCTTTTTATACAAGTGGATTTTTCAGCAACTCCGTATGTCCAGAAAGGAGATAAAAAAAGTTATTTTCCTCATATCATCATAGATTTTGACCTTAAAAAAGCGATTGCTTTGGGACTCGTAAAAATCCCCGTTCTCGATAAAAGAAAAGAAATCGCAACTTTGTCCAATGATGAATTGAATTTTAAAGCCGAAAGAGATGAAAATAATAAAGTAATCGGACTCAGTGCAGGACAAAAAGTCATGCTTGAAGCAGGATTAAAAAAACTCAGCATTTTGGAAGAAAATTTTGGAACCGATAAATTGGAGTACAATAAATATCCCAAAATGATGATTGTTTGCGAGGATACCAATGTGGTGCCTTTTGTTTCAGAGTTTCTCATCCATGATAAAGGATACGATGAGGACGATATTTTGGAAATTCATTCAAATAAAAAAGGAGAAATCTGAGAGGAAGAACGAAGGAATTTGAAAAACAAATTGTTTTCCATCGATAAACACAGAAATCCAAGAATTATCATTTCTGTTTTAATGCTCCGTGAAGGTTTTGATGTGAATAATATCTGCGTCATTGTCCCTTTGAGAGCATCTGCTTCAGGAATTTTGCTTGAACAAACAATTGGAAGGGGTCTTAGACTGATGTGGAGAGGAGGAGATTTTGAAGATTTGAAAACCGAAAATAGAATCAATATCTTGAAAAAGAAGATAGCACCGATTAACTATTATGATATTCTAAGTATTGTGGAACACCCCGCTTTTGAAAAATTTTATGAAGAACTGCTTGACGGAAATTTCTGAACTGATGAAGGAACTGAAAACGAATGATCATGAGGAGTCTTGGGAGATATGGTTTCTGTCGAATTGAAAGAAAATTATGAAGAATACGATATTCATCGACCAATTATTATCAATGATATTGATGAAGTATTGAAATCTCCTGAATATTCTCTCGATTCATTAAGCTCTTTTCCTATTGCCTTTGAAGAACTCAAAAAAATGGTTCCTCAAAACGAAGTCTTTATTTCTCAAACACTTTGAAGTGGGACAACCTTTGGAGATTATGATGTTACAATGGGACTTTTTTCTGCCAAAAGTTATAATGAATTTTTACAAAAATTAGTAGCAAGAGTTACCAAATATACCAATGTTCAAAATATTACCAAAAAAGGATTTGGAAACGTCTATCCTACCATGCAAATCGATTTGCCAAAATTAACTGGAATTATCGATCAATATCTCAAAGAAAGACTCTTCCAAAAAACGATCAATTACCTTGAAGAGAATAATTGGAAAGTCTTGATGATTGAAGATATTGCTCATTTCGTGATCAAAGAAATTACCAATATGGTGATTAAAGCACAAGATTCGGAAACAACAGGAAAATCTGAAGTAATTTTGAGATCGTTAAGTGAAGTAGCCAAACTGAATATGAGAGAAAATTACAGTCTTGATGTTGCAAAATGTATCTATCCCAAACTGCAATATCCTTCCAATAAAGGACTTTTAGAAAAAGATTTTATCGAATTCTGTGATAAGGATTCCAAAGTCGAAGCCTTCTGTAAAATCAATGAATATAAACACACCTTTCTCAGATTTAGATATATGAGAACTGATGGAATCCCTGCTTATTATTCCCCTGATTTTATCGTAAAAACCGCTGAAAAAATCTTTCTAGTAGAAACTAAATCAGATTCTGCTGCTTCATGAGATGAAAATGTCCAAAGAAAGAAAAAGTCTGCATTGAACTATCTCAATAGAGTGAATGGATTAGAGCCTGAAAAAAGAGAAAATAGAAAACGAGAATATGTTCTGCTCAATGAAGGAAGATTTTATACATATCAGCAAAACGGAGGAAATATTGACGATATGCTCAATTCTGCAAAACTCCAAGAGGTAAAAACTTCCTTGTTTTAATGACTATTTTAGATTATGCTATCTATAGGGACGACAGCTTTCCTAGTCCTGTTTATATGTTTTTCTGTCCCTCTTTTTCAAAAGAGGGGGGACCACTTGCGGTGGGAGATTTTTTTTAGATTAAAAATCCTCACAAAATGAACGGAACCTCACCCTACCTCTCTCCTAATTTAGGAGAGGAAAATCACGAAGTGATGGGAGAGGGGAATATAGACATAATCTGTAGGGACGACAATTTGCCTCGTTCTTTTTTCTTATTGGTAATATCATAAATAGTGCATACTTACGGTGGGAGATTTTAGTTTTTTTGATTTTCTCCCTTTTGATGAATATACTTAAGAGAAATTTTATCTTCCTTCATTTTCATGAAAAACTTCAAATTTCTCAAATATATGTTCACTTTAGTCTGACTTTTTATCTTTTGAATTTTTAATTATCTTTTTGCAAACAACGAATATTACTACAAGAATTTAACTGTAAATGCTGATATTCAACAGGATTGAACGATTCAAGTGAATGAAATTTTTGATGCGTACTTTAATGTCCCCAAACATGGAATTATCAGAAATATCCCCCTAAAATATGCGATTGAAGGAAAGAAATTTCGTATCTTTTTAGAGAAAATTAAAGTTGATGGAAAAAATTTTTCAACATATGAAAATAATGGAGAAAAAGAGATAAAAATCTGAGATGTTGATAATGAACTTACAGGAGATCAAAGATATTCGATTCATTACTCTGTGTACGGATTGATCAGAAACTTTGCAGGAAAAGGGCGAGAAGAATTATCTTGGAATATCATTCCGAATGGATTCGATACCCATATCGATCAAGTCCGTATTGAACTAAAGCTTCCAAAGGTCTATACTGGATTCACTTCAGGAGATTTTCTCCTTGCTGCAGATGGAAAATCGAATAAATTGAAAGATTTTGAATGAACAATTGATTGGAGTCAAGGAGATAAAATTATTTTGACATATGATAAAAGAATTTCTGCAGGAAAAGGAATCACTATTGCGATAAAGTTTCCTGTTGGGTATTTTACTTTTGATCATAAAAGACAGGAGAGTTTGATTGATAAAACATCGTTTTGGCAGAAATTAAGTAAAAATATGAACAATATTATCAATACTTTCCATTTAGATATTTGATTTCGAATACGACTGATCTTGGTGCTTCTTGTAACTTTCTTTGTATTGGAAGATGTTTTAAAAGAGAGATATATGATGAAAAAGAATGAATCTCTGCAAGGTCGTCCACTCTGTGTAGAGTATTATCCTCCTCAAGGATTAACTTCTGCGGAAGTTTGAGTCCTTTGAGAAAATGGAAGTGTTTTAACGAGACATGTTATTAGCCTTTTTTATCAACGATATAATGATAAAATTATAGATATTACCTATAAAGAGGAGAAAAAAGAGCTTGTATTCAGAAAATTAAAAAATTTAGATGAAGCTCCTATGAAAGATAAAGCAAAGTATGAAAAAAAACTTTTTGAGTATACTTTCAGAAATAATAAAGGATATGAAATAAGTTATATTTATACTCCTTCTGTGATGGTTGATGAGATTGTATTAAAAAAGTGAGTTTCTCTTCCTGCTATTGTTTGGTCACAAGATAGATTAAAAGAGTATTTTTTAGAAGAAAAAAAGTGGGTAAAACAATATTACTATAAAAATTTTTTCAGTTTTATTTTGTGGCGAATGGGAATTATTCCTTGAACTCTATTATTACCTCATTATAGTAGTGTTTCACGAGAAATGGTTATTTTTTGTTGTATGTTTGCTGTTGCTATTGTAGTGGGGATTTGGAATTTAATGCCTAGAGATCATCCTTATATATTTACCCAAGAAGGATTAGAAATGAGGTATAAGGTTCTTTGATATAAACTCTTTTTAGAAAAATGTGATGAAGCTCAACTTTGTACCTTTTTAGCACAAGATCCTTTTTTCATTGACAAAACCTTACCCTTTGCTGTCGCATTATGACTTGATACACTGTTATTACAAAAAATAAAGTCTTGTGCCTTTATACAGCAACTTCCTACTCATATTTCACCTTCACATTTTTCTTCTGTAAATAATATTATCGAGACGACAGCTTATGTGAAAACATATGGACCTGTAAGATCTTCTTCATCGCATCATTCGTCGTCATCATCCCATGATTCAGATTATTCTTCTTATGATAGAGATTCTTGATTTAGTTCTTGATCTTCACGAGATAGTGGCTCTTCCTCTTGAAGTTCATGATGTGGTTGATGATGAGGTGGTGGAAGGAGTTGGTAAAAAAAGGAAAAGTCTGATTCTTCGATGGTGATTTGATTCGTGATGGAGAGTCAGATTTTTTTGTACTATTTTTTCTTGACAAAGGAATAAGTTTTCTTAATATGGACAATATAGAAGTTTATTTTTGTTCTCTCTGCTTAATGTATTCCTTTTCTCAAATTCAAGTTTTTCAATCGTGTCCAAGAAAATACCAATTTCAATATCTTGAAAGATTGAAAAGACCTAAAACTTGAAAAAGTACTCGTTCGCTTCTTTTGGGAACTTCGGTACATGAAAGTCTTGAATGGTGGTATCAGCAGATTTTCACAGGAAATGATTCTCTTTTTGGATCTGTTGTCCCTGATAAAGAGGAATTGGTATCTCTTTTTAATTATCAACGAGAAAAAAATCTCAAATCTGTTCCAGAAATAGGGGATGATTCTGCAGAAAATGAGATCTATCGTCAAAGAGGAGAAAGATATGTGAGGCAATATTGGGATCTTTTTCATCAGTCAGATTTCTCTCTTTTTTCTCATATTGAAGAAGAAAAAGCAATTGTTTTTACTTTCCCTGAAGGTCAAGAATTTAAGGTGAAAATTGATAGAATCGATTATTTGAAAAATGGAGATATGATGATTGTAGATTATAAGACGGGAAAAAATTTACCTTTGATGAAGGAGGAATCTTATATTGAACAGTTGAAAATCTATACTTATGCTATGCAAGGAGTGTATCCTTGAAAAAAAATTACTGCCTCTTTAGCTTTTTTGCATTTTTGAATTGAAGATCAGAGGCAATTTTCTGATGAGGAAATTCAAACGGTGATCCAGAAATATCAGCAGGATATTAAAAAAATTGAATATTTCAGGAATCTTTTTTATACAAAAAAACAGGATTTCCCTTTGGCTTCAGATAAAACCTCTTGTTCGTATTGTGAATTTTATCACGATTGTCCTCTCTATAAACAAAAACTCAGTTCTGAGGATTCGCAACATTTAAAAACTCTAGTCGATCGTTATGCGGAAATTGTTTCGAGAATTTCGATTTTGGACATGAAAGTGAAAGATTCTCGTGATGCTTTACTTTCTTATTTGATCGCTCATCAAGTACAAAGTATGCAAATTTGACCTTATCAAGTCTCTTATTACACTCAGATGAGAAAAAACTTACAGGAGAAAGAACAACTTTTGGCTTTATTAAAAGAGAAAAAGAAGTCTGAATTATTACAAGTATCAGACTCGATTCTTAAGGAAAAAATAGAACAAGGAGAAATTGAATTTTCTGAAATAGAGGAGTGGATTTCTCAAAATGAGACCGTGGCTTTGTATGTTTCTTCTCTTAAAGAGGAAACTTCAGAAGAATAGTCAGATTTTTATTCTTTTTTTCGTTAAAATGTTCTCTTTTTCTCAGTTAAGACTTTATCAACAATGTCCAAGAAAATTCGCTTTTAAATATGTGTGGAATGTTTTACCTGCACAAGATGAAGTGTCTCTTGCTTGATTAGAAGGAAATTTACTTCATTCAGCATTATGTTGGCTTTATAAACAGGTACAAAGTTATAATATTCCGACTCAAGAGGCTTTACTTTCTTGATTTAACCATTATCGACAAGAGGAATGTTCAGAAAAAAATCATATTGATGGAGATGATCCTTTTATCGTTCAGGCTTATCATAATTGTGAGAAAATTTTGAGTGATTTCTATCAAGAATATTATCCTTTCGATCAGGAAATGGTGATTGCTTTGGAAAAAAATCTGTTTCTGCATTTGGATTCTTTTATTATCCAAGCAAAGCCTGATAAAATCACGAAAAGGGGAGATACCTTTGTCCTTTATGATTATAAAACCAATCAAAAACTCTCATCTGAAGAAGAACAATTTCATCGTGAACAATTATTATTGTATGCTTTGGCAGTGCAAGAAAATTATGGAAAATATTTTTCTCATTTAGAATGTTGTTTGCAGTATCTTCGTCTAGATAAAGAAATCCGTTTTGAAGTTACAGCTGATGATTTAGAAGAAATCTCTCAAAAATATCTGACTTTGTGTCAGGAGATTGAAAAAGAAAAAGAGGAAAATTCTGAATCTGAAGATTGTTTCCCTGTAAAACAAGGAAATTTTTGTAGATTCTGTGAATTTGCTTCGTTTTGTAGAGCAGGAAAAACTTTACAATCCTCTTCTTCTCAAATCTTTCCAGAACAGTATGCAACATGGTATACAGAGTCCAAAAATAAAATTAAAGGCTTAGAAGAAGAAAAAGAGCTTTTAAAACAACAAATTTTAGAAATCGCAAAAGAAAATGATTTTGCCTGTGTGTATGGAAATAGTGTGCAAATTACCTTATGAAGAAGAAAAAAAATTCATATTGAAAATGAGGAGAAAATGGGTTCTTTTTTAGAACAAAAAGGAATTTTGGAAGAATGTCTTTCCTTAAATGAAAAAGAGGTAAAAAATTTTATAGAAACAAATCCTGATTTTCGTTCTTTTCTAGAAATAAAAGAAAGTAAGGTCCTTAGAGTGAAAGGAGGATAGATTTATATTTTTAGAGTCATTTACTTTCTTTTCTCATTTCTCTTTCAATGGTTCTTTCTTTGAGAATTTGCTTTTTTTCGATTTTTTTCTTTAATCTTCCGATTCAGATTTTAACTTTTATAAAACCAGATTCTGTAGTAAAAACTTCCAAAATGAGTGCCACCATTCAAGGTTTGTCCAGAAGTGCAGATATTTTGGATAATTCTCTTTTGGTAAGTAAGAGTTTTCTTTTTTGTTTAGAATGATAATGTGCTACAAGATTGGGAGAAGTTTTTTCATAAAGAGGAATCTCCATTCAGAGAACAAAACATTCTCCTCCCTGTAAGGAAATGATGGTATTTTGAATATTGATATGTCCTGTTTTGATGGATTTTACTTCATGTCATGCGAGTATAATTCCCGCAGTATAATCATTCACAATTTCATAATCAAAATAAGCTCTTTTATTTTTTGTGATAAGTTTCATGGGGATATTGTAAAAAGTAAGATACTTTTTTATAAGAGAAAAGGTGTTCTTTTCAAGAGGTAATTAAACACAGATTATATCATAAAATAAAACTTATTTACAATATTCTAATATATATATATTTCTTTATTTGTCAATCTTTTGGAAGCTTTTTTATTGAAAATTTCTTGTCTTTCTATAAGGTTATTTTTATAATTACTAAGTTTTTGAGATGTAACCTCTCTTTAATCTATTTATTTTCTAATATCATCATATGAAAAGAATTTTAACAGGGATTAAACCTACAGGAGATCAGATCCATTTGGGAAATTATTTCGGAGCAATGAAGCCTTTTTTGAATTTAACAAAACAAGAGGAAGATTCAGAATTTTTTCTTTTTTTAGCTAATATGCATGGGTTTACTCAAACTCAAGAAGCTGAAAGTCTCAAAAAGAGAAGTTTAATGATTTTGAAACTGTATCTTGCTTGTGGGATGGATCCTAAAAAAGTTCATATTTACAATCCTGCAGATATTCCTGGACATGCTCAATTAAATCGGGTCTTCACTTGTTTGACGAATATTGGGACGATGGAAAGAATGCATTCTTACAAAGATGCAGTAGAAAAAGGACTTCTTGAAGATTTTGGAATGGGAACTTTTTGTTATCCTATTTTGATGGCAGCTGATATTTTGCTGTATGATGCAGATTATGTTCCTATTGGGAAAGATCAAAAACAACATTTGGAATATGCTCGTGATATTGCAGAAAAATTTAATCGTATGTATGGAGAAACCTTTAAAGTACCAGAACCATTGATTCAAGAGTCTGTTGCTTTGATTCCAGGAATTGATGGAAGAAAAATGTCTAAATCATACAATAATTATATTGGACTTCTTGATGATGAGAAGACGGTTTTGAAAAAAGTTAAACAAATCTCTACTGATACCAAAACAGTAGAAGAATCTAAAAATCCTGATGAATGTAATCTTTATTTGATTGGAAGAAATTTTCTTACTCCTGAAGAAGATCAAGAACGAAGAGAAAAATTTTTAGCAGGTGGATATTCTTATAAAGAGGCAAAAGATTTTGTCTATGAAAGATGTATGGATTTTCTTACTCCGCTTCAACAAAAATATCAAGAGATTAGTGATGAAGAAGTTTTTGCTATGCTTAAAGAAAGTAAAGCAGCGATTACTCCGATTGCAGAGAAAAAAGTTCAAGAAGTTTATCAGAGAATTGGTTTTAGTTTGTAACAAGACTCTTGATTGATGATTTCTGGGAAAAGAGGAATTGTGATAAAAATTGAAACTTTGATGAAGTATCTTCAGAAACTTTATCCTCAAGCACAGACGGAACTTTACTTTTCAAATCCGTATCAATGTTTAGTAGCGGTGATGTTATCTGCTCAGACAACTGATAAACAAGTCAATAAAGTAACCCGTTCCTTGTTCTCATCCCTTACGAAACCGGAGGATATTCAAAACTTCTCTCTTATGGAGCTTGAACATACACTTCAATCGATCAATTATTACAAAAATAAGGCGAAATACCTTCAAAAACTTTCCTATCAACTTTTAGAATTAAATCAAAAAAAAGACTTTAAAAGTCTGACTTCTCAAGAAAAACAACAGAAAATGAAGTGGGGATTTTTTATCCCAGAAGAGGAGTCTGAATTGGTGCAATTAGCAGGAATCGGAATCAAAACCGCGAAAGTGGTCGAAGCGGTAATTTTTGAGAAAGCAACGGTTGCGGTAGATACTCATGTGCATAGAGTTTTGAATAGATTAAACATCGTTCAGACAAAAACTCCGCTTGAAACTTCTCAGAAGATCGAAAAACTTTTTCCTGAATCTCTAAAAAAAGAGGCAAATAATCTGATTGTCCTTTTCGGAAGGTATCATTGTACTGCGAAAAATCCTCATTGTGAGGAGTGTGAATTGAAAAAATGGTGTGCCTATTAGTGAGGTGTGCCCTTTTTTTCAAATCTCTCTTGTTTTTACGGTCAGATTTTTTATTCTTTTTTCAGTTTATTTTAGATTTTAGAAAAGATGGAAAAGAAAATTCGTAATTTCTGTATCATTGCACATATTGATCATGGAAAATCTACCTTGGCGGATAGAATGCTTGAAATGACAGGAACGATTAGAAAATTGCCAAATAGCCAGGTCCTTGATCGTATGGATATTGAACAAGAGAGAGGAATTACGATTAAACTTACTCCTGCAAGAATGCAATGGAAAGGCTATGAACTTAATCTCATCGATACTCCAGGACATGTGGATTTTCAGTATGAAGTTTCTCGTTCATTAGCCGCGGTAGAAGGAGCTATTCTTTTGATCGACGCTTCTCAAGGAATTCAAGCACAAACCTTATCAACACTTTATCAAGCCATGGAGCAAGAATTGAAGATTATTCCTGTGCTCAATAAAATTGATCTTCCTGCTGCGAATCCTGATAGAGTAGCAACAGAAATTGAAAATATGATTGGAATCCCTAGAGAGGAAATCATTTGTGTTTCCTGAAAAACAGGACAAAATGTGGAAAAAGTTTTAGATGCAATTATTGAGCGTATTCCAAGTCCAGAAGAATATAAAGAACATTATCCAGAGAAGTTTTAGAAAGAGGATGAAAAAAAGACACCGTTTGAGATGTCTTTCTTATAAATCTAAAGTATAAATCTTTTTCAAAGTTCCATAAAAGTCTTTTCTTGAAAAGGGAGTATTTACTCCTGAAGTATCTTCGATTGCTCAAATTTCTACAAGGTGATTGAGATGATTTTCATATCGTTTTTGTCCTTTTTCGTTGTGATAGGTATGATCCCAGAAAACTCTGGAAATAATGGTAACTGCTTCTGCTTTGGTTACTTCATCCGAAGGCCAGAACTCTTTATTTACTCCCTTTCCATCGGAAGTTCTTCCCATGATACCAAGATTACAAGCTTCGATCATGTAATCATGAAGATCGGAAGTGATATTCTTGATATCTTCAAAATTTTCACAGTCAGGATTTTTTTCTTCCTTTTTATCCATAAATTTGGTAGAGAAGATACTGATGATTTTTGCCATTTCGGATCTTTTGAGGGCTCTTTTCCCATCAAATGCTTCAAGAGTCGTCATGGAAGTGAGTCCATTTTTTAAAGCCCATTCGAAGATGTCCATTTCTTCCTCTGAATATTCAGCAGATCCGTGAGTTTGGTCAGACTTTTTTTCTTTTTTTGGATCTTCTCCACATTTTCTATCATAATAACTGTCTGAAAAATCTCCGTTTGGACAGCGATCTTTCAAAAGTCTTCCTCCACTACTTCATCCTCCTCAAGAAGAATGACTTGGTTGTATTTTTTCGTTTTCTTTTCGTCTTGCCTTCAAAGTGAGGTCATTTGCGATTTTATAATAGGTATCCTCTTCTGGAGTATCAAGTTCGATTCGTTTATTTCCATTCTGGTAAGCGACAAATCTTTCCCCTATTTCTTCACTGAAATAATCTTGGAAAGTATATCCTTCTTTTGTAGGTTTGATAATTTTTTTGAGTTCTTGAGTCAAGTTCTCATCGGTATAATATTTTTTGGTATCAAAAGAGAAATAAAAGTCTGAAGTTCCTCCTGTTCCCCCTTGTTTATCAAGGGTAATATGGATTGTTTTAGGATTTCGTCTTGCTTTCAAGGTATGATTTGTACTGATATCCGTATGTAAATCGTCAGCAATTTCTACAATCGTTCCGTCTGTCCCTTCGTAAGCAAGGTATCTTTCTCCTTTTTCTTCACTATAATAATCTTGGAAAAGGTATCCTTTTCTGGTTGGGCGGATGATTTCGCTGATTTTCTGAGTCATTGCTTCATTGCTGTAGAAAATGGGAGTATCATAGCGGTATCGTAAAGCATCAGTTCCTCCTGTTCCTCCGTTTTTATCGAGAGTGATTTTGATGGTATTTGCTTCTCGTCTCGCTTTCAACGTATGTTCTGAAGAAATTCTGTAATAGGTATCTTCTTCTGGAGTATCAAGTTCAATTCGTTTATTTCCGTTCTGGTAAGCGACAAATCTTTCTCCGATTGTTTCACTGAAATAATCTTTGAAGGTATATCCTGCTTTGGTTGGTTTTACAATTTTCTGAAGTTCTTGAGTACAGGCTTCATCTTGATAATATTTTTGTGTCCCAAAATAATACCAAAAGTCTGAAGTTCCTCCTGTTCCCCCTTGTTCATCGAGGATAATATGGACTTTATTTGCTTCTCGTGTAGCAGTCAGATTTTTATCTCCTTTGGTTCCTTTTACGATTTGGGTGAGAATTTGATTTCCTTCTTTTCGTCCTTTAAAGGTGTATCCTTCTCTTATGGGAGATTTTAGAGGAAAAGTTGGAGTTTCGATGGTGTAGGTATCGAGATTATCGATGTGATTGGTTCCGCTATTGAGTTGATAGGTGATATGGTAGGTAATTGGAGTGAAAGTTCCTTCGATGGTGATATTTTCATCCGGCATGGTTGCAGGTAAGCTCCTATTCCAATGACTAAAGGTATATCCCTCTTTTGTGGGTTCTGGTTTGAGAGTAATATTCTCTCCGTAGGTATGTTGTTCGGTTGCGTAGATTTTTCCATCAACTTTATAAGTAATGGTATAATTCTGGATTTGATAAACTGCTGTATAGGTACGATCTTGGGTTACGGTTCCAAGTACTGGATTTCGTCCCATAAAAGTGAATCCCCTTTTTGTTGGTGGAGTCGGAATATTGATAGCATCAATCGTTGTTCCATAAGGATATTGAGTTGCGGATTTTAATACAGTTCCATTTTCATCTTTAAAGGTAATGTTGTATTGATTCGTTGTTGTTTTGAAGGTTGCAGTGTAGGTTTGATTTGCAGTTACTTCAGTAATCGTAGGAGATCGTCCAGAAAACGTATACGTATATTGTTGATCTTTTGTTTTGCTTGGAGTTTGTCCGTTGTATTGGGGATTTGTTCCATAAGGGACATTCGTATCGGTTTCCAAAACGGTTCCGTCAGCATTTTTTCGGGTAATGGTGTATTTTTTCTTTTCCCATTTTGCGTAAATAACGGTATCTTTAGTAATAGGAGAAGAAAAATCAAAAGTCTGACTATACTCAGCGTCTGCATACCAACCTTTGAAAATCGAGTCAATCTTCGTTGGATCTTCAGGTTTTTCAACTGTTTCTCCTTCTGTTACGAAGGTATTTTCAAGATCAGTTCCACTAAAAGTTATCAAATATCCAATTCTTTCATAAGGAGTATAGGTTGCTCTGAAAACCATATTTCTTTTGAGAGGTCCTATGGCTTTATTCCATCCACTGAAGGTATAAGTATAATTTCTGTCTGGTGCTTTCGTTGGAGTTGAACCATTATATTCAGGAATAATTCCAAAGTCCAAATCCACATCTTCTTCCAAAATTGTTCCATCGTCATTTTCCCATTTCACATTCAAAAGTTCTTCATCTTTGAAACATCTCATCGGTGCTGCAATGCTAGTAATATTTTCCCATCATCCAATATTCGCATAAATCGTATTATCGGTTAGTTTGATACTTGTCTCAAAAAGTAAATCTTTCCCATTTTTAGGAGTAGAACTCATTAAGAAAGTTTGAATCTGAGCTGTATCATTTACTCCTCTGTCTCTAACTCCTGCTCAACTAATTCTTCCTGCAAGTGGTAAATGAAACAGATTATTAAACTTTTGTAAATTCTCGAGATTCTTAAAAGAAATATTACTTTTTCTTCCTAGTCCTGCAATATTTTCAAAAAGGCTTGGATTTTGAACAATTCCTTCATTGGAAAAATAGAGCATAGTGAAGACATATAATTCTTCAATGGATGGTACATGATATCATCGAGGACATGGTCCTTGTCTGAGAAGTCTTTCATTTGCATCATCATAATAATTAATAGGAGCATCTTCTGCCCCTCATCGGAGATTTGGATGGGAACCATTAAATCGTGAGCTACTATCGTGAATATAGGTTTCACTGTAATACGGTTTATCATCGGTAATAGTTACTTTCGTTCATGTTGTAGTATTGAGGCTATGATCTTCATAAAATCCATGATTATTTCCCCATTGATAGAAATATCCATAAGAATCATGACTATCAAGATCTAAACTTGTTGCTCAAAGATTTCTATCCATAATCGTATAACTGACAATAGCCTCATCATAAAGTCCTGTATAGGTAATATCTTCAAATTCTGCCCAATGAGCAGTTAAATGGAGATCGTTTTCCATTGTAGCTTCATCCCAACGGAATCTTTCTCCATTTTCATCAAACCATCATAAAAGCATATGATTTTCGAAATAAGGATCTTCAGGTCTATGTTCTGAAAGACTTGTTCCTGCTGGTAATTCTAGTGATTCGATTTCTTCTCCTCCATTACTATCAAAAGAAAGAGTAAAAGTCTGAGAAGAATTAGGAGTAGATCCAAGTAAACGAGGGGCTTTTAAGGAAGAGAGTTTCGGTTGTGAAAAAAAAATTTGTGGACTCTCTTCTTGGGAAGTGGTTTCTTGTTTTTCATTACTTTCTTCATTTTCCTTGCTTTCTTCATTGTTGTCTTTGTTTTGTTCTTCGTTCAATGTTTGGTTTAACTCTTCTCAAGAGATTTCTTGGTTTTTATCTTCCGTTTCTGTGTCTGTTTCAAGAGGAGCATTTTGCTGAAGTTCTGATGGGATTTCTTCGTCGCTTTCAGATTTCTCTTCTTTTTCTTCGTTTACTGTTTGATTTTCCTCTCTTTTATCGGTGTTTTCTTCTTCGTTTGATGTTTCTTCGTTGATGGAGATTTCTTGACTATTTGAAATGGGATTTTCCTGACTTATTGCTTCCGGTATTTCTTGAGATTCTTGTGTTTGGGCTTCAAGGGGAAGATTTTCTCCAGTCGCAAAAACTCGACTCTCAACTTGTGAGGTTGAAAGTATAGTGATGGTGATATAGATGAGTATTTTCTTGAGTTTTGTACTGTTCATTTTCATCTTTTTACCCAAAATAAAACTTATACTATATCATTATATTTACATTTGTCATTATTTACAATTATTTTTATTGTTTTGTCGAACTGTTATATTGACATTTTTAGAAAAAGACATATAGAATATAAAAACGAGGAGAAATACCTCGTCTTATAAATCTAAGGTGTAAATTTTTTTCAATGTTCCATAAAAGTCTTTTCTTGAGAATGAAGATTCTACATTTTTTGCATCTTTGATTGCTCAAATTTCTATAAGGTGATTGAGATGACCTTCATATCGTGCTTGTCCTTTTTCGTTTCTGTAGAGATTTTTTCGGAAGATTCTTGAAATGATCGTTGCTCCTTCTGCTTTGGTTACTTCATCATTTGGGAAGAATTTTTCCATAGCATTCTGTCCATCTGCAGTTCTTCCCATAATTCAAAGATCACATGCTTCGATCATATAATCATGAAGATCTGAAGTAATATTCTTAATATCAGAGAATAAGCTACATTGTCTTTGATGAATGACTTCTTTTTTGAGAATATCCGTGAGATAAATAGAAACAATTTTTGCCATTTCGGATCTTTTGAGAGGTCTTTCTCCTCCAAAGGATTCAATATCTGGCATAGAGGTTAATCCTAATTCTTTTGCCCATTCGTAGATGGCAATCTCTTCCTGAGAATATTCAGATGAACCGTGAGTTTTGTCAGATTTTTCTTCTTTTTTCTTTTTTGTTTTATCCGTTTCATTTTCTTCATCATCTTCTGGTGGAGTTCCACATTTTCTATCATAATAACTATCTGAGAAGTCTCCGTTTGGACAATTATCCTTTGTCAATCTTCTTCCCCCACTACTTCCACCTCATCTATTACGATGAACTTCATATTGAGCTAAGAATTCAATTGTTCCTGATTCAATAAGATTAGAAATAGAAGCAAGATTTTTAAAAGTCTGACCATTTTCAGCGATCCAATGAGAGAAGTCGTATCAAGTTTTGGTGAAGGTTACTGCATTGAGATTTTGAGCTTGATCTCGAGTGAATCTTTGTTCTTCCATTACTCAAGTTCCTTCTCCCGCAAGGAATTTTATGGTATACGTATTTGGAACTCGGTTTGTTTTGAGGAGGTAAGTTCCTTCAGGAATCAGTTTTTCTGTTTTCGTCCCTGGAAGGAAGATTTCTCCATCTTCATTGAGCCAACCGCTAAACGTATATCCCGTTCTGATAAAGTGATTTTCTTCGATTTCGAGTCTTTCGTCGTAATCAAGTTGATATTCCAAGGTTTCTGCTTCGTTTGCGGTATTGAGGTATTTTAGTGTGTAGGTATTTGGAGTTCGTTTTGCGGTAAGGGTCGCGTCTTCGTAGATTTTATCATTCAAATCGTCGGCAAACTCGATGTCATCATAAGCAACGAATCTTTCTCCTTCATTTCCTCCATGATCTCCTTCTCCGTGATAATTCACAAATTGATATCCCGTTCTTGTTGGACGGACGATTTCTGTGATCTCTTGGGTAAAATCTTCATCAAGATAGAATTTTTCTTCCTCATCTTTAAAAAGATACCAAAAGTCTGAAGTTCCTCCTGTTCCTCCGTGAGGATCAAGAGTAATGTGGATTTTCTTTGGGCTTCGCGTCGCTTTCACAGATTTCCCATTTAAAGGCATGGTAGTTGGAAAACTTGGAGTCCAACCTTGGAAATCATATCCTTTCTTGGTTGGATTAGTCGGCTTCGTGAGGGGAGCTTCGTATTTTGCTTTGATTGCATTGACTGTACTTCCTCCGTCAGAATCAAAGGAAACGGTATATTCATTTCTTTTGTAGTAGATATTGATGACGGTTGAGCCGTCAGGTTGGATATTTGCTTGAGTTACCGTTCCACTAAGAGAGAATCCTGAATACGACTTTGTTTTTGCGTTTGTTTTGCTGTCGGTGGTTCCGGTTTTGTTTTCGGTTTCAACATCGTATCCGCCTCAGATTTTTTCTTTTTGATGTTTTACGGTGTATTTGGTATTGGTGTTTGGAGTTCGTTGTGCTTTCAAATTTGCTCCGTCGAGTGGCATGGTACTTGGGAAAGTAGGGGTCCATCAAGAGAAAGTGTATCCTACTTTGGTTGGATTAGTAGGTTTCGTGAGAGGAGCTTCGTATTTGGCTTTTATTGCAGTTACAACAGTTCCGCCGTCTGAGTTAAATGAAACGGTATATTCATTTCTTGTGTAGTAAATATTGATGACGGTTGAACCGTCAGGTTGGATATTTGCTTGAGTTACCGTTCCACTAAGAGAAAATCCTGAATACGATTTTGCTTTTGCGTTTGTTTTGGTGTCGGTGGTTCCGGTTTTGTTTTCGGTTTCAACATCGTATCAGCCTCCGATTTTTTCTTTTTGATGTTTTACGGTGTATTTAGTGTTGGTGTTTGGAGTTCGTTGTGCTTTCAAACTTGCACCGTCAAGTGGCATGGTACTTGGGAAAGTAGGATTCCATCAAGAGAAAGTGTATCCTACTTTGGTTGGATTAGTCGGCTTCGTGAGAGGAGCTTCGTATTTTGCTTTTATTGCAGTGACTGTACTTCCTCCGTCAGAATCAAAAGAAACGGTATATTCATTTCTTTTATAGTAAATATTGATGATGGTTGAGCCGTCAGGTTGAATATTTGCTTGAGTTACGGTTCCACTGAGAGAAAATCCTGAATAAGATTTTGCTTTTGCGTTTGTTTTGGTGTCGGTGGTTCCGGTTTTGTTTTCGGTTTCGATATCGTATCCGTCTCCGATTTTTTCTTTTTGATGTTTTACGGTGTATTTAGTGTCGCTGTTTGGAGTTCGGGTTGCAACAAAATTCACGGTTGCTCCGTTTGTAGCAGTCAGATTTTTAAACTTTGTTTCTTTGGTTGGAGAAGATTTGCCGCTTATTTCCCATCAAGCGAAGGTATATCATGTTCTTGTTGGATGGGTAACGGTGAATTCTTGATCGTAAGTCGCAGAGGTCGGATGAGTGGTCCCGTGTGTTCCTCCTTGCAAATCATAGGTTAGATTGTAGCTATTGACTGTCCAGTTTGCGGTAACCGATTTGTTACTATTTGGCATCGTAAAAGGGAACGTTGGATTTCGACCTTTGAAAGTGTATCCTATTTTTGTTGGATTTTGTTTTGGAGCGGTTACGGTGGCTCCTACTTTATAATCAATGCTATTTAATGTAGTTCCGCCATTGGTATTGAAACTTAATTTATAGGTATATCTTTGGTATTTGATTTGTATTACGGTTTGCTCTTCAGCGGAAATTCTTTCTTGTATAAATCCAACTCCCAAAAATCCATTATACGATTTGAAGCGGGCATTTGTCATTTCATTGGTCGTTCCGTATAAGGTTTCTGTTTCTTTGAGAGTATATCCAGTATCATTGGCATTTTCTTGATAATGTTCGACTTTATACGGGATATCGGTTCTTGGACTTGCGGTGATACTATAGGAAGTATTTTCAGAAAGTGAAAAGTTTTCTTTCTCATTTGCATTCCAGAAAATCGCACTATCTTGCACGGATTGCCAAATAGGATTTTCATATCCTGTAGTTACGGTAAAGGTAGGTGCAGAAACATTACAAGAGGTCTTTTGTGTGATTCCATTATACGTTGCAGAAATCGTACAAGTTTGTGTTTCAGTACTAATCTTTGAAATTCCTTTTCCTTTTGAAAATGAACCTCTCAAGGTCTTTGCATCGATCATTGTTTGAGCGAAGAATGCCAAATCACTCTCAACGGAAAGTGTTTTTGCCTCTTCGGATTGGTAAGCAATATCATATTCCGTATTGTCCGTACTTCGTCCTAAGACTTTTGGAGTAGCGGTAGGAGCGGTAATTTTTGGAAAAGTGATTTCCGCAGAGCATTTAGGTTGTGTTGCTCCGTTATAAACTATTTCTCTCGTACAAAGAGGATAGGTTCCTTTTCCTGAAGTTACTTTTTGTCCTTGATAAATAAAATTGACATTATTATTGAGATAAAACGAGATAGTTAAGGGCTGTGCGTCTTTTTGAGACTGCGCATAATAGGTTTGATTTTTAGAGACCAAAAGAGAAGCATTCTGACTGACAAGAGGCGTATGATCTGATCCTGAAAGAGAATATCCAAGAATGTGCGGAGTTTTTTCTGAAATGATTGTTGGAGTTGTGATTTCGCAGGTCTCGGAATTGTTCCAGATGGTACATTTTTCCGTGACATCATTCAGACTTTTTTCTTTTCATTTTGGAATTTGGGCATCATTTCCATTTCTCGTAAAGGTTGAAGTGATTTCTTTCTTGGAAAGAGCATAGAAAACTTTATCTCCAGAAACACTGAGTTTTGTCTGATTGAGCGGAATTTCTGCGGTTGTTGCGGTACTGCTGGTATTCCGTCCAAGGATTGTGAAAGAATTTCTCGTAGGAGTTGGAATCGTTACTTCACATTCCGTGTTTTGTTCTCCTCCATTCAAAACTTCAGCGATGGTACAAATCCTTTGAATACTTGTTTTCCCTTCGATCGTGGTTCCGTTCCCGTAAAATGTTACGGTAAAATTCTTTCCATCGCTTTTAGACTGTGCATAGAAAGATAAATCTGATTTGAATTGGAGTTCAACCTTTTCTTTGGAATTAATCGGATTTTGGAGAGAGTTTTGACTCTCCGTCCATCAAATAATCGTTTTTTCTCCATTTACGAGAATGGTTGGAAAGATGATTTCTGCATTACAACTTGAAGCTTGAGAAGCTCCGTTATACACTTCTGGAATGGTGCAGACCTTATAACTTGTAGCAACGGTTCCCGTGGTCCCCTGATACATAAATCCTGCATTTCCATTTGGGTAAAAGGTAATTTTTCTGTCTATCGCTTCTTTCTTGGTTTGAGCATATAAATTCAAATCTTCGGTAAGTTCAAGTTCGGTTTGATGATCGTACAGAATGTTATGATTATTTGCTCCGGTACTTCGTCCAAGCGTCGTAAATCCCTCTGCTGGAACAATACTTGGAATGGGTACGGTACAACTTGTTTCATCGTTCCAAATGGTACAGGTTTGCTCGAAAGTCGATTGATTCTCTCCTGAGAGAGTCAGATTTTTATTTCCATTTTTTTGAAACGTTGCAGTCAGATCTTTTTTGAAAATCGCATACAGTCTCATATTGGTATCTCCGATCTCGAAATTTTCCAAAGGTTCTCTTCCATTCTGAGAAGTACTCCATCCTACAAAGGTTCGTCAAGGTTTGGTTACTTCAAAATTGGAAAGATCTACGGTTGATCCTTCGTCATATCAAGCAATCGGTCTATTAACTTCTCCGTCGTTTGCAATGGCATCAAAATTAATCACGGTTGCGGATTCACATTTTTTTCCGTCTTCGGATTGTTGATATCCGTCTTCACATTCCCATTTTGCATAAAGCGTGAAACTTTTACTGAAATATTTGGATCCGTTTCGGTCGGTTTGTTTGGTGAGATTTTGATCCGTGAACCAACCTACAAAATTTGAATGGGCTCTTTGAGGAATGGTGGTCGGAATGGTCTTAGGATTTCGCCATTTAAAATTTTTAATCGATGATATTTCACTTCCTCCGTTTGTGTCAAAATTGATGGTTAAATTAGGAGAATCTTTGAAACAACGGATACTTGCAGATGTATTTCTAGCAATACTTCATGAAGGTGATATTCCTCCATCTTGAACATAAAACACATAAGCATTATTTCCATTCGGCGTAGAAGATCGTAAGAATACACGATGATCATAGGGATTTCGCCATGTCCATCCATAATATCATGCGAAAGGAATATTAAATTTATTTCTTAAACAATTAATAGTATCAGTCGCTCCTCCTACTGATTTACAATACTCGTTTCATGTACTGGTTTTCATCCATCCTTGAAACTGACTATATCGTACTTTGAATTCATATACAGAAGGTATATGATATCCTTGGGGACAAGGTCCTTGTTTATCGGTATCCTTATTTGCTTTTTGTTCTGTTTCTCCATTTCCTCATCGCATATTTGGGTAATTGGTACTTGTTCGTATCCCATTATAACGAATATTTGCTCCATTATAATAATAATTCCCTGGTCATCGAGCACTACCTCACATTTTTGTTACTTGTTTTGGGGCTCGATTATTACTATTTGAAAATCCGTAGTTATTCCCCCATTGGAACCAACATCCACAGTTGGGATCTCCAGATTTTCCACAAGTTAAGGCTGTAGAAGTTTGTCCTAAATTACGATCCATTAAAGTGATAGTTATTCCGTTATGTTCAAATATAAGATCATTAAAAGGGAGATATTTCGCATAAACTGTAATCGTTTGGTAATTTGTGGCCTCTCCTAAACCATTCCATTTTTGAGTTAATGCTTGATCTGTATACCATCCATCAAACATCTTACCTGTTAAATTTGGAATTTGAATTTCTGATCCTGTTGTAGCATAATAGATACCACTGGTCGCAAAATATTGTACTGTCTTTTGTAGGCTCCCATCAGGGAATCTTGCTGTAGTATTTCCTCACGTATTAGCAAAAAAAGTAACCTTTGTAGTGTTAGTTGAAACACAGTTTCATTGACTATCCATTGTAAAGCCACTTTTACATTTCCATTTTGCATAGAGAGTAATATCTTTCGTTAAATTTCCACTAAATAATTGAGTATAATTTTTATCTAAATACCATCAGTCTAAGGTCGCACCTGCTTTAGAAGCAGATCTTGTTGCATATGGTTGCCAAGGAACCCAATATCTTAAAGTGCTACTCAAATTTCCCCCCATTGAATTCCAAGTTACTGCATAGTTTGGAGTGTTTTTAAAACACCTTAAATTGTAAGCATTGGTATTTGCTATAGTAGATATTCATTCATTTTCTGAAACAACTTTAACATAATATCAATTGGTGTATTTTGTAGTAGATGTAGTTTCAATAGCACTTGAAAATCGATATCGTCATTCTGATGCTCTTTTGGTAATTGTAGCATTACTTCATCATCTATATCATCAAAACGGTAGTCCAAGGATTTTCGCCCAACACGCACCTGCTCATAAAGTTCCACAATATTCTTGTCCATCCGAACTTGTTCTCCAAGTATTAAATTTAGTATAATAATAATTTCGTTCTTGTCTTTCTGGAATATGATATCCGCTTGGACATGGTCCGACTTTGGAAGTATCTGTTGTTAATGCTATTCATCGAACAACACCTCATCACCATAAAGACGCGTCATTATTATTCGCCCATTTCCCGTTTCCTTTGACAAATAATCCATTTGCATATGGCTTTTGTAGACTTGGCATTAAGGTTGTAGTCGTGTTACTCCAAGTCCCTGTATTGGAAAATCCATAGTTATTTCCAAACTGATAGAAATGTCCGATATTTGCATCTGTAGCATCTGTTCATCATTCAGATATAGATGTCGCTCATAAATTACGATCCATAATCACGAAACTCGTATCTCAAAAGGTGACTGTTTTATCTTGAAAAGGAAGAAAATGTGCGTATACAGTAACATTCTCTCCAAGTCCATCGGTATCCTCTGGGTACTTCCAGACTTTTGTAAAATTTTGATCTAAATACCATTGATCAAACATATATCCTGCCTTTTGTGGAGTTGTTACATTCAAAACATTTCCGATATATTGTCATGCAGTATTTCTTGTATATGTAACCGTTTTATGTGTTGATGTCCCATTTTTGTAGGTTACCGTTACTTTTCTGAGGACACATTGATCATTGGCATCAAGGACATATCCAGCATTACATCCTCGGTTTGCATAGAGTTTGGTATCTTCCGATATAAAGCTATCTCCTGATCGGATGAATTTTGTTTTTAAGGTTTCATCAAGATATCGTCCTACTACGTTTCTTCCTTCTTTGGTAGAGGTAGGCATTACCTCTTGAGTCCTTGGTTCTCGCCATTTAAACGTTTGAGATTCGACCGCAGTTCCTCCATTGGTTTCGAAAGAGAGCGTCAGATTTTTATCATTATTTTTAAAACAACGGATCGTATTTGCATACGAACGGCTTTTGAGGTCTTGAGGAATGAGGGTATCATCGGTAAACGTAAAAGCATAAGCATCGGATCCTTCGATTGCTTTAGAAGACCAATACCAACCTACACTTCCTTTACTTGTCACCGTTCCTGCAAGTCTATTTCTATATCATCCTAAAGGAAGTCCAAGAAGTTCTGCAAATCCTTTCATGGTTTTCTTCTGTTTGAAATAGGCAAGATATACAGCGTTTCGTTCTTTTTCATTAGGAATATGGTATCCCACTGGACATGGTCCTTGTTTTTGAGAATCTTGATCGGTATCTTCTCCCCAGAGCGTAAGATTATCTTCAGCATCTCGTCTATACGGTTCGTTTTCTCTGGAAATGAAATTTGAACTATAATAGGGCTTTTCTCGTGATCGAGTACTTCCATCAGAAGGGGTAGCTGTGATCATTTGGGTAGCGATGGCAGGAGTGAATCCATTTTCTCCCTCTTCAAATCCGTAATTATTTCCCCATTGATATCGATATCCTCCGTCGTTTGGAGATTTTGCTCCAAGATTACGATCCATGAGGGTTAATTCGATTCCGCTCAGACTTATCGTCTTTTCTTCAAAAGGAAGATAACAAGCAATAACACTTATTTCGGTTTCTTTCGTATCTTCCGTAACTCCGTTTCGTCTGGTAGTACAAGTATCATCGGTATATCGCCCTTGAAACATCATGCCTGTTTGGTTGGGAAGAGAAGTCGTTTTATCGGCAAGGTACACTCCGTTGGTAGCATGATAAAGAACATCAATTTTCGTCGTAGCATCAGAAAAAGTTCCTAAACCTGAATCGTAATGGACGAGGACATCATTAAGGACGTTGGTTTTGATAATCGCATAAATAGAAAAATGTTCTGCATCAATCACGAGTGTATCTGCTTTTTGTTCGGTTTCTTCGGTATTGAGAGGAGCGATTTCTGCGATTTTTTCTCCTTCGATGATTTTTTCTTCATCTTTGATATGATAGATTTGGAGTTCTTCGTTTTCATTCAGATTTTTAAACTCTTCTTTTTGTGTATAATCAAAACTTACTTGCACCGTTTTTCAAGGATACGGTTGAAGTTCGATGGTTTCGTCTTCGAGATCGAAAAGAAATTGGATATCAAAAGCGACGATTTCCGTATCTTCAGAAAAAGTTTCTGGAAGCGATCCTAAATCTTCCGCAAAAACAGGAGTGATTTTGAGATACGTTCCGTTTGGAAAAGTATTTTCATCGGCTTTCACTTTTACGGTGATTTGATCAGATCTTCTTTTTCCTTCGATAGGCGTTTGATTGAGATGTTCTCGCACAAGGTCAAGTGGTGTTTTTCCTTTGGTTTCTTCTTCTGTTTCCTCTTCAGTTTTCTCTTTTGGTTCTTCAAGTGGTTCTTCGGAATTTTCTGGTGAGTCTTCTGGTATTGTTTGCTCTTGTGTTTCTTCGGGTGTTTGTTCTTGGAAATTTTCTGTCGTTGGTTCTGTTGCTGTTTCGTTTGAAAGGTCTTCTTGAAATTCATCTTGTGCTTCTGGTTCTTCTGGTATGGAAAATGAATCGCTTGTTTCATTCGTTTCCGTGATTTCGTTTTCTGCTGTTTCTTCTGCTTTTGAAAGGGTAGTTTCTTGATTTTCAGTGTTTGCTGATTCGGTAGTCTCAGAAGGAGTTTTTGTTGGAGTTGAAGTTTCTGTTTCTTCCAGGTGTTCATTTGTTTCTCATGACTCCGTTTCCCCTTCTCGTGCATCTTCTTCAGATTTTTCTTTATTTTCTTGATGGAAAGTATCTTCTTCGGTATTTTCTTCAATATTTTCAAGAGAAGGAGTGTCTTCTGTGGTCTCTTGAGTTGTTTCTTCGTTTATTGATTCTTCTGGATTTTCTTTGGGAGTATTTTCGTCTTCTGATTCCGTTTCTGAGGATGTCTCTGGTGTTTCGTTTGTTTCTGTTGAAGCTTCTTCGGTTTCAGGTTCCTCTGTGGGGGTAATATTCTCTTCTTCGGTTTTATTATCTTGTTTTTCATTTTGGTTCTCAGTTTGGATTTCTTCGATATTTGAGGTTGGTTCTTCGTTTTGAGGAATATTTTCAGTTTCTTCAGCATTTTCTTCTTTTTCTTCTTCGTGGCTTTCGTTTGGTATAGGTGATTCTTCTGAAGAGGGGGAAGATTGATTTGCTTCTGAAATCGCCTCTGAGGTCTCTTGGAGAATTACTTCAAAATCTCCTGCTGAATAATACAAAGGTGTAAGCAAATCAGCAGTGATAAGCATGAAACAGATAATGGTATTCCATAGATTTTTCAGAATTTTCATGATATTCCCAAGAAGATAAAGAATATTAGTAATATTATTTGAAAATTAAAAAATTGGCAAGTTATGATGCCAATTTTCGAAAAATATAGTTGACTTTATGTAGAAAGAGTGCTTACTCTTCTTTTTCTCACCAACTTGGACAATATTGAAAAATCTTTCAGATTAAACAAAAAAAAGAGGGGATTCCCCCTTTTTTATCTTTACAAATCTAAGGTATGAAGTTTCTTTAATGCCCCATAGTAATTATGTCTCGAAAAGGGATTCTCAATATCACTATCATCTGAAATTACCCCAATTTCAATAAGATGCTTGAGATGTCATTCATATCGTTTTTGATCTGTTTTATTTTTATATTGATGATTCCAGAATACCCTTGAAATAATAGTCACAGCTTCTGCTTTTGTTACTTCATCATCTGGGAAGAATGTTTTTAATACTCAAATTCCACTTGCAGTTCTTCCCATAATCCCAAGATTACAAGACTCGATAATATAATCATGAAGATCTGAGGTAATATTTTTAATATCTTCAAAGTCTTTACATGCAGAATCCGATGTTTCCTTTTTATCCATGAATTTCGTAGCAAAAATACTAATAATTTTCGCCATTTCTGCTCTCGTAAGACTTCTTCTTCAAGCAAAGCTTTCGATCGTATCCATAGAAGTAAGTCCCTTTTTTGAAGCTCGTTCAAAGATATCAATTTCTTCCTTTGTTCGATCCGCAGAACCGTGAGTTCATTCAGTTTTTCCCTCTTCTCTAGTGTCATCTGATTTCTCTTCTTTAGTATCATTAGAACACTTTCCATCATAATAACTATCTGAAAAGTCTCAGTCTGGACAGTCATCTTTAACTAATTTTCTTCCTCCGCTACTTCATCCTCCTCAAGAAGAATGAGTTGATTGAGTTTTCCCGTTTTCTTTTCGTCTTGCTTTCAAAGTGAGGTCATGTGAAATTTTATAATAACTATCTTCTTCTGGAGTATCTAATTCAATTCGTTGATTTCCTTTTTGATAAGCAACGAATCTTTCTCCGATCTCTTCACTATAATAATCTTGGAAGGTATACCCTTCTCTCGTTGGTTTGACAATTTTTGAGATGAGATGCTCAAGATCTTCATCGGTATAATATTTCTTCTCATTGAAAGAGAAATAAAAGTCTGAAGTTCCTCCGGTTCCTCCATTTGGATCAAGGGTAACATGAATAATTTTTGGAGTCCATCTTGCTTTTAAAGTTGCATTTTGATCGATATCGAGATGAAGATCATCAGCAAATTCGATAATATTTCCAGAATTATCAGTGTATGAGAGATATCTTTCCTGTTTTTCTTCACTAAAATAATCTTGGAAATCATATCCTACTTTCTTTGGACGGACAATTCCTGAGAGTTGATGCTGTAAATTTACATCTGCATAAAAAGTTGGAATTTCATAGAGATACCAAAGTTCATCAGTTCCTCAAGTTCCTCCATCTTTATCGAGAGTGATATGGATTTTATTAGCTTCCCATTTTGCAGTCAGATTTCTATCCTTGTTTTCTGAAACTACAATTGTTTCAATAATTGCTCATTGTTCATTTAACCATCCTTTAAATTTATATCCTTTCCTTTCAGGAGGTAAAAGGGTAAAATCAGAATCTTCAACCGTATATGTCTCGATATTTCATGGATTATTCGTTGCTTTATTTTCTCCATTATCATTGAGATGATACGTAACAGTCCAAAGTAGAGGCGTACATGTTGGAGTTATAGTTCCTGTTCCTGTAAGTTTATAGTATCATTCTTTACAAGAAGTCGTATATGTACATTGATTATTTTCTACAGAAAGAGTACATGTAGCTCATGTTCATGCGTCACATGGAGTACAAGGGTTCCAAAGAGCAGTAAACATATCATTGTTTGCAGGCATTTTCGTAGGAACCGTTTTATCCCATCCTAAGAAGGTATTCCCTGATTTAGTAGGTTCTTCAATAGAAGGGATGTCAGAATTATAATCTCCTATTATTACGATAGTATTTTCCCCATTATCGGGATTAAATGTTAATTGATATTGATTGACATCCCAAAGAGCCTCAAATGTTTTCTCTCCTGTACTTCATGCTGGAATAATATTTCCTTCTTTCCACATAGAGAATTCATGTCCTACTCTCGTCGGATTGGCAAGTGTTATTGTTTCATTTTCGATAGTGTATGTATCAGGATTTTGAGGATGATTTTCTCCTCCATTCAATTTATAATGAATTTCATAAGAAAGAGGTTTACAAGTCGGATTATACTTTCATGCATTCTTTGCAACTTCGTATCCATCAATACAAGAAGTAGTATATGTACATTGATTATTTTCTACAGAAAGAGTACATGTAGCTCCTGTTCCTGCATTACATGGAGTACAAGGATCAAAAACTGCAATATAATCTTTATCTCAATCTACTGCTGTAATTTGAGGATTCCAACCAGAGAAAGTAGCTCCTTCTTTTATCGGAGTGACTCCATTATATTGAGGTATTACACCGTATTCAAGAATTGAGTTTTGAAGAACCGTACCATTGTCGATAAATCTAATAGTATAAGTCAGTATAGTATCTTCAAATTCTGCTGTAAATGTTGTGTCTTCTGTAATTGCAGGAAGTGAGGTATTTTTGTTATAATGATTAGTTCCGTCAGTCCATCCTTTAAAAGTATATTTGTGACCTGCAACAGTCGCCTTAGTAGGAATTGTTCACGTATATACAGGAACAGTTCAATATTCAAGTTCAGATTCACTTAAAGAATATCCATCAGGATGTTCCCAAGTAACAAGATACCTTTTTTTCGTGAATTCAGCAATAATAGTACAATCATCTGTTAATGTTTCTCCACAAGTATTATTCCAACCACTGAATTCATATCATTGATCAGCTTGGGCAATAATAGGATCATAATAACCAAGTATAAGATTGTTATTATTAATCGAGATATATGCTCCCTTATTCACAGATCATGCTCGTTCCGTTAGTGAAGCATAGGAACCAGTTTTAAAGTAAAACGATCCTCCCGTCGTTGCACTGAGACTGATAAGATATTCATTTTTAACAAACTCAGCAACAATAGAACAATCATCCGTTAATGTTGTACCACAAGTATTAATCCAACCGCTGAATGCATATCATTGATCAGCATGTGCAAAAAACTCTGTATATCAAACTGTAAGGGTACTATAATAAGTTGAGATCCTTGTTCCCATTGGAAAAAATCATGGTTGTTCCGTTGGTGAAGTGTAAGAACCAGATTTAAAGACTGAGCCTCAAGTTGTAGCACTAAAATTGATCGTATATCCATTTTTAACAAACTCAGCAACAATAGAACAATCATCCGTTAATGTTGTACCACATGTATTAATCCACCCACTAAATTCATATCATTGATCAGCTTGTGCATAAAACTCTGAATATCCAATTCCAAGTCCATTATAAGAACTCCAAATGGATGTTCCCTTATCAAAAGATTCTGATCGTTCTGTTCGTGAAGTATAGTAACCAGATTTAAAGAAATATCCACCAGGGGTCGCACTAAAATTAATGGTAGCAGAATTTTGAACGAATTCGGCAACGATAGAACAATCATCAGTTAACGTACTACCACAAGTATTATTCCAACCACTGAATTTATATCCTTGATCAGCCTCTGCATAGAAGGTACCATAATTTTCGATTCGAAGTAAATCACCATAACTCGAAATATCTATTTCCTTATCAAAAGATCCTGATCGTACAGTATATAAAATATTTTCACCGGTTTTAAAGAATGAACCTCCTGGTGTTGCACTAAGATTGATGGTAGCAGAATTAGATACTGACGGATTCTTGAAACAACGGATAGAATTTCCATTAGCACGAGCACTATTACCATATGTTGCATTCGATGAATTTATATAGAATGTAGAAGCTAGAATATCATATGAAAAGAAAGGAGAAGATGACCAATAATACCCATTTTCTCCTGAAGACAGGAAAAAAACATATTGATATTCATAATAACCTGCAAATGGTAACAATAAATCTTGCTGAAATTTATTTCCCATGTCAACACCACATTTATCAGAATTACTTAAACACCAATATTCTATCAATTTTTTCCATTCTCATCCACTTGGTACGTGATATCAGCTAGGACATGGTCATTGCCTATCTGGAGCGGTTGTTTCAATATCATCAAGTCCTCGATTATTGTTTTCAGAATCACTCATTCATCACCAGAGATTATTATTAAGTACAGAAGACCAATTTGCATATTTTGTAATAAACGTATCTGAACTATACGGATTACTTGGTCCATAGGATGATGTATCTACTTTAGTAGGTAAAGTTGTTATTCCCTCGTTGTGTGGAAATCCATAGTTATTTCCCCATTGATAGTGATATCCGTAAGAATCCTCTGATGTGATATCATTGGAAGTAGCTCCGAGGTTACGATCCATGATTACAAAACTATCTGGTCCTACTCCGGTATATCCTGCAGGTTTTGAGATCGTGATCGTACCGAAATTACTTGTTCCACGAAGGGGAGCGTTTGTACTTTTTAATGTTCTCTTAACTCATCAAAGTGTTTTATTTGAATTCAAAATAGTATTAGAATTTTCTTCGTTATTTTCAGTATTTTCATTATTTGTTTCTGTTTCTTCTGGATCAGAAGAATTTTCTGTATCAGAAGAATGTGAATCACTAGAAGAATTTGAAGTATCACTTGATTTTTCAGATTTTTCATCATCAATCTTATCTTGTTCATCTGAAACTCACTGATTTTCTGAATCTCATCAAATATTTTCTTTAGTATCTCCTTCAATATTTGTTTCTCCTGCATTTCATAAAGTAGCAGAAACTCATGAAAGATTTTCTCATTCATTATTAGAATTTTCTTCATCTGAAGAAGTTGAAGATAATCCATAATCTCAAACGAAATCCGGAGAATTTACAGAAGTTATACTTGATACTTCTGTATTAGTTCATTCTTCTCCTTCAGCATAAAGTCGGTTCTGAAAATTAGAAAGAATCATCATTCCAAGCATTACATACGTCATAATTTTTCTCGTTTTACTCATATTGACAATATACTTAATAAATAAAGATTATTTATAGTATACTATCAATATACATATAACACAAGACTTTTAATAAAATTACAATATAATAGCTTGACAAAATAAAAAATATGTACATAATAAAAAAGAACTTGCAATGGAAATTTCTCCTTCGTTAGATTGCGGAAATTTTTACTTTGCTCTAACATCTCATCCAAAAAACGTTGTTTTCTTCTTTTGTTTTACTATAAAGAAACTGTTTTATCTCTCTGAATGAGGTTATGACTTTGAGTGAAAGGACAAATATTCTCCAACAAAAATTAAAAAATCTTACTGAACAAGAAGATATTGAAGAACTATATCAAGAATTAATTGATGTTTTAATTGAACATAATCAATTATATTATCAAAAAAATGCTCCTATTATTTCTGATGTGGAGTATGATTTTCTTTTTGATCAATTAAAAAAAATAGAAGAAGAAAATCCTTATCTCATCTCAAAAGATAGTCCTACTCAACAGCTTATGGGACAATTATCTGAAGGATTTGAAAAAGTGGAACATAAAGTGAAATTAGCATCTTTGGAAAATAGTTATAATGCAGAAGATCTCAGAAAATTTGATGAAAAGATTCAAAAAATAGTTGAAAAGTCAGATTTTTCATCTCCTTTTTATTGTATCGAACCAAAATATGATGGATTATCTGTGGAACTTCTTTACAAAAAAGGGAAATTAATCCAGGCAAGTACTCGTGGGGATGGAATGATTGGAGAGAATATCACCCAAAATGTTAAAACAATCAAAACGTTACCTCAATTTGTGGAAAATGCTCCTTATTTGCTGGCAGTAAGGGGAGAAATTATGATGAGAAAATCTATTTTAAAAAGATTGAATGAACAAAAAGAATTAGAAGGAAAGGAAATTTTTGCCAATACGAGAAATGCAGCTGCTGGAAGTATTAAACTTTTGGATTATAAAGAAGTTGAAAAGAGAGAACTTGCCTGTTTTGTTTATGATCTTTTGTATGCAGAAAATGAAGAGGGAGATTCTGTCCCTTATGATTTACATGATTTTCCTCAGATTTCTTTGCATCTTCCTGCTTCCTCTATTCAAGAAGTCATTAATACTTGTATGAATCCTGAAATAAAGCAAATTTTAGAACAGCAGGATTTCGATTTTGATGGATTGGTAATAAAATTACAGGAACAAAAAAAAGAAAATTCTGAATCTCTTCGTGCATGTATCGGAACTACGAATCATCATCCTAAACGAGCGATTGCTTATAAATTTCCAGCAAAGCAAGTAGAAACACAAATTCTTTCTTTAGATTTTCAAATTGGAAGAACGGGAATTATTACCCCTGTTGCAAATCTTCAACCTGTTTTTTTAAGTTGAGTAGAAATTTCGAGGGTTAGTCTCCATAATTTTGATTTTATCACCAAAAAGGATATTAGAAAAGGAGATTATATTTGGCTTCAAAGAAGTGGAGAGGTAATTCCTTATGTAACCTGAGTAGTAAAAGATCGTAGAACAGGAGAAGAAGAATTGATCACTCCGCCTCTTTTTTGTCCGAAATGTAATGCCCCTATTTATAAAATTGAGAATCTCTATTATTGCACCAATAGTCGTTGTCAAGCTCAACTGAGAGAAAAAATTCTCCATTTTGTAAGTAAAGAAGGAATGAATATTTCAGGATTCGGAGAAAGTGTGGTTGATTTTATGATTTCTCAAAATCTTTTAGAGGATTTAGCTGATGTATATCGTATTCTTCAACTTGAAACTCAGATTTTTTTGAAAAAGATTCCTGGTTTTTGAAATAAAAGGATAGAAGAACTTACAAGAGAACTTGAGTCTTCGAAAAAAAATGAAGTCTGGAGATTGATCCATGCTCTTGGTATTCCAAATATTGGGAAAAAAATGGCACAAGATATCGAATTTTTCTTACAAGAACAGAAAGTACAAACCTTATCGGAAACTTGGGAGCTCCTTGGAAATCCTGAAAAAATGCAAAATTTACATGGAGTCTGAGAAAAAACCTTATTAGCATTAGATTATTTTTTCAAAGATGAACATAACCAACAATTATTGAAGAAATTGGAATCGTTAGGAGTTGTTTGTACTTTTTGACATAAAGAAAAAAGAGAAAAAATCTGATTTTGTATTACCGGAAGTTTCCCTTTTTCTCGTGATGTTTTGGTTTCGGCTTTTGAATCACAAGGATATGAATTTCATGATACCCTCAAAAAAACAACTCAATATCTTTTTTGTGGAGAAAAGGCATGATCTAAAAAACAAAAAGCCGAAGCATTAGGAATCCAGATCATTGAATGATGGACTATACTCCTTGAACATTTCCCTTTTCTCAAAGATTTAAAGGAAGAAAATACAGAATCTCATGAAACTGTTATTACTCAAGCAAGTCTTTTTTAGAAAATGTGGTTGGCCTATTTTGTAGTGTATGGGGACAAGGTAAGAGTTTTTTGTTATTGTTTGGTATGATAAAAAAAGGAACATCAATAAAGATGTCCTTATAGCTTAAGATTGCTTATTGTTAATATTAAGAGTTTTACAAAGTATTGTGCAATCTTTTACTAGAGCTTTTAGTGGATAATCCTCGTGAGTCTTTTCTATAATCTGTTTAAAAATACTCATTGTATTCTGATCAATAGTATCTAATTCTGTTTGACTAAGTATTTGATCCATTAAAGCCTCAGTTTTTCTTTTTCCTGAAAGGTAAGGCATATCTTGCATATATACATTCTTTATTATGTCTAAGAGTTTTTGCATATTGTCTGCTCCATAAGTGGAGATTATTTGTTCGATTTGCTCTTTTCAAAAACTATCGCTTGGATAAAGGCGTTTATCAATGTTACTATTAAAATTTGCTGTTCGTCTATCTATCATTGTCTGTTGTGTTTGTTTATCAGCTGTTTCATAACTTTTACGACTGTCTGCAAGAGTAGCTAATGTTTTTTGTCTTTCTTCTTTAGCTAATCTTGTTTGTTCCTTCTTTGCTTTTTGTTCTTCTACTTTTATTCTTTCTTCTTCTTTTTTTTGTTCTCGTTTATCTTCCCAATCTTTTTCACAATATTGGTCCATAAGATCCTTCCAATCATGCATTATTCTCCTAACTGTTAATATACTATTTGTTTTCTTTCGATGTTCCCAAACAAATTCTCACAACTTTTTCGTTGTATCTTTATTCTTTAGAAGCTTGATTTTATCGTGAGTAAGATTATCAAAATAATGTATTCGTTCTTTTTTAAATCTTTTGTCTCTTTCGAATATAGGGAAATATATGTCATAAATTGCTCATCAAATAATTTGAGTATCCTCTAGTCCATAAATTTTAATAAGGTAATCGACATCTTTTCCCGAAAAATTACCGTTTCAAAATGTTTTAATTACCTCTTGTCTCTTTTCTTTTCTTTCTAGATCTGACATTGTTTTTTCTTTCGAAAGGTTTTCCATCAAATCTTCTGCTGTTTGGGGTGTTTGTAAAGGTTCTTTTGATTCAGTTTCTGTTCTCTGCAATAAGTTTAAAATCTTCATTGGTATAAAATTACAAAAATAAAATTAACACTCTCAATTATATGTCAATTTTTTTTTTGTCAAATTTTAATCCACTTTTTTTTGTGGCTATCGTCAAGAAGAAAGTGAAATTGGTTTTTAGAATTTGTTTTGATATTGTGTTTATGCTCTTTTTTATTATAATACTCAAAAATTTAAATACTGAGTAAAAAATGAGTTATATTTATATGGATGAAAGCTGAGATCTATGATTATTTTAGAGAAAAATTTTTATTAAAAGGAAAACCCATATGTACCGCGATCTTTCCGGACTAGCTTTACGGAGATCTACATATGGGGATTTACTCCAACACCGATAGTATAATCAAAAAAATCAGAATTCAATTTTTTTTATCTTCTTTTCATGATTGATGCCTTCTTATAACGATCCTCATCACAATTTTGTTTACAATCATGATGCTTCTCATCTTGAAAATTCTGCACAGACGGAAATCTTTTTCCCAAATAATAAAAACGATCTCATCGAAATCGTTGAAAAAGCGATCAAGGAAAAGAAAAAAATCATTTGTAGGGGAGGGGGGACAAATCTCGTTGGAAACTGCCTTCCAAGTGAAAAATCTTTGATCGTGGATCTGTCTAAGATGAATAGAATTTTGCACCAAACTCCCACTTCTTTGACCGTGGAACCTGGCTTGACAACCGATGAAATTAATGAGAAATTGAAACCTTTGAATTTATATTTCCCTGTTCAGCTTTGATCTCATCAAGCAGCACAGATTGGAGGGATGATCGCCACTAATGGAGCAGGAATGAGAGCGATCAAATACGGAAAAATGCAACAGCGAGTGGAAGAAATCGAAGTTTTGATTGTGAATAAAGAAGAAAAAATAGAAATTAAAACACTTTCTCATGAAGATGCAAACGATTTTTTCTGAGCGGAAGGGAAATTTTGAATTGTTTTGTCTGCAACCTTGAAAGTGATCGAGTTACCCACGAAGAAGAGTCTGATTTTTAAAACTTTTGAAAAGGGGAGTGAGGCTTTGGAGTTTGTAAAAGAAATAAAAAAAGAAAAAAAGTCTGAACTTTCAGCAATGGAATTGATTAATCCTGGAGTTTCAGAGCTTCTTTGATGGGAGAAAAAATATGCTGTGATTATCGAATTTGAAAATGAGACAGATGGTGATATTATCGATTCTGAGGAGATTCAGAATATCCGAGCAAAGAGAGATGCTTGTTATGCAGTGACTGTGAATGCCGGTTTCCCTCAAATTGAAGATCCCGAACTTCACGATCATGAAATGGAATTTTTGCAACGATGTGAAGATCATGAAATTTTGATGTATGGACATATTGGAATCGGAGTTTTACATCCTCATTTTAATGATTCTCAGAAAGATTTGATGCATGAGATGTACCAACTTGTGCAAAAACTTTGAGGAAAAGTCTCTGGAGAACATGGAATCGGAAAGAAAAAACAAGAGTATCTTTCCGAAGAAGAAAAATCTCAATTTCAAGTTCTCAAAGAAAAATGGGATCCTTGTGGATTGTTTGGATTTTAAGAGTGTGTGACGACAGTTCGCCTCGTCCTTCTTTATCATAAAAAAAGGCATCAAAATTGATGTCTTTATAGAAATTTAAAAGTTAGTGAGATAGTCGATAATATTATAACATTTGATTCCTTTCCAATCTTCTCAAGCAAAATCATCGAGAGTAAGCACTATTTTTTTATAATTATCAGGAATCTCGATCAGATTTTTAAATTCTCTTTTTTGAGCTTCTTCTGAGAGGAGATATTAAAGATATTTCTTTTTTTGAATGTTTTTATTATAACAAAAACTTAATAGTAAAATGATAGATGTTTTTATTATAACAAAAACTTTTTATTTTTCAATTTTTTAGAAAAGATTTTTTTCCCTTTTATATAAAAAGACATCAAGAATGATGTCCCTATTGAAATGTATTGATGTCCTATGGTTTAGTGGTGTTCAGTTGATAGAATTTTTTCATACATTTCATCCATTTTCTTTAAACCTTCATCTTCTGTGATTTCTCCATTTGCAATTTTTTGTATATATTTTGCTATTAATTTTGATTGATTTCCTCTTGTGTGAAATCTGAATGGAGGTAACTGAGTATAATATTTTTGATGAAAATGATGTATAATTTGAGTAAAGAGTCAGTCTTTTTGACTCTTTTTTTATTGATTATTTTTCAGTTTCGAATTTTCTCTTTATTCGATTTCTTTTTGATCAGCATTAAATGCACTAACCAAATAATTACCTACATCTTCTCACTCTGGTACTGTTACATAGTTCCGCTCCGTTATATATTTAGACTCTTCAAATTGTTGAGTAAGAGTTTGTATTTCTTCATCAGATTTTCTTTCTTCTTTTGCTTTTTCTAATTTTTCTTTACACATTTGGTATTCATGATAATATATATCATCATCTTCAGTAACTTCCCTTTTTCTGCTTAGCGAGATATGGAAAGCTTTTTGTCATGGTTTTAGTTTTAGATATAAATCATTTCTTCCCCAAAATGCTTCACGGGCTCAATCACCGGATTTCTTCGAATCTGCTTCAAAGATAATTCCAAAATGTCCTGTAGGGGTTCAATCCATATTTTTGATGGGATAGACCTCTTTAATGATTCCTGGTTCTTTTCTGAAAACTTCTCGCTTCCTCCCATTAATTTCGTAGATGTCAGGTTCTTGATCTCATTCAAGATGATTTAAAAACTCTTGTGTCTGAGCTAATGTGATTTGATCTGATGAACTTTGGTCGAAATTTTCCATAGAAAATCAGCTAGGAGAATTTTCTTGTTGATTAGTTTTTTCTGTTACCATTTTTTTTAAATTTATAAAATAAAAACAATATTGTACAATAATTATAAATCTTTTTTTTTTTTTTTTAAATTTTTATCGACTTTTTTGCAACAATTCCCCAAGAAATAAAATAGGTTTGAATTATCCTCCAAAAATACTACCATATTCATAGTCTTTACTTTAGTAATGAAAAATGCGATGCAACAAGTCCTTTTTATCGGAGGAGGAAATGTTTTCAGAACTCGTGAAAATTTTGAAGAACAATTAAAAACTTGGGACTATAATCCCTTTCAACCTAAGAAAAAACGAAAATATACTCTTCAACATAGATTATGAGCTTCGTATCAAGTAGCGATTCTTGATATGCCAAATAATAATTTAGCTTCTTATACAGAATGGAAAATCCAGTTTGAAAAAACTTTTGAGTTTTTAAATCAAACGGTGATTTTGGTTGCTCATTCGTTGGGGACGACGTTTATCATGAAGTATTTAACAGAACATGATTTTCCAGTAAAAATTTCGCAACTACATTTAGTTTCTCCTGTTTTTACGGAGGAAGGACTCTTCCCTGGAGATGATTATTTGGGAAATTTCAATTTTTATGCTACGAGAATTCCAGAAATTCAAGGGAAATGCGAAAAGATTTTTATTTATCATTCGAAAGATGATTCTTGTGTTCCTTTTGAACAAGGAGAAAAGGTCGCTGAATATCTTCCTCAAGCAACGTTTGAAATCTTCGAAGATCAGGGGCATTTCTCTTGTGAAGAATTTCCTCAATTGATAGAGAATATCAAGAACAATTAACGATTTTAATTTTTGTGGTAGCAGTATGCAAGAACCTTTAGCTTCTTTTCTTCGTCCTCAAACCTTGGAAGAAATGGTGGGGCAGGAAAAAATCATTGAAACGGTGAAGACATTTCTTTCTCAAGGAACGATTCCTTCGATGATTTTTCGATGAACTCCGTGATGTGGGAAAACCACTCTTGCGAAGATCCTTTCTCATGAATTACAAGCAGATTTTTTTGAACTTTCAGGAGTGAAAAGCAAGAAGGAAGATTTAATGCAGATTCTTGAACTTGCTCAGAAAAAACAGGCCTATGGGACGAAGACGTTACTTTTTCTCGATGAAATTCATCGTCGAAACAAGGCTCAACAAGATACCTTATTACCTTTCGTGGAATCGTGAGTGATTACGCTTATTGGTGCGACGACGGAAAATCCAAGTTTCACGATCAATAACGCTTTGATCTCTCGTTGCAAAGTTTTAGTGTTTCAACCGTTGACGGAGGATCAGATTTTTACTTTTTTTCAAAAACAAAGAGAAAAAATTCTGACTCAATTCCCTGAAATCCAGCTCAACGATGAGAATTTCCGTACGATTGCGCAGTTTGCTCATGGAGATTTGAGATCGGCTTGTAATCTTTTGGAGGCGAGTATTTTGCTGACCAAACAGGGCGAACTTACGACTAAAACGATTGAAACAGCGTTTGGAAATCCTCTTTACTATGATCGTGATGGGGAGGAACATTATAATATCATCTCCGCAGTGCATAAAAGTCTTCGTGATAGTGATGGAAATGCGGCTTGTTATTGGATTCAGAGAATGCTTTATGCGGGGGAGGATCCTCTTTATCTTTGCCGCCGTATGCTTCGTTTTGCTTCGGAGGATATTGGACCAGCAGATAATAATGCCTTACTCCTTGCAAATCAAGTCTATGATGCAGTAAAAAAAATCTGAATGCCCGAATGTAAAGTCTTTCTTTTTCAGTTGGCAATCTACCTCGCGAAAACTCCGAAAAATAATATCTGTGAAAAAATCGACCTTGAAACGATGGAAGATATCAAAAAATACGGAAATCTCCCCGTTCCTATGCAGATTCGTAATGCTCCAACTTCATTGATGAAAAATCTTGGATATGGAAAAGGATATCAATATGCCCATGATCATCCAGAAAATCGTCAAGCAGACGGAACCATCAAAATGGATAATCAGCATTTCCCTGATGAACTCAAAGGAAGAAAGTATTATTAAAAAAGGATGTCATAGATATCCTTTATTCGTTTTTAGGATGATAATCAAACATTTCATAAAATTTTTTTCTGAGTTCTAGGAGTGTTTGTTGTGTTTCTATGGCTGGATGGCGATTAGTTAACCCAATTAGATTTCGTAAAGGATTTTTTTCTCATTTTTTATTTCGAGTCTTGTTTGTTACTGTAAAAATATATTCCTTTCCGTCAATTGTAATTGTGATTTTTTGATGCTTTGAATCTGCACGTTCTATCTTTGCTGATATATTCTTGTTCTGAATAGTTCATTCTCGATTTGAGTTGTTTTTGAGTCAATCATTAATTTTTTTTATACCGTTTTTGCAGGCCTTTAGTTTCTTGTTATCAGGCTTTTCTTTTTTGTTTTTCTGTTCATCTTCATTCTTTCTCTGTTCCTCATCTTCATTCTTTCTCTGTTCCTCATCTTCATTCTTTCTCTGTTCCTCATCTTTCTGTTCATCATTTTTCTGCGCATCATCTTTCTGTTCCTCATCTTTCTGTTCATCATTTTTCTGCGCATCATCTTTCTGTTCATCATTTTTCTGCGCATCATTTTTCTGTTCATCATTTTTCTGCGCATCATCTTTCTGTTCATCATTTTTCTGCGCATCATTTTTCTGTTCATCATTTTTCTGTTCATCATTTTTCTGT
>Ga0247610_10000135_pt1 | contig 119628 bp, 137 predicted proteins | sample 174DNAGHGhighgp2_FD_193483 | JGI IMG/M metagenome (GOLD analysis project Ga0247610, IMG submission 193483) | Sheep rumen microbial communities from Palmerston North, Manawatu-Wanganui, New Zealand - 1742 DNA GHGhigh gp2 | ecosystem: Host-associated > Mammals > Digestive system > Stomach >... | reverse complement strand
CACATTCTGAATATGCCAACTTACAAGAAAGACCTTGAGGTAGGCATATGAAGAATCCGTCTTCTTTTTGCTTACCTAAAGTTTCACATAAGTAAGTCAACAATTCATCTGTTCTGTCTTTAAAAGCCATTGACAATCCAATTACTACTTTATCGAATGTCAAACCTTCTCTACTATATTTAGTTAGTAGATAAGATATCCAAACAGGATATGCAACTTTCATTGATTCAAAATCATCCAGACGAAGGAGGCAAGAACGAGGAACCTTCAATGCTGGAGTTCCAAGAATATAAAAATCTGCCCCTAATCTGAACAATACGTCATCATCAGCTTCCATAGGGTCCTGAATTTTAGCTAAGGCACTAATATACTTTTCAAATTGTAGTGCTCCAGTTTCATTATGATAAGCTACCTTTACAGAAGAATACCCTAAATCGATTGCTAGTAATTTCATTATAATTCGTCGTTTTCTATAAGATTAATAATTTCTTTTGTCATATCATATTCCGGGATATTTCTCAAATTCCCAACATCTTTTATTACATATATCCCGAAGTAAAGATGATTGGGTTCATCACATTTTGTTTCCTGAATTCCAACACTACTTAATTTTAAATCAGATAACTTCTTCAAAAATTCTACAATTTCTAAAAAACGATTTAAAATACAAACACTTGTGTCAGAAGCTAAAAAGCAATCAAGTACAAGATTATACTCAATCCAATCTCCATAACGACTGCTTCTCTTCTTTGATTCTAGAAACTTTAGTGATACATTTTTAAAACCAGCAGTAGACTCTGTAATAGCTTTTATTATAGGGTCATTTGTTGGAATTTTTTTATATGCCTGTTGATCCAAAACCTCCATCACCGCGTTCTGTGTTATCTAGATTAGTAACTTCTTTAAACATAATTTTGGTAACTCTGTTCAACACGAGTTGAGCTATTCTATCACCGGAATGGATGATAAAATCATCTGTACCAAGATTAGTTAGAATAACTTTTATTTCTCCTCTATAATCTGAATCAATAGTTCCAGGTGAATTGAGAACAAATACGTTATCCATTGCAGCTAATCCGCTTCTAGATCTAACTTGTGCTTCCCAACCAGAGGGGAGTGCAATGAAGAGACCTGTAAGGATCAATTTTGTTTCTTGAGGTTTGATTATAACGTAATCTCCGTCAGGTATATAAGCCATTATATCCATGCCTGCTGCCCCAGTTGTTTTATACTGAGGCAGAGGGTTATTGGACTTATTAATTACTTTTACAATAACGGAATTGACGTTAGAACCATCACTCAATACGAAATAATCATTCTTGTCAACCATAATTTAATTTTTGTATTTTTTTTATTTATCCAATCCTCGCATTCTTGAAATAAGCCTAAACAACCAATTATTACTAGAAATAAACTTACATGAAGAGATCAATTTTGGTCCTTTATAAAGTTCTTTCTGATCTGTTGAGTATATATCAAAACCAAATTCAGTTGGTGTTAAAGTAGTTCTATCCTCTAACAATTTACCTGAATCAATAGCGGCTTTGAGGTTATACATTAACAAATCATAATCATTTGGTAGTAATAATGTTGGTTTAATCTTATTTAAATCATGACAGTAATAGATTGGTTGAAAGAGATTCGCAATATTTCCTCTTTGTTCATAAACCAAGAAACTACTTTCTTTATCAAATCTTACCCTAATTGGGATAGGAAATGGATTTACTATAGTATCTTTGTTAAATATAACAAGAGTATTATAAATATTGAGAATATCTTCTTGTAATTTTGTCATATCAAATGTGTTTTTAATCTTCTGAAGTTGCTACGAAAATTCGAATACCATGCTCTTCAAGTAGTCTATAAATTTTAGAAACTGCAGACTCACTTGTAGCACCAGTCTTCTCTTTCGTACTCTTAAGTACATTCATCTGTGATGAGAATGGATTCTTCACGCCAGAGAACTTATCTTCATTATAGAAACCACAATTACCAATTATCTGATCAAAGATTTCGATGAAATCTTGAGGAAGACTTGGAATAATCTTGGTAGCTACAGGGTAATCGTCCTGAAGGTTATTCGTATTTATAATATTCCATTCAACAATATCACCTGTCGGTACTCCTGTTGGGTTTTCCTCGTCATCAGCTACTGTTGTAATAATGAAAGTATAACCAATTCCGATAAGAAGATTATTAATACAAGCCAAGTCCATACGACTCAAGAATTTATTTTCTTCTAGAATAGAATTGATATTCCTACCATCACTACTAAATCTTTCAAAATTATCTTTAAGGAATCCTCTGACAAATTCCTCTACACTAGTGCCCATTGCTTCTTTATCGAATCTATTACGGGCAACACATCTACCGGTCTTTGCATAATGATCATCCGGCTCAATTGCATATAAACTTACTTCTATCATTTTTAATTAAAATTAATTCCTGGGTTATTTACAACAATAAAAATCGCCCATAATATATCTAAAATATCGCAACCTTCAAACAATGATTTCTCACTTTTAGAGAAATCACCATTTACTAAAATGGCATCATATATATCTCGAAAATCAACTGGCTTTCCTTCTCTCCATTGAATACAACTATCCAATAAATATGAATAGAATTTACCATTCTGATTCAACCTATAGTCCATTAATTCAAATTCATCAAGAGATAATACGGTTAGTAACATACTCCACAAATCAGTAATTCTGGCAGAAAAACCGTATGCATCTCTCAACGTGCTGCAAACAGACATAACATAATCAGGATAGTCAGTATCGTTTTTTGTTTTAACTAAATGACTCTCCATGGTTATGCTATCTTATTTTCATTAACCAACCAAGTATAATATCCTGTATAGTTCTGGAAAATTCTTTACTTAGATTAGTCATACTTAGTTCTTCAATAGGATCAGTTACTCCTTCTTTATATGCTACAGTAAATTCACTTCCATCAATTTTACTGATTTTCTGGTGAATTTCATAGCCATTCTTCTTGAGAAAATCGATAACTTTATCTTTTTCCCAATCAATCCCAAGTGGTCTTGTCTGCATCATCGCTTTATAAACTGACTCAACAGGACAAGAATCTTCATAATCATCACCTAAAATCTCACCTAGCACTTCCGTCAACTCATCGTTAAATTCATCCTCTTCATCATCACAAATGCTGTTGAAGGGATTAAAGTTAGCTGACGTAAAACTACTATTAAAAGGATTACAACCAAACGGAAGACTCTCAATTAGCCCACTTGTAGTATTTTTAGGAGGATTATTTTTCTGTTTTTGTTTATTGGACTCAGCTGCTAGCATCTTTTTAAGGATGTTTTCAAAATCCTCCTCGGACACTTTATCTGAACCATCAGGAGATCCATTAGCCAAGAAAGTAACACCATCAGATGCACCAATATAGTCTAAAGCTTTATCAATCTCACTTTGTTTATCCTCTCTGTGACTATGATTATGATACCTACGTTGTCCGTTACGGGGCGTATTTCTATCTTTGATTTCGTCTTTAAGGTTATTGTTTTTATTAGCCATGTTAACTTAAATTAAAAAAGGAGAGTCCTATCACTAGAGCTCTCCTTGATTTACTACTATTCACTCACATTAATTAATTATAAACTATACACCCAACGGATTAGCAGCTTTCTTGTCATCTTCATCTTCCAAGATTATACAATCTGTGGCAAGAATCATAGAAGCTGTCGAGATTGAGTTCTCAAGAGCAACACGTGCAACCTTTGCACTATCAAGTACGCCATCTTCAAGCAAATCAGACCACTTACGAGTCTTAGCATTAAAGCCCATATTATTCATAAATACCTTAGGCTTAATTTCAGACCATTCGACGATCACATCACCCGGCATACCAGCATTTTCAGCAACGGTTCTTAGAATTGAAGGAAGGGACTCTACAACGATCTCAGCACCAGTAACTTCATCACCTTCCAAATCTTTCCACCACTTCTTATCCTTCATGATCGCCTGTGCGGCTTTATAATAAATATAACCACCACCAGGTACACAACCTTCAGAAATAGCGGATTTAGATGCCAAAATAGCATCCTCTATTGTAGCTTTTCTATTACACTTTTCAACTTCTGTAGCACCACCGGCTCTAATAACCGCGATACCATTAGTCAAGTTAGCAAGTCTCTTAGAAAACTTAGTCTTATCATATTGAGTTCTATTAGGATCTTCTAGATTCTTTCTGAGAATTTCAGCACGAGCTTTAATTTCCTCTGGATCACCATCACCTTCATAAATAATAGTTGTATCTCTAGAGATTACTACTTTATTAGCGTGACCTAGATCTTCAAACTCTACATTTGAAATATCCTTTCCATTTTCTGGACAGAAATATGTAGCTCCTACCTTTGTAGCAATATCTTGCATCTGGTTCTTTCTTCCATCACCAAAATCAATATCCTTTACTACGCAGCAACGGAGTGCACCCCTCATTGTGTTAATGAGCAACGTAGAATTAACTACATCATCAATACCATCACAAATCAATAGGAACGGCTTATTACCACCCTCTTTCTGAATAAGTTCAAGGAAAGGGATTAGCTGATTTACATTAGAGAGTCTTGTTCCGACAATGAAAATGAAACAATCCTCCATAATACATTTACCATCACCCTTCTCGGTTGCGTACTCAGGTGAAGCCCAACCTCTTTCAATCTTCATACCTTCAGTAATTTCTACCTCAGTTTCAAGACCTGAACAGAGTTCTGCTGTAATTACACCATCAATACCAACTTTCTTCATTGATTCTACAATGAGATCACCAACTTCTGGATCATTATTAGCAGAAATAGTAGCTACACGACGAATCTTTTCAAGATCATCACCAACTTCAATAGAATTCTCTTTAATGAAATTCTTAACCCATTCACTAGCCTTGATCATACCAGACTTAACCTCTGATACATTATGACCCTTGCTAATTTCTCTCTCACCTTTTGAACAGAATTCCTTGATGAGACACGCAGAAGTTGAAGTATTATGAGTTACTATATAATCATTTGTTATATATAACTCATCATCATTGCTTACCTTAATACAACGCGTCTCAGCTATAACACCAGTTTTCTCAATTCCAGTAATTTTAGTACCGTTCTTGTACCCAACTAGCTGAGTTATCCTGTAAATATCTTTTTTTGAATAAGAATCCGGATCATTCTCTCTCGTATGTACTCGAACAGATACAGTCATTCCGAGACTATTCATTAACTCTACTAGATCATCAGCTAATTGTTTACTAACTGTTGAGTATTCATATAACCCCCTATTATTAAGATAACCGTCAGTGCTCATCAATCCAGATAAGAGATTTATTCTGTCTTCTTTTGAAGAGTAGAGGTATTGTTTAGGGATAAATTTTGAATCACTTTTTTTATCCAGAAGTCCAAGTTTATCCAAGTAAACATGCATATCCTGATCTCTCTTTTCTTTATTTATCCTACTAAACTTTACTCTTACGTAATTTCTATCCGGAAAATCTTTGCTTGAGTATTGAATATTTTCTGGGAGGACGATGTTATCTAAAACACCTAGTTTTTTATACCCAAGTGACAATTCAATACTACCAGAGCTACTGAGACTACCATCCCCTATTAGGAGACCTAATAGGTATGGATCAATTAATAGATCTTTCTTAGAAAACTCAACCTCAGTTTTGGGAGTATAAAACTTAAAAAGTCTGCCTCCATCTCTATTAGGTTTAGTGATACCCTCATTTATTATATCGTTCAGGGTTAATGTTTTCTTTGTATCATTATTTGTAGTAACAGTCCAAAGATGATCAAGGCTACATTCCACAACTTGTCCATTAGCAAAATGGACTTTGTAAATTTCTTTCTCACCTTTATCGAATACACCGATAACTTCTTGAATAGATCCATTCGTTCCACAAATTTTATCACCAACTTTAACCTCTCCCATAGTAATCCAACCATCAGGAGTCAGTATTTTTGCCCAAAGCGGTTGTGGTCCATCGCCCACTTGATCCTCAGTCAAAGAAGCTGCTTTACGAACTAGAAAAGCACCTGAATTCTTAGCTCCATCCTTGAACGAAATAGACTTAGCTACAGTTGCACCATCACGAGAAATTTCCGGACCAATCATGTTATTCTCTATAGCTACGAATTTACCAGCAGGTCCTAGAGTTGTGATAATTGCATCTGAAGCTTCAATAACGCCTTCAATAATTTTTTTCCTAGCGTCTTCACCTTTTATAACAATCTTTGCCATATCTATAATTTATGTTTTTTTTTATTTTTATTATTACAATACTGTTATTACTTCTAGTGTAGTAATAACTCTCATTTCTTGATTAGTTTCCGGATCACGAATAAGCTTACCAGAATTTGGATAGATAAACAATTTATCACCTACCCTCAACTCTTTTACCTCATCCCCAAATGCTACAACTTCCGCTGTAACATAATCTTTACAACCCGGATCTACATCAATCATAATATTACCGACTTTTTGTTTGTAGCTAGTCGGATCGAGCTCCCTCACAAGAATTTTATCCTTAATTGGTTTCATTTTTAATGAATTTTATGTTAATATTTCTTTTATTATTACATCTCTAAGATTATAAAGAGGATTTTATATGCTTTTTTGTTGTTTTGAGAGATAAATTAGTCCAATAAAGGGAATAAAAAAAAAATAACAGGAATTTAAATTCCTGTTATTTTTATAGATATTATTTTCTATTACTCAGCAGCCGATTCTCTTTTCCTCTCATAAAAGGCTAACATTCTTTCTTTATAGTCTTTTACCTGATAAAATACTGATCGAAGTTCTAGGTAGTAGTTTACCCAAGCTTCTTTATCAATCTTATCATTAGGTTCCTCTGGCATGCTAATAGACATTTCTGGGAAATCGTTTTCGTCTTTTACATTACTCGCAGTCATGATCCCAATTTAAGGTTGTAATAATTACTAGAGTTGTTTCATTCTCTGAAACTTGATAAGACCCACCGTCTGAATCTATAAGTGTTAAGTAGAGCTCCACTGAATCTAATAAATCAGAAAAATTCTTTATTGTCACTAGTTCGTCATTATCCTCATTAAGCCAATAAATATAACGTGGGTTATCTTCATCTTCCTGCTCGTTAATGATTTTTCTGACTTCCGGCTTTATCCTAAAAACGTAGAAATTAGATTCTTCATAAAATTCTCTATCATCCTCATCCAATTCTTCTATTGTTTTTGGATTATAGTTAGCACCCTCTCTGTGAAGCCAACGAAGATAATGTTTAGCTTTTTGCTCTTCTGTTAAGGATGGAACGTAAACATCACAAGCCTTCGTAATAATTTCACTGCCTTTAAAAATTAAAACAGAAGGCTCGTCATCTAATCTATTTCGAAAATTATCTTTTTCATTTTATCGTTTATTCCTCTTCAAAAATATCATCGGAATCTTCTGACTCAAAAAACACCATCTCAGGTGGAAGTAACCAGATCTGATTCTTCAGATTATTAGACCTAGAAATCAAACTGCCTCTTTTATCGCAAATCCCCTCACGTTCGAGTAAGTCCTTGAGGCAATCACTCCAGTTGCTAACGAAACTCATGCTGCGAATCATGTCCTCAAGACAGCTATCACCAATGAGATAGGCAGGGTACATATAATTCCTGGACTTTTCTTCCTCCTCTCTGAGGAACTTTTCATTATACTTTATTAGGTATAAGTCATCATTCATGGCGAATTCAACCTGTTGATCAAGCGTGTAAAAACCGTAGATTCTGTTCAGACTTTTAACGTACTTTTCAACTAGCTTTCGCTTTTTCTCCTCAGGTAGAGAAAGTTTGTATACCTCGGAAACATTTGAAGTAATTAACTCCTCATGCTCAAGAAGAATCGTATCACCGTACGATTCAAAGTTTAATTTTTCTCTTGCCATTTTATTCGTCCAATTTAAATTCTCTTTTGAATCCTAATTTTTTCATAGTACTAGAGCTAATAAACCAGATTTGATTATGCTCAGATATACTTTCTGAGATCAATTTATTATATCCGAAATCTTCGTATTTAAGATACTCCTTAACATAATCATTCCATTCTGATTTCGGATTAAAATAATTAGTACTACTTTCATCATCTGTTTGATAGTAACAATTATCTGTGCTCCTCGTACCTATTCCATTCTGCTTGAGATATTCATCAGAGAATTGAACAAGGTAAAAATCACCCTCATGATTCTCTACCAAAGTAGAAGTGTAATTTATTCCACGACACAGAGATTTCACCTGATTCTCATTCAACTCTAGCTTATAAACCTTACTGAGTTTACTGAGAATATCAGAATTGTAGAAATAGAAACACCTCTCATCTACATCACTAAACTGAATCTGTTTTCTCACTTTAAATCTGTATTTAATTAATTCAATCCAATATGATGCATTCTTACCTTGTACTTAAATTATGCTACCTAGATAAGGAATGAAATAAACTTGGTCCTTTTTGTTAACTCTTTCAAAAAGGAATTCTCCTTCATTATCAGTTATATAATCGTCTATCTGATCTAATAAGCTATCAAATGATGATATTTCTTCAATACCATCATTCCCCCAACAATCATTTTTGTAGAGTAGTGTAATTTCATTATTCTCTAATTTCTCAATTAGAGAATCTTTTACTCTCAATAAACAAAAATCGAAGTCAGTCACATCATAGCCTTCATCGCCTTCATCACTGCCTAAATCTCTAGCAGCTAACTGATCAAATTTATTCTTCTTTGAAAGATTAAACTTGTAAATGTCGCATGTTGCTGACAAAATCTCACCATCTTTGAGTAAGATTGCATTAGGCTGAAGTTTATCTCCCTTTACTTCAACTTTAGTTAATTTCTTTGCCATTTTTGTAATTTTTTATTTTAATTAATATTTTTAATTTAATATTATTCATTTACTAGAGTTTTAGGGCAGTTAATTTCGGACAAAAAAAAATAAACATATACATATCTAATTAAAGATATGTATATGTTGTATATGTTTATTTATTCAGAAACATCCTTTTTCTTTTTAGGAAGAACTGGTTCTCCCCAAAAACCGAGAACATCATCATCAAGAGATGATAAATATTCTCTTATATCCCTCGCCAGCTCTACGTCTATGTAAGGCGCTGTGTCGGGGTATTTTAGGTAATTCACATTACCAACTATTTGTTTATTTATACAAAGAACATGGTTACTGGCCCATGTCTGCATAAAATCAAATTTAGTGTAATTTTCCAGAATGAAATTACCCTCTACAATATCACCGAATTTGTTATTTCTTAACGGTTCTACTGTTTTCTTGTAATTTTCCAAGACAGAAATAAATTTTTCCTTTCCTGGAATATTAAAGTATTTTTCAATAAATTCCTCAGAGCTTATTGAAAAATCAATTGGCACTACGTACAAGGGTACTGTTACAGACCCTTGTGTACGAATATTATCGTATATTGTAGAATACCAAATATGAGTGGGGGTGTCTTCAGGAAAAGTCGAAAAATATTTTAACCAACTATTATTCTGAGCCGACATAAAAGCCATAAAGGAAAACGTTGGTTCTTCTATACCAACTCTCTCCTCTGAAAGCTTAAGGTCAGCAATATCCCCTCCAATACCCGCATAATGTCCTAAAAAGCCAAAGCGGGAGAATTGCTCCTGTGGATATTTAGAAAGGTATTCTTCTATTCGTTTAATATCTCTGTCTTTCATTTTTAAAAAGATATTATTGTTTTATTATCGTAGAACACTTCCCTGAATTGATCTACTTCTTTTGATACTCCTTTCGGAGCTGCTTGATTTATATCTAAAAATTTATTAAATATAATATCAACTGCTCCAAAAGGAGTAGGATATGCTAAGATCAAAACAGGTACCGTGGTGCTACAAACAGTTTCCTGTTTGTATTCTCGGTATACGAATAACGTACCTTTTTCGTCCTTGCGGATCGTGTAAGTTACGTTAACGGAATTTTCCCCAGGAAGGAAAACTCCGGGATCGATTTCAACTCCTTGAGCTGTTATGAAGTTGAAATCGTAAGGAACGTTCACGTTCTTTTCAATTTTGTCGTTGACGTAACGATTAACCAGACGTTGAAGTATTACGCCATACAACTTCTCACTACTGTGGATTACACAGTAGTTTACATTATCGTTGTTGTTCATAATATTATTATTATTGTTTTATTAGATTAGATAATTCAGTCCAATACAATACATCACTGTCCTGCACAGTACAACTCCATCTGTATTGGATCCAATTCTCACCTTTCCATTCACCTTCTACTACACCATCTTTGGTAATGAGAAGAACAGAATGATTAATAGGTGGCTTATTCGTATCACTGTTTTTGTTCCATATAAAAGAACATTCCACAGTGTCATTATTATTTGTCATTTTTTCTTTGTTAATTATTTCTTTTATTAGGAAAAGAGGGGGGAATAAGATTACTCACAAATTTTGCAAAAAACTCATACAGAGTTTTATTGAATTGTAGTAATAAGTTCCATCATTTTTTTTTTGTGTAAAAAAGAAAAGAGTTATATTTTTAGATATAACTCTTTTCAGATTGAATTTAATCAAGCGTGTGTGAATTACTTTGCGTCCTCCGCCGGAAGCTCGTCGCTAAAGAGCTCTTCAATGGAGTGAGCAATCACAATTCTGTTGCGTATCTCTTCCTCGTTAAGGTTGAATCTCTTGCAGAGGGTAGAAATGTACCTGTCGCAGTCTGGAAGCACTGTGTTTTTTATTGCTTTCCAGACGTGAATGTTTTCCATCCACTCCTCTTCGCTACCGAAGATTACAATAGCAGCTAAGACTTTCTTCCCGATTATTACGTCGAGAATAAGTCCTAATGTCTCAACTGCAAATATAGGACTTACAGTTTGACGCGGGGTAAGACCTTGGAGGCCAATTCTGCTGTCCTCCTTTTTGAAGTTCTCGATTTTGGCGTGAGCATTGGTCCATCCCTTTACTTGGGGATCGAATCCCTCGGGGAATCCCAATTCTTTCATCTTCTCGTTGAGAGCATCACGCCAGTTGTCACCATTGCAGGTACCGAGCTCAATCACCTCGGATTCCCTTGTAGTGTAAGGGATGTGAACTTCTTCAGTGCTGATTACGTGACCTTCAGCGTCACGAATCTTCCTCACGCCGTCCGCGATGCCTTCGCGGATTACGTTGCAGCTTGTGGATGCAAATGCCGCCCTCCACTTAGCTAAATTTGTCATTTTTTCCATTCCTGTGTTTTTTTTTTTTATTTTTAAATTATTCTCATATATTATGGTTTTAAGGGTTTTCTAGATTATACATATTTAACCAGCTAAAACCTTTATATATGAAGAGAATATGAACGATTAAGTTTATATTCTCTTCTTTATTTTTCATGATTATTAACAAAAAACTATATTATCATAATGAATGTAAAAAATACAATAAGGAGGTCTATTCTCCTTTATCCGGCGATACAACAAAATATTATCGACGTGTTAGACCAATGTCTACTCACAATAGGCGGTGGTTTTGATTGGGAATTTGGAGAACTTGTTGAGGCTCCAAATTACAAAACTAATAAAGTACCCACAATAGAGGAAGCTCTTGAGCGGGTAGAAAAAGAAAGACTAGAAGACCTTGAGCATGAGAAAATTCTCAAAGATCTTGCTAAAGGTAAAAAAATAACATCATTACCAAACTACGATGAATGGTATGATGAACAAGTAAGTATAATCAAAGATATTGACAATCGTGTCAACGATCGTACCCTTGATTATACACTGAAAAGAGCAGGTCAACTCAGTATTAATGGAACAAGACCGAGAAGTGGTATATTTCATTTAGCTGATGGATACAGTAACATCACAACTATTCCAGTTGACGTAACAGAAGACTGGTTAGAAGCTTGTGAGTTTTTGTATAAAGTCTTAATAGAGAATCAGGAACTCGTAGAACCCGATTGCATTAAAGAATTGCCTAAAATAAAGGCAAGGATAGATTGGGTGAAAGAGCAAAGACGTATTAAGAAAGAAGATATACGTCCTGGCATGATTCTCCAACTCTATAATAAAGAAGAAAACAGAAAAGATAGAGTTGTAGTTCTTAAGGTGAAAGAAAAACACATTAAGAAAGGTATGAATGCTTCATGTCCAGGTCTATACGGATTTAGAGGTCTGTGGTATGGAAATCACCCAGAAAATCCTCGTTGTTATGGAAAAATCTATGATATTTCTGTATATGAAGAGGATGAAATTGAATTAATTAGGCCTAATGTTTTAGGCTTAAATTCAAATAGTATTAGATTTATAACTAAATAATTATGAGTTTAATAGAAGACCTTAATAACCTGAAGGAAATAGTAGATGTATCATCAGAGATAGGTACAGTTACTAAAATTACTCAAGAAGTTTACGATAATGCAAAAGATATAGTAAACAAATACCCACATGAATTCAATGATAATAAATACGTTGTCTTCGGTTATTACGGGGGAGTAGTGTTTGAGTCAGTGGACGATATAGTGAGTATAACAATCCATTCAAAAACATTCTCTTTCTCTGTTAAGACAGTAAGAGTGGATGGAACAGAGAAATCATTATACCAGAATTCAATAGAATTAACGGATGATAATTTCAAAAAAGCTCTCGAATTTATCGATAAATACAGGAAAAGATAGATTTGATAATTTACGTATAAGACTTCTTCAAAGCCTTATTTATGAACACAATAAAAAAAATTCTAACTTTTTAAAAAACTACAAAAATGAGCAAAAATAAAAACAATTTCACCTGGGGGGATGCCCTCCTGGGTGTGTTAGCTGTAGGCGCAGCGATCGCAGATTCACCAGTGACGGTTTTCGTGCCTCGCGGCACGAACGTTGGGTTCAGTAACCCAACCGCAGCCAAAGAGTACGCCGAGAAGTACCTCGGCGGTACTCAGGTCGTTACGACTGTTCCCCACCGCCACGTCTACGTGGTAAGTGAAACCAGGACCCCGAGTCTATACGGTGACCAGATCGTCCGTTACTTTTCGGACGGCTCCACGGAGACCGTTACGCCGGGGATATTTGGCGAGACGGTGAAGCGCACCGGTGGTTACTCCAATCCTGCAGCTGCTGTGATCAGATCGGTAGCAGTACCGATTGACAGGCAGAGTCGCAAACCTTCCACCTTGGATGGCGGCAGGGTCTACCAATCCTTAACGGACTGGGAATGGCGATAGGGCTGATCCACAGACAACGCATTAAGAAAACAAACTTAATTAGAACAAAAGGCTAGTTAAGTTTGTTTTTTTTTTATTTTCTCTTATTCCTTGAAAGCCTTATTTATGAAATAAACAAATAACTAAAGAAGTACGCTCAGAGACACAGTGTCTCTGAGCGTTTATTTAATTACAACCCCTTTCAAAGATTTTATTATCTGGCGGGGACATGGCTCTAAGGCGAGGCGCAGCGTCGGGAAATAATACCGAAAGAGGTTCGAATCCTCAATGAGCCACTAATAAAAGGTGAGATAACCGAAACATACCTGGCATACTTTTTATATGTCTTAAGTTGGGATAGGGTAAACAAATTTTAAATTTAAATTGATAATAAAATGAAAAATTTCAATTTAAATTTAGAGATAGCGAGACATATCTGTCTCGCCCAAAAGAACTCGGAACTTGCGAAAGAATATTGCAACCGGGATTTTAAAGACGAGTTTTATTCAGAGAAAAGATTGCACGTCGAAACTGCAATCAATTTGATGAATAAAAACGTTCATCCAGAAAATTGCAAGTTCAATTATTTTGTGGACGAATGCTCAATGTATTGGTCTGGTGAATACCGGACAGGGCAGATCGTCTACTTTACATTCCGGGGGAATGATGGGAAGAGATTACAAATTTCCTTCCACGTCCCTCCATCCGAGATTAAAAGATCTAGGTCCTACAAAGGTCTTTGTACCAAGTGGGATCACAAGTCTTCGCATAGATCTTGCGAGGAACTTATTAAGATCTTTAACTTGAAGATTATATTGTAATGTAATTTAGGGTGGAATTGTAGACTCTGCCCGAAAAGTGCCCGGGCTGTGATGCCTGGGATTGGGATTGGTAGATCCTTAAACTACCGACGTAAAGGAGTTTCGTTGACAAACTCTGTAAAATGTCAACTGAAAAATAGGGATATTGATATCGTTCTCCCTAGGATTGGAAATCCTAAACAGAAACGAATAGATAATTACGTCCGATCTTAAAACAGGGGTTAGTTTGCACTATCGATAATCACATGGTGATTATCGTGAAAGTTATATACGGATACCCCGACCTATACATGCGGCAAGTATCGCTTTGGTAACTTTCATGAGAATCCGAGTACTTACATCGGATTCAACAAGATGTGTGACGTCCATAGTAATCCTTCCACATGGATCTAAAACTGTTAGGATGGGTCCCTGATTATTCTAGGGGAATACATAAAAAGTTAACAATTCGATAAAGTACATCGGATCACTCACAAAAGAAGCATAACAGTATCGACGGAAGGGTATGGTAAAAGGGAACGATAGTCCCAAAGTCCAATTATGAATAAAAGTGTGACCGGACTCATATAGATAGGTCACAAAAAAAAATAAAAACACATAGAAATACTAAAAAAGTAAATCTATGTGTTTTTTCTTTTTAATTCTTTTTCAGAATTCCAAGGACGAAAGAATCGCCAATTGAATTCTGAATAGTTACCTCGACGCGGGTAACCTCCTCATCATCCTCAACTTCTTTAAGAAGTCCAGAAGAGATGAGGTGCTGAATGTTATCACTGTTTGGTGAATTAAAACACCTCACAGTAATATCAAAATGAGTATCATTGTTAAGCGTGTCATACTCATTTTTCAACGAGTCTGACCAGCCCAACATAATACCAGTTCTATTAGCTCCTCTAACGAAATGTACAAGGAAACAAAATTTTTCGAATACCTCGTACAATATTGCATCGCCTAAAGAGAGCGAATTTATATTTTTTCTGAATGCGTTATTCAACTTTTTTAATTCACGAAAGAGACTAAAAACATGAATAACAATCCACAAGATAAACCTGAAAATATGCCACATGTCCCTAATAAGACTACCAATAACGCTCCGGGTCTCCGTGAGCGACCACTCTCCGAAATCGAATTTTTTATTCATTATAAAATAATTAAATTTCAGTAGGAACTTCAATTATCTCCAATTCACCTGTATTGATTGCAGATGATATTGAAACAATAACGGCTTCAAGTTTAAATCCGTTTTGTAAACGGAGTATTCCGTTATTGTCATACCCTATTGAACCATGAGCATCTTCGTAAAGACACTTACATTTAGTTCTTACATAGGGTTGACAATCTTCGTCGGATTCAGTTTTATCACGGTGAATTAAATTCAAAATGATAAAAATTTTTTCTGAATCATCTACCCGCTTGTAAGCTAGGTGAAGTTTCAGATCACCGTAATCAACCCTGATATTTCTCTCAGATGGATTACTCCAAGAAATTTCTGGGAATGGGTTTAAATTAAACCCAATATCCTCAGGTAAACGTCCTGTTTCATCTGCGAGGAACTTTTTAAGGTTCCTTTCAAGAATGCTAATCATAATGATTAAATTTTAAAAGGACCCTCAATTATCTGCATTTCATTCATTTGAAGTGCAGATAATATTGATATTATTGCGGTTTTGATATCGAGACCATTACTGTCCCAATATACGATACCGTCAGTATCATATAACAGGTACTTGCACTTGCAATTAATCCGGTTAAGGAAAGTACTTTCCTTATCAATATAATATAAGTTACAAGTAAGGAAAATTACGTTATCACCGGTATCTGCATTTACATAACCACCTTCAAGAGTGAACTTCAGATCACCATAGGAAACCTGAATCTCACCATTCTTATTATTGTCTGATCTAACTAACCAAAGTATCTTTGGCAAATTAGACAGATGAAATTCAATTTCATCAGAGAATTTACCTGTTTTCATACAGATAAATTCTCTCAAATCTTCTTCAAGTGTTTTTATCATTATTGATATTAAATATGATTAATTGTTAACTACTTCAAGAGCATCAATTTGTTGAAGCTCTTCTCTGTAAATTACCCAATTATTTGCATCATTCATAGAATGAATAATGTTTTGGGGAATCTCTGAGCGGCGAGAGATGCAAACTTCCACCGGAGTCTTAACCAAAATATACTTTATTTTGTAATTTTGGTTAGCTTTTTTGATGATATCAATTTGCATCATCCTTTTACCAGATCTCAAATTAGTATCATCAATTATGAAATCATAACCGGCTTTAGCAAAGTCAGCAATAATTTCATTTTCTTTGGCCTTTACGACGGCTTCTTGTTCATTGTTTCCAATGCCCTTTTTGCCATCAGGACCAATTATGCCCATATCCTGACGAATACGGTCCATTGACACCACTTTATAGGTGGGGTCAATACTTGCAATAGTAGACTTACCTGATCCAGGCAAGCCCACCAAAAATACAACTTCCATATAGTAGTTTTTTTACTTTGTTAATAATCTAGAAAAATAAAAGAAGATATAAACTTAACTGTCTATATCTTCCTCATTATTAAGAGTTTAAAGTGATTGAAATAAAGAAAACTCTCCCGACAATATACTACCATTCTAATATACGTATTAATAAAAACTCATTATGTTTAATATAAATATAAAATTATCATGTTATATTGCTTGACAAGTTTAGATTCAGAGGGAAATAAATTGTATAAGATTGGTTATGCAGATGATGTAGAGTCTAGATTAACCCAATACTTAGCACACAATCCGAGTTGTAAGTTAGTGAGAGTTACTAAAGGTAGTAGAGTGGATGAGAGATGCATACATGATTATCTGCATCTAAAAGGATTCGGAAAATACAGGAAAGAATGGTATGTTAATGATAAGTGTGTAGAGAATATTCTTTCTTTACCAATGGAAGAAATAACAGACTTCTTATGGGAAAACAAGAAATCAGTATTCTCAAAAGCTAAGCTAAAGAATAGTGTTCCGTGGCTAAATCTATATAAACGGCTAGAAAGATTAAGAAAGAGTAAAAAACGGTAAAACTCTTAATTAGGAGAAGATATAAACAATATTGTTTATATCTTCTTTTATTTTTCTAGATTATTTATTAACTAAATTATAATATACATGAAATATTACGAAATAAAAAACCAATGTGAAGAGCTCGAAAAGCTCGGACTTGGAACCTACATTGGTAGGGACAAATATAATCTTTATCTCCTCGCAATTGGGGTAGATAAAGGTCATGCAAATGATCACTTGTTAACTGGACCGTTAGGTTGGTTAACACGTGCCCTACCTATGATAGCTGATCTTCAAGATCTTGTCGTTCTTCAACCTTATGCTAAGGGGAACGAAAAAGTTGGAGATCTTCGAAAAGGTATCTCTTTTTGTGAATTTCCACTGGCAAATTCACAGGAAGAAGATAACTTGGAAAAATTTATTAAAGAAAAATTTGACCAAATCACTGTCGATTTTCTCAACAAAGAAATCGATTTCTTTGGAGAAGGTTTTAGTTATGATCAAATTGATGGCATGCACGTTTTTTATCATGAATTTAGTAATGAACTTGCATTTGGTAGAGACGTAAATAATCCACCAGTCGTTGATCCTTTTTCTTACAAAGAAGAAAGAGAAGATCAACAGCCTAAAGAACCAAAAGTTACCACACTTCAGTTTGTTAGAGTTGGTAACTGGATCGTATCCATGATTTACATGGATAGAGAACCCCTAGAAAGATTTGGACTTACTCAATTATTGTATGATAATCCAGATAAAACTGGATTACGACTTGGGGTAAATCCAGACTCTGTGGTTATGGTGGAGGATATTTATAACTGTCCTCCTAATAGTATAATTTTCTGCATAAGTGATATATGCAAAAAATTGAATTTTGATTCTCCTACACAAGATCAAATAAATGCAATAGGGAGAAATTTAATGCCGTTCCTCAACGGTGAAAACCAAATTCACCTCAGAGGAAATATTGTATTTACTAAATTGTTTGAATTTAAGTAAAAATGATAAAATTTGAAAAGTTACCAACATCAGACTATGAATATCTGAAAAGTTGGATAAATAGATTTCTCTCTGACTTGAATGAGAGATTCCATAATTGGAGTCTCAAGCAAGATAAAGTGAAATCCAATATATTAAAGACTTTTCAAGGAAGTCCGTTTGACATGACTTCCACAGATGAGCTAATTACATTGGCTGGTAAAAAGTGGAAGTTATGTAATGTAAATAATATTCTCGTTTTTGGGTATACGCCTGGAAAGAAAAGTGATTATTATTTAATGGTTAGGTTAGACAGAACAGCTATCACTCTAATCATTTCTGATCTTACAAAAGATATTGGAAATGACTTAATCATGAGTATAGAAATTACGTCTGATCTTTTGTGGAGTGATAGAGCTGGTATTTTCAGTCTTATTAATCCACATGTTACTATTAAGAAAGGCAACGAACCCAATGTAGAGTTCAAAAAATTCCAAACTAGGGGAAGAATAAAACTCTTCCCATCTATGGATATTAATTTTGAGATCTGCATGAGAAACATCTACAACAGTGTTTTTGTAGGTGGTGATTTGTCGAGTGCTGAAAAGTACAGAATCGAAATAGGCGGATCTAAAATAAAAGAAGTTGACACCGATTCTTTTTACTATAATAACACTCCCGGTCAAATACCAGTATTTATTACAAAAGATTGGACGAATTTAAAATCACCAAATCTACTAGTATTTGAAGAAGTTAAACAATTGGTTGAAGAAAAGAAAGATCAACCGATTGTATCATCCGTCACTTATACTGTATTGAGTGATGGATCATTAAAAAGAGTTAAATACCCAAAAGAATGGGTATTCTAAAAAAAAAAAGAACATATAGTTTTTAATGCTATATGTTCTTTTTTTTTCTTTTATTATTTATTGTATGTGAATTCAGTTCTATCTAGGATAGCTTCCGCAGCATCATCCTCATTCATAAAAAGATCTCTTCCATGAAATTGATGAAAACCACCACATTCAATATTCACACAATAAAAGAGATTTACTTCTTTAGAAAAATCTTTTATTACCCAATGATAACCACTGAATCTCATCGTACTGATCGTCTTATCATCGACAAATATTTTAGGTTCAATGGCAAAAACAGGTAAATCTTTAAAATTCATCTTGGCAAATTTATCCATTCCACGAATCTCATAGTTATCTTCAAAGAATAGAACGGGAAAACACTTAAGATTGATAAAATTCTTTAAGAAATCTTCAATTACTTCTAGATCTCCCATTCCTTTAATAAACCAAGTAGAGTATTTATCCTTGATGCGGTCCGGACTATCATGAAGAGACCAGATAAGAAATTCTTTCAACATTCCTTTTTTAATGAATATTAATCTATGAATACCCATTAATTTCCAGCACGTAGTATTTTCTTCGAATGGACAGTAACCACTAGGTATCCCAACTAACTCATTCATTTGAATTTCGGGTATATGGATTTCACTTGAAGTTATACTATTTTCTTCCTTGAAATTAGGATAACTATCAGTACCAACAGCTTGATAAATTCCAGTAAAATTCTCCGCTTCTTCCCTACTATCAAACAATTCAAATGAATATCTTGTATAGACATTACCTTCATCATCCAATAATTTAACATAACTATTAGGTGCTAATGGAGTGAAGGTAGTATCTAACTCTACTTCAATAACTTCAATAGGATACCACTCTTTTTCAAAGTAAAATATCTTATTGAAGTTACTTCTTTTTATTATAAAATATTTTTTCATCTATTCACAAAGTTGAATACACTCAACATCATATCTATAACTATCCACAGAAACTTTCTCTGATGCATCCTCTTCTGGGGGACATGTTACTTCAAATTCAGGCGCTCCTCCAGTTGATGATTTAGTATAAGAATAGTTATTAGCATTAGGAGATATTACTATTGATTTCATTCTATAGCTCTCATAATCATCTCCAAATGCATTTGGTATATAATTGATTTTTACATTTAGAAGTACTTTATCATCAATACTATAAGAATAAGTTCCTGTTGATAAACCAGAATTAAAAAGATAATCTAAAATACTTTTCATAAACACCTGAAGAGGCATCTGATCTACCCAAGCTTCATGTAAAACAGAACAATCTACATCATTGATATCAGCTAATAATGGTGGTAGTTCCCTATCGTCTAATTTAGTAATTGTGATTCTATTAGTAGGACTAACATTGTCATCACTAGATTTCAAACGAACCTGAGAAAATTTAAAAGAATATTTCTCAAACTTACTTAAATAATCCTTCTTAACATCAGAAATTAATTCAGGATTATTTAATGGAATTAGATTAAAGAAGAAATTATAGTTTCTTTTAAATGCTAAGAAATATTCTCTACTACTACTAAAACCAGATGGTAGGTTCTCATTACATTTTAGTAAATCTTTCTCTACTAGAATCAATTCATCGGGTATTAATTCATTAGTAGCGATACAATCAGGACATGTTATTTCTACCGGTGGAATTGTAGCAATACCTCTTTTTGTACAAGCAGAAATATACCTACCTTCTCTCGTAGTATCATAAAAAGGTTTATATTTTTCTACGGTCTTTTCAGGAGTTCCAGAAGAATTTGTCTTTGGATCAGCTAATTCAACTAATTTCCTTTTACATTTACTACAACGTTTCTTAAAAAACTCATATTCCGCAGTATATTTTGATAGATCAACAAATCCATCCTTATTGAATCTATTAGGTGGGGTTGGTGATTCATCATTTATTGTTATACCAATACCAGTACAAAACTCAGATTGGTACTCAATCGGATAATCACCACAATCATAAGAATCCAATGTTGGAGATATAAACTCCCTTGGTTCCCTGTTTATTACTTTCTTATTTGATGTCATTTTTGTTAATTTATTATAAATTAATGAGTTACATAATTCATAACTAAGAATCTGAGAAGTTTCATTTGGCTCCGGGCGTAAGAATAATTCTATAAAAAACTCTCTAACCTGAAATAATATTATATTGATTTATAACTCTTTCCGCCGAAGGCGGATAAGTGTATGAGGGATGAAAGACCGAATACACTTATTTGGTTGGTTGGGGTAGGTGGAAAGAAAAAATGGACATTTTTTTGGCTAAAATTTTAAAAAATTAGGCAAAATTTGCGAAAGAGAATTTTTACTACCCCCTCTACAATAGCCTGTAGGGCATTTTTGGACATTTTTTTGGCTGAGATTTTCAAGATTTTTTTCTCCCCTTATATAAAATATAAAAATTTTTTGTTTATAATAAATATATAATATATAGAGTTACCACCCTTTACGTACGGACCAGAATGAAACTTTTCGAAAGAAAAAGAAATAATCTACTAAGTCGTTAAGACTCAATAGATTATTCCAATTTATTTAAAGTATTTTATAACGTACTTCTTTTTTATTATTGTTAGGATCAATTTTACGATAAACCCTAACTTTTCCGTTTAAATACTCTACAAAATCACCAGCTTTAGGATCTTTTACGATACTCAATTCATCATAAATTTTCTTAAGCATATCTTTTACTTGAGATGTAGTAAAATCATCACCTGGTTTTACCATATTTCTGATTTTATCTATAATTACATCTCTGCTGTCTTTCAAGACAGCTACTTCTTTTATCCTAGTTACACGATAACCACATTGTGTACATAAATCTACACCTACTTGTTTTATTATACTAGTTATTCTAGCAGGAATGTGCGCAAGCACATCATTCCATTCAAGATCAGTTAATTGAGATTTATATTCACAGACTAATTTTAACTTATCTTCAAAGTATGAAGCTTGATTTAACTTAGTCATTAACTCTGGTACTTTTGAGATATGAGCTGTTAAATTAGCCTCTGAAAATTGTAATGGGCTAGTGTAATCTGATAAAACGACACTATAAGATCTAAGTTCGGCATACATAGCAAGATTATTGAAAATAACATCAACAGAGCCATCTTCATTCTCTTGTAATCCAACATAATCTTTTTTATACGCATTAGCGGATACAGAAATTTTAATCAAATCTTTTAAATAATTCTCAATATCAGCATTCGGATTATGAATACTATTATAAGAATCGATAATGAGGTTTGATTGTTTTATTTTTTCATCAACTTTTTCGTTGATTTGTTTTTCTGTATACTTTTTATGGGATTTGACATAATAGAGATCCGCTAAATTTCTCCAAGGATTCTCTTTCATTCTTTGTCTTCCCATAATCTGGGGTATATCAAGAGCAATATCTACAGCTGTACAACCGACGTTAGCGTCGGATAGAATAACTGTTTTAGCACAATCAGAATAAAAGTCTGCACCAAAATATGTAGTTCTTGTACAGAATGTAAACATTTTTCTTGATTCACCTTTCAAAGGTATATGACCAATTTTATACCAGCCAGATAAATTCTTTTGAAGAATATCCTCATTACGCTTTGTTCTAGCACAAAGAATATTAACTTCATCTGGTTTTAATCCTGTTTTCTTTACTAATTTAATAATATTAGCGACAGAATTAACGTATATAACAACCTCTTTGGCTTTAACAAGAGTTGGATTTTGATCATCTCCTGTATAAACCTCTTCAAATTGTCCTGATTTTAATTTATTTATGATATGAACTCCTGCTGATATAACTGAACTAACAGGATGTGTAGCAATACACGGTCTATTAACCCTCATTGGTTGTAACTTTTCCCAATCAAGAGCATAATATGGTAAGCCACTAAACATATCAACTTTATCCAAATACTCCTCCATCATTGGAGTAGCGGATACAAAACAGACATTATTAATTCCCCTTAACTCATTAATAAATTCCAATTCAGTATCGGGTTTGAAGGATGAGTCAGTAAATACCGATTGAAACTCATCGACAACAATATAATAATTATCTGGATTCTCTTTTAAACTTGCTAAGACCTGTTTTACGTATTTAAATGAATCGTATGTAACGAGTATTTTAGCAAATTTATGATTTTTTCTACATTTTACCAAGTAATTATAAATTAGTGTCTGTAGATTACCAAGTTGAATCATTGTAGGATATTCTGGTGGAATTCTTTCTAGCATATCAACTTCCTGATTCTCTAATCCAATTAAAGATGGATTAATATAGAGAACATTATTAGGATGCTGTTCTGCCTTGTTTTCCAACAAGAATTTCCTTGGGCTACAAAGAATTACATTCTTTTTATTCTTTATACAAAAATCCGTAAATCCACAACCAGGCAATTGTTTATTTATAATTACTGGAAAATTGGGTAGATCGAAATCTACCCAATCAGAGATATACCTGACACCAGCTGGTACATCTAATATCGTTTTATTCACATTCTATTGTTTTAATAAGTTCCAAACGTGAATTTTCTCTGTTCTCTCCGTGCGATGTATTCCACCAATTAAGTACTTTTTGGTAATCAATTGGCTTTTTCTGGTCAATTACGTACAGTTCATAGCACTTGTCGAGAAAGTCTTCTACCTTGTCATCGTGGTAATAACAATCAACTCGATAAACAAATTGTGATGTTCGTGCAATCTTTGAATCGAACAACTCTACCGTGGAATTAAAAACGGCCTGTCCCCATCTTGAGTATGGGTTATCCACATAGTAGTACTCGTAGGACTTGTCGAGTATTGTTTGGGTAAATTCATCTTTTGTAAGCATGTTGTTTTTTTTTATTTAGTTAAACTTTATTTATTAATTAGGGTTTTAAATTATTAAAATCTCACGTTTAATCTCCTATTAATCTAATCATTGAGTATAATTAATAAATAAACACATAAATATCATGTTAGCAGAAGAAATAAAGAAAGAACTAAAAGAAAAAGAGGATGAGTTTCATATTCATCAACCTAGAAAATTGTTTTTAGATTTTATAGGAAAGATCATAAAACAGAAAGACGAACATGAGGCTAGGATATATGATCTTAGAGGTGATGGACGAGTTTTTCTATTAAAAGAGTTATATAAATTGCACGAACCTATTGGAGAGTTATTAGATAAATATGTTCATGACAAGAGAACATCATTGTATAATCTAAATCTCACAGTTGATGATTTTATTAATACGGCAAATTTTTTCTATGAAAAGGGTAGAATGTATCTTCGTGGTTATAACATGCTCCGAACCATTAAGGTAGATTTAGATATTACAGATTGGAATCTTACTCAAGTGATTGTTATATCAGATGAGATGCTTGAGGATAGAATGAAAATATTGAAAGAAGAAGGATTTGTAGTAGAGGAAAAAGAAGAAAGACGAAATCATAGGCCAGATTTCAAGGATTGGTTTTTTGATTTTTATGGTGAGATGTCTTTCCATATTTTTCTAGTAAAATTGCCAGAATGAAAATACCCTATTTGAAATTCTGAAACCCTTAAATGTAGTAAAATATAATTTAAACGCTTAAAAAGAACTAGTTAACGCTTCCGTTGGCGAAAAAGGAGTTCTTTCCAAACATTTGGTTATTACGAGTTGAGGAAAATGGATATTGCGAGTAGAAACTCGATAGTTTGTCCATGAGGAAGAAATGGTTACCGGTTACCTTTTAAATTAAGAGGTTGTTCGTAAGTCGAAAATACCGGAATTCAGGTGAGGAGTACGTAACATAGGCCTGTACTAAAAATATAGCATCAGTGAGGGGTCTTAGTGGATCGTCCCATTAAAACGACACTGAACCGCACCATGTGTGCGGAAGCATTGGTGATATATGCGAGGGTTTTTAGATTTTACCTCGAACTGTACCTTACAGGCTCACCACGAATCTGCAAATAACGTGGTGGACGTAAGGTAGGGCAGTGGGTCGATACTGTTGCAGCAGTTGCAAAGCGACCCATTTTTTTTTATTTAAATACGAAATTAAAACCTCCAAGTGTTAGTATTCTGTAGGGGGTCTGTCAGAAATGGCAGTTTAATAAGAAGTTTACGTTATGAAAGTAACGATAGTCACTCCTGTTGAACACAGGATGTTTCCGATTTTCTTCGAAAAAGAAAATCGTCCCGTATTTCCATTCTACATTCGCGCAGATCGCAGAATGGAATCAACCAGCCGCGAACAACATGAGGCTGATTTTAGATCCTTCGTGGATGATATCTACAAGAATCGTCCAAAAGGATTCGCAGTGACTTGTGACGTTGACAACTTTGGCTATCAAAAGCCGGAGGATGCCCGCGCAAATCACAAGAGGATGTTTTCTAAAGCTCAGCTTCTTCGCTGGGCAGAGAAAGCAGCCTGCTGCTTCGAGGAGAAGGAATACTCACTCGAAGGAGAGTTTTATTTTCTCTCCCGTAGGGAAAATAAAAAACCCGTGGTTGTAGAGTCTACCAAGGCTCGTGACCGCGTTCGTTGCACATCCGTAGACCATATTGCATCCGGGAATGCAACATACTGCACTGATGAGTACATCCGCAAGGATAACATTTTCACCAATGGTGAAGGTGTATTCTTCTTGGAGGACTACTCTAAGCCGTGCATATTTTTTAATTCAAAAGAAATTGCTGAGAAATTCGCCGCTCAGGTGAATGAAGGTAATTTCGATGAATTAAGGAAGTTATCTAATGACGCTTGGTCTGCTATCCAAGCCAAACGAGCCGCTGCAAAGCGTGCAGAGGATGAGGCATTAGAGGCAGAGCGTCAGGAAAGGATCAAGGCCTATGAAGCCAAGGAAGCTGAAAGGCTTTCCAAGGTAGACAAGGATAGCCTTGTTCTGGACAAGAATAGTATGGTCTTTGGAGAAAAGTATTATACTATTCTCAATGGTAGTGTCGTGTTCTTCATGGCGGCCGGTACACACAATGGTTGCACTGTTGGTGTATACCAGGAGTGGTCTGGTTCGTTTTATGACGAGAGCCTCAACGCAGAGATGAAGATGTTTCTGATTGATGGTCAGATTAATGTCTTTGCCTCATCGCAGGACGCTCACGACTACCAGAAATTGTCATAAAAAACGTTATTAGCGATATATATGTTCTAACAGAGGCTAATAACTATCAACATATAAAAATAATCTCACTATTAATTTAGCTGAGATTATTTTTTTTATTTCCCTAAAACCCTTAATATTGAGAAGATATAAGTGCACTTTATATCTTCTTTTATTTTTCACGATTATTAACATAAAAAACTACAGAAATGACAATTAACTATGCATCAGATTACTGGCATCCTGCGCCAGATTCATCTGACAATTTGGTCTATAATCAGACTAAGCGCTATTGTCAGATTGAAAAAGATAATCTTCCTCCTCAATTGAGGCAGATTATTGAAAATGTATTCGACTATAAAAATAGTGATGAATACAGAAGAGTAAAATATTTCCACGACTGGCACTCTATGCTGGTTGTAGGAATATATCCCGATTTGTATTTCCTTCCAATAGGGAATGACGGGGTAACGACATATACTGACTACTTAATTTGTAAGGAGGTATATTCGTCTAAGATACTTTACAAAAACCCTGTAAAGTATCTTAAAGATCTTGGTATTTACTCTAGCAAATTGGAGGAGGAAAAAAGACCCTACTATGCTGATAAATATAAGCATTGGAGTTGCCACCCATATAAATGGGAATGGAAGTATTTCGATAATACTTATAAAAGTATTTACGGACATATTGCATTCCCGAAGCTCCTTGATGAGCTTGGGTTCGAGTTTGATACAGAAAAAGAATGTTTCAAACTTTGCAACGTCTACACAATGTTTGACCAGCTCCAGGCACCATTGTTCATTACAGACTTTGGTTTCTGGGACTACTTGTGTAACCCAACATTATCTCACATAAAAGTGAATTTGACTTATTCATGGGAGTGGGGTAGTGAAAAAGGAAAGCGTGTACAGGTTTATCATCGAACTGATTATAAACAGCTTTCCTTACCAGCTAAATTCATGTATTCTTTCTGGGATATTCCTGAGAGAGTAGCTGAATTCTTAACTAAAGCCAAAGAGGTTGAACCTAAACCTCTTTCAGACGATGAAAAGATTCGCGCTTATGGCTTTAGTACGGTAACTTCTTTTAGAGGGAAACAAACCCGACCGAAGGAAGATAAAAAGTAATAATTATTAAATTTAATAATATGATTTATTACATTATTTGGCAAATCTTTGGTCCAAAGCCACTCCCCCTGGAGTAGAAAAGAGCTTTGGTCCAGTAATTAAAAAATACACAGAAAACCGTGAAAGTATTCTGTGTATTTTTTTTTGTTTCCTTGAAATCTTAATTAATGATAATTTAATTAATAAAACACTAATCTTTATTTATTATGGATAAATTTTCATTAGGAATTCCTCCTCAATACGAGAAGGAATTTCAAGCAGCATTTAACAGAGCTTTTTATGGAATAGACACGCTTGATGATATCCCAAAACAACAATCTTGCTGGATCATTGCAGAGAATGTAAACTGTAATAATCCAATAGGAAAGGCTCTTATTAACACATTACCTCTTTGTAAGAGGTTTGATGATTCAGTAGATCTGATATTACTAGTTATGTTTAGAGGTAAATGTTGTCTAGAAGATGACCTATCTCTTGAGATGATTTCCAAGTATTTTGAGGAGTATTTTAACAATCAATTCAAAATTACAGATGAAGAAATAGTTGCTATTCTAGATCCTAATTATCCATACTACAAAGCGATTGCCAGTAATGATGGGGATTATTATCTGAATAGAAGGAATATCCCTTATAGTGAGAGATGGATATTCTGTAAAGTAAAATCCGTTGAAGTGGACGACTATAGTGAACTTCTACATTTTGAGATAAGTCCATTAATTAGTTTCATCATTCCAGAGTTAATATCTGAAAATACTCCTGTAACTCTAGATTTACCAAACATTGACGTAATTGAGTTACCACTTGATTTTGTTAGTTTGAATCGTGTAAAATCAATAAATGATTTTAAGAAAGAAACATTCGATAACAAAGCTATGGAATCAGTATTAAGTAGGGTTTCTGAATTATGTGCTAATTTGAATAACTTCAATAAGTTATATCACATATAGTAACATTCCCTGAAACCCTTATACATGAAAGAATGAAGATAGGTGGAGTTATAATCCATCTATCTTTTAATTTTCGGCTTTAATTCTTTCGTGATTATTAACAAAATTTTAAAACTAAATGTACAGAGAATTTTATTTTCCGTCGCCGACGGAAACACCTACGGATCAGGTAGAGAAACTGATCCAGTTTTATGCGGATCCTACTGAAAGGGAACGCATTAATCGTGACTATCGAAAAGCTCACGGTGAGATCCCTGACCAGTATCATGCAAGAGTATGTGCTGCAGGGGATACTGCTATACAACGTGCAAGATCGCGTTATATAGATCGTGAATTTGACATTCACTTTGGACAGTCAGTTCACATCATTGCCGAAGCAGGCTGTGGTAAAACTTCCACGCTTATGACTATGGCAAGTGGCTGGTGTAGACCATATGTGAACTCCACTGGCAAAAAATTTGACTATATTTTTGTAATCTCATTTGGTGAAAGGGATTATGAAATGTGGTCAGAAAGGGGAGGCTTTGTCTCCTGTTTCAAAAATGCTCATCCTGGTATTGATATTAGGGTAGCATGTCTGGACGATTTCTATACAGACAGTATAGATAATGCATGCCAAATCATAGCTTGCGCTCAAGATTTGGTATATAACAAACGTAAGGACGTCTTACTTCTATTTGACGGTCTTTCACGTCTTGTAGCGTTTGCTAATGACACTATGACTGGGGGTGACTTAGGTCCCGGTGGTCTTAGGTTTAAGGCAAAGCAGCTCATGCAACTTTGTTTGCATAGCGGTAAGATGTTTCAACCTAATCCAGGTGAGCCAGAAGATTCAGTTCCGTCGCTTACGGTTGTTGGAACATTGATTATTGATAATAACAACAATAATCTGTCGGCTGTATTACAGTCTTCAGCTAAAGGTTGGACCAATAATCACATCTATCTTTCCACGGATGCGTGGAATTATACACGAATTTTTAATTACGATACGTGTCAATTAGAGGGATTTACCTCACTTGATCCTGTTAAATCTTTTAATAGGCAAGGATTGAGGGTCTCCAAAGACTTGTCAGTAATTGATAACTATATAGAAGAATATGAACAGGCTTTAGACAAGTTATGTCTTTAGCCTGACCAAATAAAAAACACACATACTAACTAAAAATCAGTATGTGTGTTTATTTTTTTTTTACCAAATGTCAGTCATCCAACGTTTGTTCTTGTCAACAGGAACCTCTCTGTATGTGAGAGAATCCTGGTATTCATCTTCTGGTTGATCAATAAAAGGCATATTAAAACGTGTCTATTATTGATTGTAAGAATCTTAACTCTCTCCTGGATTCTTGGAGTTCTTTCCAGAAGAAAGCTCGATCTTGATTAAATTTATCACCGTCTGTTACTGAGAAAAGATTCTCAATAGTCAGGATGATAAAGTCATTATCCTTCATCATTTGTTGACCGTCGAAGTAGCCTCCTCTCTTATAGAGACGAACTGCTTCTTCGACAGTTTCACAATGATACATCGTATGAATAATGTTTTCTTCGAAATTATGGAAATAATTTCGATAACAATCACTCTTAAATTCGGGATTATCAGCAATCTTGATTGCTTGTTCAAGATCCTCTATCTTTTCCTTCAAATTTTTGATGTCATTGTTGATATTTTTATATTTTTCCATATTTTTCAACAATCGGCAATTCGGGCCGATGCCAAAAATATGGATCAACTTATTGTGGAGACCACCTAAACCAGACTTCAAATTGAACTCAATCTGGGTAGCTGGAAAGTGTTTCTCTTCGAAAAGAGAATTTCCACGATAAGTTCTTCTTGTTCTAACCGTCACGTTAATAATGGCGGTAGGATATTTATTGCTGAGATCTTCATCTTCCTTGAGCTCAACATTAAAGCCTAAGAAGATTACTTTTCTGTCTCCAGCGTAAGGATATGTGGGGTATTTCTTATTCCACTTACTTTCCTTCTTAACAAACCAGTTGTGAAGCTGGTCGTTAATTTTATCAGCCGTTTCCTTTATAATGCTTGTATAAACGGCTTTATAATCTGTAGTTGTATTATTATTATTATTCATTTGTGTAGTTTTTTTTTTAATTTTTGTCTATTTTAGATTATTTATTGAAGTTTTCTTCAAGTTCTTCAATATACAATCTGCTTGTATGAAATGCTTTATAGAAAGCATCTAATACTGGAAGACCCTCCTTAATGCAATTATCAAACTCTGTAATGAGTTTAGCATTAACAATGCTTCTTCTAAGAAGTGGTATTGATATATCAGTGGGTGTATCTCCTGACTCAGCCAGTTCTTGTTCTTCTGGCTTGAGTGGAGGGAAACTTCCATTGATAAAGTTTATACCATCCTCATAGGTTTTAATCTTCTCTTCCATCTTCTGGAGTGTAAAAGATTACGTCCTCCGCCAATTGGCAGAAGAGAGGGAAGAAATCATCGTCTGGAGAATGGAATTGTCCATTCTTCTCAAACTCATAAATTTCTCCCTTATATTTAACTTTATAATTCATCCACTGCTTCTCTTTAAGAAGCTGTTTACGAATGTAAAGCCACAATAATTCATCCGACGTAGTAATAACATCATTACCGTCAGGACCAATTATCGTAACCGGTTCAACAGCTGGTAATGTAAAATCAAGTTTAAATTCAGACATAGCTTATTTTAACTCAAGTTTACAATTTTCATCTACAAATTCGTCGAATGATTTGTAGATTATAACCTTCTCCTTATCAATCTTTTTGAGATCGATAACTACGAGAGTTACATCCTCGTCTTTGGAGAGAAGATCTAATGCTTCATAGATGAGACCAGTAAAGTCAAACCATCTATGAAGGTAAACGAACTCTTGTGTTTTTGTGAGTTCGTCATATCCTACTGGCATACGAACTGCCAATATTAATCCCGCTGCTCTACAAGGTAATGTAATGAACAACAGGAAAACATTCAGAATATGTCTTAATATTTTCATATTAATTGAATAGTTTTTTTGTTAATAAAATAATATGTTTAGATAGTAAAAGAAAAAGAAATAATGAAGATACATTTATGTTTATATCTTCATTATTTCACTATTAAGGTTTTGAGTCTTCCCCTTGAGGATTTGGCTCGAAATCTTCTCTTTCTTTATAATCATCGAGTTCTGGTCGGAGATCTCTACGATTAGAAATACCGAGACATATCCATTTCATGTCTTTGTATTCCCCAGAATAATGAGTATGGTGATGACCGTAGTACCAGTATTCAGCTTTTACATTGAATGCGATTTCATTGAGATAGTTGCGTTCTTCTGTAACTTCCTCATAAATATCATCATCGTCATCCAATTTAACTGTAATTGGATCAAAAATTAATGGGCATTGATGTGATACAATTACATCAACCTTTGTAGGTAATGTCTTTATATCTACCCTCTTAATTTTTTCATCAGGCCACCAGTTTTTGCCTTCTTCTCTCAACTTTTTGTCAACAGAAGTAGCTCCGCCTATGGGAAGTATTTCTTTTCCTGCAATTTTATAGAGTTTATAATCCTCCATAAAAGTTACATAATCTTTTGAATATCTTGTTTCATCTTCAAAATATTCAGGATTATCGTGGTTGCCCCTTACAACCCAAATATGAACATCTGCTTTTTTAAGCTTAGGTTCAATTTTGTTGTAGAGATTTTCCCAGCTTTTGTCAAAGCCGATACCAAAATCTCCACAGACTATACAATCGACATGATTTAGCTGCATTTCACAACATAGTCGATTGACTAATGCGGTGATATAACCGTGTACATCACCGCAAAACATAAGAAGTCTATCCATATTAGTGTTTTTTAGTGTTCGTAACTAAGGCTTTCACGTTATTAGCCGTCTAAAACTATTATTATTGAAAGTATAATAAAAAACATGATTTAATATGATTAGAAAAGCAAGATTAACTATTCCTAAAGTAGAGCTTGATACATTAACTAATGTATTTTTTACTAGCTTTACGAAAGTGAATGAGTTTCCTATAACATTAAAGGAAACTTTTGATTACAAAGAAAATGGTAGCTTAGTTACTTTGAATGTTACTACTACATTTTCTGACAAACTTAAAGAGGATAGCACAGACGAACAAAAGGTTAAGGACGTGATCAGGTTCTTTGTGAATGATAAAATAAATTATAAATCTATTTTTTCGCTTCATGAGGATAGTGCACCAACCTTTCAAAAAGAGGGTGGTATAGAAATTAAACAGATTGAATACGAATATTTAAGGGATCAATCTCAGCAATTCTTACCAGTTACTTGTATATTTAACCCAGAAACAGTACCTAACTGGTTTGATGATCATACTAGAAAGCTAAGTTTACCTTCTGGTCTATGGTCGTCTACTAGAAAAATTTCAAGTTATATTCATTTTATGAATGAATATTCTACTGTATTGAAATATACAAATACACGTAAGCTCCATTTCTATACTTTTGATTCTGATATCACGGGTGATTGGTATTTTATTAAGGAAGATGATAAGGACGTTAATGCTGTATTTGAGTTAGATATTGATGTTACTGATGATCTAGAGAAATTTAAACCCGTTTATTTAGAGAAGATATTTACAGCTATTACTAATATTGGGTTTAAATTAACTGATGAAGATATAGAGAACTATAGCAAAACTATTACGTGGTTTAATGACGTTAATACAGCTAGGGTTAATTATATTAAGGAGTTTGAAAATCCAATGGATATTCAGTCCAGGATTTATTCTAATGATTCTCTCACAAAAACAGTTACTAAGGTTAACGATATTCCAGAACCAGAACCTTTAAATCCGCATAGGAATGAGCTTAATGATTTCTTGAATTATCTTGGAAAGACTGGAATGAGTATGGAAGAGTATGAAAAGAGAGAAAAAGAAAAAACACCTTCCAAAGATGATCTTGAATTTACTAAGATTAAATTAAAGATGATCAAAGCTTCTGATCTTTTTAAGAAAAAGTGGGAAGTTGTAGAAACAGCTATGAAGATGAAGTCTCATAGTTATGTTATTACACCATCTGATTTAGCTTTTGCTAATTGTGAATTGGAAAAGCCATCAAAAGGTTATAATTACTACTTTGACTATTTCGATAAGCATTTTTCAAAGAGAACACTTACTCCTACAGAATTTGAAATTTGGGGTAAGATAGGACAAGAGTGGTTAGAGGATGGTAATGATCCTACGCCTATTCCAATGGATGGTAGTGATATTAAGGTTACAGACTTAATACATACCCTTATGTTTGCACCACCTCTTAATATAGATGATTATCTAAAATCAGCTATGTGTGATCAGAAGGAAGAATCAAACTGGACACTTTCAGGTAATATTGATACTATTATCAAAGGGGCGTATAATCAAGTACCTCTATCCGATACTAATACAAAAAGATCCAAAATTATCGGAAAATCTATGCAGGACTTTTATGAAAAGTACAGTAATGGACAAGCTGATTCTAATATTTGTATTGGAAATTTCTGTAATGAGTTCTTAGACAAGATAAAAGAGTATTTTACAGAAAACTATACGGAAAATTGGATGAAAGTTAGAGACATAGTATCTGATAAATATTACTTCAATGTTTATAATTACGTAAAAGGAGGACGTTTAAGCACGGAAGAACTTAGTGTTTGTAATACTGTAGAGGTATATAATAAAATATTGAAAGATCTTTTCAATATTGATACAGAGTCCGCTGAATATGCAAATGAATTTAGAAAGTATCATTTATTTGGGGTTAAATTCACTCTGAATGATATAGATCATATTTGTTTAGATACATGGGCCGATGAGCTTTATAACTTAGTTAAACGAGCTCTTGATGATCCTAGAGGAACATGTGAGTGTGTTATAGCTAATTATCTCATTAAATATGCTTATGTTCCCTCTCTAAGCTGGGGTGTAACAGAATTTTATAATAAGATTCATGAATCTAGGTTAAACTTTGATACCGATTTGGTTAATACGCTTTATTATAATAATTGGCAAAAGGTTTACGATGCTATTAGAATATATGGTAAATATAAGGTAACTCTTGATGATATCAAGAATGGTGTTACTAAATATTATATTTATCGAGAGGAACAAGTTAGTAAGTTGAGTAATAATAAAGCATATCTTTACATTAACTTAGATAGAGTAATTGATAATATTTACAGAATTCTTGACATAGATAATTATGTTGAATTTGAAATTACTCCATCAGTTTTTGAACAGTGGAAATTCTCAACTAATCTTTTTGAAGAAGTTGGAGTTAGACCTGTTGTTCCTGATTTCTATGCAAGTGAATTTGATTTCACAAAAGCAGCACTCCAGTATCAAATATGTGATAAAAACAACAAGGATACGAACAAATTTTTGATTAATGGTGATATTTTAAAGAATAGTTTCATGTTTGTTCCGCCTGCTTGTATGGAGGATTTTTATAAGAGGAATAATAATATTCATGTAGATGATTATGCAATTGATGGGAAAGCTGTTGCTGCAGTTGAGGCCATCAACAAAGTAGCAGAGGAAGCTATAAAGTCAATGGATAATTAATTAATTACAAAATATGCCCTCAAACATGTGATTAATTGAAAAAGACGATATTTAAATATCGTCTTTTTCTTTCTTTTTATAGATAATGGAAATTCCGTACAAGAATTCTTAAAAGCCTGATTATTGAATACAAATTATTAATTAAAAAAATCAAAAAAAAATCAATGGCAGAGTGATTGTTCTCTGATACTGCCTGGATAAATCAAATAATGTCCGAAACAAAAATGAGAAAATTTCACGCAAGAGATCATAACTAGCTTATGCTACGTATTTGATGAGGTATCGATGCCTCCGTGAGAGAAATATTACCAATAATCGGTGAAGCGCTCGTGTGAAAAACGAGAGTAGTCCGTTCAATTCGGACCTGAGTGCCCTGAAAAGCCTCGGTAGCTTAGATGATTATTGGTAGTATTTTTTTTGTCCCTTCAAAATCTAATAAAAGAATTAAAATATTTATTAATAATAAATAAAAAATTATTAAAATGGCAAAATATTTGACTAAAAGAGTTACACCTACTTTTAAACCTAAAGCTGGTGCAATTGGACACCCTTCCTCACCAAGTGAGGAAGAGATTAGTAAAGCTATCAGAGAGCGTGCGCAAGCTCACGTAAATGATCTTTACAGCCGAGCTAAGAAAACTACTACTCCAACAAAAGAGTAGTAGATTAACTGATAATTAGAAAAAAATCTAATTATCAGTTATTTTTTTGTCCCTTCAAAATCTAATAAAAGAATAAAAAAAATAAATTATCATTATTAACTAAACATTTAATAATTATGATAACAAAACACGTGGACGTAGAAGAGTCCAGAGCATATGTTGGGTATTTAATACCCTCGATTACAGCTCTCTCTTTCATGATTACTTCAGATAATGAGAAGAAAGAGCTTTACTCCTCAATTCAAACAGAGTTGAAGGGTGAAGGTTGGATGAAAGATATTCTCTGTAAAGAGAATAATATTCCTGACCAATATGATGCGGCTAAAGTAGTTGATCACTACCTTCAATATCCAGTAACGCGAATCTCAAAGAATATTTGTGTTAAGGATAAAGAAAGCAAACAACCTATCATTCTTAGGTTTAAAAATGGAAGGGACTACGTGTATGTTCCTAATCAGGTTCATGCGGTTGGTCCTGGTGAATCTGAAATAGGTGGAACTTCGTTGAATTATGATTTTGTAGAATCGGGATTTTTCGATGAAGAAAGTTGGCTTGATTATGAAGGAGATAATCCTACATTTGAAGCTGATTTTGATAAAATCAAATTTGATGAAACGCCAACTGATGACCGAATATTTGATCTATTGAAGAAGTGGGTCATCGCTATGAGAACATCAGGTAAATTCCTCCCTGGTATTGGTATGTTTGATCCATACAGGGGTCGAATTGATTCGTTTATGTTCACCAATCATCCCGGTGAGGATAATCATTGTCCAGTAATGAGATTTCCTGATATTGATCGTCTCGATTGGAGAGAAAGTCTTACGGCTAATACCAAAGCATTAGAGTCTCTCTGGGTATATAGAGAAGCTCTCAATGATAGAGGTTGGAGTAAATGGCTTTATTTTCCAACGTTTGTTATTGAAGGTGGAGTTAATCGCTATAATTATATGATTGACGAGACTACACCTGCTTCTGGTTTCATCATAATAAATCCGCAATCGAAAGGTTATATAACCTATGATCATGGATTTATTAAAGTGAATCTTTATAAAAGTATTGATCAAAATACAGGATCAATAGAAGAATATGACTTAGATGAGAAGATTTCTATGGCTAAGTCTATTTTGATAGATGAATATGCTTGGGTTAATACTATGATTAGCAATCTTGGCGATATGAAGTTCGGATCCAAAGCGTTAAACATGTACAATTCTTACAAGGCTTGTCTTGATGAAATTAATCTTGTACTTAAGCTTTGGGAAGGTCATATTTCCATATTCGAGAGTATCCCACTCGCTCTAAGTGATAATCATTTGAGCTTGAATGATTTATTTGAACCAGATTGCGAAGGAGTAATAGGAAATCAGCATCTACTTCAACAAGTGGTTAGAAGTGGTAATCTAACTCCTATTCCAGAAGCATTCAAGGGTGTAAATTTTGATTTTTCAGCTAAATCTGATTCCCGTATTGTCTATTACAAAGAAGACTCTTTGTATTCTTTGTATGGTAAATACATGAATCTTGATTACAGTGAATTAGAAAGGATTATATTTAGTGATGAAAAAGTCCTTAATTCATTGAAGAATAAGAAAGGTTGGTTAAATTCTAGTCTTTCTAAGATTGAAGTTGATTATCAAATGCCCTCTAGTGGATTATTGATCGATCTTAATTCAATTTCAAATCTTCCAAACGTTACCCCGGAGGACTTGAGAAATGGTAAGTTTATGTATCGTGAAGTAATTAAACTTACTGAAACTAAATGTCTCGCAAGAGATGTATGGTTTGAAACAAGAGACACAGACCATATTGAATGGGTTCTTTCCTGGATAGATCCAGAGGATGAGGAAGATTATGATGAGCCTCAGTTTGACGATGAATCTCTTACTATTGTTCTAAAATTAATAAAAGAAAAAATAGTAGATTATGCTGATTTCTCCGATGAGGATGCCAGCGTAATTAGAGAATTTGCGGAGAATTTGAAATAGTCTCAAAATCTAATCACTGAGAAAGTGAGTGTAAGTTTCTATATTCATACACTCACTTTCTCTTTTTATTTTTCACGATATTAACTAAATATGAAAAAAAAAATGGAAGAAGGAACAATTCCTACATTACGGATTACAAGATCCGTGGAAATAGAATTAGAAAATGTTTCTGAGTCTATTATGAAATCGGTTTTGAGTAAAGTCAACTCCGATAATTACCAATCGATATTTGTTGAATCTTACTCATTTAAATCTACATCAAAAGGAGAAAATGAGGAAGATTATAGAAGAATCTACCCTCAAATTACTTCTTATGTTGAGTTAGCTAATTCTTCAAATATAGATTTTCTTATGTATTTGTTGAGTAATCCAATTTATTTCACTAATACATTTATGAATGATCCGGACGTTATTAAAATGATGACGGAAGGTATTAAAGTTAAAGCTTTACGCTACAACTATTCTGAGTCAACTCCAAATTTTATTGAAACAGATAAATGGGTTGATGATGAAAGAGAAGTGGAGGCTATGTTAAAGTATGTTATTCCAAGATACTTTAATACACTGTTAAATACTTGTGTAAGAGAGAAAATTTTACAGGCAAGTATTTTGAGGTACGATATTAACGTTAATAGTGATAACAATGGTCTAATCTTAGATCCGAAAGATGAGATCGGTGTATTGCTCCGTGGTAATAATGTATCTCGAAAAGAGGGGAAATATGAAATAACCCTTATTATTAAGTTTGAAAGTGGTATTCATAATCGTGATCATATTGAGCTAGATAAGAAAACTCTAAATTCATTTATTATGAATCTCCTCGGTATATCTGAATCTGATTTGAAAGATTTGGGTATAAGAGCTGGTTTTACGATAGAAGATAAACCAATTGGTGATGACTTCATTGGAAGTGATTCCGGCGTTGTCGTTGCTGAATAAATAATAAACATAATAACTAATTAAAAACAAAGAAAAATGGCAGGAGCAAGATCAAGAGAAAATGCCGCCAACAAGAAGGCGGTAATTGATTACAATGGCACAGGTAGCCACAGAGTAAGTGACAAATCTGTCAAAAAGGAGGAAAGCTACTCTAATACCTATGGCCCAGTAAGTAGTGGAGCTACAGGAGAAGGACATAGAAAGACAAAGAAGATGAAAGGACTTTGGGTTCTTATCTTCTTGATAGTGGCTCTAAGTGGTCTTCTAGTCTACCTCCTTCTTAGAGGAGATAAGAGTGCACCACAGATTGCTAATGAGGTAACCGTTGATTCAACTGAGGCCTCTTATCAGAAACGACTTGAACAGGAAATTAAGGTTCAGCAACGTTCACAGGAGGTTGAGCCAGAACCTGCAAGTGAGAATCCAGAACCTGCAAAGAAGACTAAACATGAGTCTGATAATGACCCAGAACTCCTTCGTGAAATACTGGAATCCCCGGAAGACATCACACCTGAGTGGTTGGAAAGTGAACAACAGCTCAGAGTTATGAAGTGGAGGGAGCTATACGGTCCTAATTCAGTGTACATTGAGTACAGGGAACCTTCATTTGAAGAGATCCTTGCATCAAACTACCATCTAAGTAGAAGATATCGCACTGAGGCTGAGTACATGTAACAATCACTGTAACCCTTAATGAAGAAGAAGATATAAACTAGTTTATATCTTCTTCTTTTATTTTTCTAGATATTAATTAATAAAAAACTAATCATGTATAGAACAGAAGTAAACACTCGAGATGGGGTTAAGTACATTGACCTCATTTGTGAAGAAGACTCTAAATACAACCAGAGTCTTGAATACGACGAGCAAGTCGCTGCGATCTTAGACAAAGTTGATGAGTTTAAGAAGAAAAACATCACTCTCAAAGACGAGCTTCCGGAAGCTTTTAAGGACGGTGATGCTTTGGTTTTAGGTTATGCTAAAACTAATCCCGATGAACTTAAAGAAATAGAGGAGTTAATCGAAGAGATTAAACAAGTCTACGGAGATAAGTTCCATAATGTAACCTATCTTTCTCATATTTTCCATCCTGATACGGAAGAAGAGGAAGAAAGGAACGAAATTCACTCAGGAGCTCTTTATCTTACTGGAGCAGACGTACCTATTAAGGTATTTACTAAGGCAAAGGTAAAGAGTTGGGATGGTGGAATCCACGAAGTGGATGATTTGGATAAGTTGATCCTTATTGCAACTATTTCAAAGCAAGTACCTTCTAATGATTTGCCAAGGAAAAATTTGAATGTAACTTACCTCGATCGTGAATCTGGCTTTATGAAGTCATTTACGATTGGTATGGGTGCATATCAAAATATTAAGGAAGCATTTATAACAATTCCTATGGATCTTCTTCCTGAAGATGAGGAACTTCGAAACCTCGTTGAAAGGAAAAAGGAGGATTGTAAAGATGCTATCGTAATTAGTCGGTTCCAGGCTTTTGACCCCAATAACCGATTTGGCGAGGAAGAGTATGATGAACCTTTGGCTCCTATGCCAGAGGATTTAACTACTCTTACTACAGATGATAAGTGTAAGTGTCCACGGTGTGGTAGCCAGACTTACCTTATGAAAAACGGTCAGAGCATTTATTGCACTTACTGTAACCAATACTACTTCAATCCTCTTGATGTAGATCCTCGTTTTGAGGATGATGAAGAAGAGGATGAGTAGTTAGAATATAAAACACATATATCTAAAATACAAAAAATTAGATATATGTGTTTCTTCTTTTTTTCTTTCCTTAGATTATTCTAATTACTTACATCAAAATGGAAGTCTGGTAATAAAAGTTAAGTTATGAATACTTGGTTAAAATCAGGAATACCTACAGAAGAACTTACTAAGAAAAAAAAATATACAGCTAACAGTAAGAAAGTCCAAATTTGAATACCGGATGTAGCCCAGAGTTGTGGAAAAAGATTCAAGAAAATTTACGGAAGAAAAACAATTAAAACCTAATACATGAAGATAATATGAACGATAAAAAGTTTATATTATCTTTTATTTTTCTAAACCATTATTACTCAAGACATAATTTATTGGGTTGATTTTTGTTTTCTGTTTCTCGAGAGTATAAAGCATCCCGCTTTATACTCTCTTTTTATTTTTCTAGATATTAATTTAAATAAATATTATTATGGCTAATTTGTATTATGAGGGTACCCTCCCTCTCGTAAAAAAGGGAAAATACGCTACGTGTAAAGCGTATGTAAGGACCTATGATCCTGGTGTACTGGAACAGGTTGACGACATCATAAACTCGAAAGCCTTTGAGGGCCAATCGGTTTATCTTATGCCAGATGCCCACGTAGGCAAGGCTGGTCCTTGTGGCCTATCTGCAACTATAGGCGACTACATCAACCCTCTCCATGTTGGGGTTGATGTAGGTTGTACAGTATCAGGAATGATGCTCGACAAACCTGTCTCTGAAGACAAGCTTATCGAGTTTGAGCACAAGGTATCTCAACAGGTGCCAATGGGATTTCACCTTCACGAAAACTCAAAGGTGAAAACTGATGAATTTACAAAATTCATAACAAAAGAATTTAACAAATACAGGCAACTTTGGCCTGAAATGTTAGGTGATCTTCCTGTACGTGTATCAGAAGACTGGATTAATGCGTTTCTTAAACGTATTAATAACTTTGATCCAGGTGTCTTTTGGAAATCACTCGGAACAGTAGGTGGCGGAAACCACTTCCTGGAGTATGATTTGACAAAGGATAAGAAGAAAGCTGCTTTCTTCCTTCACTTTGGATCAAGAAGATTTGGTCTTGCTGTAGCTACTTACTGGAAGAACATTTCAAACAATCCTCTTTCTAAGAAAGAAAGGAAAGAGAAAGAAAAGGAACTCATGGAAGCTTTCAAGGCTAAATACAAGGCCGAAGGAAAGGACATGAAGTTCTTTAAAGAAGAATCCACCAAGTATCTCACGACGGAGTTCGAGAAGCTTGAAGAAGGATTCATGAACGGTTATTTGAAGGGAGATAATATGAAAGGTTATCTCCAGGATATGTGCTTTGCGCAACTTTATGCAAGGTACAATCACATGACTGTTCAAAGAATAATTACAGATATTTTAAGTAAGTATAGTGTCCGTGTTGTAGATACTATATTTACTACACATAATTTCGTTGATCTTGAAGATAGAACATTGAGAAAATCTTCTATCAGGGCAAGGAAAGGCGAAACAGTTATTATCCCATTCTCGATGAGAGATGGTGTTGTAATAGCCGAAGGTCTCGGTAATCCTGAATGGGGTGAATCGGCACCACATGGTGCCGGACGTGTCATGTCCAGAAAGGAAGCCGACAGAAGGTTGGAGTTAGCGGAACAACTCCAAGAATACCTCAAATTAAAAGAGGAGTATGAATCCGATTTGGACTTCTCCGATGAGAACTTAACAATACTGGCTAAGTATGAAAAGGATTTTGGTAATCTCACAGACGATGAAATTAATGAAATTCTTAAGTTCTCCATGTCTTCCTTCGAGAAAGAAATGGAGGGCATTGTGACTACATCAGTAACAAAGAAGACCATTGATGAGTCACCAATGGCATACAAAGATACACTTGAAATCGAAGAAGTGATCTTTGGTAATACCGTAAAAGAAATTGAAAGATTTTATCCTTCCATCAACTGGAAGGATAAAGAAGGAACGGAGAAAAACAACTAATTTTCTCATTCCTTTAAACCCTTATTTATGAAAGAGGTATAGATGCTTGTCTATACCTCTTTCATTTATTTTTCATGATTATTAACATAAAAACTACAACATTATGGAAAAATTTACTTTTACGGAAGACGGAGTATTTTCGTCTTCCGTAGTAAGAGGAATAAAATCTGAGAATGATTTTCCGGATTTTATTCAGATCATAAATAACAGTGATAGTGAAAATCACCCTATTTATGATCTTATCAATGCCAAAAAACAACACATGGGCATTGGTATAGGCTATTATTGGAACGGATTTTCCGTTAAGACCAGACATAGCCTGTCAGGACAAGAAACAGTACCTTTTGAGGGTGCTTTTTTCTTGAGGACTGATTATGAGAGTATCCTTAACCCGACTAAAAAGGATTATTGCTTTGCAATAATTGGTAAAGGAAAGGATAATCTCTTTATTAGGGAAGACTTTCTCGATGTTTTCTTTGATAAAGATGAAATCAAAGAGATAGTCAAAAACAAACATTACCGTCCTATTTACCAAGATGGTGAATACAACATATACGAAAATGACGATCGGTATTGTTATCTTAAATGGCTTTATTGCCAGGAAGATAATACTTGTGTAAGTGTTTCAGCAGAACACTTACCAAAATGTGGTAATCCCACATTCCCTATAGCCTATTTTAATAGGCCAAAAGAGGGAGAGTATGGATATTACTACAACAATCATTCGTTCATCATTTGGATGAGTGATGACTGCGTTATTACATATTATTATAACGCCGAGAAAGATTATCACGAGTGGGGTGATCCACTTCACTACGATGAAAATGGTTTTCTTTTTCGAAAAAGAAAACAGGGATTTAATTCCTGCCTTTATGAAGTTGTTGAAAAACTTTATGAAGACTTTTTTGAATCCCCAGCATTTAATATTGAAATGCCTGAAGGTAAATCAGATTTACCTCTGATTAACTTCTGGCGCTTGATTATAATGCTTTATAAAACCAACCCGCCGAGAATTAGCGAGGGTAATACTTATGATTCTTGGGATGTTTCCCAGGAGAAAAAGGTATTCTCTTATGAAATAGATTCTGCTGTGTCAGATCTTCTCGGTCACAGTTGCGTTTTCATTCATCTCCTTTCCAGACGGTGTGAATTATCACCTGAAGTAAAGGAGAAAATAAAATTAGAAAATTTAAAGAGGATGATGATGGAGAATCCCTCCAATAACATTCTAACAATAATAAAACTCGCCATTGACGAGTCCAAACTAAAATAAAAAAAAACTACAAATATTATGGCACGTTATTTGCTTCACAGCCCCACACCGCTTGGGGTTACCGTCGACCTTAACAAGGCCGATTTTTCCGATTTCTACATTAACGTAGAAATCCCCAAAGACCCGAACAATGTGGTCTTTGCTAATACTTTCAAGGAAATCTTGAAAGTATTCATCAACAGGGTTAAAAAAGGATATGATCTTCCTAATACATGGGAATCATTCAAAGATTCAGCCCTGTATGAGTCTATTGAGCAGTTTATTAATAAAGAATATAATCCGCTCAATAACACAACAAAAGAACTTTTCAGAATTCTGAAAAGTTTGGATTTCGAACCGTTTTACTGGAATGGTTTCAGTATCTACAAGGATTCTGACGCCGTTTATGTAACTATGGACGAGGATAATGATGACCTCCCAAGGTTGATCTGCTATCTCGATGAAAACACTTATTACACTGTCTCTTATTTTCAGAAGACACCGTGTGGTAAGGTTGATCCCGAAGAACTTAAATCGAAGAGGGAAGAATTCTATTCTTACTTCTTTGAAAAAGATCAGATTGATCACTATCTTTGTGATTATAGTGATCATGAATACAGTGACGGCACGTATAATGTTACGGTCGGCATTAATGCCAATACCGGTGATTTGGTAAAATTTCAAAACATAGTCTTAACTAATGATAGTTTTGATTGTGAAAGGTCAGAATACCAAGTACCGTATTGGATTTCGTTATATGACAACTTTTCGAAAGATATTTATGACATTGAGTGTTGTAATGGTAAAATACTCGTAATACGAGTAGATTCCACTACAAAACCAAATGAATATAATGATAACGAGCTTGATCATGAGTTCAAGTACATTATAGTTAGGTATAACTCAACTCTTGATTGGGTTCAGGTATACTACCACGAGATCAATGCTTCCACTAATAAAAGCACCGGTGAGTGGATTGACAAACCTTCTTTTAATCACGACTACCTTGTAGAGTATGTCGATGAAAAGAGGGAAATTAACAATCTTGAAAAATATTATAAGATTGTTAAGGGAGCTGTTAAGAATTTACCGGAAAAATCCAAACAGCTCATCAAATTACTTGGCGGTAAAAAAAGAATTACCGTTAGCGATTTGAACGATCTCTGTGATGAGAATAAACCTTATAGTTATTTGAGGTCTACTTATCTCACCACTGAGATGAAGCTGATTTTGGCGAAAAAGCTTTATGTTGATAGGCCTATTTTCGCTATTAAGGAATCAGCTTTGGAGTGGCGTAGAAGAACAGGTACTGACTGTGGCACCAAAGAACTGGTGAACTATTGGCAGGCTCTGTTCCCTAAGGACTCCATATATGTTACATACGAGGCAGTTTATGATCTTCTCGTAGGTGACAGCAAAGCAGCTAATGCCCAGATAATGGGCAAGGCTTACATAGGTGAACTTGATCCTTTTGCAAATGATCCAGACAGCTATGAAAAAGCAAAACGTCGTAGGGAGGCTATACTCAACCGGATTAAACCTGTTGTGTTTAAACCCGGTGACGTAAATGACGAGCCTTATACTCTGTTTAACGATGATTTTTATTGTTATCCAGATACGAGAGTATCATTTCTCGTAAATGGAAGGACAGTAAAATTCTCAAGAATAGATACATCCAAGCCGTTTATCTTACGAAGTCTTGTTGATAGCGGTAAGTGTTGGATAAAGAAGAATGCTTCTGGTCTCAAGCCAAAAGCGTTAAACTCATTCTACTCAATGGACGAGGAAGCTTGGTCCGTTGAAGAATCAAGATTAAAGGAATAATCTCAAACCCTTAATTATGAAGAAAATATAGATGTAAAGAGTCTATATTTTCTTCTTTTTATTTTTCACGATTATTAACTAATATACGTTCATTATGAAAAATCTTTTAAAAAGACCAATGCCCGTAGAGGATGGTCTTAAGGTTGATTTGCAGAAAGCAGATCCAAAGAAATTTTATTGTTACATTGAATTTCCTCATAATAGGAACAATAAAAGTTTTGTTAATACGTTTCAGAAAATTTTGAATTGTATTAACAAAAGGATTGAGAAGGGATACGATTCTCAAACCAAAGAGGAATACTTAAAGGAGCATTCCTTGTCCGAGGTTATCAATCATCTTTGTAGTGAGAACTACAAAGTAAATGATAATTCGGTAACTGAATTCTTCAGTCTTCTGAAGAATATTAACTTTGATCCATTTACCTGGATTGGATTTTATATTCTCAAAGACGAGAATAGTCTATGTATTACAGATACAGAGGAAGAGTCAGAAAATGAACCTCCAAAGCTCATATGTAACTTTAATACGAATGATTTCTATATTGTAAATAGAAATAGAAATAGAGTAACGGAGAGATTTGAAACAAGCAGCGCTATGCTTCGTTACTATTTCTTTGACACAGAGGAACCAGAAAGTTACCTCTGTAATTACGAGGATTATAATTACGAAGATAATTCTTTTATTATAAAAGTTGGCATTAACGCAAAAACGGGTGAACCTGTTAAATTCATTAATGCCAACTAAATAAAAAAAAAATAAAGACAAATAACCTAATTAATTTTAGATTAAATGTCTTTATTTTTTTTTTTTCTTAAAAAACTCACGTAGATCAGCCCGAATTTACCAAACTATCTCTAGCCACACCGCACCAATGAGAGTTTCTCACTGACTGTCCTTTTCACACGACGCAGCCCTCCTTTTTTCAGGGACTCGGAACTACTCACAATACACGCCTGGGGTTACGTGCAAGCTTTCATCGGATTTGAACCGGGGTATCCATATAGGACTTTCAACCGATTACGTGAGGTTTTATCTTAATGACTGATGAGACTACCCTCTGGATATCTCATCAGCTCCTTTTTCCTTAAAAAATTTTTCGAAATGGTCTTGTGTGAGACCGCCAAAACTTCTAGAGGTTCTTTTGAAACTTCTCATGAACTCTCTACAAAGTTTCGTAGCTTCCTCTCTGGTCATAGCGTAATTGAATGTGGCATGAATACCCCAATCATCTACACTAGAAATACAAAAATGTGTTGTATTCCAGTAAGGAGTCTTATATTTCGTTAATGGTAGAATATAACAGTAAAATGGATTTACTGAATATCCATAAAAATCATCAGCATCATCTTCCGCAAATTTTACGTAAGATCTGAATACCGTGTACTCGGTTTGACCTACGTCAAGCCAAGGATTTTTCCTATTGTACTTTTTTAAACTTCTCATTTTTATTTTGTGATAGGTTTAATAGCACCTTTATATGATGGATCATATTTCCTAAGAATAGGATCATCATAATATTCATGTTTGGAGACTATTTCTTCTACATAATATTTAAGAATTGATCCCTCATATGTTTCTACCTTATCATAACCCTTTCCTTTTAATTCAGGAATTGTTTCAGGGTCTTCAAAGTAAAAAATATCGAGATACTTTTCTCCTACAGAGAACAGTATCATTGCCCATTCCGGGTTTATCTTGTGCACTCCGCAATGACGAAGTGAACAAGACATTCCTGGGAGCGTTGGTTCTTTATCCAGAGTTAATAGATCCGGTTGGACGATTTCTATATCGTCCCTTTTAAGATCTATCGATCTGCAGATTCCTGGAAGGTATCTACAGGCAAGGACCCAATCCCCCATCTTTATATCACTCTTGGTATATTCGCCAGAAATTTTATCGGCGACTATATCATAGTGATTTGTGTATTTTTTATTTGCCATAATAAATAGTTTTTTATGTTAATAATCGTGAAAAATAAATTGAAGAAAATATAATTACATTTATACTTTCTTCAATAATAAGGGTTTTAAGGAAATAAAAAATAAAAGCCGCCCGGCGCATCACTGCGGTTTTTGGGCGGCTTAACTTGGCTCTGGATAATTTTATTCATATATAAGAGTCTCAGGCGATTACAGTAGGTTTTTAAATTCCTCTTTATTTATAATAGGAATACCTAATGTATTCGCTTTATGTATTTTAGATGTACCAGGATTTTCTCCATATACAACATAATTAGTTTTAGAGCTTACGGAACTCTGAAGCTTACCACCATTATCTGTTATAGTGTTCTCTATCATAGTCCTCTCTTCTGGAGAAGAGAATGAACCTGTAACTACAAAATTCAAACCGGATAATTTTGCTGTTGTTGTAGTATTTGTTTGGTTTTTGATTTGGAAATTCAATCCAGCTGATTTTAGTTTACCAATAATAGTAACATTTTCTGGAACTCTAAACCAATTAAATACACTTACTGCTATAACTTCACCAATATCTTTTGTAGCTTTTATTTGATCTAGTGTGGCTGAAGCTAATGTATCTATATTTTTAAATTGTTTTGCTAAATTCTTAGCTGTCACTTCACCAACATATCTAATACTTAGCGCATAGAGTACACGTTCAAACGGTACATTTTTGCTCTCTTCTATACTCTTTACTAAATTCTCTGCTGATTTTTTACCAAATCCCATAAGATTTTGTAAAGAACTCGGTGTTAATAAATAAAAATCAGATATATCTTTTACTAGATTTGTTTTGAATAGAAATTCAGCCGTAGAATCGCCACAATTAATGTTCATAGCTTTTCTAGATACGAAATGGACTAACCTTCCTATAATTTGTGGAGAACAGTTAGATGAGTTCGGACAGTAATAACCTGCTTCATTGGCATTTCTTACTAGCTGGGTTCCACATGCTGGACAAATAGCCGGAAATTTGATCAGGTTTGAATTAGGTATTCTCTTAGTTATATCAACTTTAGTTATTTTTGGTATAATCTCTCCTCCTTTCTCTACATAAACTGTATCTCCTTCATGTAAATCTAATGCACTAATGTAATCAGAGTTATACAAAGAAGCACGCATTACGTAAGTGCCAGATAGAAGTACTGGATTGAAATTAGCTACTGGTGTAATTAATCCTGTTTTTCCTACTTGGAAGTTTACTGAGTTAAGCTTTACTGTCACTTCTTCAGCTTTAAATTTATAAGCAATAGCCCATCTAGGTGTTTTAGCAGTACATCCTAATTTCTCCCTTTGTGATATAGAATCGATTTTAATTACAATTCCATCAATATCGTACGGAAGATTTTTTCTTTCAGTATTCCAGTAGTTAATATAGTTAAATACGTCGTCAATTGTAGAACATTTAACCATATTACCCGTCTTAAATCCCCAATCTTTAACACAATTTAAGTTAGTATAATGGGAATCAGAGGGTAAAGAATCGGATAGTAAATAATACAAATAACAGTCTAATCCTCTTTTTGCTACTATAGCTGGATCAAGAGTCTTTAGTGACCCGGAGGCAGCATTTCTACAATTAGCAAATGTAGGAACACCCTCTTTTAGCCTTTCTTTATTTAATTTATCGAAAGAATCGTGAGGCATTAATATCTCTCCTCTAACTTCGAATTCTTGAGGATAATTACCCTTTGTTAATTTTAAAGGAATTGTTTTGATGGTTCTTACGTTAGCTGTAACGTCATCTCCAACCTTGCCATCACCTCTAGTAACAGCTTTAGTTAATTGTCCATTAACGTAAGTTAGAGAAATACTTGTTCCATCAAATTTCAACTCACATACATAACAATAGGGCTCATTGAGCTGTTTCTTTATTCTATCGTCAAATTCCCTGAGATCATCTTCATTATAAGTATTAGCTAATGATAGCATAGGATATTTGTGCTGTTCTTGAGTAAATGATTTTGTAATATCACTGCCTACTCTGTGAGTTGGTGAATTAGGGTCATCAAATTCTGGGTATGAATTCTCTAATTCCTGAAGCTCCTTTAATTTTTGATCGAATTCATAATCAGTAACACTCGGATTATTAAGTACATAATAATTATAGTTACATTGATTAATGAATTCTCTGAGATTCATTATTCTATCCCTTATCTTTTCGTTCATCTTTGTAAATTTTATTTAGTTAATTTATTCAGTTATTAGGATTTAATGGGTATAAAAAGATAACCAAGTAATTTTAGTTACTTGGTTATCATATTTTTTACTTGTACTCTATTTGGGTTAAACCACTTGCATTAAGTGATAATTTACATGATTTATTATTGAATGCCGCTATAGATTCCATATGGGAACTTATCATAGTACATCCAATATTCATATTACTTAAAGCTTCTATACAAGCATCATGGTTTTCTGGATCAAGATGTTTAAAGAATTCGTCCATAATTAATACACCGATTCGTGGTATAATTTTCTGGAGGAAATGAACATCGAGAACAGTCTTTTGACCACTACTACATGCCTCATAATCAACCCAGTTTCCGTTATTGTAGTACATAGATTCTAGATTTAAATGTTCTCCTCTATTATTGTACTTCCTAACTTCATACTTGACCTGATTATCTGAAAATTCATTTGCTAATTTGTTCAAAATAGCACTATAAATATCACCAGCAGGGCCCGTTAATTTTATATAGCGTTCTAATTCGTTCGCTATAACAGATAATTTATCAAGATCTTGTTTGATATTGTTAATATCATTAGTATTTCTTGTTTTATCTTGAACTAGACCTTCATAGTTTTCCCAGATTATAATATCATCCTTAATTTTTTCCATTTTAGCACGGAAATCATCAGGAAGATCTACCTGTTTAACCACCGGTATTTGCTGAATTTGTTGCTGACACTTCTTTAAATCTTTATCATTCTTTTCGAGGGATTTTTCAACCTTGCCTTGATTTAAAAGTTCTGCTCTTAATTCAGATATTTTAGTATTGAAATCATTAATATTATTCGTTAGCTGGTTATAAATGTTTTCTGATTGTGCCCAACTAGCTTTTAAATTATTGATTTCTTCCGTAAGGGGTACTACAATCTGCCTAATTTCTTCTACTCTTCTCAATAACTCATTCTTATGAGCCATTAGAGTATCAGATGTAGTTATAGGTTGACCACAAGTCTTACATCTGCTATTCATAGTTATATTATTAGCATCGATATATGCTTGGTTTCCCTCGTTTTTCAATTTATTAAGTTCAGCTTCTTTGTACTCTATTTGGGTTTTTAAATTGCTTAACTCAATAATTTGATTTTGTAAATTACTAATTTGATTCTGATAATTAGCAATTTCATTATTAATATCTACTTCCGGTCTGAATTTTTTCTTTTCAGCATTTAGCTTCTTTAATTCAGCCTTTAGTACATTAATTTTTTCTTGAAGAGGCTGAACTAGTTTTTGATACTCCACCCACGCATTATTGTCTTGTTCAATTTTCAATCCTTCATTTCTAAGATTTACTAATTGATTATAACTAATGCTAGGTAACTGAGTATACATTGGACTAGCTAATTTATCATTAATAAATTCAAGGACTTTATTAATTTGCTTTATCTGATTATTTAATTCTGTTCCATTTTTCTTTACACCATCAAGCAAATTAGCAGCTATATCATTATATACGTCAATTTTGGATAATTTTAATACTCCAGAAATAACTTGGGATTTTTTCTCTACTGACATACTGCCTATAAGCTGGTTATGATCAGCATCCAAGAAAAATATATCCATAAATTTAATAAACGGAAATCTCATACGAACATCTGCTTCAAATGACTTTTTATCATTATATTTCATTTGTTCGTTATTTATCCATAGTCCAAATTCCTTTGTACCTCTTCTTATTCGACAAATGTTATTCTGGTAAATAAACTCTACTTCTGTCCAACAATCTTTCGTACCGAATTGAATAAATGGTTTTAGAGAAGATAATCCCTTCGTATCAGAAACATCAACAAAAGCGTATTTAATAGCAGATAATAAACTACTTTTACCACTACCATTAGCTCCTTGAATTAATATTTTATCCCCTTCGTCAAAATATAGAGTACAATCATCTATACTTCTCCAATTTTTACAAGAGAATTTAGTTAATGTAAAATTAAAATCCACATCCTGATAATCAAACCTATCTATATATTTTAGTACTTCATTATGAACGTTTTCTAGACTATTAGAAACAATAGAAGAGTCTATTAAGGCTTGTATATCAGACCATACAGGTACAGAAACATTAACACCTGTATTAGGATCTATGACAGTAGGTTTACTATAAATGTAGTATGTAAGTGTAGATTTATCCCATTTATTATCCCAATCTAGCTTATCAGTACTAACAAATTTAAGAAGATTTTTATGAGGATTTAAATCAACCCATTTCCATTCCTTTGTGTCTGTGTTCAAGATAACCCCAGTTGAATCAGGACTATCTGATAATTTACACATTTGAGGAACACCTATAGAAACAAACTTCCCCTTTGTACCAGGATAATGTATATCACCACAAATAGCTAAATTAAATTTACTTTCATCTAACTGTTGTGGCTGAAAATTACTAGCATTTGAATAATTTATTCTGGCATGAGTAATAAGAAAATCTACAGGGTTTTGAATCCAGCTTAGATCAAACTCAGGTTGCCAGTTAGAAAATGCTAATGTTGTTCCGTTTATATTAACTATCTGTTGGTGTGCATATATCAAATTAGGTGGTAATATAACACCTAAAACCGAATCTGTTACGGTTTGTACTGCACTCTTACTATCCAAATCATGATTTCCCCAAATAATCCAACCTCCCCTGAAATTGGACATAATTGTATCTAGAAAATACTTTATTTCCGCCTGAACATAAGGACGTATAATTGATTTCTCAACTATATCACCGGCAAATATAACTGCCTCACATCCATTTTGTTTAAAGACTTCTATAATATTCTGAGACACAAGACGAGAACCCTGGAGCAACCTATAAAGATTGTTCTCAGGGTTCCTGTTTGGGTATGCATGAATATGAATGTCTGAAACTATTCCAATGATCATATTTATGTATACTTTTTTAAAGGGTTCTCATTATTGATTGGTAATTATTAATCAGGTAATCTAATGCTGCAATACAATGCTTACAAGAAATTGTAGATGCTGTACTTGCAGGAGCTTTGTTTAATGATTGTGCATAAGTTACCTTCAGTTTATCAGTCAAAAATAAACTATCATATTGTTTTAGATAGAATACTGCGTGATACTTAAAGTCTTCACAATCACAAGCTATCCTACATTTATTACCTTCCCAATATTTTATATCAAAATCTGGGTTTACTTGAATAAATACCTTGTGGATCTTCTTAGATTCAGCCGACTTTACTTCAAACTTAAATGTTAATAAGTAAGTTAGAAGTGTATTCTTTCCAGAAAACATTGACTTGAATCTATCATCAATTGGCTTATCAACAAGCGTGTGATAAGTCTGAACTAAGTTCACTGAACAAGCTTGAGCTTTTTCTTGTCTTGCTTGTTCAGACATTCCTTGAATATCAGATAACGTTAACATAACATTATTGGATTAGATTTTCATCTCCGGTTATTGTTTGTGCATTACCAGAGAGGGTTAATACTACATTAAGACTTCTCAAATAAATACCAGCAAATTGAGGTAAATGTTTTTTACCAAAATAGGCATAAACTGGTGTAGCCTCATCAGTTGGCATTAATTGATTGTCCTTAAAAATTCTCTCAGTGGAAGGGTCATATGTGAATAGACCCTTGTCACTGGAGATTTGAATTACGTCTGCTGCCATATTTGTTAATTTTAATTAATGTTTCTTACTATCTATGAGAAAAGTAAGGGATTAAAACCTTGAATTAATTCGAGGTAATATTGATCTCTGATTGAATTGATGTTATATTTATTACAGAATTCATGAAATTGATTAATATCACCTAGATGGCCGTAAGACTTGTATTCGTTATTTATTATGTTAAATGCTTGATCTAATCTTGGAAAATTATGAAGATCAAATGAATTAAATTGTGCTAAGAACTGTTCTTTATTTACATCACTGTAATCACCGTCAAGTATGTGAAGTATGATATCTTCTATAGAATTCTTTGAAATAACGGTAGGTTTCATATCATTGTGACCCGTACCTAGTGAATCTAAATATGCTTTATAATTATATAAAGTTACTCCTCTACTTGAGATTGATTGTGGGATGGTTTTAACCATCTCTTCGTATGTAATAATTTTTGGTGTACTTTTTCCTGTTGGAATTTTGAAATAATCCATCCTTGGTGATAATGAGTACTGAAGATCTGTATCTTTTGTTATAATTATACTAGTTCTATTATCAGGCTCCCCAATCAACAAACATGTTGATAACCAAGCTAAATCATCAAATTCCCAACCTTCTAGACCCAGACAAGGAAGACCTATTTTTGGAAAATCATTAATCATAGCCACTTTAGCATTATATTTTACCTGATTTTCATAAGCTTCCTTTTTCGCTGTTTCTATTTCTTTCTTTTTCTTTTCTATCTCTTCTGTATTTGCGGGATCTATATTAGCTAATTCTTGTTCTAGTTTCCTTACATAAGCTTCATTTACATAAACTCTTGAACCTTTATATGCTACAAAATCCTTCAGGCAATACGTTCTATAATAACCGTTTATTTCTTTATCCCATTTATCATAAATGAATATATATTTATCCGCGGTTATTCCATATTCTCTTACTATCTTTTTTATGGTTTGTATTGTTATTCTTAATACTTCACCCTCATTATACTCTCCAACTTGCTTACCAGCTGATATTGCTTTTAGATTTCTTACAAGAATGTAAGACATATCAACCAGAGCGTATTTATATCTATTCATCTATTAATTTTATTAAAAATAAAAGATAGGTAAGAGCGCATTGTCTTACCTATCAATAAATTCAACTAATCAACTTCGTTTAGAAGGGAAGGTTATTACCATTTCCACCTTGCTGTACGTTGTTCACTTGTTGCTGTACATTAGCGAACGGGTTAGCGAAAGGTGTTGAAGCTGGTTGTGGTTGTGCTTGAGGTTGCTGTCCGAAACCACCAAACATATTTCCGCCGTTATTAGCCATCGGATCTATGTGAGTTGCTTGTTGCTGTACCTGAGAGAATGCATTCTGTACTGCTGTAGCACCTGAAACAGGTTGCTGCTGTACTTCTGCCTTTGGATTAGCAGCCAAGAATGGATCAATGCTACCCTGAATTGGACCTCTTTGAGGTTCAGCTACAGGTCCAGCACTCTGCATACCACCATCAAACTCTGCGTTCAATGTCCTAAGCTCACTAATCATATCCTTGTAGTAATCAGGATTGAACAACTTTCTCTGACCAGGAGCTTTACTAAGTTCCTCCTGAGGAATATTGCTCAAACCAATAAAGTTCTCTACAGGATTGTTAGACATGAGAGCTTTCTCTTCATCTGACATATTAATATCAATTACAGTGGCTGATACGTTATGAGCTACTGTAATCTTATAACCAAGCTGACGATTTACGGTTAGCATAATACTACCCTTCCTATGTTCAAGGTCAAAGTTATAAATATCATTAACCCAGTCATTCTTACCACCATAAGTGATTGTAGAAGTCTGAGAAATATTCTCATTTACCGAGTCAATCATAGCAGCTGAAGGTACTACAATAAGCGCACCATAATTAGACTTAATAACTTTCCTCAAGTTATTACCTTCATAACGATTAATTACATAACCATTAAAGATTGTGTAGTTTTTATTCTTAGGACTATTGCTGTCCATAAGAATTCTCTGCTCTTCAGGAGTTCTATCAGCCTGTTTCTTATAACCACCAAGCTTTCTGTAAAGATCACTCCACAATTTAGTAGCCTCCTGAATCAGATTTAAGTCATCATTAGTCAACGGCGAGATAACTCTTCCTGTATTAGGATCGTAAATATCAAAAGCAGTAGCAGGCAATATCTTTCTTGTATATTGGTAAGTTTTATCACCAAATTGTTTATTTACCTTAAACTGCTTTACATCCTTTAAAAGCACATAAGGAAGTGCTCCAGTTACAGGATTTGGCAAAGGAACAATCAAATAACTACCTTGCTGATTTGAATCACCAAAGTGAACGTACTCGACTTTACCACGAGATGCATCTTTCTGATTTGTTGATCCTTTCTTCTGAGCTTGTACCTCGAGTTGGCCTAGCCTACTCATTACATCTGTTAAATTTTCCATTTAGTTGATAAGTATTAAAAAATAATTAAATAATAAAAATTAACTGTATGAGAGGTAATTCCTCTCTTTATATTCTGTATTGAGAATTTGACTACCTTAAATGATAACCTTTTTTAATTTCAGAAGGTCTAAATTAACGAGTGGTCCTTCTTTCATATTGACACCAACTTGATGAAGTGCCCAACCTAGACCTGTTAGATTACCGTACTGATCCATATAAGGCTCAGTTTCTTTATCCATTATTTTTATTTTTGGAAAGTATAATCTCTTTTCTTTCTCGTCATACTCTCCGTATCCTTTCAGGAGAATATCATCTATCTTTTCTATGCTATCTTCAGTAATTTCTCTACCGTTAAATCTGATTTTATCATTAATACGGATAATATATGGTTGAATTTCAACCTTATCCGTATTAAAATAAACTCTAGAAATGACTTTATTACCACCATCCACTAATTGATTAATGTAATCAACCGAATAATCATTATTCGTTATTATAATAGTTTTGTTGGTTAGGTACTTTAATCTCTGGTTTGGGTTAACAAAAATCTGTGCCTTACCAATTTGAGTACTTATTAAATCACTGAGATAAATTGATTCTATGATTGAGTCTAATCCACTTAAATAAATCATAATTACATCTGTTTTATAATTTCTTCCGCTGTTTTTATTGGATCGAATGACATTAAATTATTTAATCTCTTTTGCAAACTATCCATGATTGATTTCATCATCTCCTTGTTCTCTGAGTTCTTCCTTAATGTAGCTAATGTTTTACCATTTAGAGCTTTTATCATTTCAGGAGTATAACCCATTGCTTTAGCGATTTCTTGATCAGTTGCCTTCGGGTTAACATTAAGAACGTAATTACTGAAATCTGGAATAGCTTCTTGAACACTAATGTCAAACTTACACTCTTCAATCTTTCTGTTGTTTGCTTTTATTAACAAATCAACGTAATTCTTGAAAACTATATCAATCCAAACCTTCAATGGAATAGGCTTAGCTGACTCATCAGATGTAATCATAATTTGGTAATTGATTGTGGTAAAGTACATTTCCTTAGCCAAGTCTATTACATCATTTTGAGTTATACCTCTAGCCCCTGGAACAACCCCAATAAAAGCTTTTGGTCCATTAATATCAGTTAAATCCTGTTGATAGATTTTACCATCCTCTAATAATCTCTGATATTTTTCATTGTTCCAGTTCGGAACAAACTTCCAAGTATCCCCCTCAAATAATACACCATTATTCACTGGGGTTACGTTATAATAATACGTAATCTTTCCTTTACCCTTTTCCCAAATATCCTTTAGATTACTGTTAGCATAATCAATATTAATATTTGAATTAACCTTCAATAAATTAGGATCATCATTAACATAAGCCTGATACAAAGACCAAGGTTCAAACGATGGAATGACTGTTCTTACAGAAGATAGACCCATAACGTCAGATTTCAAACAGCAGGATAAAGGTAGAGGGAAAGGTATAAATAGAGGTTCTGGTTCACCAACAGGTGACTCAACCATTGGTACTTCCTTCATTAAATCTGCTAACAACTTATGATAGGTTGGGGATAACCCAATATGGAGGTACCTAAGAGCAGCGCAAGGATCCATTTCACCGTCTGCTATATTTACACCACCAAAAGCTCCTTCTCCAACAAATACCCCTGAATGAACAAACAATGCCATAGTACCATCCAAGCCATCTACTGAGTGGGGATGCCATCTTGCTACAGATTTTACGAGAGTTTCTGCTGGTGAGAGTGTTCCGGCTTTATACATTAATATAGCTGCCCATAACAATCTTCTATAAGAATCTTTACAGCCATCATACAAAACAGGAACCGCTCTGTGATTAATAGCATATCTACTAAACTCATTAAAGTTTCTAGCCATTAACTCCCCTACTGCAACATCAATAGGAGGATTATCAACAACCTGTGTTGGTGTTAAATCAACTTTTTTCTTTTTAGCCATATTTAAATTATGTAGTTATTAATGAAAATTCTATATTATTAATCAGCTATAGAGCTGATCTGTCAAGTTCAGTTATAAGAAATTCAACCTTACCTTATTCTCTTTCATTAATTTAGAGGGAGCAAAAAAAAAATATAGAAAGCTTTTTGAGCTTTCTATATTTTGGTAATACTACCTCCCTTCTATTAGTTGAGAAAGGGTGTAGTATTAGTATTTATTACTATTCCGCTGTCTCTGTCAGCGGATTCTACTATCTGTCCCGGTTTTAGTGAATATGATACTTCATATTCATCATGCATACCTGGATAGCAGCATTTACTCGGAATAAACCTTGCCGTAAATGACTGTGCGTTATGAACCCGCACTCCGATATGTCCGGTGGGGGTTTTAATAAACGCGGTTGCTTGGTTAATGTCCTCTTTGAGATCGTTCGTCTCAATAACATTATAACCACAATTATTACAAGCAGTTGTAATAATCCAAGCAGAAAAGCCTGTTCCGAAGCGAAGTTTCATCATCGCTTCATAAAATTTAAGCAATTCTTCCATATTACTCGAAGAGCCAGCCGAACCAGTTCTCAATAATGCAATCTGAATCTTGTAGATTCTCAGTTATTCTTTCAATAACCGACTTGTAGGTTTCGGAATAGCACCCACCGTCAAGGTCTTCTACCCATTTCTTGAAACCTTCTTCGGCATTAAGTTCTGGGCCATCCTCTTGGAAGCACTCTTCCTCATCTTCATCTTCAAACGACTCTCCGTGAAGGTGAGGATCCTCTGTTGCATTTTGGAATATGCAACACATTACTGAACCTATCATACTTAATACGTCCAGAAATGCTTCTTTATTATTGCGAACTATATCCGCAACAATAGCAGATTCATCATTCCATGAGTAACGGTCCTCATAGTCTGATGTAAGTTGCTGAAGATTTTCCTCAGTTACTATACCTGGGTTATCTTCTACAACTTCATCACATCTGTTATAGGTAAAGGGTCGACCTTCACCATAACAGTAACAGTAAGCAATGAAGTTTGCAACTTCCTTTTCGTGACCGATAAATTCGGTTACGTCAGGTTCCGCAAATTCTTCCTCCTTTTCCTCTTCTTCAGGATAGAAGAATTTATCGCCACGGATCCACGGTGCTGACTTATCAAACTCCTCGTCCGATACAGCAAGTACGCATCCACGGTTTTTGGATTTATCCATAAACCAATCCATAATTTGATCCTGTTCCCAGGTCAAGTACGGCATTGTCTTGTTACCGCTCTCATCTTCAACTTCTTTATTCGGACAGAATTCCGAGTAATAAAGTTGAGGGTTGTCTTCACGCTCTGGCTGAGCGTTAATGACGAGGATTGACTTAAACTGACTGTTTTTGTCGAACATCCAAGTAATCCTTACACGTTTAGTAGTCATAATGGACTTAACGTTGCTCCTCCTTGTAAGAAGAGAAACCTTACCATTATGTCCCTGACGGATCCTAAGCTCGATAGCTTTAGGATCTTTTAACTCGTTCAACATATATCGCTGAACTGGAATTTCTTCATCTTGGAGTACGAAGAAATTGTGCTTTCTGACATCAACTACATTGTTGGGGTCAGAAACATAGTCATTAGCTGCCGCTAACGACATCTCAGCCACGTAGTCTTTGTCGACGTAGCTGTTAATTCTTTTAGCCTTGAACGTGATGTTCTTGGCGGAAAATTTTTTTGTTGCCATAATAATAAAAAATTTAATTAGTTAATTAATATCTAGAAAAATAAATGAAGAAAATATAGACTTTTTACATCTATACTTTCTTCTTATATAAGAATTTCAGCCTGTTACATAGGGAAAATCAATGAACAAGCATCTCTGTGATTTTCTGTTTTAGAAAACTCATCCCATTTATCACCAAGGGCGGTAAACAGGTAGTTTATGACAGAATCCAAATCTTGGTCATCCATTTCTGAAGTCTTTGTGCCATAATCTGTACTGTGAACCTTCAATCCTTTTCCTTGGAAGAAAGTTCTCAGTATTTTGTAGAGGAGTCTTGGCTTAATTGAGTGCTCCTCCTCAGGCTGAGATATCATATCTTCAACCTTTCTGTTATCATTATATTGATCTATAATGGTGCTTTCTGATGTACCTTTTCTATTCAGATATATCAGATTAAACAAGTCAATCAAGTCCGTGAGATTAGTAACCCCGCATGACTTAAATATGTTATATAATTCCATGATATAAGTAATTTTTTAGTTAATATCGTTAATTAGAGTTTGAAGGAGTAAAAAAAAATAGATGGACAGGTGCGCATCCTGTCCATCAAAGGAATCCGTCCGGTAAAAAACACATAAAAAACCGGTAAGGATTCAATATTATTTAGTATCCTCCAACACCTGCTCCAGTTCCGCCAATGCTAGGACCTGCGGGTGCATCCATAGCCATAGATGCGTTTGTAGAGGGTACGGTTACCCGTTTCCCATACATGTCCTTTATAACACTCGAATATTTTGAGCCAGGGTTTCTGTCTAGATATTTTTGAGCAGCGCCTGGGGTTTGTATAAATCCTTGTTTTATAAATGAACCTATTTCTCCGTGCTTAAGAGCATCCATTTGCATTGCTTTTTTAGCGTGCATCGCTTCTACTGGTCCTCCTAAAAGTCCAAATGTTTTTCTTTTTAATCTAAAACTTCCCATTCTTTCTTATTCCTTTCTCTGAAAATTAAACTAACAGCATTAGCTAGTGTATCGCGTGAGATAAAATCAATCCATTTATCAGTCATTTCTGTTATAGTCCAAGTAATAGCCTTCTTCAAATCACGCTTACCCTCATCCGTTTGGTCAATTTTACAGCCCATATTTAAGAAAAATGCTTCTAATGCTTGATTAAGTAGTATAAAATTCATTTTTCCAGCTGTGTTTAATTTTCTATTATTATCTTTTAATCCTAAAATCGTTTCTTCACACCAGTTAGGTTTTAGTCTATTTTCGTAACAAATTGTGAAGAAATTAACCAAATCCGTTAAATTATCAATACCGGACTCTGTAACTATCTTTTTTAAATTCACAAAAACAGGATTTTCTGGATCTACAAAGGATAGTGAAGAATTTATCGCTTCTGGAGAAATAGGATCTATAGCTTCATTGACTATTTCAGGTGATTTACGTTCTGACTCAATTTCAAAAATAGACTTTATTTTCCTCCAAAGTAACCTAAATATGTATTTTATTAATTCCATTTTATTTTATGTTTTTAATTATTATTAACTTGGTAATCCTGGATTCTGTGGATTATCTTGTTGGAATTTAGATACGAAACTACCCATCATCAACAAAATATCCTTAACATTAGCTGTTCCGTTTAGAAGAGGAACATTATATTTCTCACAATACAGACGAATTTGAGAATACATTATGTGCTGTTCTCCACATCTAACAATCATCTTACCAGATCTTAAATTAGATCCAAATTCAAGAATAGGTACTGGAGATTTTGATTTATTCATGATATTGACAAAAACAATATCAGCCATATCCTGCATTTGCATTCTCCATTGCATTGTTTGAACAAATTCTGGATTATTCAAATCTGGTGCTTCTTGATTCTGTGGCGGTACGTGGGGATTAAAAATTACAAATCTTGTAGTTTTGTACATTAATATACCCTTAATTGGGTCAGTTAGTTGAACTACACCATTGGCAAATTTTGTCTGCCAATCGTTTTCTTGTGATCCAAAATCCATTGTTCCAGCTAAATATATTTTAATTGCATCTGTCGTCATCTGAGGTAATTGATCCCCAGGATAAAGAACCATTATTCTATCATTTAAATTCTGCATAATATTTATATTTATATTTTAAGATTCCTATCATTAAGACTTTTGTCATTATTCAACTCCATTTTTGTAATTTCAAGGACCGGTGATTTCTTTATTACTGAATATTAATTAAATAAAATTAACTAAATATGATTAGAGATCAAATAAACTTAAAAGTTTACGAGAATGAATCATCTCTAAAATACCCTACAAAGAATCCTGATAAAGCATTACAAAATGCAAGAATTGGGGAAATTTGGAGGGTATTTAATGAACTATTTAAGAAAACTAAGTATTTCAAAAACGATTTCTATAAAGCATTAGCTTTTATAGATAGATTTTTTATTAAGTTTGGTTTTTATGCGAATGAACAGGTTATTTATAAGCCTGAAATTTATACATACTTTAAAACTGAATTTAATAAATTTAATCAACACATACCAACGTATACAAAAAGAGACCCATCTACAGCAAGGAAACTAGATACGGTTTCTGACACATTCTTTAAAGAAGCAAAAGTATCGTTAATTAGTTATAGAAAGAATGAAGATAATCTTAAGAATTATTTTCGTGATCCTCATACTTTCTGGAATAAAAGTATAATTAATGGTATGTGGAAGATAGGAAATGTTAATTTATCTATTGACATGTGTAAAGTTAATGGCATTAAATACCCAAGTTTTGACATTCTATTAGTGGATAATTCTGGGAAGAACAAATCCATCTGTTTTACAAAGGATAACTGGAAAAGTGAGTTAGAACAGCTTGGATTTACTTACGGTTATAGTTTGGATTGGGGAGGTGCCGTAGACGCTACAAAAGATTATCAGAAGTATCTTCAAGTTATTGAAAATAGTATAAATGATTCAATGAAAAATTATCAAACTAGAATTTTTTATTCAGAGGAATATATTTATCTATTAAATAGATTAAATGATTTGATTTACTCAGCGATAAAGACAATAAAGAGTGTAACTAACTCTTTACCGACTCTAACGTTTGGTATTGATAATAACGATAATATAATATTCGAATGGAAGTAGTACCTATAATTATTACGCCTAATTACGATAGAAAGTACGATAGTACAAATTTCGGACAATTTATGAATAGCTTATTGCCTATTCTGCTCAAATTAAAAGAGGAGAATAGAAATAAATTTGTAAGGGATCAGGTAATTAAAACTCTTTCAGAAGAATTTGGAAGTGAGGGACAATCGTTCAGCTCACTCTATCCAAGTTATAATTCATTTTCTGAAAGAGAAAAAGAGGATCAATACTTTGAGGTATGTAGTTATCACCTAGAAATGCTAAATATCAATAAAATAAATAGCAAGAATCTTTTCCAAGAAGGTGATAAATATTACACCCCATACGTAAATGAACCATTATTTGATGAATTCATAACCTGTGATGAGTTTGATTCTATATCAGGTAGGGGTTCACTCGGTATAGTTGGTTCTATTGGTTCGCTGGTATTAAGAATTAAGCTAGATTCTGAATACTTTCCGATTATAGAAATACAGGATTTATCGGATTTTTCTAACTCAATACAGATAAGTTCTAAAGATGATTGGATTGAGAAGGTAGATAAGGTTGTTTCACCAATTCATGATTACTTTAGATCTATAACTTCATCCATGAGAACTCTAGAAACTAGTATTGATTTAGAGAGAATTAAGAGAGAACCAATATTTTATGAGCTAAAAGAAAGAGAGTTAAAACAGATTAATGATCTTTTTGAACATTGGACTCTTTTAAATATTGATTCAGGAATTTTTATAGATGCATTCGGAAGGGTAGCTAGAGTGCTTAGTATAATAAATACAAAATATGCGTTTATAATTGAGAATAATAATCCTAAAATGATAAAAATATAAATATTATGAGCAAAATAACAATAACTGCAGCAGATAGTGTTTACAAAGCACGACAAGATATTGAATCATTGAGATCCGAATATAAACAGGATAAAGATGATTTTGACATTTGTAAGGATATACTAGATTATTTTCTTATAAATGTTTCCTGGTATACAGAAGCTGATGGAGCTAGATTTAACGCTAAACGTTTATTGAATACAATAAATAAATTAGGCTCATCAAGCACAGATGATTTACTTACAAGAACTATAGATCACAAAGTTAAGTTCAAAAAAAGTAAATTAGGGGCAAAATCAACTGATCGTGCTGAAATAATAACATTCGACTCAACAAGAGGTAATGTTACTATGAGTATCTCTATTACAAAAGTAAAGACCTACTGTTCTAAGGTTGAAGTATTAATTTGTGATGGGGATAATAAACATCCCGTGGAACTGTTAGATAATCATAAATTATTTGAGAGACGAAATTATTTAACTGACTTAAATAAATCGGTTTATTACAGTGATAATTATTTATGTCCAGAGCCTAACGTAACCAAGGAAGAACGTATAAAGAATATATGCTCTCACTTGGAAAAGCTTCTAAGCACATCTATAGTATATTCCACTGATATATATAAATTCGTAGAAAAGATTCTTGGATACGAAAATCCTTTCGATAGTTCTAGAGTGAATGAAGTAACTATTGATTATTCTGACGGTGAATTCAAAGTATTACTAAAATGATTATAGTATTATTTATTGCCGCTATAATAGCGATTACTATTCTAATAATCGGATGTAATAAAGGAAAGAAATGATAAAAAGAGATTGGGTAGAGGGGCCTAAAATGGAATTTATAGGCCAGTTTAAATTTGATAATTGTCGTAGTAATTTCGTAGATTTACATTATCTATCTGATAAATACGGGATAAATTTAGACTCGGATGATAATGGTTGTATTACGATTTCTTATGATGAGAAAATTTATAATACCCCCGATGTTTTTATAGACGATGAAAATGAATATGTTATTCGTAGTGATGGCGATAATGATTCCGAAAATGTTTCTTACTTAGTTAGGCTTCAAATAAAAGGATCTACGGATCAATTGTTTATTTACACACTTGACTATTCTGATTTTATTAGAGTAGATAAAAATACGGATACGATAGTAAGTTTACCTATTTGTGATTTAAATAAATTAATCATAAAAATGGATTAAATATTAAGCACCTATAAGTATATGAAAATTATACCTATAGGTGCTTAATAGCTTTTATATGAACAAAAAATATAAAAAAAAACATAAATAAAGGTAAAGATGGCCATATTTTTGGATATATGAAAATACGTTTCTAAATGCCTGATACCCTTACATATGAACACAAATAATTCATTATTTAACTAAAAAACTACAACAATATGAATACTGAATTCGTAAAGAACACGCTCGACACGTTCGAGGGCTTCATTGCCGCTTGTGGTAACGATGTTGCCACAGACTCAGAAAAGGAGGAGTACACAGTTTTCAGTGGTGAAATAACCACTGACAAAAAAGGCAATATTAAGACATATGCCTTGGTTGCTGGTAACTCTGATTCCGACTCCGGAGCCGGAGACGAAGAAGTAGAACCTAAGATTAAAAGGGTTCTGGTTGCCCAGTTCCCCTTCAGGTCGATTCTTCACAACGCTATTGCGTTTTTCAAATCTACGGTTGACCTCTACAAGTCCGCCAAGGAGGAAGACGCAAAGGCCGCAGAAGCGGAAGCCAAGGCGCAGGCCGAGGCTGACGAGACAGAGAACCAGAAAATCGACAACCAGATCTCTGATCTTAACGCACAGATCTCTGACCTAAAGTTCCGCAAGAAGCCGGTGCGTCGTTTTGTAAAGAAGCTAAGCTTCGACTAACCGACGATTCAACGCACGACACACACAACTCTATTAAAAAAAAAATCGTAACCTTTTGGGTTACGATTTTTTTTTTCTTCCTCCCATTTCTTTTTCCTTTAAACCCTTAATATTGAAGAAGATAAGCGTGCTTTGCTATCTTCTTTTTATTTTTCAAATCATTAACATTAATAAAAAAATATTATGATAAAAGATATTAAAAACAACGAGTGCAAGAGTATTTGTGCTCGTTGTGGAGGTGAATGTTGCCTCCGTATGCCCGGGGCTTATTTCCCTGAGCAGCTTGGCTTGGAAGAAGGTCAAGATGAAAATAACGCAAAAATTTTAGATGCGTTATTTCCGAATTGTTTGGAAACTAAATACCGAATACTTGAAGGTATTGGGAAACCAAGCAGTTACAATTTCTTCGGAGAGTATGATCCACTTTCTGAAGAAGAACTAGCCGGTCGTGATTGGTGTTGTAATAAAGTGATATTACCAGCATCTGGCGATAAGAGTTGCTGTCACTGGTCAAGCACTGGTTGTCTGCTCTCTTGGGAAGATAGACCGACTATGTGTAAGGCATTATCACCATCCGAACCTGATTCAAAAGGTTGGAGATATTGTCAATCAGAAATATCCTTGAGAGAGCTTTCGAGGGTATGGAGTCCCTTTCAGAACATACTGAAAGTCTGCTCAGATTTACTATGGCTGCAAAAACAGCACAGAAAAATCTGGGATGACTGTTATGGTCATAAAGGGAATATTACTGAAGAAGTAATATTATTCTTTCTCAGAAAAAAGAAAGATGTTTGGTCTTTTTGCTTTAAGGAATCAGAGAAGAAGAAGCAAAAAGAAGAGAAGAGGATTAAACATGAAAGTAACCCTCTGTTTGTTGCATTGAAAAATGCAGGTTTTTAATGCAACAAAAAATATACATTGACGTAAAAATCAATGTATATTTTTTTCTTATAATCAATATCATCAGTTAATCTAAAATTTCTAACACAACGATTGAATTGAACAAAATTCCAATCTTTATCTACTTTTGATTTAGGAAGATGAAAAACATCTTTCCAACCTCCTACTGGATTCTGTATTAATTTCAATTCTTCATATAACTTATTCATTATATTTTCACTTTTAAAATCGTTTATAGTGAATAAGTTATCTCTATTTTTCCAAATTACTCCATTCATTGTTTCAAAAGGCTTATGAAATAACTGAATGACATCATCAACATCTTTAAACCATTCATTAAGTAAATCTAACTTATAACCTAATGATTTAAGATATGAATGAACTCTTACTTCATCTAAATTACTACCTTCTCTCGTAGAAATCAATTCTGAGAATGGATTGTGGTATTTATAGGAATCAATTCTATTCTTTAAATCGCTAGTATAGCCGACTTTTAATGCTGTTTTCTTTGCGTTTCTTCCAAATGTTCTAATTAGATATAAAGACATAATTTTCTGCTATTTAATTATTTTCAGTGCACATTTAAGGAATTAAATACCCCCAAAAATCTTAAACTTGAAAAATAAAGGGTTATATTTTATATAAAAAAGAATCAATAATTACTTATAAACTATGATAACAATTGCGGTTAAAAATGGATGTATATCCATGTATCTTAAGAGAAATTCTATATTCGAAAAATTCAAAAAGAATTTCATTAATTTAGCTAAGACTAAAGTTTTATCTAAGATTGATAATCCAGTATTAACTGTAGAGGATTTTCCTATTGCATCATCACCAATGCTCGGTAGTAATGATTTTATCGAGGTTAAATTATCTTATGGTGATAGATACTCTGAGGAAAATCTTCAGATGATGTGTCAAGAGGTTGCGAACACACTAGTAACTTTCTTACAGGAATTTCAATCTACAGCGGTTGGGTACATGATGGCTCATTCAGAATTTATCCCACTAGAGGGCTACTCCTTTGAGAATTTGAAAAAGGAATCTACAGCAGCATTACAAGCCAATCGTAGATTTATCTTAATAAAGAATTATGATCAGTATTTGAGCATCAACCCTCAAACTGGTACATGTAAATTCGATATTAAGATAATAGATCCAGTTGAAAATAAGGACGAATATGCAGCCGTTTACTGCATATTACAAAAGAATCCCGAAGAAGCTCAAAAGGAGCTAATTAAGAAATATTCTGATCAGCTTGTTGAAGATGATTGGACTAAATTGAGCTAATTTTAGGAAATAAAAAAAAATCAGATACTATTAAAAAGTATCTGATTTTTTTTCTTAGGTGGTTAATTGTCATTAACCACGACGGTTGTTGTCACGACTGTTGCTGCCAGAGTTGGAGTTGCCACCATTACCACTGTTGTGGTCGTTAGCGGAAGCGATGCCTGCGCCGATTGCGTTGGCGATCTTGTCTTCTTCCTCTTCTGCCAAGGCTGCCTCACGGCCAGCCTTCTCACCTCGTTTGTAGCCAGCACCAAAAGCGGTTGCGATGGCTACTACGCCGCCTACTCCGAGCCAAAATCCCGGCCTCTTGTAAAGGGGAGTCTTCGGCTGTGCGGGTGCAGGTGTAGCAGGTGTTGTTGCTACTGCTGCAGGAGCTGCGGGAGTTTCTGTTGCGTTGTTCTGTGCTGCGGCAGCTGCTTCTGCTGCCTTCTTTGCTGCCTCTTCAGCAGCGTTAGTCTTCGATGTTGCCATTTTTTGTGTAGTTTTAATTAAAATTAAAAATTTGTTAATTGTGTTTTGTTAGCAAAGAAAATATAGAGAGTAACAATGCTTTTATACATTATTACTCTCTCAATATCAAGGATTTGAGCTTATTTAAACCTCCAAAATTTTTTTACAGTCTCAAGGATGTTTTTATCACCTTCTGGGTATAAATCTGAAAAATTACAAGATTCAAATTGCCATCGTTGATTAAAATCTGCATTATTTAAGCAAATGAGATACAATATGGAGGTAAGTAACAATACAAATAATAGCTGTATTGTTTTTGCTGTTGCAAATAAGTAGTGAATTATTCTATTCATGGTATTTTTATATTTTTTAGTTAATCAGTAATAAGAGTTTAGGATTTTATACGCACTAAAAATCTTATCTACGTTAAATATTAATTAAAAACACAATAAAATGAAATTATTTAAATTAACTTGTGAAAGGGCTAATAACTCAGTTGATGAGAAGCCCTTGGTATCAAAGGTGTATGCGTTAAGTGATTCATCTTTGAACATTAATTACAACATTTCACCGACTCATGGTACAATTAAGAAGAAGGATTGTATAGGACCGGTCGAAGTATTGGATTTAACTACTAAGAATAATGTTTCAGCAGCAAGTATTATTCCATACATGCTCTTTAAAATTATTATGGGGGGTTATGGAAAATGTATTTACGTATTAACAAATACACCAGGGATTGATTTTGTTGAAGCATCATTTTTGAAGTATATACATTCTAAAAATGCTCGAATTCCAGAGGATAAAGTTGATCTTAACGAAGCAGATAAGAAGAATTATTATACTTCAATTGAAGAGTTGGGTAGATGTTATTTAGTTAACTAATTAGATGAGTATTGAATATAGAAATAAATTAAAATATATTCAATACTCTTTTTATTTTACACCTTCAAATTCTAAGTTATGAAGAATATAAATAATAATTAAAACAGATTTATATGCCAAAACTCAAAACAACAGTAGTTCCTATTCCTGTTCAGAGTGCTGAGAATGAATATGTTACTCGACGTAATCGTCCAAAAGCTATTTTAGATGAAGAGGAATATAAGAGAGAATTAAATTATGCTATAAAAAAGGCTAAGCAATTAGTTAATCAACTAGGGGAGATGCCCTTCAATCATGAATCTATTAAAAAATATTTTAATGAATTTGTTATAAAGGAATCTCATGACTTCAATAAAGAAGTACGATTGGTTAATCAAAAATGTTCATATGATTTTATTAGAAGTAGATATCAATATGAATATGGAAATGGATTTTCATGGGATCCTGAAGTAGATGAACCTATTCGTGGTTCTTCTGAGGACAAATTTAGCAGTCTTTTGCCAGATGAGAGAATTAGGTTAATTACTTCCTATTTTTATTTTAAAGTAGTAGTAGATATTGTACCTAGTTCTTATGATAATAAGAAGGGAATCAGTGTTGCTATATATGATATAGTTAATTCTGATTTGGTTGACTTTGTTTTCTCAGATGGAATTAACATCTGGATAGACAAAGGACTCACACAATATACTTTTTTAAAAGAAATAGTACTTAAATCTCTGAATAACGAGGATTTTTCACAAATTTTAAGTGAATGTCAGGGGATTTTTGGAAAATCTAAAATAAAGTATAGATTGGGGAATATTAACGATTATTACAAGAGGAAAAAATGCTTGGAAGCGAAGACGAATTCGGAGTCTCAACAACAGTAGTCGATAATACTACAGATGATTCTGACGATGATATTATTGATTTTGAAGATATATCACCTGGAATGGATGATAAATTAGAGGAGGAAAAAGAATTAAATAAGCAACAACAAATGCCTACTGCAACATTACCGTTTGGTAACCCTACTACACCTGCAACAGGTAGTGGTTCTACTGGATCTATTCTTGGTCCACCATCAGCCCAACAACAGCAAACTAATAATTGGAATCCTGGAAATTTTGGATTCACAAGCAACCAGAATAATAGTTACATTCCACCGTCAAGTTCTATTTGGGGTAGTAACAATAACAATAATTATAGTGGTTGGGGTAATAACAATAACAACAATTCAGCTGGTTGGTCTTGGGGAGGAAATAACAACTCCTTTAATGCATTTAATAATAGTCCAGGAACTGGTAGTGGTTGGGGTAGTTGGAGTGTAAATAATTCCAAACCCAATAATAATATTCAGACAATTCCAAAGAAAATAGTCTTTTGCAGTCTCATTGATACAATTATATGTAGTTTTAGCTCATTTAATAATGGAAGATTAACATATATTAATAGAACTCCATCCGATCTGACGGATGTTTATGTGAGGAAGGAAGTTTTGTTTAAAATGAGTAAGATAACTGCAGATGTTATTTATGTATTAGTACCTAATGAAATAGTTAGAGGTTGGGTATGTAGTACATCTTTGAATGAGAAAAGACCATCGGACCAATCTAGAGATATGGCTTGTGTAATAGATTATTTGAGAATGTGTGTTATGACATTTATGAAACATACAATATCAGATAGTCGCTATTGCCAATTCCTTTTAACTCCTAATAATGATCATCGTTATACCTCAAATCTAATAGCTCAAGAGATAAATAGAATATTTACAGCTACAAATAATCGTTATTCACTAAGTGATGTTGTATTTCTTGGTGCAAATGGAGGAGCTAATGGATATGGTTCAACAGATAAGTCAATTGCGGATGCTTGTAGTATTGATTTTTTGGATACAAACGTTCTGCTTAATTATTAGATATTAAAAAAAGTTACAAACACCTATAGTACGTTATGAAGAGACTATAGGTGTTTCTTTATTTTTAGAGGTTGCATGGGGTCCTCTTTAAAAAATTACTCCTATAAATTTTAAAATATGAGAAAACTTTTATTAATTTTGTTCTTGTTATTTTTTCAAGGATCAATTGTGGATGAGAAAAATCTCTTAGTAGAAATTCAATCAGTAACAGAATCAGTGACAGTAGTAACATCAAGAAAGGTAAAAGAAAAGCCAAAGGAAATTCTAGCAGAACATTACATCAATGAAAACACTATAAAATTAATGTATGCTACAATTTATAGAGTAGACCCCAAACAATGTTGGGGAAATCCTTTGATAACAGCAGATGGAACTCATATTGATACTGTAGCACTAAACAGAGATTCTATTAAGTTTATAGCCGTATCACAGGATATGCTTAAAAGAAATGGAGGTCCATTTAGGTATGGAGATTCAGTATTTATTAACATACCAAATAATCCTTCTTTTACTGGAAAATATGTAATTCATGATTGTATGAATAAACGTTATAAGAGATCTGTTGATATCTTAACTGGTGTGAGAAAAAGAGGTAATCTTTGGAAAAATGCAACAATAACGAAACTATGATAAAGTCTAAAAACCTAGAAATTGAGGTGAGTAATAATGTATAAAAGCATTATTACTCATTTTTTATTTTTCATGATATTAATAATAACAAAAAAAAACTAAAATGGAAAAAGATAATAAAGTAAAAAATTTCATCACAGTATTTGACGAAACAATCAGTAACTGTGATAAGATAAATACCCCTGAAGAGATTAATAAAACATTTGAATCTCTTCAGAAAGTTACCGATCAGTTACTAACAGAGGATACCTTAGTAATTGATCACAATACATTAGTAAGATATAATAATTTTCTGGCTAATGAAGCTGTAGTTAGTAGTACAACGGAATTAGGGAGATACATGAAAATCTTTGGGTGTTTGCGTGGATTTATTGGATCCATATCTTGGAATAAATTTAATTTAATAGAGGAATGGTACTCGAAAGAATTAAATGATGAGAATTCAATAACAAATCATGTTATTAAATATTTTAAATTGTTAGAAAGTTTTTATAAACTGCTGAACAATTTAAACGAATCTTTCATTAAAGAGGGTGAAAAATGTGATGAAAGAGCTGAGGTGGGGAATATGATAAAAATTCAGGTAAGAACTGTAAAGTCACTTCGTGAAGCAGTTTTTCTCCTATCTGAATCTAACTCTGACAAAGATATGGTAGAGTTAACGCGGAAAGCTGCTAATGAATTATCTAGCTTTCCATCCCAGGTCGGTGATCTAGAACCCTTTTTAGTAAAACATTATTTTAATTAAAAAAAAATAGAATGGAATTAAAAACGTTAAAAGATTTCATTACCTTTTCAGAGTTATTTTATACACGCGAAAGCGATCCCAGTGTAGTTATGACTCCATTTTTACCAATCACTAAATACAGTGAGTTGATAAAAGTGTTAGAGAGTACTAAGGGAGAGGATACGAATGTAGAAGAAATAAATAAACTTTTCTACTATATTCTCGAAGGTACTAAACAATTGTCCGAGTATACATACCCATTTATGCCATTTATTGATTACTCCAATGAGGATAAGTTTAGCAATGAAACACTAAATTATTTTCTTAATAAAGTAACTGATGATGAAGTAGTTGGGTTTGTTGACGGCAATCCAGGATTGGATGAAAAATTAATGAATTGGGTTGATTTTTTCGATTTAATTGAAAAATACATAGACACAGTTCATAATCTCGGATTTAAATGGTGGATGGATGATACGAATTTTTCATATTTAAGAAACCTAAAAAACGCATTTAAGCTTGCTAGGTTAATTTGCGATAAATATGAGAGAGCTAAATCAAGCTATCCCTCAATGGAAAGAGTAAAAAATTATTATGAGTCAAAGAAAAAGAGACTTTATAATAATGATATTGTTAACTGTTTCGGTCATGAAATGGGTTTAGTTTGGGATTATCCATCTTCTTGGAAACCAAAAGAAGTAGAAAAAGGATGGATTTATACCGGGCCGTACATAACCGAGTACAAACATTTTGATTATAATTCAAGCATTTAAAAAATGGAAAAAGAAAAATTTTTAAAGAGCGCACATAGACTCTGCTGTCATGTTTTCGGACATATAACATGGGATATGAATGACGCTGATTTCTCTTCTAAGCTCATTATTATGACAGAAGAGGAATTTTTCAATGATGATACATTACTTAATGTATTAGCTTTTGTAACAACTCCACCTTCCTTCAAAGGATTCGATGGTCATGCTGAAGTGTTCGGAAATCACTTAACTGAGTATGATGGTCCAGATGAAGAATCCTATGGAATAGTAGAAGGAGAGGTAGAAGCTACTGAAGAATATCTTGAATCATCTACAGGTCTTATCGTACAGTATTTGTGTTATAAAGGATTAGTAGCTGATTGTACAGACGATGGTTATCCTCATTCAGTCGTAGAGTTAAAATTATTCTACTTGGACAACGATGAGAAGCTACATAGGGTTAATTTGTATTCAATAAGAGAAAATTGGAAGACTCTTGAATATAAAGAGATTCTTAAACAGATTAACCTTAAGTGTATTGATTTCTTTAAAGAATAGATACTAATAACATTAAATTAGTTAGAATATGATACACATAAAGCATGATATGATCCACCCCCTTGATGGGTTGATCTTTGAAGAGGATGGTAAACTGATCCGGTACAATAACCCTCTTGATTATTTAAGAAGAACAATAGTTTTTGCTGATCTAGACGGTACTCTTATCAAAACCAAATCAGGTAATGTATTCCCAAAGAATGTAGATGATTGGGTTTTAAGGGAAGACGTTATAGATAAGATCGCAGAAGTTTTTGATCCTATTTACCTTTTTATCGTATCCAATCAAGGCGGTATTTCACGAGGATTTGTAAAGGAAGAGGAATTCAAAAAGAAACTTGAAACCATTTGTAATATGATTTCAATTAGGTTGAAGATTCACGTTTACGGTGAATACTCGGCAACAGAAGACAAGGAAGATCCCTGTAGAAAACCTAACACAGGCATGCTTCAGAAATGTCTTGCTATGTATGTTGAAAAAACCGGTAAGCACTTAATTCCTAATCAAAATATGATTATGATTGGTGATGCTTCTGGTTTTCCTGGTCAATTTTCAGACTCAGACCTCAAAACGGCTGAAAACTTTATGATTGACTATATTGATGCTGATGAACTTTTAAAACTTAACATAAATGTCGGACAATCCGTATCCGTACACAGTTAGAGTTTATAAAGGTCAGATAGTAGAATTCAGGTCGAGCAGAGATAATCTGATAAACCTTGGATTCTATGACAAGAAAACTGATGCAGAACGAGAGAAAGATACTACTTACTTACCAGTTGGTAGCATCTTAAATCTCACTTTAAAATTTGACTATGTAAATAAGAGATCAACATCAGGAATTCAATTCGTTTTTAAAGATAAAAACGAATTTAGCTATGACGTATTATTCTCAGACTTTGATAATGTTGTGAAGAACATGAGCTTTGGGGTTATTCAAGGTCAGTTCGAACTCGTTAAAAAAGGCTGTGCTTACGGCATTAAATTTATTAACTAATAAATTAATAAAAAATGATAACTATTACTGATCAAAATTACGGATCTGTTCTCAAAAAAGCAAGAGAGGACAAAAACGTAACCCAGGAGGAATTAGCTAAAAGGGCTGAAGTAGGTAATAAATCTTACATTTCTAGAATTGAAAACCAGAAAATATGCCCGACAGTAAATACATATTCCAAGCTCATTCACTCATTGGGTTACGTGATTAAGATCGGAGATAAAGAATTTTAATGTTTCCAGTAATATTGCCTAGAAAAATGGTAGGGAGTCTAGGCTAACGTTATTGGTTTAAGAGGTCGCTATAGGGACAGAATTGTAAAACATACAAAGAAGCCGAAAGGTGAGTAGTCTATAGGTAGTTCTGCATGCCTAAGTAAAATCACAAAAAGGACTGGCTGGTATTTGCTGATTCTAATGTGTAGTAATAGGTTCTGTAACAGGCTATAACGGATGCTAGTAAGGGAATCCCGCTTAGGTTGCTGTTTTATATCAGGCGAAAAGTAACCGATAAATACCATAAAACAGAACACAATTTACCCGGAAATAGACTCCAACGCAATGGTGGGGTCTATTTTTTTTCTTCATTTTTCTTATTTCTGTATATAATAAAAATTAAAATAGACTATGATATTTAAGTTAACAAGATATTATTCTGATGAAGATAAAAAGAAAAGTGATTTAGGTTCTAATGCACTAACTTATGGTCTATCTGGACTCGGAGCTGGTGGTGCTGCCCTTGCTGCTGATACATTTAATAGATTAAGAAATAATAAGTTAATAGAAAAGATTACAAAATTAGACTCTAATCTAAGAAAATCTCCAGAAGATAGAGAGTTATGGGGAAAGTTAAATGATAAAATAAATTCCATAGACGAACTCCATCACACTCGTAGATTAAATAGCGATCAATCCGTTTTTAGTAGGTTTAATGAAAAGGAGTTAAGAGAGCATCTAATTAAAGAGTGTAAAAAATCTGGTATAGATAATCCTCCAGAAGATTATATAAAGAAAGCAATAGATGATTACAAACAGGAAAAATTTGGAGGAAAACCCTATAAAATTGCTGAAGGTAGAAATGCATCTGCTGCTGTTGTCGCCCATGAATTTGGTCATTATAACATAGAAAAAGACAGAGCAGGATTACTTCCTAAAATTACCCAAAGGGCAGGTCATAAAGATATTTTTAGGGTAGGTAGAGATGGAAAAGATTCAACAGGGAAGATAGCTGCTAGAGTCGGAATGCATATGATACCTGGCGTTGCTACTGGTGCTACTGGATTTAAAGTGGATGAAGATACTGGCGATGTTAAATTAAGAAAGGCTAGTTTAATAGCACCCGCTCTTGGTATAGCGTTACCCTTTGTAAGAACTCACCATGAAAAAGTAGCTTCAAAAGAAGCTATGAAACTGTTAAAAGGACTTGGAGCTAGTGATAAGTATTTGAATCAAAGCAAGGAATCTCTAAAGGCTGCTTATAATACTTATGCTAGTAATAGAAATCTGGATATAGCAGCTAATACAGCAGCTAGTGGTCTTGGATATCTAGCTAGTGGATTAAGAGCTAAGAGAAAGGGTGATAGAATAAAGGAAGAAAACGAAAGAAGAAGAGAAGAAAGAAATAAATTTTTGGATTATAAAGAAGGAGAGTAAAATCTTCTTCTTTTTTTATTTTATTGAAATAAAAATAGGGAGGTTAAAAAGGACCAAAATCCTTATATACGACACAATAAAGAAAAACTAATTAATATTTATTTCGGGGTGTAGCGCAGTTGGTAGCGCGCGGCGTTTGGGACGCTGAGGTCGTCAGTTCGAGCCTGGCCACCCCGACTAAAGAAATAAAAAAATAAATATTGTGGGGTGGAGCAGTTGGTAGCTCGTTGGGCTCATAACCCAAAGGTCGTCGGTTCGAATCCGACCCCCGCAACACGAAGTAGTTTTTCCCACTCGTAGTCTGTTAGCTCAGAGACGAGTGGGTTTTCTTTTTTACTGAAAAAAGGTCGGTTCAAAAGACCTGTATTTCTTAAAAGAGAACAAAAAAAATAAAACTACAAAAAAATTACCAGAGTGGAAACATTCTGGCAGCCGTGCCCTCAGCGACTGAATCAAAGGATAAACCCAGCAATGGGCATAAATGGTGACCCCGGCAAGGATCGCCACTAGCTATGAAAATAGCTAGCTATTGAAGGGAACGATGATGACTGCATTCATCTGGGGAAGGTTCGAATCCCCAAAGAGTTCGAAAAGATGGGTGTAGCTTCCTGAAATGGGAGCAGGAGCTAGAAATAGCTCTGTATAATCACGGAGATACTATGTACGAGGCATAAGCAACCAAGTGCGTGTATCATTAACAGTTGAGATCAAGTAAACTAACCAAACTTGATAAGATGCTGTTAAAGAGATGACTGATGCAAAAGGTCGTCTTAGAGAGTGTCGTAGTGGGCTTTCCTCAAAAGGGAGAGAACTACAAAAAGTGGTCACCACACTCTCAATGCCGCTACCGGATGGCTATTTCCGGAATCACAAAAAAGAAAATTAATGAATTTCCTTTAAAAAGCAAAAGTGTGACCACACTTTTATGCAAAAAATGGCTTATCCCTCTGCAAAATGGGGGCAGTTACGAGTACCGCGAGGAAAGTAGCTGAAGAGTAGCGGATTAACATCATGGTAAGGGGAGGGATCTCCTGCACGCCTTTCCAGGGCGACTAGGTGCGAAAGGTGAAATTATTAGCGTAAAAGTAAAGGTTTAGGTTTGAGCCTTATCAAACTGCCATTGAGCTCTACGTGTAGAAATATACGTGTGACTGACTGGGGCCAACCTCAGAAAATGAACTCATTACAACCCGATAGTCTCAGGGTTGTTTTTTTTTGCTCCCTTAAAAATCTAATATAAGAAGAAAATATAATAATAACATACTTATATTTTCTTCAATTTATTTTTCTAGATATTAATTAATTATAAAACTACAAAAAATGACAGGTAGATACATTTATACTATTGACTCTGAGATATTTCAGAAAATACCAGGATTATCTCATACTGTATCTGAGGTAATTACGCTAGAATTGGATGGAAGTTCATACTCCAATACTTTTATTACGAGTAATGAGGTTAATCAATTCGCAGCTTGTTTGCTGTTCTCATGGTCAAATATTTCTCTTGGTGATAATATTTTTATTGCTGAGGGCGGAGAACAGAGACATACTCACCGCATGAAAATTACGCGAAGAAGTGATAGCTTTAGATTATTCCGGTCTCCTGCCGGATTAGCTCAAGCTTATTGTAGTTTTGCTTGGATCCTTCGTCAGGATATGAGGAAAGAAAATGGAAATAAGTTCTGTTTTAAGAGGGTATATTTATCCAATAGAGCAGATAAACTTATACCAGGTGTTTATATACTCTTTTTAATATGTGACGACGGCGGAGGAGGAGTTATTCGAGCAAAATTGGTTTATATTCCAACAGAGGGGTATAACGAAAATTGTCTAAGATCTACATTAAACTTTCTTAAAAATGGAGGAAGAAATGAAGATATTAGAATTCTTTTTAACATGGAAAATCACTTTATTGAATTATTAAATGAGTAATAAAATGGAAACATTACTTGATTTATTTAACTTTGAACTAAAATATTTCGAAGATGACGAAATATCAATAAGTGATACTTATTCGTTTAAACCGAAATCGTTTATTAATACACTTATACAGTATTTATAGGTAGTATAGTATTCTTTGTAATAAGTTCTATTACGCTAATATTATCACCAATTATTCTTTTAGTAATCTGGATTATGTATGAAATCCATAAAAGAAAAAATAAAAAAGCAAAATCCATTCAGTGGATTAGTGCTTTAGGTGATGAGGAATTACCTGACTATGATGTTGAAGTTGTAGCTATGCTGGTATATCCTAATGGTTTAGCTAAACCTGTAATAGCTCATAGACCCGATCCAAGGTCAGATGCAGAAGTTTTTGGTCCTGGTGGCTGGAATATTGAAGGTGTTGTTTGTTGGTTACGAAGTGAATTGCCTGTAACTGACCCTTTAAACCCTTAATATTGAAGGGAATATAAACAGTTAAGTTTATATTCCCTCCTTTTTATTTTTCACGATTTATTAACTTTTTAAAAACTTACAACATTATGACAGTAGAATACAAAACTACCGAAGAATTCCACGAACATGTATGGGGTAATGCGGTAGCTATGCTGGAAGCTGGTTCCAGAACTCAAGGAACCAGCAGCGAAAATTCGGATACTGATACAAAAGGTATCCATTTTAATCCCGAATGGATGGATTATCCTGAATTAACTGAGGATAAGGCATCTTTAGCTGGAAATGACCACGTATCTTATGGTCTTGATCGTTTCCGTGAACTGCTTTCTAAAGGAAACTGGGAAGCAGTTGAAATGATACACGTACTTCTTGCAGGAGGCGTTTATCGTAATCCAATAACTGACCCTACTGATATTATTAAGTTTGATGACATTGTTAAGCTTGATAATCCAACTGATAGGTCAGCTATTCTTAATAAAGTAGAGTACTACGACAATAACCGAAAAAGAGGTCAAGTCGCTCACTTACCCCACTTTGTTAATGAGATGAAAAGAACTCCTAGTATTTATCTTTGGTGGATCTTTATTCATCCAGAGAAATTCATCTCAAAAGATACCTTCAATAATACGAAGGGATTTATTTATTACAACCATAAATCCAAACAATGGGATGGTGAGGTTGTAAAAAGTGATATGGACCTCAAAACTGGAGAGGTAAGGAATTCTAAGCATGTTCAACATGCATTTAGAGTCTATAATACCTGTATCCAGTGTATTGAAGAGTCCGAAAAAGCTGGTTCAATCATACCTTTAAGAATCAATCGAGAAGGTATTGATGCTAATTGGCTTAAAGAAATAAAGTATAACAATAAATACTCAGCCAACGAGCTTCTTGAAATGCTTATTGAAAAGAAAAATAAGCTTGAGGAACTCGCGGCTAAGACTACAGTTATACCTGATCACATACCTGCTGAGGTAATTACTAAACTTAATGAGTCTTGTAAACTTGTTAAAAGAAATGCTTACTTCAACAAGTATTCATATAACACATCATTTGTAAATGACATGGGATGTGATGATGAACTCGAACCTGAGCAGATCTGGGGAGAGAAGGAATTATTTAATTTCAACGAATCAGTTGATGTTAAATATTAGTCCAATTACAGTCGATCTATATTGAGAAGAAGGCACTGACTTCAACCAACAAATGGTTGATGAAGGTCTCACCTACGAAGATATAGACAAAGCTATGGAGAAGTTTGAAGATCTTGTAAACTCCTTCATAGCTAAAATGAAAGAAGCTGGATTTACCCACTACACTGATTGTGGTCAAATCTACTTCGAAAATGATAAATTTCATTTTATGCTAACAGATTATATTTAGTGTAAAATGAAAAATAGATAATGATATTTTTTACGTATCATTATCTATTTTTTTTTATTTCAAGTAATCTTGAAATATATCTGAAAAATCTTGTTTTATTTTAGAAATTGCTCTACCATATCCGCTTGTATCTGTTTCATCATGAATATCGAACTTCATCCATCCCATCTTAACAGCTTCTACAGTAGAAGGTCCATATACCTGAGTTTGATTGAAATCTCTGGCAAACATACCCAACATTGACCCCGGAGTATATGGAAAAGATAAGAGAAGGTCATAATTACCATCTAAGATCGGTGTTACTTCGGTTTCGTAATAAATACGCAACCCTATTTCTATATCTCTGATAAAGTCTATGCGATCCTCATCATTTTCTAATTTTTCATTGAAGTTTTTGAGTTTACCAGTTATTCCAGCCCAAGTATAGAACCCAGAAAAATCAAGCAAACGAACTCTATTAATAACGGGCTCTTTATATACGCACCGATATAAATCAAGCATCTCTTTACCACGCTTAATTACTCGAGCAGTATCAATCTTCTCCATCATTTGACTTATTATCAAGTATATTAAGAGTTATTACATCCCAAATTTTCATCACCCAATTTGGTAATTTAGCCCAGATTTCGAGATCGAATCTAAATACCCACCACTCAAATATTATAGTAGGCATTGAATAGCTCATCGAAATATCTATGTGAGGCAATAAACAAAGATGACCAAAACCGGACATCCTCATAAATTTAGTTCTTAGTTTCATTTCTTTTTCTTATTAAATTGTTTTTCAAGTCTAAAAGAAGTCCTAGTGATTTTCGTTGTCTATCTAAATCCTCTTCGTTAAAAAGTTGAGGAAGTAGAAGAGATTTTTTAAGAGCTAGTTCATTAGTCTTACAGAGATTATCTATAAGGACTAATAGTTCATCATCTGTCAAGGTTTCGCCGTTGTCGTTGGCTTCGATGATGGCTTTGAGGCTGCGCATTTTCTATCCTCTTTCTCTAATTGAATAAATTCACAAGCTAGTCTACCTACTTGACCAAATTCCCAGCAGTTAGTGCTAAAGTCACAATTATTATTTAGAGTAATTTTTACTTTATTCTTACCCATATTATTGTGAATTGAATATTCGTGACCTATTAGATAGATTTTATCTAATATTGATCGATCTCCTGTTTTTCTGATATACTTTTTTATATCATTTCTGATAGTTAATGCTTGTACTAAATTAACGTACCCAACAAGCTTGTCTTCGTAATAGAGTTCAACCTTGTCCTCTTCTATTTTTGGTATTTTTAATTTATACATTTTATTTTTATTAATTAAATTTTCAATAATAAGTATTTAACGGTTTTATCGAAATTTAATAAATTAGAAGAATAACCCTTAAAAATCTAATAAAGGAATAAAAAAGTATAAAAAATGTCAGAAAAATTTAATCTATTTTTAAGTTCAGGGGAGCCTCTCTACGAAAAAATCGTAGAATACTCTAAAAGAGATGATTTGAATATAGAGGCATTTTATCTTCAAAGATTTATTACAGAAGCAAAAGATCAGGTTCAGGTAGAGTATCATTATATATCTGAACAAAATAAAACTAATGAAGATAAAACAGGAATAGTAATAAAAGGACCTTCTTATAAGTTTACTATGGTAAAAACGAATAAAGAAGATAATCCTTATGTTGTCACGGAAAGTAGATCTATTAATGTGGGTGGTACAGATTTATGTCAATTACCTACAAATAATGAACTATTCCCAGGACAATACACAATAACATTCATAACAGGAGCAGAATTAAGAAACGATGTTATGGATCTTTTTAGAAACTTAGTTTAATATCATATAAATATTATGAATATACCTAAAGCCAAATTAGAGCAAGTAAGTGCTCAATTAAAATCAGAATTTATCGGTATTGATGAAATAATCGATAAACTCATCAATATCATGGCTTCTTGGAACGATAATATTGTCAGACCTATCGTTGTGCCTATTTTTGGTATGACAGGTGTAGGTAAGACTTCTGTCATTACAAGAATGATTGAATTACTAAACCTACAGGATCGTACTACAAACGTACCTATTGGAGTTAGTACAAAATCAAGTAGTGACACCAGGCCAGCTAAGGTACTTCTTCAAAGCTTAGGTTTTGCTGATTGGGATAACTTTAAATCAATAACTGATGTCCCTGAAGATTCAATTTTGATAATTGATGAAATTCAGCAACTCAGAACAAAAGATGAGGATGGTAATGAACAAGACTCGGAATTCAATGAACTTTATAAAATCATTGATAACGGTTATGTAGATTACATTCCTACTGGAGCTAGTGATAAGGCGCGTTATGAAAAATGTCTTCAGGTATTAACGAAGTATGTACTTCCTTATCACCCTGATGCAATTGTTGAGAATGCATTAACAACAGACAAAGGCGTTGTTGATACCTTAATAAAGTTAAAATTTGTTTCAGATCAAAGAAAAAATTTAACTAGATCAGAAAATGAGGAAAAAGAGTACAAACCTATTAATGAGTTAAATTCTTTTTATCAAGATTCTGAAAAATCATTTGAAAGAATAATGGATCTTACATTTGAGATTGTTCCTAATAAAGATCCAGAAGATGAGGATACTGTAACTCTTTCAATGGCTCCGTTCAGGGTTAGGGAAGACATGAGATCTGCTCTTAATGAGTTGTCAACTCCTAACAAAGTTGAACAGTTTTTAACATCAATAACAAAGAAACAGACATTAAGGGAGTATTGTGATACTTTTGAAGATATAATCAAGTTTATAAATTCTCCTCATCATATCAGCTTCAGGAAATCAGTCATTTTCTTGATTGGTAACCTCGATGAAGCTTTTAGTATGTCGAAAGATTTGGATCCTGATGTAGATGCTGATGTATTTCACAGACTTACAAAGGATGTTAATGTAAATGATGTTAAGCATGCTCTTTTGGCAAGATTCAGGTCAGAACAGTTAGCCAGATTCGGTAATAACTATATCATTTATCCAGCATTTTCTAAAGATACTTTTAAACAGATTATTAAGAGATACTGGGAAAATGATGTAGCTTGTTTCTCTATTAGCTCTAATATGGTGATTAATTATTCACCTAATATTCTTGATCTTCTTTATTATGAAGGAGTATTTCCGACACAGGGAATTAGACCAGTTCTTTCTACAGTTTCAGCCTTTGGGTTTGTCTTTGGTGAAATAAATGGTCTAAAAGAAAGCAACCTTAATTGGAAATTTAATAAGGCTGATATAGAGCTTAAATCGGATGATCCAGAGTTTAAATGTGATAACGCGACTATCCATATTAAGATTTCGGATGATCAAGGTAATTCTAAGGAGAAAGATATTACTTATCCGCTTTGTTTAGGTAAATTAAGAAACCCTAAGAATGATCCTAACAGATACCTAAAAGCAGTTCATGAGTTAGGTCATGCTGTAATGACTGCTCTTGAAACAGGTAAACTTCCATCTAGCATTATAACTACCTCATCTGCAGATGGTGGAGGTTTCTGTATGAGAAATATTGATGACATTAAAAGAAGATGTTTATCTAATATTGACTCAACCATTTCTGATATTAAAATCGCTATGGGTGGTTGGATAGCAGAAAGAAAAGTACTTCCAAAAGAATTATGCTCTCTTGGGAGTAGTAGTGATATAAAAACGATCTGGAATGAAATTTCCTATGCGTATTTTAAAGAAGGTTATTTAACTCCTATAGCATTTGGTAGAGGGGAAAGACCTGATGGTGTCCCACTTGGATTTGATGATCCTGAGATAATGAACAAGATTCAGGAGAATGTTGTAGAAATCAAAAAATATGTAGAAGAGAAAATAGATAAATACTCTCCTATGATTGCTTGGATTGCTAGTCATCTTGCTGAAAAAGGTTCTTATACTGAAAAAGAATTGGAAAGATGTATATGGGACTTTACCAGTGAAAATTCGAAATTAGGGGATGAATTTCAAAAGGAGGTACATGAGAAGCTTGAAAGTAGAAACAAGTCTGACGATACTTACTTAGATATTCTCAAGAAAAAAGCTAAATCTGAACCTGAGAAACAGAAAAAGAATTGGTTTATGAAAATTCTTTCTAAATTTGAAAATAATTTAGATTAAGAAGGAAGAATAAAAAATAGAAGAACTTATTTAAATAAGTTCTTCTATTTTCTTTTTTAGTCTGTAATCTACTTCCTATCAAAGGATTTCCACTCAAGCAACTTTATAGCATTATTAAAGTCGCTAATTTTAGATTTCTCTCTAGAGAAAACCTCTGATGTGAAGTTAATATTCTTGACGGACATAGGATTTTTTAGATCAAAATCACTAAGTTTATACATTGATTGTGGGGTTAGCCACATCTCAGTATCTGTACCTTCTATCTTAAATACTACAAATGTATCAGGAGTCCAAAGTACATCGATTAAACTACCTGGTGCAAATTTATATTTAGTCCATCTAATTGAATTTCTGAGATATATAATAACGCTCTTTTGAGGATCGTTAGTATATTTATTAAAGGTAAACCTCGGAAATTCTCCTGGTTTATCTTGATAAATCTTAAAGTCTGATGCAGACTCCGCTTTAAATTTCTTCAGCATTTCACTAACAGAGTCCATTGCTGCATTACCTAGTTCGACTCCTGTTGATGATTCATTATCTTTAACGCTGTAATTAAAGATCTTCAAGTCGTTTAACTTATAAGTCATAAGTTCTTCTCTTGTCGGAATCTTATCTTTCTTGCTGTTAAAGGGAAGATTTTCACTAATCAACTTAAGCGATAAATAAGGATTAGTAGAATTATCGATACCTGGTGAATAAACCTGGTATACGAGGTAATTAGATAGACGGTTATTTTCAAGATAGAAAGGATAGATTTTACCGTACAAACTATCCATCTTTTGATTTGTATTTTCCATTCTCTATTTTTTAGGAAAATTAAACAATAATAGGATTAACTTTAAATAGCTCTAATCCCTTAAGCTCAATCATAAGGATTGAATAGGAAAATATGAGCAAAAGTATTATTTCAAGAACAAAAAAAAAAGAACCCAACCATATATTTCAACGATTGAGTTCTAATTATATTACAGGTTGCCCTTTTCTTCTTTTACGAGCTTCTTGTAATAATCACATGTTTCGAGTAAGCTTGTATGGTTACCAGAACCAACAAGTTTACCTTCATCTCCAAGAACGAAGATTTCGTCAGCATTGGAGATTGTTGAAAGACGATGTGCAATGATTATAACAATCTTACGCTTCAGCCATCCGCTTTTACGAAGGTTGTTATAAATCTCAGCCTGAGTTGCGGAGTCCTGAGCTGAGGTAGCCTCGTCCATAATCAGGATTTTTGGATCCTGCATTAGAACAATAGCTATTGCCAGCCTTTGAACTTGGCCACCAGACAATTTCATACCTTTCTCACCGATTTTGGTGTCAACACCTTTCGGTTTAGATATGATATCGTCCCACAGACCTACAATTTTCAAAGCTTCTACCATCCTTTCATAGGAATAGTTTGGAAGATCTGAAAATTGATCTCTAATGGTCCCATTAAAGACGTTGGATCTCTGAGAAACCATTCCTATTATTCTAGGAAGTGTGTCTCTGTCAATCTCCTTCATCTCAATCCTACCATTAATTAATATCTTACCCTCTTGCAGTTCATGCAGTCTTGTAAGACATTTAGCTAGTGTAGTCTTGCCACTGCCGCTCCTACCCACAATAGCGTATGTTTTACCAACAAAGAGACTCATTGATACACCATCTAGAACCAATGTCTTTTCGTCAGTTCCTTCGTTATTGTAAGAATATTTCAGATTTTTTATCTCGATGTGATGAATTGCATCACTTTCAAGGTTACACCATCCATATTCTTGCTTACCGTAAGCTCTCAGGGCGTCAATACGCTCAGCTGCTACGGTAAGTTTGGGAAGTGTCCAGGCAATAAATGACTGGATCGCGTCGCTAGCATCATCTACGTATCCTCTTGAGAGAATTATCATGGTGTAAAAACCGATTGATAACTCCCCTGTATATACTAGATATATGCCAAGGATGTAGAATAATACAAGAACGATTGAATTCTCGATTCCGCATATTATTCTGAACTTTTTCTCAAGGGTGCATTCCAAATCTGCACCTTTGAGATCCAATTTAGCTGCCCACCTTATTCGGTTCATAACCGATTTTTCGGTTCCCTGAAGATGGATATCAAAGAATTGCTCAAGAGCATCTTTGATTATTCCGCCTTTTTTGGAACTCCAGTCGGCATGCCTATTACCGATCTTAATGTTCTTAGGCTCTGTCTTGAGGACAATCCACCAATTGAAGGCGATGTCTAAGACATTGATGATTAAGAACACCAAGCTAGCACTTGTGGACCATACCATTGCTACGATACCACAAATGATAGATGATAATCCCTGTGGGATCCATCGAATTGCATTCCGAATTTCAGAACCGCTAGATACTCTGTTACGAATATCTTCCGATCCTTTATCGGCGTACATTTCGACTCTTCCAAGCAGGATATCTGCTATCAGAGCGAGCTGAAACTTAACCCAGCTCTTTCTCATCTGCATACTGAATGCATAATCCAGCAGCGACGAGAAGATCTTCTTAGAAGAGTAGAATACGAAGATGATAATAATCATTATTATCTCCTCATTAATATTCTCTCTTACATTAGTAAGAAGATCTACCTGATGACCGTTCAACCAGATCATTATGGTTGAACTAGCCGATACCAGTGCCATAGCAGCCAGTATCATCCAGATCTTCAAACCGAGATCGCTAAATAACGGTTTGAAGAAGTTCAAGGTTTTCTTCAAGTTTTCCTTGAAAAGGTCAGCCTTGAACTGATTTTCCTGTTTCATAGTATGAAAGTAGTTTTTATTAGTTAATAAATCTAGAAAATTAAAAGAGAATATCTAAACTTTGTCAGTTTAAATATTCTCAAGTAAAGCTTTATAATAAGCTTTCATTAATAAGGCTTTCAGTTATTGATAACAGGAAACCTTGATTTTCTTACAAATGGTATAAACCAGTAAAAAATTCCAAAATTATGATAAATATTATTAAAAATTACTTAAAGGAGCTTGGTATTGAGTATATACCGGGTATGAAGGTTAGATGGAGAACCAGACATGGTAATTCTTCTTCTGACCACGTATGCATTCTTTCCCAAAGGAAACTACCAGATAAATTAGATATTCATGATTACCCTCAGCTTGAATGTAGGGTAATAAATAATGTACTCTATGTTAATAATGCTAATGAGGATGATTATGATAGTAAGAGAGGTTTTTACTTTTCTAGTGATCACTATACAATCATTGAGAAAATTAATTATGCATTATCTCTTTTGATTTACGACGTAAATCCATATAGTAATTCAATATATCTAGCAAGAATCTTCAAATTTCATAACAAAAAGGAATTAGAAGAATCTAAAAGATTATTAATTAAGTATTATGTAGAATCTGTTAAGCCTCTTAGGTTATTGTTGTTAAGATATTTTCGTCTTGATGATGTTGTATTTACTTTTGATAGAGTAGTTGATACTTTTCTATCAATTAATACAATTGACCCTGATGTAATATTTACAACGCTAGTTAATGCAGGTTTAATAGATCCGGGAGATAGTAATGATTATTATGAAACTATGGTAAAAGAGCGTAGGTTAGATACGGATGATTTTATTGTAGTTGATACAGTATCTGCAAGTAATTCTGATTACATGGAAAAGAATGTGCTAGAAAATGATGAAACATTAGCAGATTTCATTTTAGGACAGTATTCAGAAATTTACCCAGTATCAGAAGGTAGTAATTGTGAGGTTTATGATAGTCTTGTTAAACATGGTATAGTGTTAGATAAAGTTGCTGATGAGAATGTAACGCTAACCTGTGACATGTTAATAAAAGATTATATGGGTAAATCATCTCCTAGTGATGCTAAATTGATTAGGGCTCAACTCTCTTCTGAGGTTTCTTTATTCTCTGATGTAGCTGAAAACTCATTCAATATGACAAGATCAGTTGATTCAGAATTTATAAAAACTATTGATAAAGATACGGGATTAACATTATACGATTATCAATTAGATGTAGAAGGTTGGGTTAATAGTCCGGTAACAGTATTCGATTATACATTGAACTGTCCCGTGATAGAGACTCGATACAAAAACATTGATTGTAAAGATAGATCTTATAATTTCGGTGTTAGATTCGATGGCAGTAAAGTATACTTCTCTTGTTCTGTAAAGACAAGTTCTATCAACAGTTTTGACGGAAGATATATTCTTGTTAACAGAATTACAGCTGTAAGTGACGACGAACAGAAGAGAAAGGATTTAATGAAGAGTATTATTCTTTCCCTAAAGGATGAAGCTCGCGCTTATAGCATGAGGAATATAACTTTAGAGGACATTGATTCAGGTAAAGTAGATGATCCAGAAATTTCGGCTGGAATTCAAGGAGCATTAGATACTTATTTAACTGATTTAGGTACTGTTTTCGGTGGAAAATACCCTGAACTCGCTAAATTAGCCGATGTAACTAATTCTAAGTACTTTGAAAAAGCTGAGGTAAATGGTATTCAGTATTACTGGTTCAGATTCTCTGAGTTACTTCCACTAATGAACAAATATAAAGATTCATTAGAAGATAATGAACATAACTATATTTGTACAGTACTCGATTGCTGTCAAAAAGTTATGGGCAATGACTGGATTAATAGGCTAATTTATTCTAATCCTGTTTATATTAACTATTGTACTTGTGAATAACAAATGAAAATATTTCCAATAACATTTGATATATATCGTAAAGAGATTAAAGATCCTTTGAAAGATCGTAGTGTGGTTTTACTAAACACTGAATTTGCAGTGATTAAATCAACTGTTCCGGCTGGTTCAATAACTATACGAGATCTTTCAAACGGCATTAATTATTTAATGCTAGAGATAAATAATGAGAACATTCCAGTATCTCTTTTTAAAAACACAAGAGAATACAGTAGATATGGTTCTCGATCAACAGATAAAATCGATTTAATTAATGGATTTTATCTTGAAAATAGATTTAAAGATTGTGAGAATGATATCAGGAAACAGTTAGTTGAGAATAGTGATAAACAACTATATCTTGGTAATTGGAGGGTTTTTAAGAAACCTACTGTAACTAAATTCATTCATAATGTTTCTCATAAATCTAGAGTTCTTATTTCAGGCAAACTAGATTATTCTTATAATATGTTATACATAAACAATCCTTCAATAGGAGACGGTGATTATGTAATAGAAAATAGTCTATACCCTGACCAAAAGATTGACTTCACTGTTAAAGATAATAACAGAATTCTGTTGAAAGAATTTACAATAACACCATACGACATGAATGTTATTGTAAATAAAGTAGTGTTTATTAAAAACATATTAGGACTAAACCCTGTAATAGAAACTTTGTAAATGGGAAGACGAAAGGATCCAAGTAAGCTAAGTAGCGAATTAGTTGCGGCATTGAAGGCAGCGGCTAGCCGAGTAAATACAACATTATCTGAGTATGATCAGGGTTATGTCTCGGCTACCCGCACTTCTAATATAGTAGATAAAGAAGTATGTAATTCTTTAGAAGAATTTGTAGAAATTCGATTTAATAGAGAATGTCTGGAAATTCCCCAATTAAGTGAGGCGGTTAAAATAAGTAATGGTCATCTGTTTATTTGTAGGGGATTATTAAACCCTAACGTAAAACAAAGAAAGTATGACCAAGCCCTCGTAACTCTCATAGAGGAGGAAGATATTGATTCTGAGGTAGATAAGATTCTCCAAAAGGACAATACAATGAATCTTGGAGTTGATGAAATAAAAAATCGATTTCCAGAAGTAGTAAAAGATTTAAAGATATCCTTAGAAAGAGGACGAACTTTGGCTATAGAGGTATTAAAGGGATGTACCAAATTTAAATTTAACTCAGTAAAAAGTAAAATAAAAATAACAAACGAACTAAATAAAAAGTTATGATTAACGAATTAAAGAACGATTTGTTTGTACCACAGAGTCTTGTAGTATATATAGGACCTGATAATAAAGTTGTAATTACGCCAGATTGGGATGTTCCAAAGGTAACTAAAGCCTATTGTGATAATCTGAAAGGTAATGGTGTAAAAAATTGTCTTTCCTCAACGAGTACAAAGACAATAGCAAATTTTAACATTAAGTTTAAAATTGATGGTGATAGATACTTAATTTCATCAAGCAATGTTGGTAAAGGAGCTTGGTTGGAGTGCGTATTTGATTTTATTGATACAAGATCATCTACATATTTTTATAACTGTTTAGCTGAATTATCCAGGTTATCTACAAAACAATCTGATGATAGTTATGATGGGGTTTGTGTAGCATTTAATCAAAAATGCATAGGAGTCCCATTTTTCTTAAACAGAGATCTTGGTGATGTATACAAATCCGCTCTGAAAAACGGAAGTAAGTATATGATATTCTCTACAGCTGCGGCTTTTGGCTCAAAGAGAACAAAGAGTTGGAAGCTAGGTCATAAGTACGTTGATTCACTTGGTAATCAGTTTACTATTATAGGTAAATATGATATAGGTGGGGATGCTAATAAACTTCTTAAAGAAGGTTTAGATGCAGAAAAGGCTACAAAGAAACCGAATAATGAATGTAGTTTCGTAAAATCAGTTGTTGATATTTTAAACAATACCAATAACCCTTATGTAACTTTCGATTCTATTACTTCGGATTTTTGTAGTGTTTATTTCACGATAAAGGATAACTGTTCGGACTTTAAGTCACTAAACGATAGGTTCATTGATATATATGATGATCTTAATGATTATTCAATTCAGATGATTCCTACAACTGAAGTATATCCTGCTTTTGAAATAGATAAAGTATTTAGTGAGGATGAGATTAACAATAATCCCCTTGACCTAAATAAATTAGCTGAGAATACAGTTAAAGCGTTCGGATTTGGTGAATTTAAGCATAGGGAATCAGTTCCTTCAATTCTAAACTGCGAATCTTGTCAATATGGAGATGTAGTTGAGAATTTGTTATACCTATCTTCACTAAAGAATCCCTCAACTGAAGACGTAGTTCCAGAAATTACTGAATTACTTAAGAGGGTTCTTGAAGAGAGGTTAAAGGAATTTATACTATTCGATCCCGATCTACTAAATCCTTCAATTTCATACGATCTCCCAATAGAGTCTATTTCTGTGATTAAGAAATCTGCTCTATTCATTAGCAGACTACTAAAGCATAGTAACTCTTATGAAACAGCACTAAGTTACCTAAATTCACATATTGTTAACTTTAATGATTTGTTTACAAAAGTTAGGAATGAAGTAAAGGATCAAACATCCTTTATATTTGCTAACTGGGAGAATTATGATCGTTATGTTAATTATTCTAATATACCTTATATCGCGAATACACCTATCATTTGTAATCTAAAAGTAGATGAAGATGTATTTAAGAATGGTGTTAAACTGCCCGGTGACACTAATATTACTTATGGTGATGAACTCGCAAAAGTAATTGGTGAAATGGTAAATAATGCTATTATATTTAATGGTATAGGAGTTCAAAACTATAATATAGTTAAGAATCCGTATGATAAGGCTACAGTTGGTAAGATAATTAGAGCCAATATGGTAATTACTTATAACGACATTAAGAATTATCTCGGAAAGGAGAATATTTCAGATACACTAAAAGCAAATATTCTCAGTAGAAAATTCTATAAGACTCAAATCTCAATTGATGTGGATAATTACCCATCAACTGAGGAGAAAAAATCTGAATAGAAATGAAAAATACCGAGATAATAAAAGAAGGTGATGTTGTTGCTACACATGGTTACGGTAAATTTCAAGTCCAATTAGCAAACGGACATGAATGCACTTGTACGGTATCTGGTAGAATGACTAATGCCAAGATAAATGTGACGGTAGGTGATAAAGTCGAAGTATCAATATCCGCATATGATTTATCACAAGGACGTATTGTTCGCAGAATTAATACAACACAAAAAAGAACTACTCCTATTCCAAAAAAGAAAAAGAAGTAGTTTATGATGAATAAAAAAAGAAAGACGATTATAAAATTTCGTCTTTCTTTTTTTTATTTTGAATTACAGCTATTATGAATTGGTAACAGCTGTAATGTAATTTTCAAGCTCAGCTTGCTGTTTTTCAAGAAGCTTAACTTTCTCCTCAAGCTTCTCTTTTATTTGTTCAGCAAGCTTAAATGTATTTTGATAGATTTGATTCTCTATCAAAACCTGTTTAACTGCATCCACGTCGTGGCAGATAAGTTCAGCCTTCTTTGTAGCCTCCCTTACCATTTTAGCAGTTACATTAATTGTAACGTTCTTGCCATCTTCGGCTGACATTACAATTTTCTTACGAAAATAACCCCCGAGAATTTTCATTTCTTTGAGGTTTTCTTTTGCTTTCTTTACTTGCTCAATGTCCTTGTACTCAAGGATCAATTGAGTAGAGGTAAAAGATGACCAATCTCTCTTGTAATACTCCGGCATTTCTTCTACCAGAGCTTCAGCAAAGATCGACCTTGTTTCTTTTACCGTGGCTTTCAAACCAAGTTTGTCAAACAAAACTTGGAATGACTGGAAGCTCTCTTTACCATACTTCAGTCCGGAATCGCTTACGAGCGAAGCACAGTTTGTGCCGAGTGTAATAAGATTAAGTTGATCAATCGTTATTACACTTTCATCATTCTCAATTACATAATCGAGAATTCTGTTAATAGAATCACGAAGAGCAGGCTCTCCATAATTCCTAGAACCACGTCCGTAGAATGGAACATTAGCTTTTGTAGCCTTGATCCATTCGTCAGCCGTAATCTCCCTCGAGAATACGAAATATCTGCCGTCAAACTTAACGTCCGATCCAAATGCTTCACGCATTCTCGTGAGGAATGATTTGAATTCATTCCTTTTGTACCTACTCATTCTAGGGTAGCTACCAGTTTTACCATTGGTAATAACTTTTACCAATTTAAAAAGACTAATTCGTTTCGGGAGTTTAGAAAAGTCTCGAGACTTGCACTGCCTGCCAATTTCCTCTGGGAATACAGCAAGCTTAGAATTGAGTTGTGCCATAATAAATAATAATATAAATTAGTTATTGATATTTTGAAAAATAAAAAGAAGATATAAACTTATTCTGTTTATATCTTCTCATAATTAAGGATTTAACGGCTTTCTATACTCTTTAATAAACAATGCAGAATCCGGTTAAAGTTAAAACCCAGAATATAATGATCCAAAACCAATCAATTGATTTGAATCTCTCTGGATGAAAATAACCAGAAAGTACACTAAAAACAATAGTTAATAGCCAATACTTTCCTTTTTCTGAATTCGTAAAGAAATCCTGAAAACTAAGATTACCTCTTGTGGATATAATATTAAATATATCCGTCATAATGTAAAATAAGAATGCTGTATTAAAAATTACCGCTATTCTCTTCCCTAATAATTTAAGAAAGGTTTTAATATCCTCTCTTAATTCTTTTTTTGTCATAACAGCCATATTATCAAGTATTTAAATATTTAGTTTGTTATTAATTAGAGCTTGAAATTCTTACAGTTGATAAATAACGTTTTAGCAAAGATAAATTATATAAGTATGATATCAGAACTTACAAGTGGAACATCATTTATACCAGAAACTGTAACAGTTTTAGTTCCATCAACTAAAAAAGTCCTAGAAGATTACATATCAGATAGGAAAAAACAGATGAGTGATTTCTTGAAAAAAACTAGTTTGTCGTTAAGAAATAGCGATGATGTATTTATTAAAAAGGATGATATGATCTGTATTTATATTAATCCTGTTGATAAATCATTTTTTGAACTAGTAAAGAAAAAGACTACGAGTAGTAATAATCTAATGGCGCAACTAGCTAGGTCTTGTTGTTATAACTTACAATCTATTGACCTAAAAAATGAGGGTTGGCGTATAGAGGAAATACTAACCAGACAGGATGTTTATTGTACTGGCTGCGATTCCCCTGATTCTGGTGGATCTTCAGTCTCTACTGAAGATTATTTCGTTGTTCAACTATCGCATCCTGAACTTAGAGATAAAATATTTGCGAAATGTGAATATGATTTACAAGATTATCCTAACGTTTATATAGTGACTCTTGTAAAAATGAATTTTCTTAACTGTTTTTTGAGTACATTCAAAAAGCCATTAATATATGGACAAAGTTCAGAATCAGTAAGAATAATATCTCCTACTGTGAGTAATGTTGGTAGTCCCTCGCTGTATATTAGTTCTAGAATAGAATTTATTCCAGAAAGCTATTACCAATCAGAAAAGGATACAACGCTTAGATTAGCAATAAAGCTTGGGGAAAATAGTTCTAATAAGGTCTTAGCTGGCGAAGAGTACAAACCTGGACACATATATAGATTTCAGGAAAAATCTTCTTACTCATTGCTCAGAGGTACTGATTATTACTATGGAATGAGTTTTCATGATCTATTGTATCTTGGTAGAATAGATTTAGGAAGATATACGATAACAACACGTAATAGTTTAATAAAGAGAGGTTTATTTACTGATATCTATGATATGCCTGAGATAAACGAATGGACTAAAGATAAAACCTTATCAGCAAGATTAGGTGAAGTTTCAACATACAGACCAGGTATGTCAGCATGCATGTGTATTAATTGTCCAGTAGATGTTTTCTCACTAGTAAATAGGAGTTATATTCCAGATGATAATTTACTATTAAAATCAATTGTTGAGTCTGGTGACTCAATGACTGAAGAAGAATATGCAAATCATTTAGCGGAAGTTTTTTCAACTATTAAAGGTAGTAGTAATGCATATGCAAGATATATAGTTTTACCAGCAACTGAATTAACCAGTGATAGGAGAAATCATTCATTCGATTTACAATTAGATCAGAGTGAAAGATTTAAGAAAACCGTAACTGATAAAGATAAACCCGCTGGATATCACATTTATACAGAAATAACCGATTTAGGTGAATATGTTAAAATAAAGTCTCCTGTAAAGAAATTCATGAAAAATATTATGCTCAAAGTTGAGGGTAAGGATAAAGAAATTACTTTTAAGAGACTTACACAATACATAGCAGCACCAGATGGAAGTCCAATTTACGGATATTGCGGATCTGGAGTAGTTAATCTTGATTCTTATAATCTTTTCAGCGAAGAAGAATTAAATCAATTAGATCCAATTACTTTTGATAACCTCAAATCTAATTTAACGGATTTAATATTAAAAGTTCTATATCTTTACTGTATAGATTGTTCTAACTATATTGTTAATAGTAAATACACGACTAGATTTAATAAGAATGTATTTGCACCTGAGTATACATCGATTAAAGATGGATTACTTAAAAGGTTGAACGATAGTCTTCAAGTTTTCTGGGCAGCAATGCCTGGTAATTCAGATATCTTCTCATGCAAGAAAACCCTTAAAGGGCTCATTGTTGATGAACTGAGTAAGGGAGCACAGAAAGACGATATAGTATATAGAAATAATGGTATTTTTGATACCATTAAAAAATATAAAATAACTGAATCTGATTTTAAAAAATGCGCAGAATTTCTAAGTTAACAAATACTATTACTGGAGAATTTGATATGTTCCCCAGTAAATTATATTACGTAACTATATCAGATCTTTGGTTTGATAAAGTTATAGAAATCATGTGTGATAACAAGAATGGAGTTTCCAATAAAAAGAATATTTTTTCAGGTTTTTCCCTGACTCATCCATCTAATGATAGAGATAATATTTATTATACTCCCGGATTAATTATGGATGAAGTACAGTACTCTAACTTAAGTAAGAATATAGAAAAAATTATTTCAATTCTTCTTAGAGGCTGTGGTGTGACTTACGTTAGTATTAATGGAAAAGAATTTCTTAAAAAGAATTCTAATTTACCAGATTTAATAACGGTAAAAGAGATTAAAAATGAAAATATTAAATTAAATATTCCGAATTTTAATAAAGAATATTTATATGAGACGTGGATGGAGGAAGCTTTATTACTAGAAATCGATTGCAATGATTTAAAAGATTTGGATACAACAGTATCTAATGGAATAAAGAGAAAATCCGCTGTAATATTTAGCTCTTGTAATATTAATGATGTAATTTATAATACGTCGTTAATTTCAGGTGGAAAATGCACAGAAAGTTTTAGATTCTATAAAAAGTCTAACGTCCCAGCATCTGCTGTATACGTTCATGATAGGTATAGAGAAACTCAATTAACTCTTTTTAATCTGAAAGATTACTACTATAGTGTTATTAGTGAATCCGAGTTTGAGAGATTATCTAAAAACCCCGACTTTAGTAGAATATTAAAAAAGAGTGAAAGAATATTAGATAGAAGTAATTTTATAACAAACCTAGATGATTTAGTTATAGGTCATATATATACCATACCATCAAAAATAACCAGTTCTTACGTTAAAGATCCAAAAGGCTTTAATGCTGAAGCTCAAGCTGTTTATTTAGGAAAAGTAATTGTTAAGGATAAACCTGATTTTGTTTTTGATGAAAAGTGTGGTTATAGATATGGGGATAAAAATTGTTGTGCATTAGGTACTTCTATTCTCTATAGATTACCATCGGCGATGACTGACAGAAAATCTAGAACAAATGCTTCTGGAGGATCTGGTTGTGATTTAGCCAAAAAAACAGCCATTCATATATTTTATAACTTAGGCCAATTAGCTAAATTTGACGATAATAATTCTGGAATTTACGCAATAGAAGAAGATAAGTTAAACACAAAAGACAAATTTATTAATTACGTAACAGATACGTTTATACCTGAATTAATTAACGTAATTAATAAGAAATGCCAAAACACTCTTCATCCTAATTATTTCCATCAGAAAGATTTGGATGAGTGTGGTCATTATTCAATACATTCATCATCACTCATAACTATCCTCAATTCAGAAATGGAACCTCAACTTCCATTGATTGATTTAGGAGAGTTATTTGAAGGGAGTGATTTTGTGATGGACGATTTCTTTAATAAAATTACTGAAAAAACTATTGAAGAATTTCGCAATAACGGACAAGAATTTAAAATATCTGAAGATAGCACTATTAATATAAATAGAAGATTAAAGCCATTTTGTAGCAATGGCTTACCATTTTTAGCTTGGATTACACCTGAGGTTTATGATAAAAATCCGGATATAAAGAAAGCTATTTTAAATTCATTGAAGAATATTATTCACGTAGCAACAAGTATGATATTCTTCAGAACTCTCGCTGTAACGGAGAGGCTTAATTCAGCAACTTCTCAATATCAGATTTCGGGCATATCTAATATAAAAGATTTAAAAGCTATATTAGATAGCCTAACGAAGAATCCACCTACAACTAAGTTTAAACAATCAAAAATAAGTAAAAGCACGGATTTTTATAGTTATACTACACAAACACTACAGTTTTTAAATTTAATCTTTGGTGATCTATCTAACCTGTCGTTTAACTACATAGTTAATATGTGTTACGAAAGTTTGAACTACACATCAGGTTGCTTTAATTCAGATTATGCAAAAACATTAACGGATATGGTTAAGTCTGATACACAAAGCTTCTTCAATGTAATAAGCAAATTAAATCAGACACTAGAAAAGATAGCCGATAATTACGAATTAAGGGGTATCGTAATAACCGGTACACCTACCGCTTTTGCAGAAGAATTCTTTAAAAATCAAGATGATGTTAATGAAGTTTATAACGTAATCTTCAATTGGACAGCATCAGTTCTTTATAAAGGATACAAAACTAATGGCGTATTTAAAGGAACCGAGTTAGATTGGATTGACAAATTCGATATAAAAGAAAACGAATTATACGGATTTGATTTTGAGAAATAAAAATTAAAAGAATTAGATAAGATTTAAATCTTATCTAATTCTTTTTTTATTGCTGTTGTTGATTATCGTCTTGTTGAAGTATTGAAGGATCTAGTCCATACTGTTCAAATTGTTGAGCAAGTTTAGCATTAACCACTTGCAAGTATAGTTCAATAGATTTTTCATTAATTATACTCTCCGTATTCGGGTCTATATCTCTAATCAAATTCTGAATATAAGTCAAATAATTCTTTGGATCAAGATAAGGAGCTCCCATATCTAGCATCTGTAATGCTCCTTGAAGGATATTATTAATGCTCTGGAGAAGACCGTTAATTGATTCTGACTGGTTAATCTGGTTGTTATATTCAACTGAAGTCTTCTCACTAATATGTAACTTAACTAAACTTGGGTCTAGTTTATCTGAATAAATAATTTCATAAAGATTACATACTAAATCGGTAACAGAACTCTTTATACCATCCAAGAAACTAGCAACTCTTGAATTAGCACGTTCAGATTGCTGTAATACTTGCCATTTTGAACCAGAAGTGGAATCCGTTAAAGTAACAGGCAAACCAAGAGGGCCTAATATAGCTGCTCTACATTGATCCAATGTTTGCATAATCTCTATATACTTATCACTTAACTTATCAAGCGGAAGCATAGGATTCTTTGCAGATAAAGATCCACCATAATCAGGTACAAATTTAGTACCTTGAGTTAGTGTATTCTCAATAAATGATATAACATCAAACTGAGATGTCAAGAAACTAGCTAAATCATTCGTATTATTAGTCAATTTAGCTGCTCTTTTACAGAGTTCAGTTGCAGCTTCTAGAGGAATATTCTTATCGAATTGTAATAAGAATATCTGAACACTAGACAAATCACGTAAAGAAATCAATGACACTAGCAACTCCTTAATAACTAGCTCTTTTACCTTCAACAGTAAAGAGTAGAACAAAGGCTCTGATGTAGTATAGGATTCTTTGATAAGTACTCTGTCTCTATTGGCTTTACCATCTTTTGGATCTGTTACAGATACTCCATCCTTTAAAATAACTTTTTTATTGTCTTGAAAATTAGGAGTATAATGTTTGGGTTTACCGTTACTAGACTCTGGTTTCAAGAAGCTAGTTAATGGATCATTCTTATCTTTTCTCGCTCTAAGACCACTATTATACTCCACTTTATCTGCGAGGTCATTCAAGAGTCGAAGATCATGATTAGCTAAATATATGATTTCTTTCTTAGGTATTTCTACAATGATACCACCTTCACCCTTAGCTAAAAATAAATCTTCCATTTCACCGCTTCCATCTGTTTTTCTTTTTCTCTTTTGAATAACAGATACGGGATCTACTAACTCTTCTATTCTAAATTTTAAGTGTCCTGTATCATCTCTACTTGAAACGAGCATAGAATAGTACTGGCCATAGAATACAAAATCCTGTATATGATTTCTAATATAATCAAATATTTTAATATCTTTTGTTAAAATTTGATTTATACGATCAGTTACTTGCTGGTTATTAGTACCATCTTCATTCATAATTGAAACAATCTGACTACCACCACCTTCATCAGATAGAAAGTTCACGATATAATCGGAAAAAAAGTTTGTAGCTAATTTTGTTATATCGAGCAATTGATATCCTTTTAATTCAAGTACCCTTTCGTAATAACCTGAGATTAGATTAGATGCGTTAGCATTACCTAATAGTGGTGATTTTCTATCTACCTCAAATAATTTATTACCGGTAGAACCAATAGCTGAATAACCCTTTTTATTATAAATATTACTTCTAATTGGTATACGGCTATTGACACCCGACATAAAAATACCGAATAATTTCTGAAATAAATTTAATTGATTTTGATTATTTTCCATAATATTAATTGTGTGTAAAAATAAAAACTAGAAGCATGACAAAAATGATTCATGCTTCTAGCAAAAAATGACAATCCGAGTGATCCCTGAAGGATTCGAACCTTCAACCCACAGCTTAGAAGGCTGTTGCTCTAGTCCGTTGAGCTAAGGGACCTTTTATATTAAATACGCAGACATGCTGATATGTGTTATTAGCACCAAATACAGGGACTACCAAATAAAGGGGTAATCGCGCAAATAACCTTCCTTTATTTTTTATCGGTATCAGACATTCCATTTAGGACCTGTTATTTACCGTGATAGCCACCAGACACTTTTACTGAATAAGTGACTTTCACTAACTACACGAGTAAGCGAAATAGACACGAATCTCAATAATCAGCAAGTAATCTCGAGCTTTATAGACTCTACTGAACTTATTATGATCAATACAATACAATCTCTTATTCTCCTGGATTCAAAATGGGGTATCTCGGCATGATTAATTATAACCGACATTGCCTTTTATTCTCACGCGGTCTTTTCAAGATCGCGTGGAAACCCTTTCGAGATTATATTTAGTCATAAATTTATTGAGATCTCCGAAATAATAAAAAATCAACTTACGTGATTAGTAATATCACCTATAACCCGGGTTATAGAACAGCTCCACTCCAGTGTAGGGCTGGGACTTACATCCTCACGGAGACTAGATAAGTTCTCACGCTACCCTGCACTAGGTGTGAGAGATAAGTCTACATATATTTGATTTATTAATTATACCCCGTCAGGTCTTAGTGTACAGCTTTTATAAAGAGCCTACGCCAGGCCGTACCCACATTCCGTTAAATTCAAGATGCCGTATTTGGGGTTAGATTTTTTAGATCTTTCCCTTACCAGCACGTCATTGTATTTTTTTTACTCTTTTATCTTAATTTCAAGGTCTTCTTCACTTCCGACCTCTACTTTTGTATTTTTATTGTTTAAAGTTACCTCCTTTCCATCTACTGAGAGATAAATTGGATAACCACTACTCAAAATATCTTTTATTACATTGTTTAGATTTTGAGAGGCTTGATACACCGATGTATATACCATAATTATTTTAATTTTATTGTGTTTTATTTAAAAACTAATACTTGATAATTTATTCAAGAATCGAGTGACCTTCGCTATCATCTGGTATATCCAATTCTAAAAACTGGCACTTCAATTTAGTCACTATGTCATTCCACTTGACTGCTCTATTACCCCGAATTCCCAGACTTCCTCGGGCTACCAAGTATTCGTTTGTCTTTAATCTTTCTTAAAAAGAAGCCAAATTAAAAGCCAGATAATAAATCCTATTATTATTCCAAAGAGAATTAATAATAACCAAGCATTTAGTCCTCCTTCTTCAAGAACAGATTTAATTGCTTTAAAATATAAAGCTATAGTTTCCATTACGTTAATCCCTCTTATCTTTAATATAATTCAAGACGGTATAACATAACTAACAAAAAATAATACTATTTCATCTTTCGTAAGAATTTTACCGGCTTTTGTAATCCAATCATTAATTTCACTCATAATAATCTTATTCATTGATGTGAGTGAATTTTAATCACATATTTAGGGTTTTATTTTCATAACAACATATTTCATGAGCAAAAAAAAAATTACTAATCAGCAATGATTAGTAATAAATTGTGGGAAGGGAAGGAGTCGAACCTTCTTGGCTGGATTTTCAGTCCAGTGCACTGACCACCAGTGCTACCTCCCCAATTACTAGGGACTCTCCGGATAAGTAATTACATATAGACCATCTCAATCTTAGTTTGGAAGACGATAACTATATAACCTAGTATGAAAAGTGGGTCGGACTGGATTTGAACCAGTGACCTTCTGATTTTCATTCAGACGCTCTACCAGCTGAGCTACCAGACCCAAATTGACCAAGAAAGGTGATTTCTTGGTCCTAATAACCTATAAAAAATACACACCTGCATTGCAATCAACCGCTCTGCCAACCTGCCCATTCAGGCAGGTGAGGGATTCGAACCCCCGGATGTTTATCTCCTTTCGGATTACGCATCTACTGGTGTGTCTTTTGTGGGCCTGGAGGGACTTGAACCCCCGACTACTTGCTTATGAGGCGAGCTTTCTGACCAACTGAATTACAGGCCCTGTAAAGATGTGCCTCTAAATCGTGAAGAAGTCAATGAAACGATCCACTGCATCTTCCACCTTGTCAACCACTTTCTCGCATTTATCTGGAATGCTAGTGATTGTTTCCTCGACCTTATCAACTGCGTCTTCTACATAGTCGGTAAAATCTTTTCCGTCATTGATATAAATTTTTTTCTTTGCCATTTTGTTTTTTTTTATTAGTGGAAAATAATGCGGAGAGTACAGGATTCGAACCTGTGGACCGCTCTTCGCGGTCGACGGTTTAGCAAACCGCTGCATTCGTCCACTCTGCCAACTCTCCAAGTTTGTGCGCCAGCCGAGATTCGAACTCGGGACTCCGATATTAAAAGTATCGTACTCTAGCCAACTGAGTTACTGGCGCTTACCAAAAAATTATAAACTTATGTGTGGGGAAGGTAGGATTCGAACCTACTGCGTATCAATGTAACGGATTTACAGTCCGCCGCCACTCCACCATCGTAGCCGCTTCCCCATTAAGAGCTTCACCTTTATAGCTCTAGGTAATTAGGACGTTGCGGGAAAGGAGGGATTCGAACCCACGGCCCATGTGTTAACAGCACATTGCTCTAACCAACTGAGCTACATTCCCGTTTTAATATTTGTGGCGGGGGAGGGGATCGAACCCTCGACCTTCAGGTTATGAGCCTGACGAGCTACCACTGCTACGCACCCCGCTGTTTTTATTTCCTAAAAAATCACTACTTCTTAGATCATACTGTATTCTCATTACCTATGACCTTACTATCTCCTGTTTCACTAAATAGAATTTCTGCAGTTTCTATTTAGCTTATGAGGAGACTCCCCACATAGCCCGATGTATGCGTTAGCATACTTTCTAGAATTTGAGAACTGGCTTATTGTAAGAAGAGATAATTGCAAGGTATGACAAACCTACTTGTAGTGATTTATAATGAGACAGGGGTGGGATTCGAACCCACGGTTGTACGGTTTTGCAGACCGTTGCTTTGGACCTCTCAGCCACCCTGTCATGTATATGTTTTTTTAATTGTTAAAAATGTATTGAAAGATTTAAAATGTGTTTTTTATTACTCCTATTTTTTAGGATTCTTAGAGATAATTATTACTGCAATTACAAATAGGATAACCATAACAGACATTACAGTCCAATAATTATCACATAAGAATTTATCTATTCTATCTGAAAAGATGGTAATTAGTAATAAAAACTTATTGATCATTTTAATTTTAATTTTAATTTAGTTAAAAATAGAGCCGACGGAGGGATTTGAACCCACGACCCGCTGATTACAAATCAGCCGCTCTGGCCAGCTGAGCTACATCGGCAATTTATATGTTCTGTTAGAGGAGATTGAGTCCACGTCTTCTCTCAATTATTGAGAGCCGCTCTATCCACTGAGCTATAACAGATTATATTTTAAATGAACCCGATAGTATGATCTCGGATTCTTGGGACTGATAACTACAACCTACTTCATACTAGCAGGCGGTATAGCATCCACTATACCATTCGTTTGGAGGCCTCCAGATTAACTTTTATCCCTCAAGTTAACCCAAATTGCGCTACGCAGCCTCACGGAAAGCGTTGACCTGGAGGGACTCGAACCCCCACTACGAGAACCAAAATCTCGGGTGCTAACCGTTACACCACAGGTCAATTAACAGAAATCGTTAATATGATCTAGAAATGATTAGATTAATTTATTTCATTTTCTGAAATAAATTTTTCAATCCAATCATTTATAAAGGTTTCAAGGGTTTTTAGATACCCCTTTATTTCACTCATAAAAGTTATTTTATTCAAGACTTTATGATCTTTATCTTTACCTAGATTAAGAAATTCGTTTAGATCATACCACCAAGTCATCCACCCTTTAAAAAATACCTCAGCATTTTCTAATTCTTCTGTGGAATTGTTGATATAAAAATTTAAACCAGAGAGACAAACTTTATCACCATCTTTACATTGACGTTTTACGATCATATAATCATTTCCAGTACCATCTTTTCTAAAAAGAATCTTACCCTCATAATTAATTCCTTTTAGCTCATCTTTTTCTATTTCAGCTTTTAAACGAGCAGCTTGTTCATTACAAGCTTGAAGCTTCTCCTTCAGTAGAGCTAGATTTTTCTCCGTCATTTTCTACGTAATTTTTAATGTAAACATTAATCCATTTATCTATGAAAGCTGGAATGGATTTTATATACTCACCTACAGCCTTTAAATAAGTCTCTTTATCAATTTCTTTCAACTTTTTATTGGTTTTTAGGTTAAGAATATCATCCAGAGGAATCCACCAGGTATGCTCGCCTCTAAAGAATAGATCAATACTGTCCGTATAACCGCCATCCATCATATAGAATGCTAAACCAGTTAAACAAACCTCTTTTTTACCTCTTACTTCAGTAAGCTGTTGACTACTTACAATCATATAGTCATTGAAAGGGGCACCATAACCATCAGATCTAGCTACGAATTTACCCTCAAAATTAATATCACTTAATCTAAGCTTCTCAATTTCATCACGTAAACTCCAGGCCTTGTCATAGTGCTCGTTCATTTCTGCCTCAAGTGCCTCGATCTTTTCTTCTTTAGTCATTTGTATTTCTTTCTTCAAGAAGATTATTTAAAATTTCGTTTAATTTGTTGAGTTTATTAGTCTCATTCTCAAGATCTATTAAAGCTTCTTGATATTGAAGGAACTTTTCTAAGGATTTTTCTGATAATTTATTCCAAATTTTATCTGTTCCCTTATAAACTTCATGTACAATAGCATCTCCTCTTGTTATTCCAGCCTCTTTTTGAAGCCTGTCAACAAGATCCATAAGCCCAATCTGTCTTCTTTGAACGATATCAATACGCTTTCTTAACAGATCTTCATAATATCGTCTTTTCTTATCATTCTCTTCGTAGTTCATAATTAATTAATTTGATGAAATAAAAAATGGTGGGTAGGTTTCCCCACCCACCATATAATATTAGTTGCTTAATGTTGCAATTAAATTCGTAACAGAAATAGCAAGAGAAACAACGAGAAGAATAGTAAAAATAATCAAATACTTAATACTAGTTTTCTTTGATTTTTTATAAAGATCCGTTAGCTGGCTCTTTACATTTTCATCCTTCTCCGTTGAAAGAAGAATCTCATAGAGAGTCTTAGTCTCATTCATTGAATCTGTTACACACCATATGAGGAAAATCCCCATAATAAATGTTATAAAACTTGTTGTCATAGTGTTGTGTTTTTAAATTAATAATTAAATTAATAGTAAAAAGAGCGGGAGACGGGTCTCGAACCCGCAACCCTCTGCTTGGAAGGCAGATACTCTACCAATTGAGCTACTCCCGCATTTCCTCAGTCTTTCCTGAGTGTCAACAGAACTCGTCTCTGTAGTCTGGTTTGTCTATTATCTATCAATGTTCTAGATCTACCTTCGCGTCATTGAAGAGGGAAGACTACACCCAAAAACCCATCTCAGCATTTTTCTATCAAATGGAATATATCCATTATCAAAAAGCACAAGGTGAGAGACTCGAACTCCCGACCACTGGTTTTGGAGACCAGCGTTCTACCAGCTGAACTACCCTTGTGTGTCGACCTACGATTCGACAGTCTCTTAATCAATACTAAGAATTTTGAGGGAAAATTTCTCCCTAATTTATATTTGAATGACCAAATTTTTCAAGATTCCACTTTTTTACTCTCTCTATTACATCTGGTGTTCCTGGTGTTCTATCTACTCTACTTTTCTTTTCTAGATCAATACCCTTCTTTTTAGCATTTTCTTTTATTTTGCCGTATAATTCAGGATCAATCCAGTTCTTTGAAAGAAGATCAGCATAGTTTCTGTTTGTATTAGTATCACCTAAAGGAGCTCTTGTCCATAATTTATATGGAGTATGCTCAGAAGCCCCTACAAAATCCAATGAAATCTTTGGATCAAGGTACAACCTTTTTGTATTAGCTGTAATAGCGCCATCTTCCTTAGCAACAGCTCCTCTTAAATAATCTAATGGAAGTTGATCTCGATTATATAAAACTTTCATTAAAGGAGTAGCATCATCATTTTTCTTTAGAGATTCTACAATACCGTAATTAGCACTTCTTCGACTTTTAGGTAATAGTAATTCCCTGTTCTTATTTTGAAATGCATGTTCAATTTCGTGAGCTATCGAGGTTCCTTTATCGCTTTTTAGATGAAGCTCCGTACCCCGAGTAAAAGGATTTTTTATTGTAGGGTCAATGACTATAGAAATACCATTATCTTCTGCGAGTCTTGAATACTTATTGAAAAAGTCTTCTCTAACTGATTCATCAGGCCTTGTATTTTTCATCTTTAGATTTCTCTCAAGTTGAAGTTCGTCACCTTTCTTAAGTTGTTTTTTGACTTCATTTTTATAATGATCTTTTATAACATCCCATTCATTGTCTAAGCATTTCTCCCATTCAATATTATTTCTTTTCCTCTTCGCATTTAAAAATAATTTATCTAAATATTCACCCTTTGCCTTTCGAACACTATCAGCTACACCATAATACTTTGTTCTATATAATATCATCTTTCATAATTTTTTAATATATCTTCTACGGCTTCCCTTGTCGGTAAGTCATTCATGTTGTAATCAGATTCTTTAAATAAACTAAAATCGTTTAAATACCCATCTTTATGAGCTTTATACATACCTCTAGGAATTTCTAATTTATTCTTTGTATTATCTATATTAACAGCTGGGGTTCTCGTTTCAAGCATACCCTTAATTGAATATAGATCTCTATTATTTTTAGATTCTGTTATAATTCTATATATACGTTCATTATTCTTGTTTTTATGTAAGGCACCGGATAAATGTTGGAGTTGAGATAACTCTATAGGTAGAGGATTTTTATTTTCTGGATGTCTAATAAAACTATTGTAATGTTCAGAAGCATCTAGCGCTGGGTCTGAATTATATTGATTTTTAGTTTTTAGATAACCAAAATTAGTCCTATGAACAATAGCATTTTCATCTATATCATACAAATCGTAACCATAATCATCCTTCTCATTTAACTTTTTTATATAGATTTTATCTCTTGGATCCAAACTTTTATAATACTTTATCAAATCCACCATATCAATCTTTGGATTATTACGTATATAATCATCTTCTATATCAAAGAATGATAATCCATGTAATTTTTCCTGTCTTTGATCGATAAATCCATTTCTCATTATTTGAATAGCCCCTGGAGCTGTTGTATAATGAGTAAGTGTTGTGAAATATTTAGTTCTATATAATATCATAATTATCTTCATTTTAATCTATAAACAAGAATTTTGTAAGAAAAAAAAAATAACTCTAAAAATAAGAATGGTTTTATTATATTATTTCACTCCCCCCCCTTATATATAACTAGAATTAAAATTTAATAAAAGTAAAAAAAAATGATTGTATATAGAACTAAACAATACGGATTATTGGGAGATAGAGTACTGAAAGCTGGCAATGAATACTTCCCGACAGAGAGTAGAAGAATGAGTAATGCAAATTTACATGCATGGAATGCAAAAAGAGAGGGTAGAAGAGCATTAACAAATATAAGAACAAAAAGAACAGCTATAAGAGAAGAAAATTTAAAGGAAGATAGGGCTTTTGAGCGACGTCATAATGAATATGAAGCAGCTAATGAAAACTACCGTAACAAATATAAGGAGTTATCTGAACGTAGACGTAATAAAGAGATTGACTGGGATCAATCTCGAAAAATAGATAAAGAAAATTACGAAGAGAAGCGTCAAGCTAAAAGGCAAGCAGATAAAAAGTTAGAAGAAGAGTTAGAGAAAATACGTAAAAAGAGTGAGTGGCTTAGAGAAATTCCAACTAAATCTAAATGGGATTTGATATAACAAAAAAAAAATAAAACTAGTTTTTATGCTAGTTTTATTTTTTTTTTTCTCTTATTAAGAATTATTTTATTCTTTAGAACTTCCTATTCATTTACCCTATGTACAAGTATTATAGGCATCTTTTCAAGGATTTTGATGGCTTCTTCAAAATCTCCGTCTGATTTAACTAATGCTTTCTTACAGTCCATCATTCCACGTCCTGTAACCTCGCGTAACTTCTTAACTTCACTCGAGGAAATTGCTTTAGCTAATTTAACCTGACCAGATTCTTTTATCAGTACCAAATTAACTTCATCGAGTGTAAAGTAATAACTCCCGAAAGGATTAAGTTTGGGTGAATACGGTTCAGCATATTTATTACTAAGAATGTAATCTTTAGCTTCCTCGTAATCGGTGAACTGTTGGTTATTTATTAACTCTATTAATTCTTTGTAGTTCATAGATTAATTTTTTCTGAAAGTGAATATTTGAGTGCTGCTTCTACAGCATCTTCGTAAGATTTATAACCAGCATAGGATTCTGTCAGATAAGTAGGGTCACCGTTATCTGTCCTATTCTCGACATCCATTATTTGCCAATTATAGCCAAGGTCATCATTTCCAATAGATATAAATAATCCATGCACTTCCCTCAACCACTTCATCGCCATTTGATGGGTTGGAGCGGATAAGTAAATACCATGATTATTAAAATCTCTTGTAATAGGTAATGCTGCAATCTCATTATCTGATATGTAGTACGTATTACATCTTACATCAAATCCTTTTTCCTTAAGAAGTTTTGCTACTTCAAAGGATACGTAATCTTCAGTAATTTCCATATTATTTGTCATATATTTTTTATCTATTATTACGCTTTATGAAATTTATACACCAATTATAGTGTTTTTTCCATCTATTCCAGTATTTGCACCTGATTCTTGTTTTTGTAGACAACTCAGATAGTGCACATACCTTACAACTTTGTTTAATCATACTTCCTTTTTAAATATGCTTTAACTTTTTTGTTATCAAAGTCATAATTCATCAAACATTCCTTAATGAATTTTTGTTTAGAATGTTTGCTTTGTCTTTTTCTTTGTCTAAGACATTTAGGACAATCAGCTGCATCTTCATATTTAAGACATCTACTATTAGGTCTGTCTTTCATATTAGATGCAAACTCACATTTTTCTGGATTTATTCCACACCTCATTTTCCAGTTTTATTAGTTGTTATACATACCTTCTGGGGCTTCTAAGGCTAAGTTCATTTCAATAAGACCCCTATAATCGAAGTGATGTTCGTTACACCAATCAGCTGCGAAGTGTGGAATGACTTTACCACGCATAGAGTTGTCACCCTGCTCTGACCTTGTTATACACTCAGCATACAACTTCTCATCTTTGAGGTGTTCTTGCCTTAGTTCCTCTTTCTCTTCCTCGGTCATACTCGATATTGAACGAAGATATGGCTTATATTTATCACCATAATAAGAACCATTTACAATTAAGGACATATCTTTAAATATAATGCCAATGCCTTCTATTTTTAATTGTATATGCCCTTGTGGTACTTTCCAATCCGTTGTGTCAATATCAAGAATAATTCCATAAGGCAACCTCGCACATAAATCTTTTAATAGTAGTTGCTTCTCTTCTTCTGTCATTTTTATTTGTATTATTAATTATAATAATTACCACATGATTGGTCGAGGAAAAACTGTTCCTCTACGCAAGATTTAACATTATTATAAACATACTCTAAAATATTTGGAGGAGTTATTTTCTTTTTATCCTTAAATATATTAGAATTTTTAAAAGATGGACTCATTTTAACTCTATACCAAGTTTCGACAGTCCAACTACATCCAGCAGGAAGTCTTAGATGATTATCTAGAGTTTCTTTGGTTACTTCTGATAAATAATCTAAGTCGGCATCCTGATCGGTACAGATTTTATCTCCTTCTATCCATATTTTATACTTATCGGAAGAGATCATCTTTTCAAAAGATTTAGGAAATATCATATCCTTCTTTTCATCAATTTCCCAATAATCTTTAATGATTACAGAAGCATATGAGTATATCTGTGATGCATTAGCATCGAATAATATTCTCGAAAACAGTCCTAATTCCATCGGCACATTCTTGCCGTAGGGATTATGATTGAGAATGTAGAGTGATATGTTATATAAACTATTTAAATCTTTCATTCTTTATTGTGTGGTTTGTAAAAGTTAAATGTATGTTCAACGTTATCGCAATCCATACGTACAATAAAAGGAGTTCCCTTATACATTACTGTACCTAAATCGCTCTTGCTCATAATATCAGAAACACATTTACGTATCCTATTAAGTATTGCATTTTCTATTGTAATATTAACAGAATTTCCAGGAGTTTCTTCAATAGTGATATATTGACTTGGCTCCAACTCTGTACTGCATTTCACGTTGTAGAATCCACCAAAATACCTAACACTAACCTTTATCTCTTTTACGGTAAGTTCGTTTAGGTTCAGGTAAAAAACCGGAACAACGTCTTCCTGTTCACCAATGCCTTTTATTAGACTATTCAAGCCCTGCTCTAAGAAGTTTTCTATGCCTGAGAGTTGACCCGGCTCCTTTTCACAGAGTACATAGTCTTTGTCCCACTCATACAAGTCCTCGAGTTTTACAGAATCACTTTCACTTCCTTTTGGAAACATTAAAAGAGGAATACTGTAATTAATCTCTATTGTTCCTTTATATTTTATCATTTTTATCTGTATAATATTAACTAAGAACCGTTAGCTATTTTAATTATTATTCAAACCTATCCCAACACATAATAGCATCAGTGATTAGGCCTTGATATTTCTCCCATTCGTCTATAGGGAGAAATACAATATTTTGAGTATAAGACAAATCAAAACCACCCTTTACTTTACAAAAATTTATTACTTCTTCATTTAGAGGTAAGCAATAAAAGAAGTAGTCACTGCCTCCATTAATATAGTGATGATTTTGGTTTAATGAATCCTTCCCTCCAAAACGTTTATAGGTACTTCTTGCCCAAAAATCACCCCTAACTATACTATTAGATGCAATGACATCTTCACCTTCTTTGAAAGTATAGTCCTTGTATTTCTCAACGAAGTTTTTTATACAAAACTTTTTTGAATTCTTCGACATGTTATTATCAATTTAATTAGTATTCAGTCACTATTTAGAATTTCAAGGGAACTCCTGAAATACTTGAAAGAAACAAAAAAAAAATAACTAATCGTATTTGATTAGTTATTTTTATTTCTTAAAAAGAAAATTCTCCGCTAGGCAGTTCAGGATTCGAACCTGTACGCCCTACTTACCCTTAATTCAGTCGCCTGAAAGAAGGACGAGGGCACAGAGTTCAGATCTCAGAGAGATGTTAGCCCCGCGCGTCTACCTATTCCGCCAACCACCTAGGTGAGAGAGAATTTTGTGGGGACAGGTGGAGTCGAACCACCGACTTCCTCCTTGTAAGGGAGGCACTCTGGACCACTGAGTTATGTCCCCAAAATAGCGGTACGTACGGGGATCGAACCCGTGACCTCCTGCGTGACAGGCAGGCATTCTAGCCAGCTGAACTAACGCACCGTTTTATAATAGTACTGGGAGGGGGATTCGAACCCCCAAGGGCATTACTGCCCAGAGATTTTTAAGACCTCCGCGTCTACCAGTTCCGCCATCCCAGCACAATTTACCGTCTTTCCGATATGTCACCCTGGAATCAAGGGAATAAAATCTAATTTACTTATTAGCACGGCCTGGATTCCATAGGCTCATCGTGGAGTACTTCGGATTCGAACTACAGGTCAAAACTTCTATCGATAATGAATCGACAGTTTAAACCTCGAACAGAGTACATTTTCCTTCCTAATTCCTAAAAAGGAAAATGCTGGCTTCCAGCCAATTTAACTACTACTGTACCCCAGTTTTTGTACGGGTGAAGGGACTCGAACCCCCACGCTTTTGGCGGCACGCTCTAAACGTGCTACGTCTACCCATTCCGTCACACCCGCATTTCACAAATTACGCTAAATTTTATTTTTAATCATCTATTAGAATTTGGGTGCTTTCTAGATGCCCTATTTTTACGTTTTAGAGAATTAAAAGATCACTGTTTCTTCCCTTTAAAACCCTTATTATTGAGAATAGGCGTGTTTTGCTTATCCTCTTTATTTTTCAAATCAATAACAATAAAACTACTAGTAATATGAAAACCAAAAAGATACTCTGGAGGAAATATACTTCCCCTAGAGCAAAAGGACTCACCCCTGCTGGGCTCTTGCCTGAGGTGGGTAAAGTATATCACGCATTCCACGATGGGAAACTTCGTAGAATACGCCACCTTACTGTCACCGTGACGGAAGTTCTTTCCGCACATGACTTTAAGTTGAAATATCCTAAAGACTATAAAAAATGCATGGACATAATGAAGTCCAGCCCATGGGTTTGGTCTAAGGGTACGTGGTGGAACCCAAAGCGTTACCCCTACAGCGATTACTTTGTAATCGTTAAGGTTAACGACACTAACGAATGCGAATTCGTTAGTTACGATAGAGAGATTCTCATGAGAATCCCAGGTACAAAGCAAGAATGGACAAACGATTTCGATCTCGATTTCGATGGGAAAGCTTATGAGCATCTCTTGGAAATTGAGGAAAAATACGGTTACCATAATAGGTAATCAAAATGCCAAGAATTACTAAAGAAGAAGAGGGGGAGGCTTTTTCCACCTTCTTCATTAGTACTGAGGGTATCTGGACTTGTTGTAAGCGACCAAATAGAAAGGCCGATTACACTTCCAAATCTGGTAGCAAATACTGGTATGGAAAAGACAAGAACGGATACTACGTTATCCGCTACTCCACCCACTGGAGCAAAGTCTATTCAGGCTGGAAAAACTCTAAGGAGTGCGGGTGGGTTAGAAGTTGTCGTTGGTATCTTAAAGGAGCCTGGGCAACTCCTAGTTGCGGAAAAATTTATTTAAAGAATTTAAAAAAAATTTCTAAATAAAAATTTACATGAATATTAACAATTTAAAGGTTATTCCGTTTTCCAACTGGTTAACTGGCTCCGATAAAAACGGACTACCCACCGGACCCGGGACAATTGTCGGGGTGGAGTTGGGAGGAAGAAGTCCCTGAGGGACTAAAAAAGAAATACATACATTTCATTTAAGATTTGTATGTATTTCTTTTTTTTTAAATATCACCGGCAATAGATGTTAAGCAATGTGGACATAGCCATCTATACACAATAATATTATTTATATCTTCATCATAGGGGTCTATTACATATTCAGCTGGCTCTCCACATAATTCACAGTATCCTGGTGTATGTTTTCTCTCCTCCAACTTTTTATCTTCTTCTTTTCTTTTGTGAATAATCTTATCTGCTTCCTCCTTAAACTTGGACTTCTCTTCATCAGTATAGTCCCAAGATTTTCCAAGATCTATTGGTGGAAGTTCGTATATTCTGTCAACATAATCGCCCCAAGGTTCAGTCATACTCTTCATTTCAACAGTCTTACCATATTCTGGTAAGAAATCTCTATAATGTGAAGGGGGTGAAGTTAACACAAAACCTACTTTACCAAAATCATAACCTTTTACGGTGTATTTCCCTTTTTCATTTTTACGACAACGGAACCCATATAGATTATTCCAAGTCTTGTAAAATTTAGAATATTCCGTACATTCTTTAGTTACCTTTTTAGGTATAAAGTTATTATCTTCTTTTCTGTACAGTACTAAATCATTGCAGTGAGAGAAAACCAACATCCATTCTCCATCAACCGCGATAAACTCATCCTCTTTGATATCAGCCATTTTTTCTTCAAAATCTTCTCCAAAGAAAAATTTTCCAACCCTAATAAACCATTCTTTAGAGATAGAGTTATTATATTTATTCATTGATGAGAGTATTATCCCTCGTTCTATTGGATAATGATCAGGAGTTCTGCCACTAACCATATCATTTACTGGAGTTTCACTTCTATAACAGGGATCCATTCCCTTTTTATTTTTTCTATCAAATCCTCCTCTGTAAAGCTTAATGTACATTCCATAGGGGTAATTATGGAATACGACGGATTGTTTATAAGTCTTTTCCATTTTGTAATAATAAAAATGAAAGTAGAGGCCGTAGCCCCCACTTTCAATAATTAGTAATATTCTATTTGAAATTTAGTTTTACATCGCCATCCTTATAATCAGCTTCTATAGCTGTTTTCTTATAGAGCTTCTTATTATTAAGAATAGCGTCAGCTATCTTATCTTCGATCTCCTTTTGAATTACGACACCGAGATTTCTAGCTCCGAGTTTAAAGTCTACCTTAGATATAAGATAATCCTTTAAAGCATCTGTCAAAGTCAAAGACTTTCCAGTTCTATCCTTAAACTTCTCAATTTCAAGTTCGAGAATAGAATGCATTTGCTCTGAATTAAGCTGATTAAAGCAAACAACTTCAGTAAGCCTACCCAAAAACTCCGGTCTGAAATATGCTTTCATTGCACTCATGTAACCCTTTCTAACAGCTTCAGCTTGTTCTTCTTCATTCTGGTTGAGGTTGAATGAAACTTTATTAGCTGAAGTAGATCCGATGTTACCTGTAAATACAATGACACAGTTTCTCATATCGATAACTGTTTGATCAGACATAGTAACAGTACCCTCATCGAGGATAGACAAGAATACCTTGTTCACTATATCAGGGTGAATTTTTTCCACCTCATCAACCAACACCAAAGTATACGGTCTTTTTCTAATTTTCTCAAACACAGGTGGAGTTGTACCAAAACCAACGAATGATGGAGGAGCACCAAGAAGTTTTGTATCAGTATGAGGTTGGCTATATTCACCGCCATCAATTCTCAAGAAAGCCTCTTCTGTTCCGAAAACAATTTCAGCTGTTTTCTTAGCTAATTCAGTTTTACCTACACCGGTAGGTCCGATAAACATGAAAGAAGCTACTGGTCTCTTCGGATTTCTAAGTCCGAGATAAGACCTACACAAAGCTCTTGCCATTGTATCGACAGCTTGATCTTGTCCTATTACTACCTTACCTATTACCTCTTTAAGTTTTGCCAACTTATCGATTTCAGGCTCAAGTATAATATCAATTGGAACATTAGCTGCATCTGATATAACGGTGGCTACGTCTTTAATCGTAACAGCAGGCCATGTTGTTCTATCAGCTTTCTGTGGATTTTTGAGGTTAGCTATATCCTTTTCCAATTCCTCTATTCTTGGTTGGATTGCATTAATCTCAACAAGCTTATTAGGATCATTAGCAGATTCAAAAACTAGAGTAGTTCTTTTTCCAGTTAGATCCTTTAGTTCTTTCTCATAAGCTTTAATCTGCTTTTTAACTTTGTTATGAGCAGTCTTATGTGAAAGCTCACAAGCTGAACCTGCTCTATCAAGAATATTCAAAGAAAGATCGGGATTGGCATTATCGTGGAGATATCTAGAACTTGTTTTAACAGCAAATTCAATTACATCATCTGGATATTGAACTTTATGGTAAGTTGAATAGTTATCCATAGATTTCTTGAGAATCTCAATAGTTTCATCAATTGATGGTTCCTCTATAATGATCTTGCTAAACCTTCTTACCATAGCTCTATCATTCTCAATATATCTTCTAAACTCTGAATCAGTTGTAGAACCAATTAAGGTAATAGAACCATTAGCAAGATACGGCTTTAGTACATCTGATATAGTATTACCATCAACACCAGAACCAAATTGATGCATCTCATCCATATAAAGGATTATCTTCTGTCCTGAAGATAGAACTTCCTTTATAATTCCTTCTAACCTACCTTCAAGCTCACCGCGAAGACTGGCTCCAGCTTTTATACTGAAAATAGGAATAGAAACTAACCTAACATCCTTTAGCTTATCTGGAACTTTACCACTTACAATAAGTCTTGCTAGTTCCTCTACTAAAGAAGTTTTACCACAACCTGCCTTACCTACTAATGCAACGGATTTTTTCTTTCTGTTGCAAAGTATTCTGAACATGTCGTTAATCTCTTCAGTACGACCAATAAGTGGATCTACCTCACCCTTTCGAGCTTTCTCACAGAGATCAACGCCAAATCTATCCAAATATGGCGTAGCAGATTTCTTTTCACCAGACGGATTAACATCAACTTTCTTTTTGTTAACCACTTTTCTTGATCCATCATTACCAGCTTCTACAAACTCCTTCTCTGTAATTCTTTCGAATGAAGGTGGTTGAGGCATATTTTCTGGTATGTATTCTTTAGCCTCTTCTGAAATTCTATTAAAGAAATCTCTTCTCCAGGCCTCTAAAATGACTTTATCTGTCAATCCAAAGTCATGAAGAGCTTTAATTAGGTCAACGTCAATAGCTATGTTAACAGTTTTATTCGCAACCGAATGAACTATTTTATTGATAACTGCAAGCAAAAGATCTTCTGTAGTAAACTTATGATTACCCAATGCACTAATCATTGAAGATAATGCGGCAGTCATTTCAGCATCACCATTCGGCTGAAATTTAGTGTTAAGGGTAGACAATGATGCCCTAATTACATCACTAATCGAATCTTGAATAAACGAAATAGATGTAAATAGCATGTAAAGTTTATTAGCAGGATCCAAACTATCATAAAGATCAGATTGTTTCGCTGTTAAATCATTGAGTTTCTTATAGAACCCCTCGAAGTCTTGCTGAGACTTTGTAGATATTGCCTGAGCCAATATAGGAGAATCATCTAAAAGTGACCCACCGGAATTTTTGAATATATCGTAAATAAGCGATGGAACACTTATAAAACTATCACCTAAAGCATTCAATCTTTTAATTACTTTAGATGAATTATCAGTTAAGTTCTCACTAAACTCCTCTGATAAGAATTTCTTCTTAAGTCTGCCTCTAAAATTCTCTCTTTGTTCCTCCGTCCAGGAAGACATCTGATCTTTAGCAAAATTCTGAAACTCAGCCTCTCTTTCCTCAGCTGAAAGTTTAGAACCAGGACCGATCTTTGAGAAAAATTTAGTAAGATCTTTCAAAAAGTCCATTGCTGCTGCGTCTTTGTCTTTATCCATTTTTGAAATTTATATTTTTAATTATTAATTCTATTTTTATATGAAAATTATTCTCTAGTAAGAATTTGAGGGGGAGAATTTTTGGAATAAAAAAAAAATAAACCACCTAAAAAGATGGTTTATTTTATATATTGTGATTTGTAAATTATTTCAATTTGCTTTCGAAATATTTACAAACTAAATTTTCATTAAGTTCGTAACCTAAAGATTCCTTGACAATCTGGATAAAATCCTTGATAGTCCAGAAATATTCAGTTAAATTGAAATCCTTTTTCGGGGATTTCTCGTAAATTTCATCCAATTCTGTGGACAAAATCAACTTGCATTCACCAGAAGGTGATTCTTCCTCTTCCGATTTAATATTCGGATTGCAAAGAGACTTTGCTCCTAAAAGTGGTGAATTTATTATGTTAAGATAATTTTCACACACGTTTTTAACGTGGTCAAAATTATCGAATCCAGGCATTTCGTGAAGAACCCTATTATAGGATTGTTTATCGCCTTCGGCGTACCTTTGTGCCGCTGCAGCGAGGTATCCTTTGTAGAGTAGTACATCACGCTGGTCCGGATTCTTATCTATTTCATCATAGATAAGACAATAAATCCGTCTAACCATAAGAGAGGTTCCAACAGGATACACCCTCTTTTTGGCCTCAGTTGATTCATTTTCAGAAGCAATATCACCTTCACCACCCTGAGTGGCAGGAATATTTGTTTCCTGAATCTCCTTTCCATCCTCCTCTGAGTATACTTCTACGTCAGGGGAATAAACAGGAGCCTTTTCCTCTTTCTGAGAAGGTGTAATAAGATCGGATTTAACTACCCCCATGAAATCTTTTCCAAATTTCTTTACGGTAGAAAAGATTGTTGTGAGGTAATTAAGAAATTCTACTCGAGTAATTTCATCCTCTTCGCCATTACTTTTAGCGCAATTAGCCCAGTAGTTAGAAATTACTGAATCCACTCTTTTATTGTAAGTAGGCCAATTCTCACTTTCAGTGTTCCTAATAAGAATATTAGTTGGAATTTTATTACTTACAACCGCCCATGTAATCTTAAACAAACCGAGAATTCGGTTATCGAGTTTAAGATCAAATGGTTTAAAGGTGACTGATTCTGTTTTAAGAATTGGTTTGCCTTTTTCATCCCTTTTCCGAGTTTTTTTAGTTACTGACTCAGTAAAGGAAAACATCAGCTTTGAGCTTTCAAATCTATGTCCGCACAAAGCTTGTCCCCATTCAGCGCCATTTTTGTGACGATGAACAACAATTGGGCGACCATTTGAGGATTTTACGATCTTCAAAGTGTCGAAAGTAAGTTCTTTCCCACAATCTGGGCATTTTGATTTAGAACTTACTAATAAATTAATCTGCAAATAGCAGAGGTAATTCATACAATCTTCAGGTGTTTTGAAGATTGATTCAAATTCGGACTCAGAAAGGTCCGAAAATTTCTTCAATGCCATAATAAAAATTAAATTAAAAAGTTAATTATCTAGAAAAATAAAAAGAAGATATAAACTTATATCTGTTTATATCTCCTCCAAAATAAGGTTTTCAAACGGAATAAAAAGTAAATATACCTAACTAATTTTTTGTTATTAGTTAGGTATATTTTATTATGTTGTGTATTACTCACACTCTTTGAGAGCTTCCTCCAACTCTTCATCAGAGAGAGCCATATCTTTTTCAGCCTCTCTTCTCTCTTTCTCGGCGAGAAGACGGTCTTTACGAATCTGCTTAGAAATCTTCTCTTGAGCAGTCTTCTCAGCATCGTCAATCTCTTGACGTTCCTGGGTTTTATAAGGTATAACCCAAGATTTAAGCCACTGAAGTACAGCAACTCGGAGTTCCTGTTCCTTCAATTCAAAGGCTTTCTGAAGATCCTCAACTGTAACCTTCTTGTTGGTATTGTTGATAATTACAAAACCCTCAAGGTCATCATTATCGTTGTTCTCAGCGGGTTGACAATTCATCTTGTCAAGGATTGCCTTCTCCTGCTTGAGGAGTTTTGCAAGAACTGACGTGTTAGCGCCAACCTTGTTTTCCTCAATAGGCTCATAGGATGCCTTACGAGCATATTTCCAAAGGTCTGCCATTTTAAAGGTAAGACATTCGTTGTCTATGCCTCTGAAGAGAAGACCTGCAAATTCTGCAGCAGCAATTACATTCTGTGCTGCAAGCGCCGTGAGACGCTGAAGATTTTTCTCGGTTCTTTCCATTTTTTATATTTTTATAGTTTTTTATTTATTATATCAAAATAGAGGCTATCAAGCTTTTAGATAGCCCCTATATGTTTTTTATGATGAAGTCAGTCTACACATTACCGAAGGTAACCCTGTAAACTTTATCGCTGCCGTCAGGCATACCCAACTTTACAACAGCAACATCAGATGCTGCAGTGTTGTAAACCAAACCAGCCAATTGAGGCTGATTAGGATCTGCTTTCAATACCATTGATGGTAATGTTGCAAGATACTGAGTAAATCGCTTTCCAAGCGAGAGTGTAAACTCCTTGGAGAGTGAATCCTGGGTGTAAGATTTTATTTCTTGATCGCATCTCATATTTTGGATAGCGAAGAAATAACTCAAATCACCAACTGTAGGCTTCTGCCAGTGGTTAGGCGATTTAAATGCCGCCTCTACTGGATAGAAAGTACCACATGGACAACCCCATATAACTCGAGAGTCTTCAGGTGTTGTAGTCTTTGTTACTTCTGCTATTTTCACATAGCTTGGAAGCAAAGACTTAATGGTTCTATTGCCTACACCTTTTATTTCATATTTGGTGTCTGACAATAACTCATTACCTGTGATAAGCTTAAACTTATTATTACCCTCTGCAATTACAGCGGCAACAATAACATTATTACCGTCCCGGAAATCACCATTAGATTCGAACTCAGTGGTTCGACCGTTAATGGTAATTTGAGCCTTTATATTATCAGGGTGATTACCGTTGTCATTATAGACATTAGCAAAGAAGATATAAAGTGTTCCCTCAGGAATCGTATCCGTATTATTGAGGTTAAAGAAGTTCTCTACAACGAGTTCCTCTCCTGCCCTGTTTTCGGTACGGTCTTGGTCCTGAACCCATTTTGTGGGTGATTTAGGACAGACTTCAAACCAATCAGACATCATCTGATTAAGTTCATCCATTTGTCCATTTGCAACACACTTCTGTACGTACTCTTTATAGGAGTAATATGTACCAGAAGGTGTCTTGAACCCTCCG
>Ga0247610_10000134_pt1 | contig 119737 bp, 93 predicted proteins | sample 174DNAGHGhighgp2_FD_193483 | JGI IMG/M metagenome (GOLD analysis project Ga0247610, IMG submission 193483) | Sheep rumen microbial communities from Palmerston North, Manawatu-Wanganui, New Zealand - 1742 DNA GHGhigh gp2 | ecosystem: Host-associated > Mammals > Digestive system > Stomach >... | reverse complement strand
TACGGATCGCAGTAGCCAGATTCGATCCGACACCTTCAATTCCTATCTTTGCCAATATTGATGTCAGTGCGGCAAAGATTGCCGAACCAAGCGCTAATAAAAACCACATAGTGATACTCCTTCAAATTCCGATTTATACGAGCAATTCCACATATTACTTATATTACAAATTATACTACTATCAGTCCTGATTTTCAATAGCACGCCGCAGGCGTACCGATGAGAAGGTGGTGCCTGCGGCACAATTAAAAAAGGTCTCTGCACGGAATGTGCAGGGACCTTTTTACTGAAGTAAATCAGAAATTACCGGTGCGACCTCTTTAAAATCACAGTGAATCAACCCACTTTTTCAGTTCACTTACCGATGTGTTTGCAGCGAAACGCTTGCCGTCCTTTATAACTGCAGTATCGGAAACGCTGGTTTTCAGTTCCTTTGCGGAGTTGCCCAGACCGCTGCCGCCTGATGTAGCAAACAGAATGATCGTCTTGCCCGAAAAATCATAGGCTTCCAGGAAAGTATTGATGATCGTCGGTGCAACATACCACCATATAGGGAAGCCGATAAAGATCGTGTCATAATCAGCTATGTTTGCATTTGTATCTGCAATAGCAGGACGGAATGACTTGTCATTCATTTCAACCGAGCTTCTGCTGTTCTTATCCTGCCAGTTGAGATCAGCGTTTGTGTACGGCACAGCAGGCTTTATCTCATAAAGGTCTGCTCCTGCGGCTTCTGCAAGATTCTTTGCAAGTCCGGCAGTTACACCGCTTGCTGAAAAAAATGCTACTAAAGTTTTGCTCATGATGGTTTCCTCCTCATTTTACGATGAATTTATTATCCTTTTCCTGTATACCGTCCTTGTCGGAGATATTCGTAATTGTCAAAAAAACAAAAAGAGTACAGGTTTTATGTCATGTACTTATTATAGCACGGTTTGCTCAGTATGTATAATACTTATATCATATACACAGGTATGCTCAGAACGTATAGTCAGTCCTGGTTTTCAATAGTACGCCGCAGGCGTTCCGATAAAAAGATAGTGCCTCCGGCACAATTAAAAAGGTCTCTGCACAATACGTGCAGGGACCTTTTGGCTGCGATAAATCAGAATTTATCTGTTAAAGCAAATTCCGATTTTCTATTCCGTTTGTTCCTCTATTCTGTCCAGAAAATCGCTGATGATCTCTGCCACATCATCGGGACGCTGGTCATAAATGCAGTGTATTCCCGGCAGCAGCACCAGCTCGCAGTTTCCCAGTTTATCAATATACGGCTGATATTCGGTATCAAAATAATTCTTTATATAATCCACGTCAGCCACAAACCTGGGTTGGTTCATTCCCTTAAATTCACATTCCCGCTTATCCCACTCCAGCATTTCATCGATTTCTTCTTTGGTGCGAAATGCAAACTTTGAACTGATATAAACCTTTGGTACATCATTTTGCTTCATCTCATTATATGCAGTATCGCAAAATTCGTTTGAATGTTCCTCTTCATAGGAAGAAGCATGATTAAATCTATTATGCAGATTCAATGCTTCGGAATACTTTCGCTGTTCATCCGTATAATTCATGCCGAGGATCTCGATCTTTAACAGCAATGACTTCGCAAGTCTGATCAGCCCCATCTGCGTTGCAGCTATAGCGGCTCTGTTCTCAATGACATTGCCTTCCGAAAGATCGGATTTTCCGTTAAGCGGCGTACCGTCAAGAAAAACCACACCCTCTATCTCTTCGGGATATTTGCTTACCCAATATGTTGCATAAGCGCTCCCTATTGAATGCGGGAGCAGTATATACGGCGCTTCGATTCCAGCATTTATGAGCGCTGTACGATAATCGTCCACGATGCTCTCTACGGTCAGTGGTTCCTTTGTATCGTCGCTGAGTCCGTAGCCGGGTCGGTCAACGACTACAATTCTGTTATCATCGGCAAAACCGCCCATGAGACGATCCATTCTAACGCTGTAATCAAACACGCCTCTGCCCGATATTCCCACAAATGTATGCGTACCTTCTTTATTGCCAAAATCATATACATTCAGCGAATAGTTTCCGACCGAAACAGGATTATAATACCCTGCTTCGGTCAGCATCTGCTTTTCTTTTGATAACAGTAGTTTATTTATCAAAAATGTAACTGCAAGAAATATAATAAAAATGCAGGCAATTATCAAAAAAACTTTTTTTACTCTTTTTGATTTTTCAGATTTCATCGCTTTATCCTCCATATTTATGCGAAAAACAATCGTTAGGATTTCTTTCAGTTCGTCGTACTTTTCTCCTGCAAATTCCGATTTATGCGAGTAATCCCGCACATTGTTTATATTACAAATTATACTACAATCAGTCCTGATTTTCAATAGCACGCCGCAGGCGTTCCGATGAAAAGGTGGTGCCTCCGGCACAATAAAAAAGGTCTCTGCACGATAAGTGCAGGGACCTTTAAAAAACTTATTCTCACAAATAATGTATTCTGCTTTCGTCGAATCTGTTCTGCTGTTCCTTTGTTTCCGCAGGATAGCCAACAGGTACGACTGCAAAAGCGTGAAGTCCGTCAGGATTTCCGAGAACAGCATCTGCTTTTGTCATTCTGTCATTTAAAGGGGCAGCACATAGCCAGACTGTGCCCAATCCAAGTGATACTGCTTCAAGAAGCAGGTTTTCCGTGGCACATGACAGATCAAGAAGTACTGTTTCGTTCCAGCGAAGTCCGTTAGTTCGATAGCATGGAACTATAACAGCTGGTGCATTTTGAGCACAGGCTGCATACGGACTGATCTCTGAAAGTGCTTTTATCTTATCCTTGTCAGTCACAACATAAAATTCCCACGGCTGCTGATTGCCAGCCGATGGTGCCTGCATTGCAGCTTTGAGAAGCTGTGTGATCTTTTCAGGTTCAACAGATCTGTCCTCAAATTTGCGGGTGCTGACTCTTGTAAATATCTCGTTCATGATTATGCCTCCTGTAAAATTCGATTGTGCAAGCGGGTTACATACATTGCTTCTCTGTTATTCTATTTCCATTACAGGCTCCTTTAGTTTTTTGCAGATTTCTTGGTTTTCGGCTTCCGTTCAGGCAGCTCGTCAAACATTTCCGATACCATTTTCTGAAGCAGTTCTCTGTCATCGATTATCGTTACGGGAAGCATATTCTTTGCTCCGTCATACGGCGGGCAGGCTATGCTGTCGGGCATATATTTTCTGCTTGCTTCAGTTATTTTCACCATAAATCCCGGTTCGTATATACCGCCGAAAATGCGTTCATTATAGTAAAATATATAGCCGCCCATCATGGGTGTTTTACGGATGTTTTCCAGGTCCGAAAGCTGTTCCGTTATGTATTCGGCCAGTTCTTTAACTTTTGTTTTTTCCATATCAGATCCTCCTTTTTTACTGCGATAAATCAGAATTATAAAAGAGCGGTTTTACTTCCTGAATTCAGATTTATGCGAGCAGCTTATATTAACAATTATATCGTAACCGGATTCATTTTTCAATCCGTTGTACGAAAAACAGAAAGCAGATCCGTATGAGCAGCGCCATTTATATCGTCATCATATTGGTTCTCCCGGCCACAATATCCGGAATGAAAATTTGTGAAAATTACCTGTTTACACCTGCAGCTTATTGTGGTATACTTAAATTCCTTTCGCTTTTGAAACGTAAGTAAATCAGAAGTTCAACTTAACAGGAGGAGTACACGTATGGTAAAGAAGTTTAATGAGATGCTCGAAAACTATGCTGAAAAAGTAAACTTTCCGTATGATCCGGTCGGTTCCGAGGACACGATCCTTATTTTCAGCAGACACTTCAGATTCTGCACTGAACCATTTGACAACCTTATCTTCGGACATCGTATCAATATCCTGAATATAGATAAGGAAAATCCGTGCGCTTCTGTATTTCTGGAAATATCCGTTTCAGAAAAACCTGATGTGAAACTGGTAAATGAGATAAACAAAGTTATGAGATCTGTTTATTCTCTGACCGTAGAATACGATGATGAATTAAAGTGCTTATTAGTCAGCTATGTACAGAGGCTGAATGATCTTACAATCGAAAAAATGATCGATAACGGTATTGATGATCTGTTTATAAGGAGGATATATTATTTCGCCAGACTGGTGCTCCAGACTTATGTGAATGCTGTAAACAACGACACTGATGCCGATACTGCACTTTTTGAAGCAGAAGAGGAGATCTGTGAAACAGATATAGAAAATGACGTGGAGTTTATATACGAATCGGTTAAGGATATTGCCGAAAACAACGGAGAAAGGTACTTTATCGAAAGAGAGCTCCTTTTAGGAACGTACTTCAGCGATCCGGATAAATTTGTAAAGATGTGTTCAAAGAAAAAAGGCAGGCTCTTTAATGAATACATTGACGATATTCGTGACAAACTTGATCTCCGCTTATCTTACGGCGAAGGAGGATACCAGGAGTATAAGATCAGAGTAAAAAAGAAGGAAAGGTTTGTTCACCTGTTCCTTCCGGAAGCAGTCAGATCCGGTGACTGCACAGATATGTTTCTTTTCAGCCGTTCCGGCAGCACGATGCTTGCAACCGTGGAGTTCAGCCGCGCTTCCGCTGATGACCGTAAAATATATATCGTATGTGTAAGATCAAATGACGGCAGCTGCATGATTGCCGGAGTTTTCAGAAAACATGGCAGGGCAGTGGACTTTATGAAAGAAAGGCTGTCTGCAGCATAATAAAACAGCACGCCGCAGGCGTACCGATGAAAATGTGGTGCCTCCGGCACAATTAAAAAAAGGTCTCTGCACAATACGTGCAGGGACCTTTTAAAACTTCAAACCCTTGCGGTAAAATCCCCTTGATGATAAATTGTATTGATTTTCATGCTTACTTCTGGTATAATAGTAAGCATAAAACTAAATGCAGGAGGTGCTATATGAATATTTCACAGACTATATTGGAATTTGCTATGAACAATAATGGAACAGTTACTGCTTCCAACATAAAAGAGTTGGGAATTACTCATGGAAATCTTGATTATCTTGTGAAAAAAGGGAAGCTTGAAAAAGTATCTCGCGGAGTATTTATTCTTCCTGATATATGGGAAGATGAGATTTATAATTTACAGAATCGTTTTAAAAGGGGAATATACAATCTTGAAACAGCACTGTATTTATATGATCTGACTGACAGAACCCCGTTGCGTTATTCAATGGCATTTCCAAAAGGATATAATTTGAAAAATCCTAAATCCGAAAACATTTTTTGTACGCAGGAGAATAAAGAATATTATGCCATGGGAATATCAGATATAAAAACTCCGGGTGGAAACATAGTTCAGGCATATGATATGGAGAGAACACTCTGTGATTTACTAAGAAAGAAGAATACACTTGATATTCAGCTGGTATCAGAAGCGTTTAAACGTTATATGAAAAGAAATGATAAAAATATTCCGAAACTATCTGAATATGCTAAGCATTTAAAAGTAGAAAACAAACTTAGAAATTATATGGAGGTTCTGATGTAATGAATAATTCTGCTCAGTTAAAAGGTCTTGTAAAAAATATATCAAAAGAAAAAATCAGTATCATGGCGTACCGATGAAAATGTGGTGCCTCCGGCACAATTGAAAAAAGGTCTCTGCACGATACGTGCAGGGACCTTTTTTCTGCGATAAACCAGAATTTTAAAAGAGTGGTCTCTTATTCATAGATGCTTCCTGCATAAAAAATATGTTCCAAACATTTGTGTATCACCTGAATTGATATCTATCAAACAGTAATCTCTATTTGATTATCTTCAACGGCAACAATACAGCTTTCGTAATATCCGTCTCCGGTAGTTCGCGGACCGCTGACTACATGATATCCATCATTCTGTAACAGCCTTGTCAGTTCATTAACACGATCTTTACTTCCGACGGAAAACGCAATGTGAATGAAACCTGTACGGTTCAGGGATTTCTTTTCATCTGCCAGATCAGGCTTGTTCATTATTTCCAGTCGTGCACCGTCATCAAAAGAAATGAAGTAAGAACGAAAATCGTTTTTTGGATTATGATATCCGTCACCTGATTTTCCGCCGAGATATTTAACAAAGAAATCTCTGACCTTTTCGATATCATTTACATACATTGCAATGTGTTCTATTTTCATTTAAATAACCCCCGCAGATCGCAGCCAGAGATTAACTCCTGATCACCCACGAAAACGCCTTTGCCGTGCGTACGTCGGCATCTTTGAAGTGATTTCCTATGTTCCATTCAAGAACGCATTTTACACCGTGTTCTGATAGCAGGGAAGAGGCTTCGCGGATTCTGTCGCCGACTGTCGCCATAACGGGATTGCGGGTTTTTTCTTCCTTGTCTCCGAGGCTGAGATATACTGTACCGGTTCTGATCTCATGCGCCTTCATATAATCAGTAAAGTCCGGAAACCACAGAGACGGGGACGCAGTCGCGGCACCCGAAAATCTGTTCGTACGATACGTTGCCCACAATGCGAAAAGTCCGGCAAGTGAATAACCGCCTATAAAATATGATTTGCTCTCGTCGGAGCAGAGTTTCAGTATTTCTCCGAGGGTTTTCTCTGCGCCTCCTCCGAAATCTTCTTTGCCGAATGCGGATGGCGCTTTCCACGGCGAAAGATCGTTATTCCAGTTATCGACTTTTACGGCGATCAGACGAAAAGATTTATCGCTGCTTCCGGAGATGAGAGCAATCTCGTTTTCAATGCCCGCAAGGTCGTATTCGTCCACCGGCTGGATAAGAACGGTATCTGCCTTCGGATCTCCAAATTCGTATATTATCATTACTGATCCTTTCCTGCTTATGCGGAAGATCCCGCACATTATTTATATTACAAATTATACTACAATCAGTCTTGCTTTTCAATAGCATGCCATAGGCGTTCCGATGAAAAGGTGGTGCATCCGGCACAATTAAAAAAAGGTCTCTGCACAATACGTGCAGGGACCTTTTAAGCAGCGTTTCAGCCGCCTAATGGTCTTGAACAGTATACTTTGACGATCTTTCCGTTCTGATCAAACTCCATATTATAACAGGAATAATCATTTGAATCGGTGATTCGCACCGTGCCCAACGCTTGTTTATGAATAAATAAGCGCTTCCTTATAGTTTATCAACTCATATTGTAACACATTGTCATGGAGTACGTCAACTTTTAAACCTTGATTTGAAATGATAATTATGTTAAAATATCAGATAGAATCACATTTGCGACACTAGGAAAACGCTGTTTTATTTCTGGATCAGTGTGGGGTCCGGGGCGAAGCAACGAAAATTCCCCCCTCAGTGTTTGCCTGAAACCGGAGGTTATGATAATGGGGAAATTAAAGAATATACTTGCAGGATGCTTCGTTTTTATTGCTGTTACGGCATCGCTGTATTCATGTCTCGACGATGAGACTGATATGACGGAAGAGGAAACCTCTTCGGTATCGGATGAAAAGGAAGACAACGGATCGTCCGGCGGTAAACACGACACAGGGGCGAATGGTTCCGGTGCCGCAGGCACTCCCGTTCGCATCAGCCGAAGTGTCAGAGAAACGGAAACACCGATGGGGGATGCAGGTACATGGACGGTGTTTGTGTACATGTGCGGTTCTGATCTTGAATCGGATGGCGGCATGGCTTCAGCAGACATTGAGGAAATGGAAAAGTCATCGGCCGGCGGAAATGTAAAATTCGTTGTTCAGACCGGCGGTGCATACTACTGGGAAAATGATGTTGATGAAGATCAGTGCCAGCGCTATCTTATCCATGACGGCAGAAGAGAGCTTGTCTATGCCGGTGAAGATGTCAATATGGGCGACGGTTCCTCGCTGACTGATTTTGCAAAGTGGGGAATAAAGAGCTACCCGGCGGCAAACATGGGATTTATTTTCTGGGATCATGGCAGCGGAAGTATAAACGGCGTCTGCTTTGATGAAAACCATGACGATGACGGCCTTTATCTCAAGGAGATAGATGCTGCTTTTTACAGCATTTTCGATGAAATGACCGAGCCTTTTGAATTCATCGGCTTTGACGCGTGTCTTATGGGAACGGCGGAAACCGCTGCAGTAATGTCAACACACGCAAAGTATATGGTGGCATCAGAGGAAACAGAACCGGGTACCGGATGGGACTATAAAGCACTGGGCGATTACATGGCGGCTCATCCTGAATGTGACGGGGCTGAACTCGGAAAAGCGATCACAGACAGTTACTATTCCGCCTGTGAGGATGACTGGACAGATGATGAAGCAACTATGGCAGTTATAGATCTTGGCAGGACTGATGCATTCATAACTGCATTTGACCGGTTTGCAGAAGATATATACACTCTGACAGATGATATTACGGAGTTTTCCGAGTTTGCACGTAAGATAAAGAAAGTCGATAATTTCGGCGGAAACAACCGCATCGTCGGATATACCAATATGGTCGATTTAAGCGGACTTATAAAAGCGGGAAAAGACTGGTCGGAAAACGCTGATGCAGCACTTGATGCGCTTGAAAATATGGTCGTATATAAGAAAAACGGAAGTGACCACAAAGATGCCGGAGGTCTGGCAGTATACTATCCTCTGAGTGTCAGCGGATCAGAGGAACTTGGCATTTTCAGCGACATTGCGCTGAGTTCATACTATCTCGGTGTGGTTGACAAGATAGCTTACGGTGCTGCACACGATGGCATGGAAGGGTACGACAACCAGAGCATACTCGATCTGTTTTCAAATGACTGGAGCGATGACGGATATACTTTTCTTGACGGTCTGCTTTCATATCTTTTTGACGACGACTGTGATGAATGGGATTACGCAGACGATTATTCCTCAGGTGAGGGCGGATGCTGTGGATATGATGTTTATCCGGAATTCAGTGAAGACGGAAACTACTGGTTCAGACTTTCGGAGGAGTCACTTGTACAGACCGAATCAGTTGAAGCGGGAATTTACATGGCGCTTGATGACGAGCGTGAGGAAGTTCTTGAACTCGGCACTACCGGTCAGGTGTACGGCGACTATGAGACCGGTGAATTTGAAGACGGTTTTGACGGCTGCTGGTTCATGCTTGATGACGGTCAGATACTCGCATCCTATCTTCAGGAATACTGCGACGGATACGACATTTACACATCTCCTGTAATGTTTGAAGGAGAAGAAACCAATCTTCGTTTTGCCTACTACTACAACGAAGACAGAATAAAGATCATCGACATCTGGGACGGCATAGGTGACAACGGTCTTGCATCCCGAAGCGGATACATACCGGAACCGGGTGATGTGATCATTCCTCTGTACAGCATTTACAGTCTTACAGAGGATGACGACGAAGGCGAGTACTACGAAGGTGATGAATATGTTTTCGAAAAAGACTCTGAGATATTCTACGATTATCTTGATGACGGAGACTACCTCTACTCATTCGTCATCAACGACATCTACGGAGACTTCGACGTGACAGATCCGGTATGGTTCACCATTGACGGAGACGATATTTACTTCGAGGAAGCGTGATGTAATTTTTAATCAGATATCAGATCTCTGGAACGGTATGAAAGTACTGCTTTCAGGGATCGTTTTTTATTCTGATGAGCTGCAAATTTCATTTGCTGCGGGGATGCAAAGAGACAACCATATGCAGGGGGAGAACGATAAAAGCCCGCAAAAGCACGGCATTTCTCCCCCTGCCTAAGGTTTTCTCTCTGCACTCTCTTTCCTTCACCATCCCCCTCATTGCCTGCTTTTGCTTTTTATTCGTATGCGAAGGTTAGTGTACTTAAGGCGTGGTTGATGCGTTATGGAGAAGGTGAATTATGAGGGAGTACTTTAATTTGTATACTTGTATTGTATTTTTGTTATTGAAGTTTAGAAATCGGCATGTTACAATAGAAGTATATTTGTATCGGAATCGGTTTGATTATGATACGGGGGAGGGTGAGTTATTTGGCTGTAAAAAAAACTGATCGTATTGGTGAAAGCAGTGCGGAAGAAAAATTTGTGCAGTTATTCTGCGAGTTGTACGGACCGGAAAAGGGGCAGTATGTTTATCTGCAGTATCCGTTTCTTGATATTTACGGGAAGCACAGGACAATCGATTATGCTGTGGTCACAAAGGACGGAAGGATAGCTTTTGAGATCGACGGTGAAACCTGGCATGATCCTTCGAAGGTATCTGAGGAAAAATATACTGATGATCTTCTGAAACAGAACAGTATGATTTATCAGGACTGGAAAGTATATCGCTGGACTGATGCACAGATAAATAAGAAACCGGATCTTATAAAAGATGAGCTTGTTACGTTCCTTGGTACAAATCCGAAACTGTTTCTTATGGAAGATAACATGCCTGATCAGAAGGGTGAGGTTTTTAAACTCAGGGAACATCAGGAGGAAGCACTGAAAAATCTTTCTGAAATGCGGCTTAACGGCGGAACAATAGCTCTTGTTCAGGGTGCTACCGGATCAGGCAAATCAGCCATAGGTGTACTTGATGCAAAGACAGTCGGAAAGAGGACGCTCTTTATTGCTCATACAAAGGAACTGGTAGAACAGGGTGAAGAGAATTTCAGAAAACTCTGGCCGGAAGTATCGACAGGTAAGTTTCTTGGAGATGAACATGAAACTGACTCATTTGTTATCTGTGCGAGTATTCAGAGCATAATAAGAAATATTGATCTGTTTGAACCGGAAGATTTCGGGTATCTTGTGATCGATGAAGCTCATCATGCATCGGCTGAGAGTTATCAGAAACTTCTTGGCTATTTCCGCCCGTCATTTATACTTGGGCTTACTGCTACTCCGGACAGGGCAGATGGTGAGGATCTTCTTGAAATATTCAAAACCATGGCTCATAAACTCGATATTAAAGATGCAGTCGAAAGAGGAGTACTTGCACCTGTACGCTGCATAAGAGTGAAAACAAATATTGATCTTTCAGATGTAAGGATAAACGGATTTAAGTACAATTCACTCGATCTGGAGACAGCAGTATTCGTTCCGGGCAGAAACGAACTTATTGTAGATACATATCTTGAATATGTTAAGAACAAGCCGACAGTAATATTCTGCACATCGGTCAGACATGCGGATACAATAGCTGAAATGCTTCGTGAAAAAGGCATATCAGCAGAAAGTGTTTCCGGCCAGACGCGAAACAGAAAGCAGATCCTTGAAGATTATGAAGACCGTAAAATATCTGTTCTCTGCGCATGTGATCTTCTTAACGAAGGCTGGGACAGTCCGCAGACTGAGGTCCTGTTTATGGCAAGACCGACAATGTCAAAAACAATTTATCTCCAGCAGCTCGGCAGAGGAATGAGGACTTATGAAGGCAAAGAATTTCTGATGGTGTTTGATTTTGTCGATAATGCAAATATGTTCAACTGTCCGTATTCCCTGCACCGTGTTCTTGATCTGAGCCGGTACGTTCCCGGAGGACTTGTTCTTGCCACGAAGCATATGATCAAATGGGATGAGGATATGTTCAGAAAAGGCGAGAAGCCGGATGTTCTGATCGACTATCCTATCCATGCGATTGATTATGAGATCATCGATCTGTTCAACTGGCAGGAGAAAGCCAAAGATATGATATCTGTCACGGAACTTGTACGCAGAGTCAGTGCACAGAGCGAGACTGTAGAAAGATATATCCGTGAAGGAAAGATAACTGCTGATCTTGAAGTGCCGGTTGGAGATAAACATTTCTTCAGATATTTCAGACCGGAAAGGATAAAGGAATTCTGCAGGGAATTCGGATGGAAAGAGATCAAGCCGTCGAACATGAAAAATATGTTTATGGATATGGTAAAGACGATGACGATGAGTTATTCGTACAAGCCGGTATTTCTCGAAGCATTTGTACGTAATATGAACAGTTTCGGTGAAGCTCTGCTTGAAGATGTTGTATTTGATTTCTGTGATTTTTATGAAACAAGAAAGCAGAACGGACTTCCGGCTGAGAAGAAGAAATGCATCTTTACCGGTGATGATTATACGCAGAAGCAGGCGGAGAAACTTTATACTCAGCATGCCTTTCAGAAGATTTGAAGACATGGGATTTATGCATCATTCAAAGAATCTTGGGACTATAAGGCTTGATAAGAATATTAAGCTGAGTGCTGATGATATGAAGAGAGTTCTTGAGTGGTGCAGGATGGGTTTGGAGAAGTATTTCGGTGACGGTGATAAATGAGATGATTGTTTTTTAATTGAATAGGATTTTTTCTCCCTGAGGTGGTGTTGGATGGTGATGCTGCTTTCGGGGAGATTGTTTTTGTTTTAAGTGATGTGTGATATGAAGGAGTGATTAACGATGCGTTTTCTCCTTGTAATTGAGCTGAAAAAATGATATAATACAGGTAATGTAAGATACGATGAATTCGTATCTGAACAAACTGGAAGAAAAATTCTTGGAAAATGCTTGACAAATTTTCTTTGATCATGGTATAATAATCAATGTAAGATAATAACAGTGCTTATGTTAATTATTAAAAAAGGCAGCTAAAGAACACGGAGACAGTACGCTCCTGCAGTGGCTGCATCTGATAAACGCAGAAACGGAGGATGATCTTATGGCAGCAGAAGCAATGGCACAGAAGACAAATGTTCCGGAAATACAGGATGCAATAGTACGTATAAGAACTCTCAGCGCAGATGAAAAAGCAAGAGAGCTTGCATACCAGCGTGAACTTGCACTTCATGAGAAAGCTACATGGGAGAAAAATCTCAAGAAGGCGGAAGAGAAAACCAGGGAAGCTGAAGAGAAAATTAAATGGGCAGATGAAAAGATAAAGAATGCAGATGAAAAGATAAAGAATGCAGATGAAAAGATGAAGAATGCAGATGAAAAGATGAAGAATGCAGATGAAAAGATGAAGGAAGCAGATGAAAAATTAAAGAAAGCTGCAGATGAGCTTAGAAAAAATGGTGTTTCGGAAGAACGTATTGCAGAAATTCTGAATAATATCTGATTCCTAACGTAAAAAAAGGTACCGTCCCGTCTTACGACGTGCAGGTACTATTGATAATGCGCATTTCAGAGCACGCTTAATATACGAAACCGAAACAGCATTTTCAGTGCCAACTGAGGATGCTGTTTTTCTCGAAAATGAGCTGAAATTTAGAATAAGATATTTCTCTCCCTGAGGTAGTATGAAATTGTTTATGCTGCTTTCGGGGAGATTCTTTTTTATATGAAGTAATGTGAATTTTCATAGGTCAATGCAAAGAGACAACCATATGCAGGGGGAGAACGATAAAAGCCTACAAAAGCGCGGCATTTCTCCCCTGCCTAAGGTTTTCTCTCTGCACTCTCTTTCCTTCACCATCCCCCTCATTGCCTGCTTTTGCTTTTTATTCGTATGCGAAGGTTAGTGTACTTAAGGCGTGGTAGATGCGTTATGGAGAAGATTGAGATATTGTATTTATAAATTATGTTTGTGAGTTATAGGGATAAGTTTATATAATCGCAGATGTACAATTATCATAAAATAATAATTAAAAACTATATTGTTATTGACATTTATAATAAAATGATGTAAAATAAATATATAGAATATGATTTAAAATCACAACATAGAAAATTATGAATTGCAAAGCTAAAGGGACTATGGGGATTGTCGGTCAGCTGTAAATATTGGATGTTATATCGCCATGGTATTATACTGTGGCGTTTTTGCTTAAAGCAGGGGGTAAGTTATGAAAAATAAAAATGTTGTATCAGGTTAGTTATTATACTTGCTGTAAGAAATTTTGGTCAATGAATAAAAGCGTAATGAAAGGAACGATTATTTATGGATAAAATATACTTAGCTACAGATGTGATGGGCCTGAGAAATGATCTTATTGATCTTCCTGAGTTTAAAAATACAGCTTGTAAAAAGTCGTTTGAAGGTTTTCTTGAAAAAATAGAACAGATAAATAAGCTTTACGAGGTTGAAAAGTATAGAGTAGTATTTATCGGAGAACCTGGAAAAGGAAAAACAACTGCTATATGCAACTGGCTTGATTTATTAAAGAAAGATAAATGCAAAGAAAAAAGAATAGATGCGGTTTCATTATTAGCTACAGCATCTGGTAGAACGACAGTTGCAGAAGTTCATATAAAGCAAATTACAGGATTAAGTCACATTAATATTGAGTATATGTCTAAAGAACGACAGATAGAGTATATTCGAGATTTTTGTAATTATTACTATTCAATGTGCTTTGGTAATGATAGTGCTTATGAGAAGACTGTTGAAGAAAATGATAATGAAGCTGTTAGCGTTCACTTAGAAATAGATCGAGTTGTCAGAAATATGGCTGGCATAGAAAGTTACTCAGAAAACAATCCTGAAAAACAGAACAGAATTATGAAATTCATGAACAGCTTCAAAGATGAGGAAGAGTTTTATAATTATGTTTTAGAAAAGATTGATATTGATAACAGGCAATGTTCAGAAATAATATATGATGATAATTCAAATGAGACATTTGAAAATTGGCTTAGCAAAACTTTTAAAGAAATAAATGACGGTAAACGAAGTGATTGTTCTATTGCAAGTAAGGTGTTTATTAACATTAACCGCGATGATCTTGACATGAGATTTATAGATTGTGTTGATGAGGTAATCGATACTGTTGGTCTTGATTCAACTGTAAGAACTGATTTGCAAGAACTCTTATTGTCCGAAAACACGATATGTTTTATTATGGATGACTTGAAAAATGTTCCTTCTAGAAATGTATCTTCTTTAATCAAAGGAACATTTCTGAGTAATTGGGATAAATATTATTCTATTAAAACATCTATCTTCGTAAAAAGTCCGTTGAGCGAATTGATAGCTGTTAATGAAGCTGATGGTGATCCTGATTTAGGCATTGAAATAAAAAATAATGAACTAAAGCGAAGAGTAGATTCTGATGGGATACCATATTTAACGGAAAATACTTTGTTTCAGGATTCATGTGAAGCATATAACATTAAAATTGAACGTATTCAGGAAATAGATGGAAATGGGCATGCTATAATTAATCCTAATACAGGACGGCCAAAAGTAAAAACCGTCACTTCGATTGAAGATTATAAGCATGAAATTGCAGATTCGTATCGGTGTGCTGTAAATTATAAAATCACAGGAATAATAGAAAGACTTAAGGCTAATCTTCAGAAAGATGCTGATAATATTAGAACAGAAGTGTTGCGTTTATTAGATTCAGAACAGAAGTTCAAAAATGAAGTTGCTGAAGAAGAACTATCAGATGTCCGTGCTAGAATTGAGGATAAGAGTGGGTCGATGGTGCCTCGATTTCGTGCAGGCGATGTTAAAAATATTATCATATCTAAAGCGATAACAGATATTCATTGGCGTACTATTAAAAAAATGAACTCATTGTATGGGGGATACCAACTGTGGCATACTGATATATACACACAAATTATGCAAGCGGGAAAGGAATATTTTGCAGAAAACGTTAAAGCTGTGTATTCTGAATTGAAGGAAATATTAATAGATGTCAGAAATGAAGATGCACGTTGTATTACAGCTGGTTATCTTAATATGTTAGATTCATTGATTAAAGAATCTACTGAAAAAATGGGTGAGTTTTTCTTGAAATGGGCTCTTAATGATGGATTTGCACCTCGTTCTGATGAGAATCCGTTCTGGAATGAAGTGAATGACATTTCAGGAAAAGGCTACAAGAAACGGGTAACAAGTTGTTATGAAGATCATATATATGATGGTACGGTTATGCTGGCTAGAAAAATAGCTACTGAAATTGAACATGTAATAAACAATCTTGTTCAGATGTTTCCAGGTGAATGAGAGGTATAATAGAAATTATCATTTATTGATATATTTATATCAAACGTTTGCATTAAATTTTCAAAATTGCGTTTAAAATATGCGTATTGAGGAGGATGAGTTTCTGATAATTGTTGGAATCTGTTTGGCTCGTTTTCAATATGAACGCCAAATCCACAATACATACACCCATTTCGTTTATACCCTTTATCGTATAGTTCAGATATTTTTACACGGTATTTTTTTATATACATCCAAATATCGTCATCTGTCCAAAATGATAGTGGTCTGCTTTGGTTTTCTTTTCTTTCGAAAAAAACATTACACCCATATTCAAGCCAATCTTTTTCTCTTATGTAGCTTTCAGAAGCTAATATACCTAGAATTGCACATTCCAATTTTAAATCATTAGCTGCTTTTTTTAACGGTGCTTTTTTTAATCTATCACAGCATTTGTCAGAAATAGGTAGCTCGATATATGGAAGATATTTTTTGAAATTTCGCTCAATATAACTAAGTGAGTTTTGCTTTGTTTCTGGAGTCTTTGCATGTTGATAGGTCCTAATAGCATTGGATACACTTTTGGTGAATACCGGATATCCATAGTACTCTACAACTTTTTTGAATGTCCAAAGTTGATTATAACGATCTATGGGAAGAACAGTTTTAATATTTGTGTTATTATATTCGATTTCCCATTTTATATGCTTGAGAGTTTCAGGAAATTCGTTAGTTGTATTTGCAAATATATGTAGAATATTTGGATACATGCTTTTAGCTAAGTGTGAAAGGACTGTGGAATCTTTTCCACCTGAATAAGAGATATAAACCTTATTGATTCCGAATGTTTCAACAGCTTGGCGAATTATAAATTTGCTTTGAATGATTTTGGATTCAAGATTCATTGTTCTTAATGAAATAAGCGTTGATTTTCTTTCTTTTAAGAATTCATGATACTCAGTTCCACATGTTTTACAATATCTTTTATCTTTTGAAAATGAATTTTCAGAAGTTAATTCTGTAGCGCATTTTTTACAAAGCATATTTGTTTTTTCTCCTTATGAAGGTTTAATTACTAACAGATTCTTTGTATTTATTATACTACACAAATATATTGTTAGTCAACTGGTATTATACAAAAAAATATTGTATAATTAATGTGTGAGTTTTGTGGCTATTTTATACTCTGAGAGAGGGGTACAAATATGACAATTGGTGAGCGATTAGCAAAAATTCGAAAAGATAAAGGATACAAACAAAAAGAAATTGCAGAATTATTGAATGTTTCTCAACAAATCATAAGCAATATTGAACGGAATATTACTACTCCAGATATTGAAATTCTAAAAAGGACAGCAGATGTTTACGCAATTTCTCTAGATGAACTTATAGGAAGAAGATTCGAAAATTATAACGACAATGATGTGACTCAACAAATAATTAATATTGTCGAAAAAATGGATGACACAGGAAAGGAACTGAGTTTAGATCTGGTTAATCAGGTTGCTAAGCATCAAGGTAATAATAATGCAAAATAGTTATTTTAATGAGAATACATTAGAAGAACTTATTGAAGAAATTCAGTATGTATATGAATCCGATAATAGACCATGGGTTATTGGATATAGTGGCGGTAAGGATTCTACAACAGTTGTTGAGTTGGTTTATAAAATGCTTTTGAACCTTCAAAAAGAGAAGCGTACTAAAAATGTATACATTGTATCTTCAGATACTCTAATAGAAAACCCTTTAATAAAGATATACCTTAACAAAATGAATAATCTGCTCGGTGAAGCTGCTGCAAGGGACGGACTTCCTATAAAGTCCTGCATGGTAACTCCTGAGTTCAACAATACATACTGGACAAACATAATTGGAAAAGGTCTTCCTACTCCGAGAATGAACGGTACATTCAGATGGTGCACAGACAGGCTCAAAATCAAGCCGAGCGCTGATAAGATTAAAGCGATAATGGCTGAGGAAAAGAAAGAAGTCATTGTCCTTCTCGGTGTACGCAAAGCCGAAAGCATTGCAAGAAAGCGTCGAATTGAAGGCAGAGAGCTTGCGACACGTATGCTCAATAGGCATGAAACAATTCCTGACGCATATGTTTATAATCCAATAGTTGAGCTGACTACTGATGACGTATGGAAAGTTCTCCTGGAACATAACAACGGCAAAACTCCGTGGGGATCAGATAACAGTGAACTTGTAGCTCTTTACTCTGATGCCGACAGTGGTGAATGTCCTTTTGCCGGAATGTCAAACTCAGGCCAGACCCAGAGCTGCGGTCAATCAAGATTCGGTTGCTGGTGCTGCACTGTTGTTAAGGACGATAAATCCCTTAATGGTTTTATAAAAGCCGGTCATCGTGAACTTATTCCTTTAGCTGAGTTCAGATCATGGCTTATGAGCATACGAGACGTTGACGAATACCGTGAAAAAAAGCATAGAGACGGTACAGTATATGCTGATAAACACGGCAACAAGGGGTATGGTCCATTCACCTGGGAAGCAAGAAAGCTGATTCTCTCTAAGCTAATTGAAACGCAGAAAGCTATCAATTATGAGCTTATTACTCTTGATGAACTCAGAGCAATAGATGAAATATGGGATCGTGAGCTTGATCTTTCCCGCAGAGTGCTGGTTGACCTGTATTATGATCTCACAGGCGAAAAGCTTCCTTGGGATAGCTACAAAGAAGCACTTATCAAAGAAGATACAGTAAACGACATCGAAGAAATGTGCGTAGAATATGATGTTCCGAGCGAACTTGTAAGGAATCTACTTTTATCAGTCCACCAGAACAAAAACTATTCAAATCCGAAGATAATGCGTAAGGATCTTGAAAGACTTTTGAATCAGCAGTGGCTTCATTTTGATATACTTAAGGAGATAGACAATGCAGATAACGAAACTGGTGCTTGATAATTTCAGTTCCTATGAAGGGCAAACTGTATTTGACTTCACGGTCAAGAAAAAACAGCCGATTATTTTGATAGGCGGTCTTAATGGTGCAGGAAAAACATCTATCTTCACAGCGATAAAAATTGCACTTTATGGTCCGCTGGCTTTTGGCTATACTGGCAACAATGCTTTCTATAGTAAAAAGATAAGAGGATTTATAAACGACAAAGCATTTCAAGTACAGCCGTTCACATCAGGCGTTTCCATTGAAATAAAGCTGAAACAGGAACGTGAAACCAAACATTATACTATCAACCGCAACTGGAGCATCATTGATTCCAAAATAGAAGAAGAATATAGTGTATACGAAGGCAGTAAGCTTCTGGATGAATCTGAAAAAATACTGTTTGAAACCTTCATTCTTAATATCATACCTATAGATCTTTTTGAGTTCTTCCTTTTTGACGGCGAAGAAGTCGGTACAATTTTCTCTTCCGACGGATATAACAAGTATGTAAAGAATGCATTACTTACAATGTGCGGTATAGACGATTTTGAGATACTGCAGCATTTCTGTAAAAACTACAACGGCAGAATAGAAAGTGAAGAAGAAAAAGAATTAAACAACAGGTATCAGGACTTACTTGACAGGATAACTGAAACTGAAGAATCATTAACAGCTTGCAAAGCTATTCTTACAAATAACGAACAGGAAATAGCTTCTCTTCAAACTCTCATAGAACAGCGTGAAGCTGAATTTGTACGTTCCGGAGGATTACCGCCGGAAGAGGCTAAGATACTTGAAGAAGAAGTAAACAAATATGATAAAAAGCGAGAGCATATTGCCCGTGAAATAAAGTCATTTTTTGAGGAACTGATGCCGTTTTTCATCATGAAAGACATGATACCTCAACTTAGTCAGCAAATAAAATATGAAGAAAAAGCTTCTATCCACGAGTACGTTACTAATATGATCTCAAAAGAGTTTATCAGCAATATCGTAGCTGATAAAGCCAAAAAAGACAATGGTATTTCTGACGCTATATATGAAGCTATAATCAAGAAATTTGAAGTAGCTAACGGAGCTTTTGACGAAATGATATTTGACCTTTCAAAAACAGAGATGGGACAGATATTACATCTTGCTGATTCGGTCACGTTGTTTGATTCGAAAGAACTTACGAAAAAGATAAAAGAAAAAGATAAATTAGTCAAGAGGATTACATCTATCAGGCAGAGGCTGAAAAACGCTTTGTCCGAGGAGGATGCTAAAAGATATACAGACGAAATTGTAAATGCGAAGCATAGAATCGAGCTTTTGGAACTGGAATCTTCTCAGAAAGAAACTGAACAGGAAAATCTCGGATTAAAGATACAGTCTCTTAATTCCGAGCTTAGTTCATTAAAGGAAAAGATACGTGCTAGTACACAGGACAAGCATGTATTAGACCTTAGCACTAGCATATCGCAGATGATGGAAAGGCTGATCAACAAAAGTATGATTAGTATTCGTAAGCAGCTGTCGCAGAAGATAATAGAGAATCTTCAGCAGATATATCGCAAAGATAATCTAATATCAATAATTGAGATTTCGGAAAACTTCAAATTTGACCTATTTCAGGCACAGCTCTTTACAATGGACGAGCTTAAATCACTTATTGCAAACATTGGTATCAAGGAATTTTTCAAGGTTATCGGTGATGAAAGTATAAGGCGACTTTGCAGATACTTCTCTCTTGAAGAAGCTGATGATATCGAAAAGGCTATTATTTCCTGTGACAATGGCAGCGAAGAGATAGAGCTTTACAAGAGAATTGACCTGAACACTCTTTCAAAAGGCGAAAGGCAGATTTTCATACTCGCACTGTACTGGGCAATAATTCAGATATCTGGCAAGCATATTCCATTCGTTATTGATACGCCATATGCACGTATTGATGCCAATCATCGTGAAGAGATCTCGTCGAAGTTCTTCCCGAATATCAGCAGTCAGGTTGTCATCCTTTCTACTGATGAAGAAATCACAAAGGACTACTACGAAATTATTAAGCCTTATATATCAAAAGAATATCTGCTCAGAAACGATCAGAGCGAAAACAAGACTACAGTAACAAACGGTTACTTCTTTTAAAGGTGAATAAACAATGATATTCAGACTTAAAACGTCAAAGCAAACTCAGGAAATATTTGAGGAGCTTGAAAGACGTACAAATTATAAACCATATACGTTGGTAAAACACGCTATAGCATGGTCTGTAGCCGAAAAGACATCTGTCAAAGACTTCAAGTCCGATTCAAACGGAATTGATCTTAACAGACAGACTATCACAGGCGATAACGAAGAGTACTTCAAGACTATGTTTGAGCTTATCGAAGGAAGATTTCTTGAAGAAGACGAATTTTTTCCTAAGTATGTTAAAGCTCATATTGATCGTGGAAGTAAGTTGCTTCTCGACATGTACAACCATGCCGGCAGTGTTGACAAATACATTCTTCATTTATTGGGAGAAGGAGATACGGTGTAATCATGGGAATATTAGGTAGCTTTGTAATCACAGTTGAAGAACTGCTGAAATCAGAAAAGATTATTATCAATCAAAAAATAATGGGAAAAGATGTAGAAATAAAATTACCTGAAAATCGAGAATATGTTATACCAGGTTATCAACGCGAAATTCGATGGAAATCTAAAAACGTAAGAGTCTTATTTGATAACATTGAGGAAAGCAACAAATTTCTTGGAAGCATACTTATCTGCCAAAAAGAAAATGAAAACCAGCTCGAAATAATCGATGGGCAGCAACGCATAACGGTTTTAACGCTTTTTATCAAAGCACTAGCAGAGCAAGGAAAATGCAAGTCCCCTAAATTATGTGCATATCGCAATGAAACAATAAAATCATTTGATAAATTATTAGAATACGGATTCGACGAAACTATTATCCAATCTGAAGAACAAAAAGCCGAATTAATCAAAGACGATCTTCTTGATCAGCGATATTCATTAAAAGAAATATGGAAGACTTTAAAAACATGTATTTCCGAAATACCAGATAGTAAACATAATACTCTTATTCGTAAAATACTAACCTGTCAAGTCAATGTTATCATGTGCGTAGAGGATGGAGGGTATGCAGCTGATTCTATTTTTGTAGATTACTATTTGGATTTAAATGATAAGGCCGTTGAACTTGATAGCATTGATATTCTTAAAGCAGAATTATTTAGAAAAGACTTTTCATCCATGACTCAAAAATGGATAAATATCCAGCGTGCAATAAAAGAATGGAGTGTTGATGGGACAAAATACCCAATCAAAACGTTTTATTATCACTTATTTGTTTGCGTAATTAACAAGTATTTAGGTTATCAACTAACATCACTTTCTCCAGAATTGAAAATCACTAAAGATTTAGGCAAAGGAATTAATAAGATTTCTTCTGGAACTCATGTTGTAGAAGCTGTAGCAAACGCTTCTTTCTGCACCGATATAATGTCTATGATAGAAAAATGTGTAAAATGTTTTGGAGAAATATCTTCATCCAAAGGAAATGTTACACAAACATTTCTTGACTGTTTTAATGGTTCAAACGATCCAGTAGTTTACAGTGCATTTCATATTATGAATACTATCTTGAAAATTGACAATGAAGTTCCTAAGATGTTGATTATGAAGTATTACCTTGATGTAATGTGTAACTCAAATTCAAAAAAGAGTGATTATAAGCTTATCTATTATATCTATTTGATTTCAATATTATTCGTTACGACTTCAGAAAAGAAGTCTTCGGCTGAATTTGTTCCGATTTTATTAAGTGAAAACTGGAAAGAAAGACTAAAAGAATGTGCAAAACAAAAGTATAAGGATATAGTAAAAATACGCTATATGAAACCAACAAAATCCAATAATCAAATTACTAAGATAAGTGGTCAATACTTGCCTAAAAACATTTTTGCTATACGTCAGTATATTCTTACACAACCAGGAAACGAAGATGAAATATACATACCTAATGAAGGAAAATTTAAAGAGTACTTAGAAGACAGAACTATCTCAGCTGAACATTTTTTTATAAATGAAAGCTTTGAATTCAAGTTTACATTTGGGAATAATCAAACAGCTTCTATCAAGTGTCCAGCAAACTTAAAGAAGATTATATCTTTTCCAATCAACTACCTTTACATTAAGAAGGATGAAAACAGCGCTTTAGGTGACGGAACCATAATTGAAAAGATCAGAAAGCTTGAAATCAAAGATAAATCTGTATTTGCAAACGAATTAGTTTATCAGTTTTATCAAAAAGCTAGAGAAGTATTTCTAAATGGAGATTATCCTACTGATCTTGACCAGATTACATCAATAAATGAAGCTAAGAAAAAAGTTAGAGATTATTATAAATACTACTTTCAAAAAGAATTAGAAAGATACACTGAAGAAATCAACAGTATAGTATTAACTTATTCAAAGGAAGAAAAACCTCCAATATGGAAGGTGAAATAAATGATCTATCTTGATAATGCAGCTACCTCTCCTGTTGATGCGGAGGTACTGGACGCAATGCTTCCGTATCTCAGAGAAGAATACGGAAATCCTTCAAGCAAATATTACTGCAAGGCAGATAATGCTAAACAGGCTGTTGAAAGTGCAAGAGCGAAAGTCGCTTCCCTCTTCGGCGCATCAAGCGAAGAAATAATCTTTACTGCTGGATCTACCGAAAGTACGAATATGATTATTAAGGGTGTGCTTGATTATAGCAAGTATTATTGCGGCGGAAAGAATCATGTTATTACATCAAATACTGAACATAAAGCAACCTTGAATGTATGCAGATATCTGAATGGTGAGATCTATTCCAACAACGATGCTACAATGTCTCTGTTTTCAGCCAACAGCAGAGTTGACAGAGGTTATCAGGCTACATTCATAGAAGTTGATGATCATGGTGTCGTTTCTTCTGAAAAACTTGAAGCAGCTATTACGGATAAAACTGCTCTTGCTTCATTCATATATGTGAACAACGAAACTGGCAGTATCAATGATATAGCTGCTTTATCAAAAACAGCTCATGCTCATAAAGTACTGATTCACGCCGATGTTACACAGGCAGCAGGAAAAATGCCTGTAAATGTTCAAGACCTTGATGTGGATTTTCTTTCTGCATCTGCGCATAAGTTTTATGGTCCTAAAGGCATCGGCTGTGCATATATTAAATCTGATAAATACGGACTTCCGCCTATAACAGCACTTCTCCATGGAGGAGAACAGGAAGGCGGGATCCGCGCAGGCACACTTGCTGTACATAATATAGTCGGTTTCGGAAAAGCAGCTGAAATCGCATTACGTGATATGGAAAAGAACCATAAGCTTATTAATGAGCTGGATGATTATCTTATCTCGAAGTTAAATAGCTGTGATAATGTCAGAGTTTTCATTCCTGACGATTTCAGAGCCAAAGGTATCATAAGTATTTTAGTTAACAAAACTGACTTCAATAACGAAAGATTTATCAAGCGGATTAGCGACGAAGTCGCTATATCAACCGGTTCTGCTTGCAGTCTTGGTGAACCTTCACACGTTATCAAAGCTTTGGGACATAAAGATCAGACAAGCAAGATAATCAGAATATCCCTTAATAAGTTCACAACAAAATCGGATATAGATTTATTCATTTCAGTTTTAACTCAGAACATATAGTGGGTGATCAGAATGAGGATTATTGATGCGGTAGTTATTGTACTAAAAGAAAATGGAAGTCTTACTTCTAAAGAAGTTTATGAGAAGATAATCGAAAAAGGGTTATATACTTTTGGTGCAAAGAATCCTATAAATGTTGTAAATTCCAAGATACGTTGCCATTGTGAAGAACTTGACTTCCCGAGTGCTTCTCCTGTTAAGTATTTTAAAATTACAGGGAAAAAAGGAAAACACGATCTGTACGCAGCAATTGATCCTGATAAACCTAATGCTCCACAAAACACAAAGAAAATCGTTTATTCAGAAGACAATTCATTGCCCGAAGAAAAGATAGATCAAACATATTTGTTTTACAAAAACGGTTTAAAAACTCAAATAATAGATCGTATTCTTGAATGTCATCCTAGTTTTTTTGAAAGCCTTGTAGTAAAACTGTTGCTTGAAATGGGCTATGGTGTTGACGATCAATCAGGAAAAGTTCTTGGAAAATCTCATGACGGCGGTATAGATGGTGTAATCTATGAAGATAGGCTTGGTTTAAGCAAAATATATATCCAAGCTAAAAGGTATGAACCCGGAAATACAATTGGAAGGCAAGTACTTCAATCTTTTGTTGGTGCTATGCAGGACGTTCAGAAAGGCGTATTCATCACAACGTCAACTTTTACAAAAGAAGCAAGAGAATATGCAGAAAACCAGCAGCAAAAAAGTTTGAAACTCATTAATGGGGATCTCTTAGCAGATCTTATGATCAAGTATGGCATAGGACTTGAAAAAGTAAAAACGTATGTTGTTTATAAACTAAATGAAGATTACTTTGAATAACCTTTTTTTAACAGCATAACGTAACAATCAGATGCAATGGGGTTTAATTATGGCTACAATGAAAGATAATCAGCCAGAAGCTTATGAAGGCGAAAGAAGAGTCTGGCAATGTATAAAAGACAATTTACCTGATGATATTGTCTGCTACTTTAACCGAGAAGTTAAAGGCAGAGAGTTCGACTTCTGCCTTCTTATAAAAGACGTTGGTTTTATGATAATTGAGGTTAAGGGCTGGAACAAGAGCCATATCAGCAAAGTAGTATCTCCTGACGAAATCATTATGGCTGACGAAAGTACAGAAACTTCTCCGAAGAAACAAGCGAGATCATATGCTTTCAATCTCAAAAACCTCATGATTGAAAAGTATGGTATCTCTCCACTTGTCATGAATATGGTTTGCTATCCTTTCCTTTCAGAAGCTGAATACAATAAACTGGGCTTAAATGTCGTTTCTGAGCCGGAATACACACTTTTTAGTGAAGATATTAATACTACGCAGAGCTTTGCACGTAAGATATACGCCGTATATCAGTCTTTTCAGCAGTCGAAATTCGATAAAATGGTTGGTGACAAATACGATATAGCAAGGCATCATTTTGAACCGTCGTATATCATAACACCTCCAGCTCAGGACGTTATTCCTTATTCATGTCTTTCTGTTTTTTCTGATGGAATAACCCTCACAAATATAAATGACATTATAAGTTCTTATTTCAAAGGGACAAAACAGATCGTATTCACTAAAGGTGAATATGATCTTAAAGTAATTGCAAAACAGCTTTCTGAAGCGTTTACGAGAAACCATATAATGATAAAAGGCGGAAATCTTGCTATAAATGCCTCAGACAACAGTGAAACTATCATTGAACCTAAAGGCAACAGACTTTCTGTTTTCAATTTTGAAGCTGTTTGTATAGCCGATGATATAGATTTCAGCTCTTTTCAAGTGTACAACGGAAAACTCTCGGAAGATCAGGAACGTATTCTCTCTTCTATTGCATCTGCTACTGACTTCAACATCGATCAGTTTCACATCGAACACGCCGAAATCGGACGTGATATTCAGGTCAAAGCCGGTGCCGGTACAGGTAAAACCTATTCTATGGTTTCCAGAATAGCCTTTCTGTGCAGTCATGCTTCAAATTCTGGTGTATTCAATCCAGCATCTGAGATAGCTATGCTTACATTCACTGATGATGCAGCTTTAAACATGAAGTCGAGACTTAAACAGTTATTTGTCAACTATTTCATACTTACCAATAATACTCAGTATCTCGAAATGGTTACAAACATTGAGAAAATGCGTATTTCCACTATCCATAGCTTCGCTAAGGAGATCATCTCAAACACTGCTATAACTCTCGGTATTGGTACAGATTTTACAACTATAAGCGGCAGATACGATAAGCAGAAAATATTCGACCGCCTCTTTACTGTTTATCTTGAAGAGGAAAATAAACGTAACCCTATATTCTTCAACGGCCTACCTATGGGCATTGAAGAATTTCGTAAACTAATGCTTGACGTAGCTAATAAGCTATACGAAAAAGGCTGTGACATTAAAAACCTTGACATAAGTTCATGGGGTGACGCACCTGTAGAAATGCCTTATCTCAATAAAATAATTGAACAGGTCGTCGTAGAAACCGAAAAAGAATACTCTACACTTCTCATAGATAACAACGCTGTTGCTCTGTCTGAATACATGATTCATCTCAGCAAGTGCATAGAAAACGAAGCATTCAATACCAATCTCTATGAGTTCAAGTACGTATTCATAGATGAATTTCAGGATACTGACGATGCACAAATCGCTTCATTTATCGCTATGCAGAAGAAACTCGGATTCAGTTTCTTCATTGTTGGTGACCTTAAACAGAGTATCTATCGTTTCCGTGGTGCTACTATGACCGCCTTTGAAAAAATGGGCTGTGACAATGATAACTGGATCTCATTTACCCTGAATATCAATTATCGAAGTGACAGAAGGCTTCTTAATACATTTGACAAAGCTTTCTTCTACATGAACAGGCTCAATCTTTTGAAGTATGAGCAAACTACAGATGCCCTCAGAGGAGTTAAGGTAAATAATATACGTGATGACCTGCTTGTACAGCCTGTTCCTTACCATAATTCCGACAGGATCAATTCAACAGAATACTATGATATGCTTTTTAATGCTATTGCTGTACAGAAACAGCGAATAGCATCTGAAATGGAAGCTAAAGATCTTTCAAGAAACGAACGCACTATTGCTATTCTTACCCGTGGCAATCGTCAGATAGCTGAGATTTTGAAAGAAGCTAAGAAAAGAGATGTTATTATCGAAAGTGATAATAACAGTGATCTTTACAGACTTGCACCAAGCACTGATCTGTGCCGACTTACATCGGCACTCTGCAATCCGTATAATCCAACATATCTTTTTGACCTTATTCATTCAAGAAACGTAAATGTTATCTTTGATATACGTTCTATACTTGGCAAGACAGATGAGGAAAAGACTGCTGTCTTTATAGACTGTCTTGATAAATTTTACACATCAGCTATGGGGAAGACTTGGAAAGAGCTTATTCGTGATATACAGAATGAACCTGTACTGAAAACACTCCGTCTTATATACGAAGCTACCAAACCTTGGAAGGCTTATTCTACGTCTGATGAGTATATGCAGGAATATTACCGTGCAAATTATGAACTTGTCTTTGAAGAACTATCCCGTATGAACAAGAAGAGCTATCTTACTCTCGATTCTATCAATGAATCACTTCATATAAATATAATGACAGGTACGGAAGCAAAATCAAGAGAAATCGATATAGATACGAAAGATATTAGAGTTATTTGCCTTACGGTTCATAAATCAAAAGGTCTTGAATACGGTACAGTTATAATGCCGGCTACAGATGCTAAAATCGATGAACCTCATAAAAACGGTCTTGAAGTTTCCTATATTGACGGTAAGATCGGATATTGTCTCTCCGCTAACGGTAATCAATACTCAAACACCTTCTATGAATCCAAGACCGAAATAAAAGAAATGATGATGGAAGAGACAAGAATCTTATACGTTGCGATGACAAGAGCAATAGATAATTTCATCTGGTTTATAAATCTTGATGCCAAGGGTAAGAACTGGGGCGAAATGCTTAAAGAAATGCACGAGGAGATGTAGATAATATGGGACTTAAAATATATACATACTCCGATCCTTATGAGATCAGCCGTGAGTCATACTGGAACGAAATAAAAGACTGCGCTCATTTCTGTGTTTCGCAGACAATGGTAAACGGTCTTGAAGACGTATATCCGTCATTAAGAGAAGGCGGATATCTTACTACAATACGCATACTGATCAATACTCTTTACTCTGACTGGGAAGATGAAAACAGAAGAGTAAAACAGATAATGGAAGTTGACAATGCAATCAATGCTCTTCCTCTTGATGAAGATGAAACAGGAAACGCTAGACGTTCCCTTGAATATAACACCAAATCTCTGGTCAAATGTATACGTTTGTTCAAAGAATTGGGACTAAGTGCAAACAGTTTTGATATTTCCCGTCTGAACACAGATCAGAAATACCTTATAGAAATATACAAGCACACCTGCAGCAGAGAAAAGACTTCATTTGAGTTCATCAGGACATCTCAGGCAGATATTATAGATGAAAAAATACTGGAAGCACTGAAAAACAAGCACAAGGACTTCCCTTATGACAAGCTAGACAAAAGTACAATTGTTATTCATGGCATTCATCAGTTTACACCCGCTATGCTTTGTGCTATAGAAGATATTTCACGCTTTAAAAACGTTATACTGCTGTTTAATTATCAGAAACAGTATGAGGCGATATATCAGACATGGACTAATATCTACTCTCTCTTTGACACAGTAGAAATAAAGTATAGTGACAAGACTGAATTCAAGCCTGTTTCTCTGCTTTTCGACAGTTATCCATGCAATACTCTCGCTGATAATATCGGTACACTTTCAAACGGTGAGCTTGAAATAAAAACAGGTGTCCTTGACAACCTGGAAGTCATTGAATTTGAAAACATTACAGAGTTTGCAGGCTACTGTGCCCAGCTTTTTGAAAATGCAAGAAAAACAAACAATCGTAACGGTTCTCACAATCCTGTTCTTTATGATATGACCGAACAGCTGTATTCTGCATCAGGCAAGGTGAATGACATACTCAGGGCTTATTTTCCTGAACAATTCGGAGAACGACATTTTCTTGATTATCCTATTGGTCATTTCTTTGTTGCAGCCGTTGAGATGTGGGATAATGATAATGAATTTGTCAAAGTCGAAGATATGTCTCTTATTAAAGATTGCTTCGAGTCAGGTATTATCAAGGAACGAGTTCCTGGTGAGCTTCTCAATACATTTAATACTATCGAACCATATATTGAGAAAGAGACCACTCTTTTAGGCATTATTGGCTCTCTTAAAAAGCTCCGTAAATACGTCAATACTTCTGATAAAAAACTACAGCGAATAGGATATCTGAATATTACTAAGGAAAAGCTTGATGAGTTAAGAACAGCTCTCGAAGATCTAAATAAAATAGTCGTCAGCTTCTTTTCCGATTTCAGTAGCGGCGGTGATAATTTTAACAGGTTTTACAGACGTATTCATGATTTTATCGTAAAAAGAACTCAGGACATGGAGTCTCTAGATAAAGAGATGAAAGAAGTCGTGACAAAACTTCTTGCACGCATGAACAAGATTGAACTTCCAGACACAGGTACTTTCACTTGCCTTAAACAAACATTGTCATTCTATCTCAGTCAGGATGATAGACTTATGCACGGTGCAAACTGGATCGTAAGAGATTTTGAGCAGATAGACGGCGATATTCTCCGAAGCAGAAAACAAAAAGCAGACAAAACCTGTTACCATTTCTGCTGTTTAAGTGACAAAGATATATGCGCTGCCAAAGATGAACGCCTTCCTTGGCCGCTTGATATAAATTTCTTTGAATACTCTTATGAACCTTTGGAGCAGAATTATCAGATATTCCTGAAATCTAAGATGGAATTTAAAAACTTCAAACGATATGCTCTTCTTTATGGACTCGAATTCAACCGTATCGGCTGCAAGCTCAGCTATGTCAAGACCGTTGACCGCAAAGACAACGAGTTATATCACCTTATAAAAATGCTCGGAATAAAGGTAAGAAAGTATCACAGTGACAATGTTGATAACTATGTTCCAAATTTGAAATACAGTGAACCAACTGGTGCTTCTTACTCTAAAGAAAATGAGTATACAGACAAAATCAAGTATAGTATGTGTCCGTATAAATTTGCTCTTGAAAGTGTAGTTCAGGAGAAAACATTGTACAGAGAAAGATTCCTTGTAATATTCTATATGCGAGTAATGTTGCAAACGAATATTCTCAGTAATTACGCTGGACGCAGATTGTCTGAAAATGAACTTAAAGATATTATTCTCACAGAATATCAGGCACTTGATGATAAGTTCAAAATCTCAAACGAATATGAAAAATCACAGATTATTTCAGAACTCTTCAAGTATCTTGTGACGAGCCTAAAATATGGCAACTTAAAAAAGCCCTTAGAAACCGATAAGTTCAAAGAAGATTTTCTTACAATCAAATTAGAACCTTTTATCGGGAAAGTGTCTGATATTGATCTTAATTCGATAATAAACAATGACGAAGAACGATATAGGAACAATATAGGGATGCACTGCAAATACTGTTCAAGCAAGGACATTTGTTTGCGGATAGCACAGAATTAACACAGGCGGTGATGATATGCTTAAATCGGGAATGTATGTAAGATGTTCAATAGATGTTGAAGATCCCAGCGAACCTAGAGATTTCATTTCAGGCAGAATTGTTGAAGTCAATGATTTTTCTGAAACTGCAAAAGTAAAGTTTTTTGATCTGCTCGGTCTAAAAAAATACTATCAGGTTCCGGAAACACTTGAATTTCCGTTATCAAAGCTTCATCATTGCAGGATAAGCAACGGTTCACAGGCAGAGTACAGCGGTATCGGATATCATGTGGTTCAGTGCAGTACAGATAAAAAAGACGATTTATATTATTACTATCTTGCTAACGATACTGGTGCAGTTGTAAAGGTATGCGAAAAGGACATCAAAGTCACTTTTAATGCCGGTGAAATATCTCCTTTTACACAGTTAAAAAGTTTTGAGTTTCAGAACCCTATGTGGTATTTCGGAAGAAGTGCTGTCAACAGAACCATTCATACTATCGACAATGCTTTCTACGGATTTAAAGAACTTGCCGGCTGTAAGATATTTCTGAAACCTTACCAGCTTAAAACAGTCATGCGCTGTCTTTCAGAATCAAATTGTAGATATATGATTGCTGATGAAGTTGGACTTGGAAAGACGATAGAAGTAGCATCGGTTCTGAAAGTGTATCTTTCTGATAAGAAAAGCAAGAAAATACTCATATGTGTACCAGACGCACTCGTAGAACAGTGGAAAACTGAACTTGCTTTTAAATTCAGGCTTTTTGAAGGCGAAAACCTGAACAGCAATTATATAAAAATCGTTCCGATGAGCAAAGTAGCTGTAGCAAACGGAAAATACGACTTTGTTGTGGTTGATGAAGTCCACTCTGTTCTAAATAAGGAGCTTCGCTATGAAGCAGTATTGAGACTTAGCCGTACCGCCGATAATGTTATCATGCTTAGTGCTACACCTGTCCAGAGCCGTAATGAAGAATACCACAAACTTCTTTCTCTCATACAACCTGACAGATACTACGGCATGAATGAAAGAAAATTTTTAGAACTGCTTGAATTACAGAACAAGATCGTCCGCAAAGTACACGCAGCTGTAAGTTATCTCGACGATTACAAGGAAGCTATCAAAGAATCAGATAACGAACACAGTGAGGATACCCGTGAAGCATATGACGAACTCGTTGATACACTTGAAGATATTGCAGACAAAACCAATGACAAAAAAATAGAAGAAGATATCGAAAACTTCAGCTATGAAGCTGAAAACTTCTCTCTGCTGAGGATTGAAAGAACGGTAGCATATATCTGTGAAGCTTACCAGCTTGAAAAATGTATTATACGAAACAGAAAAAAGCCGGAGGACACCAACAACAGAGTACTGAAGCAGATACCTTATGAAATGGATACTGAATTTAATAATACAGAATTCAGAATATATTCCCTGTTATCTGACTGGATATCCGGCAAAAGATTTGATAAAAAAGATTTTGACAGCAGCATTCTTCCACTTATCAGTGCGTTTTTCAGCTCCTCCTCCGCTTTCTCTGATGAACTGAAAAAAAACCGTTCTGTCCCAGCAGAAATAAGAGAACTTACTGCCAAATGGATCTCAGAAGACATAAGCACAATCAAGAATATCCGACACGTTCTTGATGATCCAATGGATTCAATGTCTAGAATGGTCGCTGTCTGCGATTATCTGGAACAGGAAGCCTATGATAAAAAAGTGCTTATCTTTACGCATTTCTCAGGCACACACAGACTGTTCAGACAGCTGCTTACTAAAGTATTCGGAGAGGATCATTGCGCCTTTTTCTGCGAAGGTATGTCTCCAGACGAGCTTGAGCTTAATACATACCGTTTTCAGAATGAACCCGGATACCGTATAATGCTTTCTGATGAAACCGGCGGTGAAGGTCGAAACTTCCAGAAAGCTGATGAACTTATCTGCATTGACCTTCCCTGGAGTGCAAACACACTTGAACAGCGTATAGGGCGACTTGACCGAATTGGAAGGGACAAAACCAAGGACGTTGTATCTGTAATTGTATACGCACAGGATTCAGTAGAAAAAGATCTTGCTGACATATGGAACAAGGGTCTGAATATATTCAACAAATCACAAAGTGGTCTTGAGATCATCATGAACGATATTGATGAACAGATCAGAACCGCTATAATGAATGACTTTAAGTACGGACTTTCATCTATAGTTGATTCTATGATCAGCGAAATACAAAAAATCGAAAAACAGGTCAAGGAAGAACGCCACTTCGATATAGCTGCCTATACATATCAGTATATAAACAAGGAAATCGAGAAAACCGTTAAACGTTATAATGAGAATGAAAGTGAGCTTTTCCGCAATTCTATGATGTCCTGGTCTTCTCTAGCTGGTTTCCGTGGAAACAGTGTGTCTGAAAATGTTGTAAGGTTTAATGCTTCTTCATTCTCACCGAAATCAGCGTACAATACAATGTTTGTTCCTCCTGATATGGATGTAATGATAAAAGACAAGCTTAATCAGATGCAGAATCATATCAGAGCACTGAACGGAGATAAAGCGATTCAGAACGATATTCACTCCATTCAGGGTACATTTGACCGTAACCTTGCTTTAAGCAATGACTATCTCCACTTCTTTGCTCCAGGCGATGGCATTTTTGATAGTATTGTAAATAATGCTGTATCTGCTTATAAAGGAAGATGTGCTGCTTTTGCTCTTGAAAGCTCATTTGACTGGGAAGGCTTTATATTCAACTGGTACATTACTCCTGATGAACTTCACCTTCTTCAGAATGGGATTTCATTAAAGCAGATAAATCAATATCGCGGCTTTCTTTCATCAGAAATAATCAGCACATATATTCCAATAGACGGAATGAGCGTTGAGACTGATCCTGATATAATAAAAGAGTTTAGAAAATATTTCAGTATTCCTGTCACTCAGCTAAGGAACTACTTTGCCAACTTCGGCAAACGTTCTCCGTCAAAGGACTTTCTCGGCATAAGGGAAAGATATGCTATCTCTAATCTTTCATGGTTCAAAGAAACTCACTCTGCTTCGGAATGGACGGGCAAAGTTACAGCCTGCTATGACACAGCCAGAAAACAGGCTATTGAGGAATTCAGAAAACTCAGACGTATAAAAGCACTTAAAGACACCCTTGACAGAGAATTCTGTTCTGTCTGTGCTGCTTCCGTATATTTCGGCAGAGATATTGATCCAGTAGATAAGATGCAGCTTAACGCAATCATTCTTGAAGCTTTTTCCAAGCCGAATATCGTTCTTGACTCAGTATGTTACGTAAGGATGATGAGCCGATGACCAATCAGGATATAATCCGTAAAGTTCAGGATTTTTTTGATGCTCCTGATCTGACTACAAACAGTATAAAGCTGTTTAATAACGATAATACCCACTCTGCGGTGGCGGTACGTATGATAAATGCCTATCAGCGTTTTATAGCATGGCAGACAGTTGAAAATCAGATAGAGTTTGAATGCTCTCTGAGAAACTATCTTCTGTTCCTTAAAACTGATATTATAATTAAAGACTATAATTTATCCCAACCGAACCGTTTCGGATTAATGATAAACCATTCCAAAGGCAGCATCTACGCTAATCTTGATCTGCCACAGTATGTTAATAAAACCTTTGTAAGGACTGTATTTGACAGTGAACCTGTACAGATAAATGATAATAATACTGTGATCAAAGAAACAAATCCATATATATACAGGCTTACAAAAGGAAAATTCAAATCTTTCAAATCGTTAGAACAACAAATCGCTGTTATGGGCGCACTCAGAGTTCCCGCCGGCTATACGGCTATGGTTGCTATGTCAACCGGCGGAGGCAAAAGCCTTGTAACCCAAACTGTTTCTTATCAGTACAATGACAGTCTGACAGTCATTATTGTCCCTACTATCTCGCTTATGCTTGACCAGCAAAGAAATGCTGCAAATATAATCGAACCTGAGAATAAAAAAGAAATAATGTATTATCACAGCGGATGTAATGTAGATGAGCTTGTAAATGCACTTGATAAAAAACTTGTAAAGATGCTGTTCGTCTCGCCGGAAGCTCTTATAAAGAACATAAGAATACAAAACAGTATATTCAAGGCTAATTATGAAGGATATCTGAAAAACCTTGTTATAGATGAAGCTCATATAATAATTGAATGGGGTGCTTCATTCCGTGTTGACTTTCAGTGTCTCGATTCTTTCAGAAGACTTCTTGCAAAGGATAATCCTATACTCAGGACTTTTCTTCTTTCTGCTACTTTCAGCAAAAAAACAGTCGATAATCTTAAACTGTTTTACTCCGACAATGACCGATGGATAGAGATAAGACTGGACACACTAAGAAAAGAGCCAAGATTTGACGTTATAAAGTGCCGTTCATATACAGAGAAGCACACCAGGATTAAAGAACTTGCCTGCAAACTTCCCCGACCTATGATAATATATGTAAATTCGCCTGACGATGCTGAAATAATACGCAGCGAATTGAAAGAATGCGGTTTTGACAATACAAGAGTATTTACCGGCAGAACAGGATCTGTTGACCGTGAACGAATCATAAATGAATGGGTTAACGATAAGTTTGACCTTATGATTGCCACATGTGCGTTTGGTGTAGGCGTAGACAAGAAAGATGTACGAACTGTCATCCATTCCTATGTTCCATCAGGCCCTGATCAATATTATCAGGAGTGTGGACGAGGCGGACGTGATGGTATGCCATGCCTTGGCGTAATGCTCTACACAGATGATGATATAGCCGCAGCAATGTCCATGACACAAAAAGTTCTTACAGTAGAGAAACTAAGCGGACGCTGGTTCAGCATGCTCAACAGCCAAAAAGCCAATATACAGCTTGATTCAATTGTGATTGATACATCAGTTAAGCCCAATTACAATGATACTGATACTTTCTACGTTGAAGTAAACAACGCTGACATAACATGGAATGTTTATGTTATTCTCCTGTTAAGAAGGGCTGGTCTGATCCAGATCACAGATGTTAAATACTATGATGACAGGTATATCTTCAACATAGAGCTTATTGATAAAAGAATCAGGTATGACACAGCTCAGACTGCTGATATTTTCAGCAAAGTCCGTGATGATGAAAGCAAAAGCATTTATTCAGATATAAACGAACTGGCATCAAAACTCCGAAGAATCGGAAAAAGCTGCTGGTCGTCTATGTTCAATGACATTTATCTGCTTACTGATGAATACTGTGCCGGATGCAATAATCATAACAATATTCGTACTGAAAAAAGAAAGAGTTTCCCGTTAAAGAAACCGGTATACTATCCTGTATCAGTACCCAAGGGAAAAATTTGTGATATAATGAACAGTATTGAAGAAATGCTTATAATATGCGAAAATGACTCTGATGCATTGGTACAGGATCTATTCGCAGCCGGAGCTGACATTATTGTAATGCCTGACGAAAAATCATGTGCATCCGAACTACAGAACATTAATTCTGTTATCCCCACGCAGTGCTGTATGGGTTACAGTGAGTTTTTTGAACTCAGCCGCATGAACAGTCATTATTACCTCTCGGGAACCATTGTCTTCTGTATAAACGATGATTCAGCACTGGCAGGTAAATTGCTGAACACTGCTTCCGGCAAAGAATACCACCGCGTTTATGTTGTTAGCTCCGATTTTTATGTCCCCAGTAGGAACAAGAACATATCAGAACTTGTAAACGGTGCTTGTAAGTACGATTATATTATTACGAAGGAGCTGATGTAATGTTAAACAATGTAAAAAAAGAAGCTACTCCTGAAAGAATTTATTCTCTTATAAAAGCGATTGAGGATAAATCTCCGATTTTGAAGAGTAACCTTTCTTCTATTTTAATTTCGGAGAACCTTAACAAATCCAAAACGGCCAATTTTGGTTCTATTTTGGAAGGCGTATTAGAATTAAGACTTGCTGAGTTGAACGAGAATAACGAAGTTGTATTTTGCGGAAATAATTCAGCAGTGAAAACAATGGATTCATTCAGAAGATATTGCAACGAAATGCTATTTATTGATCATACAACGGCTTTTTATAAAACGATGTCTTGTATATTATCCTCAGATGATAAGTGGTTCGAATACGGTTCAGTAACAACATCAAACGAGATTAACAGATATATATACGAAGAAACTGGGTTGCAATCATTAAAACTTGAAAAGGATATTATTCTTGGAGTTAGATTTTGGTTCGGCTTTTTGGGAATGGGTTTTTTTAATGAGAATAGCATGGTTTTCCTTCCTAATATGTATACAGCATTGAAGGATTTTATTGTTCTCGGGAACTTTGAAAAAAACAAAGAATACTCTGTTGAGGAGTTTCTTGATAATCTTCACAGCAGTTCAGCTGTTGCATTAAAGAATGCCAGAGAAACACTGACACTGAATCTTGCCATGTCAAATGCTCTCCGACTTCTTCATGATAACAAAGAAATAGAACTGAAAAAGAATCTCGACAGTGAAAAAACGTGGCATCTGTTTCCGAACGATGAACACGAGTTCACTTCTGACATTACACATATCATTATCAAAAAGGCGGTGAAGTGATGAATACAGCTATTGCTAAAAAGAGAATCAGCCAGGTACTGAGAGTAGACTCTATTGACAGTACTGACAGTGATTTTCTTGCTACCCACGTCCCTTTCCGCAAAATAGTAGTCGCCACAAAATCAGGTGATCAGTTTGAAGAAAGTTACAAATCGGAAGAAGATATATACAGGGATATATTTAATAATGACCTAACACGTAATGAACATCAGTTTGTTATAGTAGAAGGATCGAGCGGTGCTGGTAAGTCTCACTTTATCCGCTGGCTATATGCTATGCTTTCTGCAAAGGAAGAAAAAGATGATGTAGTTCTTCTTATACGCAGAAGTGATAATACTCTTAAGGGAACAATCAGACAGCTTCTTGAAATTAAGGAAGTAAAAGAAATATCGAATAAGGAAGCTTACGAACGTCTTGTAAAAGCAAATCAGGCTATAACCGAAAGTAAATTCAAGTCAACGATCTATCATCAGTTCATTGTTGAAATAGAGAATGACACAAGTGAAGTATTAGGAAATATCAAGCGCAAGAAGCTTATCGCTTTACTCAATAACTCTGCATTTCAGGAACGGCTGATGGCTGCCGGTGGCCCTATCGACAGGATCTACAGCAAGATAACAAGCTCATCAGGCGTTGATCTTGATCTTATAGCTCAGTTTTCAAAAGCTGACCTGACACTTGACATTGATTTCATCAATCAGCTTGATGATGCTGATCGTAAGGCTCAGGACTTTGCTAACAGTCTTATGGAAGGCGATGACGATGAGTTTATTGAAAAGATAACTGCATACATGAACTCATTTGTCGAAACCGTTATACAGACGAGTGCCGGAATTGAACCTGGCGATTTTCAGCAGATTTTCAAGGAAATCAGGCAAGAAATAAAGAGAAAAGGCAAGAACCTGATACTGCTTGTTGAGGACATAACCTCCTTCACAGGTGTCAATCAGGCACTACTCAATGCACTTGTAACTGGTCATACCGGATCTAACGCAGTAGATAACCTTTGTAAGCTTATTTCCGTTGTAGGTACTACTACTCAGTATTACAATCAGTTCAGAGATAACTACCGTGACCGTATTACGAAGCAGATAACTATAAACGACGGCGTTATCGGTGAGAACAAAAGTGATCTTGTTCAGTTCGTTGCCAAGTATCTTAACGCCATCTCTCTTGATTGTGAAACTCTCGACACATGGGTGAAAAACGGTGCATATTCCGAAGATATGCCTGTACACGAAGATAAGGATCACGACCATTGGGATAAATTCAAGCTTGCGTCAGGAAAGCAAATATCGCTTTTCCCGTTTACACAGAATGCTGTTATAAACCTTTATGAAGCTATGTCTGATCATAAAACACCGAGATATATTCTGAGAGACATAGTTGAGCCTGCTGTAAACGAAGTGCTGCACGAAATTTCATCATTTCCAAAATTCTGCTTAGGCTGGCACTCATCTCTTCCTGAATCAGTAGAAAACAGAATAGGAAACATAGTACAGTCCACTCAGGTCGCACAGGAACTGAAAGCTGATTACAGAAAGCGCCTCGTAGCATTTATAAGTTTCTGGACTAACAAAACCCTTGATGTTACAAGCAACGGCTGCATAGCCGGAATAAAAACAAAGATATTCTTTGAACTTGACTTTGGAGAGTTTGTAAGCAAACTTACAAGTACAGCAACTGTCAGAAAAGTCGCTGATCCTGTACCTGTTCCAGATAAGACTTCTGTCTCTCAGCCGACGAACGACGAAGTTGTTGAAGTAACAGTCGAACCTGTTCAGCCTGTTAAGCCGATTGTAAAAGAACAGCCTAAGATAGATCCTAAGAATCAGAAAGACTATGATTCTTTCAGAGCGAATGTTATTTCATGGCACAGGGACGGAGGAAACCTTATACGCTTTGTGCCTATTCGTGACCAGATCAGTAACTTTGTTTATGATGCTATCAACTGGCAGCAGGAAGGAATACCGCTAGATTCAAGAAACAGATTCAAGGATTCAATCGGCGGCAGACTTGTCGGCTTTGAGAGACAGGATCAGGCTCTTGACAGATGTATTGTAGTATTCGAGGATACAGACGAAACATACCAGCTTCTTCTTTGCTTCGGAAAATGGCTTTATCTTGGAAACAAATCATGGAATTTCCCTGATTCAGCATCAGCAATTTATTTTGCAACTTCATGGCTGCAAAGAAATAAGGATAAGTTTGTAAATGCGATCAGGAATGTAGATAAAGGTTCTGCTGTTCCTGCATATATCAAGGCTGCTATGATAGAAAAAGTGTACAAGCTTATCATCAACGGCAGAATTGGCGAAAAAAAACTCAATCAACTTGGAGATGACGTATTTCTAGGTACTGACACGCCTAAAAACGGTTCGTATGAATTTTCGACAGGCCATTCTCAGGCTTGGTATGAACTGCATCAGTTCATTTATAATGATACTAAAACTCCTGATTCGTATACGGCATCAGTAAGGTACTTCAATCTCATTCAGGGCGTGACCATAAATACAGATAACTATGTACTTAATTATCCGCTTTATCAGGCAGCACTGAAAGAAGTTCGCAAGTCAGGCTATGTATTAGATGAAAACGACATCAATGATACAGAAAAAGCTGTCAAGGATAAACGTGAAATATTTGAACTTGCACAGAAGGTGCTTTCTAAAGTCCACAGAGTTGTTGAAGAAGAAACAGCACTTGCTCGCAAAAATGCTGTTGATATTCTCAGCTATTTCGAGAACATTGATATTGAAGATGAACTTGAAGCGAGCGATATACGTGACATAATCAACGAGATTCAAAGTTTTTATCAGAGATGCTTTGCTGTAGGAATCAATATCAGCATCATTGATGATGCGCAATTTAAAAAGATCAAAGATTCTGCGTCAGCAATAGCCAAGGCTATGCTCATACTTCAGAAAGACTATTCGGACGAAGATGATATTTCGGTGCTTTATGCCTTCTCGTCAAATCCTATAGGAGTAGTATTACCTTTCCTTGAAATGCTGAGAAAAGCAAACAAGGATATAGATACCGTTTACGAACAGATGCAGAACGAAAAGGAATCGCTTACACGTAAAGGCAACTGGAACGATAATGTTGATCCACGTTTTGAACAGCAGCAAGAAGCATTTGAAGCACTTTATGCTGAAATAAAGGAGGTGTGAGTATATGCTGCATGAAAAGATACAGTCAACCATCGGTTTAATTGATGATGTTGTTGATAACAGGCAGAAAGAGAATGACAATGCCAATACAGCTAAGAGAAACTCCACTTTCTTTGACAGCTTTGCAAGACTAACACCTTCTATTACATCATTTATCCTTGCAAAACAGAATTTCAGCTTCTCATTGCAGCCTAATACTGCAGCTGGTTTACGTGATCTGATGAACTACTCAAAAAGCACCTTTGATAATGCAAAAGCAGTAAATCCATCACCGTTCAAACAAAAAACAGATGCTTTTATCGAAACAATCGCCAAAGAATGGGAAACATTCTACAAAGCTAATAACAGCGAACTCATCAATGGACTTAACATTATAGTTCTGGTACACCCGACGCCGACTGTTGTAAGAAGCTGTATCACCGCTTTTAATAAGTGCGAGAAATGGCCTTTAACCCAGGATAGCATTGATTCTTATAAAGAAGCACGACAAAAAGCAGATGATCTCCTGAAAGAAATGAAATTCGATGACGAGATACGGGACTTTCTGATTAAAGTACGTGACAGAAAAGCAACTCTTACTGATATTACTCCTTCTATTCTGGAATGGATACAGTCTAAAAATATTGCAGATAAAGTAAGCCTTAGCATCAGGAACACTATGTAAGGTATAACGAAACATCGGAAGCCTTACGAATTGACTTCCGATGTTTTGATGTTTAAACGGATTTATCGAGAGGATGTGAGAGATATGGCACTGAGAATACCGTGGGATAAGTACGAAACTGCTATCCTGATAGATGCCTGTATTCAGATAATAAACAATAAGACGAACAGAAGAACCGCAATACAAACCGTTTCAGCAAACCTACGGAAAAGAGCTGTCAACTCCGGCATAATGATTGACGATGTATTCCGCAATGAAACCGGTATAAGAATGCAAATGACTACTATAATGTCTATAATTCAAGGAGAAGAACCTAGTCTGGGTAATGCATCTAAGCTTTTTTTTGATATGGTAGAGTTGTATAGGTCTGAATACTCAAAGTTCTCTGCTGTATTAAAAGAAGCAAACCTTCAAGTAGCTGGTGTCAAAGATTAAATATCTTCATTTGAAACTCCTATAAACATATTAAAACCATATTCAATCCGTAAAAATATGAACGAAAACAAAGAACCAAAACTTTATACCCTGACAGCTACGAATGGAATCGCATATCTATCCTCAGAAAAAGGCATTTTGTGAGGACAATGAAAACTAAAAATCTACAGTTGCCTCGACTGCCCGTCAGTGCTTCGTTATATCGCCAAAGGAGAGTGTGTAAAAAAACTGCGTATTCTTTAAAGATGAAGCGACAACAATAGCAGCAGGATACTGTCCATGTGCAGTATGCATGAAAGAAGCCTATAAAAAAATGAAAACAGAAAAGGAGGATTACTCATGAATGAGTTTCAAATTAAACAAAACCTTGATTCTCATGATCAGGACTGGGTTAAGAAAGTTTATGAACAAACATGTGTATTATTTTATTGGAATCATGATGAATTTGAACTTTGGACAACTAATGGCTGGTTTAGTTTAGATGAAATGATAGATGATTATGAAAATGAATCATCTGTTCAAAATCCGGATTTATATAAAACTGTTGAAGATATCGTTAGGTTAATCAAGTCTTTACCAGGGTATGAGAAGAAACTGCTTGATTCAAATGTTAATGGAATATCTAAATCAGAACTGTTTGTTAATGTAGTATATAACATATGGGAACCAACATTGTATGCTACTGCTGAGAAATATAAAGAAAAATCGGAACATCTGAATTTTAAAAGAATAGTATTCGAAAAGAACGGCGTCTATTATAATCTTGAACAAAGGAAAAACATAACTGAATCTTTATTGACTATAGAAGTTGATTTTGTAGAGAGGGATGAAAGTTATGTTTCCATTCCGTTGTCCAGACACTATAATTTTGAAGAAACAATGGATTATATTGTGAAAGAGCTTTCGTTGAACAGTGATCCGGAATATAATGATTATTCGATTAATATTTACGTTCATAGATCTAATAAAAAAGTATTAATCCCAAAAACATTTGAAGAAATGAAAGAATTTGTTTCTAAGATCCATGAATTAAGAGACTTTTAATTTTTTAGAGAGTAGATATGTAATGAATGAAAACAAAGAACCAAAACTCTACACCCTCACTGCCGCAGACGGAACCACATATCAATCCACCGAAAAAGGCACACTTGGAGGGCACAGAAAACTGAAAATCTACGGACGTCTCGACTGCCCGTCAGCGCTACGCTATATCGCCAAAGGAGAGTACGTAAAATACCGCGTATTCTTCAAAGACGAAGCGACAGCAATAGCAGCCGGATACCGTCCATGCGCAGTATGCATGAAAGAAGCCTATAAGAAATGGAAAGCCGAACAGAGCACTAAGAACTGAAAAACACTGACAGCGACCCTTATATAACGCATCAACCCTGCCTTAAGCCCGAAAACCGCCGCGCTATAATAAAAAAGCAAAAGCCGGCAATGTGGGGGAAGGTGACGGAAAAGGAGTGCAGAGGGAAAACCGTAGGAAGGGGGAGAAATGCCGGCTTTTGCTGCGGTTTAGTCGTTCTCCCCCTTCATAGGGTTGTCCCTTTGCAGAGACCTTTGAAAAAATCATCTGAAATATTATAGCCGAACAGGAGAGTGAACACATTGAACGAAAATAATATGCAGGAATCGTCACTTGATATTAACGACGAAAAAGTAAATAACCTCATTCGCCGTATTCTCATAGCTGAAAGCAAAAATATGAAAAGTCAGGCGATAACTGATATTCAGATGGTGAACAAAATCAAGGCGATGATCGAGGAGGAAATTCAATGTTACTGAAAAGCATAATGCTTAATAACTTCAGGCAATTCAAAGGAGTTCAGAAAGTTGAGTTTTCTACTGATCCGGCTAAGAATGTCACAGTGATAATGGGTGTGAACGGCTCCGGTAAAACGACACTGGCGCAGGCGTTTACATGGTGCCTTTACGGAATAACGGATTTTTCTGATCCTAATGTTCTCTGCAAAGCTATTTTACAGCAGAAAGAACATAATTCTGATGAAACAGTCAGTGTTGCCATTGAACTTAATCATAACGGAACGGATTATGTTATTTCCCGTAAGCAGACATACAATGTTGATATGCTTGGAAATCTTTGCAGTCCTATGTTCAGCGAAACAGAGATCGTATATACTGATAAGGACGGCAGCGTAGTCAGTGTTTCGCAGGATGAATGCGATAACAAGATCAAGGAGATACTTCCGTTTGAACTGTCAAAGTATTTCTTTTTTGACGGTGAACGCATCGGTAATATGAGCCGGGAAATACAGTCCGGTAAAAGTGAAGAATTTGCTGAAGCGGTAAAAAATCTGCTTGGCCTTAAACCATATGTAACTGCAATGAAGCATCTTGGCGGCGGACGTGCCACTAAAAATACTGTTATCGGTATTTATAATGAGCAGTACAGTGACGATGCTGACGGGAAAGTAAGCTATTTTACAAATGAGATCGTTCTTCGCCAGACAGAGGCTGAAAACGCATCTGTAAAGATCGGTGAACTTAAACGTGAACTGGAATCTATCGAAAAGAGAAAGATAGCACTGAATCTTATTCTGGAAAAGAACAAGAGCAGCGGAGAACTGGCGAACCGTAAGAAAGTGCTTGAACGTGATATCAAACGTGATCACGAAAAAATTAACAGCCATACCACAGCTATTCTTTATAATTTTAATACCTATTACAAGAATTATTTCACGAAAAAACTCATGCAGGATGCACTTACAGTACTTTCTAAAACAGATAAACTTGATAAGGGTATTCCCGACATACACAAGCGGACAATTGATTTTCTGATAAAGCGGGGAAGATGTATCTGCGGAAATCCTGTGACCTGCGATTCGCCGGAACACAAGGAGCTTCTTGAACTTTTGCAATACATACCTCCGAAGGCTATCGGAAATATGATAAGCGACTTTGCCGGGGAGTGCAAAATAAGGATTGAAAACTCACCGAATCTGTATTCGATGATACAGACAGAACTGGAGAACAGGAAAGACGAAATGATCCAGCTTGACAGGGACTGCCGTTCTCTTGATCAGGTAACTGATGAGATAAGCAAACTTGATGACGTTGGTTCGGTTCAGGATGAACTGAATGAAATAACTGAAAAGGAAAAGAAACTGAATTTTGAACTTTCCGGTATTCATAAACGTCTGGGTGTTCTCGATTCTGAGATTCGTGGTTTTGAAAATCAGAGAAAGGAACTCTCGCTTAAGGATGAAAACAACAGGAAAATAGAACTGTTTAAGTCATACGCTGAGAGGATCTATGCACGTATCAGAAGTGAATATGACAATCAGGAAAGTATAATACGCAGAAAACTGGAAGATAACATTAATCAGATCTTTCGTAAGATATATAACGGAGGACTTTCGCTGAAAATCGATGAGCGGTACAATGTTCAGACTATAGTAAATGACTTCGATACGTTTAATGTCGGCGTGGAAACATCAACAGCACAGAGCATATCGATCATATTTGCTTTTATTGCAGGTGTTATACGTGTAGCGCGCGAAAATGACCGTAATGAGGAAATGCTTGCAACCGAACCGTATCCGCTTGTAATGGATGCTCCTCTTTCTGCATTTGACAAGGAGAGGATCCAGACTGTATGCGGTACACTTCCTGAGATAGCTGAGCAGGTCATCATTTTTATCAAGGATACTGACGGTGAACTTGCTGAGAAATATATGAACGTCAGAGTCGGAAAAAGCTATAGTTTTGATAAAATAAATGAATTCGAAACTATACTGAGTGAGAGGTGAGAACAATGTTTGATAAAGGTTATGTTTTCAAAGGAAGACATGCGGAGTACGTGAATGATCTTACCAAAAACTATGATGACGACGGTCACAAACTGTTTAACAGAAACTATGACGTTTATCTGCTTGCTCCTGTAGTAGGATTTCTCTATCAGCGAAAAGCAGATCCTGACCAGAACGGAGATTTCCGTACAAGTATTCTGCCTGATATCCTTATGAAAAATTCTGATGATCTTATGTTCAACTTTCGCCTTGTTATGATCCTCGATAAAAAAGCGGAACCCGATCCCGAAAAGCGTATCGATAAAGCGTTCAAAGGTGAAAACGATGATGCAGATTCTGAACTGTACGACAGCTATGTTCTCGGCGGTGTAGAAGTCCTTTATGAAAAACTCATGCAGAACGTAAACACATCTGAGGAATATACATCAAGGCTTTTCGACTTCATCGAAGAATTTGATCAGCGATATAACCAGAAAGTAGATATGAACTCACTGCTCGACCTTTGCAGGCAGATAAAAGCCTGAGGCCGTGAACTAAGTCGATTTGGAGAAAACACTTTATTCGATTTTGTCATGAAAAAACAATGAGTAAGTAAAAAAATGCCGCACCTTATGCAGATCAGTGATCCGACAGGATGCGGCAGATGAGTTTTATTGTACTATGCAGAAATGATGTTATAGAACAGAAATACCTAAAGACTCAGCAAGACTGCGGACGGCATCTTCTGAAAGTTTGCTGATTTTTGCAATAACTGAAGCAGACATATTACCTTCACGAATAAGATCGGCAGCCACTTCCTTATTACGTTCATTACGGCCTTCTTCTCGACCTTCTTCTCTGCCTTCTTCGAGAAACAGATTTTTGTATTTATCTTCATTAAATTCTTCGAAAATTAACATGTTCTTCACCTCCGCACGGTTTGCAATGATCAATGGTTTGATAATAAAACCGTCAGGCATTTCATCTACAGCTTTGTCTACTGCAGAAGTGTTTGTTTTTGTTTATATTATATCATTTATTATGTATAAATACAATATAAAAGCGAAAGGAGAAAATCGCAGAAAGTTACTATTCACGTCATAACCACTATTCCATAACGCACCACCCCCGCCTTAAGTCCACAAACCGTCGCGCTATAATAAAAAAGCAAAAGCCGGCAATGTGGGGGAAGGTGACGGAAAAGGAGTGCAGAGGGAAAACCATAGGAAGGGGGAGAAATGCCGGCTTTTGCTGCGGTTTTATTGTTCTCCCCCTTCATAGGGTTGTCCCTTTGCAAAAGACCTGTAATTATCTTTCAAAAAACACTATGATGAAATTGCTATAAATCAATTATTATGCTATAATAATAATTGATTTTATTTTTGAATATTCACTATAACAGAAATGAACACCATCTGCTGTTTGATGTAAACGGAGAAAGATAAATATTATGTTAGTTGATAAACTTAACCTGAAAAATTTTAGAAAATACGAAGATTTTGAAATTGAGTTTAAAGACAGACTTACCGTGATCATAGGTGCTAATGGAAGCGGTAAATCTACAATAATTGATGCAACAGGGAAGTTATTAAGCGTTGTATTCAGATCTCTTTTTGATTTCAAAAGCGAAACTATGAGAAAAAATGATATTCGACTTAATAAAGGTGAGAAATGCTTCCCGGTTGAAATATCAATGTCGGGATATGTTTCGGGACTGGAATGCAGTTATACCCAGACAATGAAATATAACGGCAACAGAAACAGCTATGCTGCTTCTGAAGTTTCAGGAATTTATAATGATAAACTTGCAAAAGAGAATGATAATACTGTTTTACCGGTTGTTTGTGCATACGGTGCCGGACGATTATGGAATAACTCTGAAAGTATTTCGCTTGATAATCTTACGAAGACATCTTTCAGTCGTAAAAACGGATATTCCAGTTGCCTTGATGCTCATCTTGATTCAAAATCAATGAATATCTGGTTTGAGAAAATGACTTATCTTGAATTGCAGTCCCGTAAAAGCGATGCTCTGTTATCTGCCGTAACTGAGGCTGTTGAAGATGCATTTAAACTGTTAAGTGGATTTAGCAGTGTAAAGGTACAGAGCAATTTGCTGGAACATGAGCTTGAAGTAACTTATAAAGATAAGAAAAAAAAGGAACATGTGCTTCTTACATCACAATTAAGTGATGGTTACCGCTGTTTTATTTGTCTTATTGCTGATATAGCCTATCGTATGGCATCTGTTAATCCGGGACTTAAAAAGAAAGCAATTAAAGAAACTGATGGCATAATCCTTATCGATGAGATTGATCTGCATCTTCATCCGGAATGGCAGCAGAGGATACTTGAAGTTCTTATGAAAGTATTCCCGAAGGTACAGTTCATTGTTACAACTCATGCGCCTGCTGTTATCAATTCTGCGAAAAGAGAAAGCCTTATCATTCTTAATGGTGATAAAGCTGAATATCCTTCAATTGAAACATATGGCCGTGATATGAATACAATTACAAACACGGTAATGGGCGTATCTGAAAGACCGGAAAAAGTAAAGAAACTCTTTACGCTATTTGAAGAACAGCTCGATTCACGAAATTTCAAAGATGCAAGGGATACTGTATCCAGACTTGAAGAAATTCTTAAAACCGATGATGCAGATCTTGCTTCATGTAAAGTAAGACTTGATTTTGAAGAAGAACTGGAGTCTGAATAATGATAAAGATCAATAAAGGAAAAGAACCAGTATGTCTTACTTCATATAAAAAGCAGAAATTCTCATCTTACGACGGACTTTCTAAGGAAAATAAGTATGAGATAATCGAATCATTAATGAAGGAACAAGGGTATTTATGTGCGTATTGTATGCAGAGGATATCTCATGAAAAAGGCGCTACAATTGAACATATAACTCCGCAGAGCACAGATGCGTCGAAAGCTCTCGAGTATACCAATATGCTTGCAGTCTGTGATGGTAATGAAGGTAAAGGAGCCTTGATTTGTGACAAACACAGAGGAAATACTAAAATAACTGTAAATCCGCTGGATGAAACAACACTTAAAGGGATCCATTACAGAAGCGATGGTACAATATATTCAGATGATGCTGTTATTAATAAAGACCTTGATAAAGTTCTCAATCTAAACTGTTCTGAAGTTGGATTACCTGAAAACAGAATCAGAGCAAGAAAAGAGTTTGTAGGTGAACTTCAGAAAATCAAGCCTACCGGAGATATCAATTCTCTTATAAAGAAGTTTATCGAGAAATATTCCGGTTTTAATAAAAAAGGACAGAAGTATGAGTATTGCGGAATTATTCTTGACTGGCTTAAAAAACACTGTAAATGAATAAGTTTTTTCCGTAACGCAAGTCCTCGCCTTAAGCCCGAAAACCGTCGCGCTATAATAAAAAAGCAAAAGCCGGCAATGTGGGGGGAAGGTGACGGAAAAGGAGTGCAGAGGGAAAACCGTAGGAAGGGGGAGAAATGCCGGCTTTTGCTGCGGTTTTATTGTTCTCCCCCTTCATAGGGTTGTCCCTTTGCAGAGACCTATGATATTTGAATCAACATAAAAAATCTAACAGAAAACAAAAATCGCCACATCTCTGAACCGGTAAATCCGGTGAGATGCGGCGTGTTGTGTTTATGTACCCATCAGAAATATCCCCCGAAGTTTTATCATGAAATATCGACATATGGCCACGGATGTGCTATAATAATTGATGAGAAGTAACCTGATAAAGGAGGAAAGTGATGGGAATATATTTGAATCCGGATAAGGACTCATTTGAAGAAGCAGTAAATTCAGACATATTCATAGATAAAACAGAAATGATAAGATATCTGAATTCAGTTATCAGAACAAAGCAGAAATACATCAGCGTGTCCCGACCGAGGAGATTCGGAAAAACGATGGCTGCCGATATGATCTGTGCATATTACAGCAGGGAAGCGGACAGCAGAGAATTGTTTTCAAAGAGAAAAATAGCTGAAACTTCACCGGTCAGAACAGGGGAAAATGAAATTGCATGGGATGGCTTCCTTGAAAAGTTTGATGTTATCAGACTGGTGATGACTGATTTCATGGACGACAGTGATTCAGTACAGGGCATACTGGATTATATGACTGAAGAAGTTGTGGAGGAACTAAGAGAAGCTTTTCCTGATGTGAATTTCGGATCCAGAATAACTCTGCGTAATGTTCTGAATAAAATATACGGAAAAACCGGACACCAGTTTGTTATAGTTATCGATGAATGGGATGCAATATTCCGTACATGGAAGGAAGATAACAATGGACAGAAGAAATATCTTGATTTTCTTCGCAACCTGCTCAAGGACAGGCCGTATATTGCACTTGCGTATATGACTGGAATCCTGCCGATAAAAAAGTACGGAAGGCACTCTGCACTAAATATGTTTGATGAATACTCTATGATGAATCCGATGCAGCTGGCACCGTATACAGGGTTCATCACGGAAGAGGCTCTGGAATTAACAAGACAGTACGGAAGAGATTTTGCAAGCATAAAAGACTGGTATAACGGCTATAATGTCAGCGATATTGTGCCGCCAGATCCGGATCATTGCAGTCAGAAAGAAACTGGGAAAGCACCTGAAGCAAAACGTTATGATCTATACTGCCCGCTTTCAGTCGTAAATGCAGTAAGAACCGGGAAAATTCAAAACTACTGGAACAAAACTGAAACCTACGAAGCACTTGCAGAATACATCCGTATGGATTATGACGGATTAAAAGAATCAGTTGCTTTGCTTATGAATGGCGGAAAGCTTCATGTTGATACGTCCGGATATCAGAATGATATGACCACTTTTACATGCAGGGATGATGTTTTATCACTTCTTGTTCATCTTGGATATTTAGGCTACGATGATGAAACAAGTGAAGTGTTTATACCGAACAAAGAGATACTTGATGAGTTCAGAACATCTACGAGATCCAGTGAATGGATCGATACTTTTGAATCTTTCCGCATTTCACAGGATCTTCTGAAAGCTACCTGGAATAAAGATGCAGAAAAAGTGGCTGAGCTTATTGAGAAAGCGCATAACAAGGCAGATAATAAAACATATAACGATGAAGCTGCACTAAGCTATGCGATCAGACTTGCTTATTACGCTGCACAGAAATACTACACAATACTTCCGGAAGCAGATACCGGAAAAGGTTATGCTGATCTCATCCTTCTTCCTACACCTGAGTATGCTGATAAACCGGCACTTGTGATAGAACTGAAATACAATAAGGATGCAGATGGTGCTGTAAAACAGATAAAAGGAAAAGATTATCCCGACAGGCTGGAACACTACAAAGGAAATATTCTTCTTGTAGGCATCAACTATGAAAAAGATATTCCGAATACTGATCCAAATTACAAACATCATAGCTGCATAATTGAAGAGGGCTGATTGAAAGATCCGGGTCCATCGAGAGCGGGGATGTTCCCCGCTGTTTATTATCAAGAAAAATAAAAACAATCTCTGTGAGACACAAGAACTCTCACAGAGATTTTGAATTTCCACTTCTAAGAACAGTATGAGGATAACAAATAATGAACGAAGATATAAGAAAAAAAGCAGAAAATTCCATTTTTCATTGTGATTGTAAACGAGAGAAAGCCGTATTGCTCGCTCACTTGAACTTATTCGCATATCACTTCATCGTCAAACAGATCATCCGGTAAGAAATCACTCATTTCACTTAATGATTTGGTTACAAGCTTATATATGAAATCAGTGGTAGAAAGATCAAATTTAAAATACTGAAAACCATCGCCATAAACGATTATATTCATTTTATTATTCTCAGGTTTCCAGTAAAATACTGTTCCGTTATCGCAGTAAGCCCACGGTATTAATCCGGATTCATCCGGATAGAATGCAAACGGATATCCTTCATTTTCATTCGGAACATATCCGGATGACAGAGCATCCTGTTCAAAGGAATCTTTGACAGATTCATATGTTTCTCTCTGTTCTTCAATCATTTCATCCCAATTATCGTCATACGGAGAAATGAACCATATATATTCATTTATTCCGTCGTTGTATTTCTCGAAAAAAGCTGCGGCATCTGTTGGAATATTTACTCCATTTATTACTGTAAATGAGTTTTCATCATTTAATTTCGAGTATTTTCTCAAATCATTAATTAAAGAATCCATAATCTTCACCTATACATTTCAAAATATTTAAAATAAATAATACTTTGGTCATACATGGAATATGCTTATTCCTATATTTAACTTTATTATATCAAGTGCATATGAAAAAGTCAATCATCAGGACTTATGTAACGAGTAGAAAGCTCCTTTTGCGAAATTTGCAAAACGAGGCGGGAGAATTTCGGCAAAAGAAAAAAACTCCTCTTTTGATAGTTTTAAAAAGCCTGTTATATCATAAGGTCCATCATTTGAGCATCCAATAGTTTATAAAACATCTCCGGCAAGGAACGGTGAAGGATCAAGACCTGCGATGATCTGGTTTGTGAGTTCTGTATCATTACATATAATAGTAATGGTCACGTGATAGCGAAGCTCAGGATTGCATATAACCACATTTGTCATCTTTCTTTTTGCAGGTATTTCGCAGATCAGACCGTCGAAATTACTGCCGTGATAGTAATAAGGAGTCTCCATATTTATGACGGTCTTTTTGCCGTATGCCTCAAAATTGAAAATCAGCAGATCCTTTAAGTGCAGGTTCCGGCAGCACTCAGCGTTGAATTTATCACGGATATAAACTATCTTGTCTATCATATTGTCAGGCTTTTCTATACCTAAATTTTTGAAATAATGTTCATAATCCTTATCGCTGAACGGTTCCTTTATATCTGATGAAAATTTGTAATCTTCGCTTAACGACTGAACAAAGACGGTAAGCGTATCGCTTTTGAACGGAGTACTGCCGCCTGTGCCGGGGAGTTTAGGATTGTTAATGTGTTCTTTTGGAGCTCTTATGTTAATGCCGTGAGCAGTACGTGTGACAAAATCAGCAGGTACAGTTACATCTGTGAGCGGATAATCACTCATAGTGTCATCTATTCCGGGATAGACCATACGGTAAAACGATGGATTGTGCGATACTATAAGCAGGAACGCAGTGATAAGAAGAATTAAGGAGATAAGAACTGTAAGAGTTATTTTTAATATTTTACGTATCATACATGTACCGCCTTTTCGATTATTATGGTGATTCATTTTTTACTGATAAGCTCAGATGTTCAAGTGATTTCAGTTTTCCCGGAACGAGCATAGAGCCTGTTTCATCGATGTGTATGAAATTATTATAGCAATTAGCTTTATACATGTCAAGAAAATTTAATTTTCAGATAAAATACTGACAACCGGCACAGTTAAAAAGGTCCCGGCACATTGCGTGCAGGGACCTTTTCTTTTTAGTTAATTATAAAGTACTTTCTCATTTAAAAAATCCGCGTATAGCATCTGCCATCGAGTCGGTGCGTCCGGTAAAGCAGTGATCAGCTCCCGGTATCGGAACAAGGACAGCGTCGGCGTAAAGTGCGGCGGCTTTTTCTGCGTATGAGAACGGAACAGTCTCGTCGCTGTCGCCGTGGACGATAAATACTTTTCCCTTGTACTTTGCTATGGCGTCTTCGGGATGTATCATCTGTGCGACGCGTATGTAGTCACCTGAGAGTTCACGTCCGTTTACGAATATGCTTTCCGGAATGTGTTCAGGATCAAATGAGGTTCCGAGCATGGAGCCGCTTCGTGCATTTTCCGGGATCACCCAGGCAGGGGAGAGCGGGAGAATGGCTTTGAGATCATCGGGACACATGCCGCCTATGAGCATTGTTAAAAGTCCGCCCTGTGAATGTCCGCACATGTACAGGTCAGTAACAAAATCGAGTTTCTTTGCATAAGCGACCACTGTGAGTGCGTTTGTGATCCATTTGAAAAGAGTGTGATCCCTGAATTTACCGTCGCTTCTGCCGTGTCCGTACATCTCGGAACGGAGTACGGAAATGCCGGAATCAAGAAGGGCTTTTTCTGCTGCGATTATATGTTCTTCTTCCATATGCCCGGTAAATCCGTGTACAAGTATGCAGAGCGGCCCCTTGTCCGCGCCTTCAGGACGATCGAGTTTTGCGTGAAGACGGATGCCGTCGCTGTCTATAAAGAATTCTTTCATTATTTACCTCCCTGTTTGAAGTTCTTTTATTTTAAGGAAACACTGATAAACCGGAATCCGGCGAAGCCTGATTTCCAAAGGCGGGATTTATGGGGCTTCGCCCCTGACCCCCACGCTGATTTATGAATAAATCAGTGTTTTCTTAATAATTGGTTTTGCCTTCGAGGTTCCGGTATTCCTCGAAAAGTTCAAGACATTCTTTCCTGTCGAGTTCCTCGCAGATATCTGCAGGGGAAAGATAAAACTCCCGGTCACGGAAACCGATGGAATCAGTATCTGCGATATTGCAGCCGTAGTATACTTTTTTTATGTTCGCCCAGCGGATAGCTCCGAAACACATCGGACATGGTTCAGCAGTCGTGTAGAGTTCGCATCCGTTTAAGTCAAATGTACCCAGAGCTTTGCTTGCAGCTCTTATGGCCATCACTTCGCCGTGGCAGGTTGGGTCTTTGCGCTTTATAACTTCGTTGTGACCGCGGCCTATTACCTTTCCGTCTTTTACTATAACGCAGCCGAAAGGACCGCCGTGTCCGGAACGTATTCCGTTTTCGGCTTCCTCAAATGCCATTCTCATAAATTCATTCATATATTTATCCTCGTAATATGATCCCGGCAAAACGGCCGACGGATCTTTTTTTGTGAAAAGATGCACTGCTCAGCGTGCCCGCAGAAGAATACTTACATCAGCCAGCGATATCTTCAAGTGCATCGGCGTCAGTGATTATGATCTTTCCGCGCTGGTTCTGAATGTATCCTTCCGCGGCAAAGCGTTTGAGCATACGTGCAACTACCTCGCGGGCGGTATTTATCTCTGTTGCAATGGTTTCCTGTGTGATGTTCAGCGTATCTGATCCGGTGCGGTCAGATTCTTCAAGCAGGAAGGAGGCAACACGGCTGTCGATGCTTTTGAAGATTATCTGCTGGATGACCCACATGGAGTCGGAAAGAGCTTTTGATGTCTGCTCGTACATATGACAGCGGACGTAGATATTGTCCTTTATTATCCTTCCGAAAACCGCGGCAGGTATAATAAGTATCTCAGTTTTTTCTGCAGCGGAAAGTTCGTTGTGGAAGCTTATCTGTTCCATTACACATGAAGCTGATATAACGCAGGTATCGCCTGCAAGCACATGGAAGAGCGTTACCTCCCTGCCTTCTTCGGAAAGAAGATAAAGTCTCACATTTCCGCTTATAACGTATACAAGACCAACGCACTGCTTGTCGCAGGTGTGTATCATCTGTCCTGCATCGTATTTCTGAATGACTGCCGAAGTGACCACCAGATCCTGTTCCTGTCTGGTGAGCTTTTCCCAGAACGGCAGCTTTTTAAGTATCTCTTCCATTGACCGAACCTCTTTTCATATGTATCAGTTTTTATTATTGTAATTATATCATTTTTACCTGCTTTAATCAATTGAAATTTTTTTCTGTAATATGACTAAGTCACAGAACTTTATCCCCGGTTATGATATTATAGTGACAGAAGATAAGAGAAAACAAAAAACCTCTTATCAGAAAAGCTTAAGAAAACGATGAATTATCATAAATCATCGTGGAATCAAATAAATCATTCAATCTTAAACAGGGGGTAACTGCTATGAAAAAATTTGAACAGTGGAACGGATTCAAGGGTCGTCTCTGGACTGAGGAAGTAAACGTAAGAGACTTCATCCAGAACAACTACACACCTTACGACGGCGATGCATCCTTCCTCGAAGGACCGACTGAAGCTACTGAAAAGCTCTGGAACAAGCTCAGCGCTTTACAGATCGAAGCAAGAAAAAAGGGCGGTGTCCTCGACTGCGAAACTGAGGTCGTAACAAGCCTTACAGCATACGGCCCGGGATATATCGACGAGTCAATGAAGGACCTTGAACAGATCGTAGGTCTTCAGACAGACAAGCCGTTAAAGAGAGCATTCATGCCGTACGGCGGCATCAAGATGGCCGAACAGGCAGCTGAAAGCTACGGCTACAAGATAAATCCTAAGTTCGACCAGATCTTCAATGAATACCACAAGACACATAACCAGGGCGTTTTCGATGCATACACACCTGAGATCAGGGCAGCAAGAAACAGCCACATAGTTACAGGTCTTCCGGATACATACGGACGCGGACGTATAGTCGGCGACTACAGAAGAGTTGCTCTTTACGGTATCGACTTCCTCATTAAGGAAAAGGAATACGACAAGGCAAACTGCGGCGACGGAACAATGACTGATGACGTTATCCGTCAGCGTGAAGAACTTTCAGACCAGATCAGAGCACTTCAGGGAATGAAGAAGATGGCTGAGATCTACGGATACGATATTTCTGAACCTGCAAAGAATGCGAAGGAAGCAGTTCAGTGGCTCTACTTCGGATATCTTGCAGCCATCAAGACACAGAACGGTGCGGCAATGTCAGTGGGACGTATTTCAACATTCCTCGACATCTACATCCAGCGTGATCTTAAGGAAGGAACAATTACTGAAAAGGAAGCACAGGAACTTATCGACCACATGGTAATGAAGTTCAGAATGGTCAAGTTCGCAAGAATTCCTTCATACAACGACCTCTTCTCAGGCGACCCGGTATGGGCAACACTTGAAGTAGGCGGCATCGGGGTCGACGGCCGTCACATGGTAACAAAGAACGACTTCCGTTTCCTCCACACACTCGAAAACATGGGACCTTCACCGGAACCTAACCTCACAGTTCTCTACTCAAAGGATCTTCCTGAAAACTTTAAGAAGTATGCTTCATACATCTCAGTAAAGACAAGCTCTATCCAGTACGAGAACGATGACGTTATGAAGCCGGTATGGGGCGATGACTACTCGATCTGCTGCTGCGTATCTGCTACACAGACAGGCAAGGAGATCCAGTTCTTCGGTGCCCGTGCAAATCTCGCAAAGGCACTCCTCTACGCTATCAACGGCGGTATCGATGAAAAGCTCGGCAAGCAGATCGCTCCGGCATATCAGCCGATCACTTCCGAATATCTTGACTACGATGAAGTTATGAAGAAGTACGACGTAATGCTTGAATGGCTTGCAGGTATCTATGTAAACACACTGAACCTCATCCACTACATGCACGACAAGTACTACTACGAAGCAGCTGAGATGGCACTTATCGATACAGATGTAAGACGTACATTTGCAACAGGTATCGCAGGATTCTCACATGTTATCGACTCACTTTCAGCTATAAAGTACGCTAAGGTAAAGGTTATCCGCGGCGATGTAGAAGTGAAGGACAAGCAGGGCAACGTAGTCGATGTGGCAAAGAACATCGCTCTTGACTACGAAGTTGAGGGAGATTTCCCGAGGTACGGAAACGATGATGACCGTGCAGACCAGATCGGCGTTGATCTCCTCAAGACTTTCCTTGCAAAGATAAAGAAGAGACATACATACCGTAATTCAGAACCTACAACATCTATCCTTACAATCACATCAAACGTGGTTTACGGACGTGCTACAGGTGCTCTTCCTGACGGACGCAAGGCCGGCGAACCATTCTCACCAGGCGCAAACCCAAGCTACGGTGCTGAACAGAACGGACTTATCGCATCGCTCAATTCAACAGCCAAGATCCCTTATGAATGGGCACTTGACGGAATTTCAAATACACAGAGCATCAATCCTGATGCAATAGGAAAGACTGAAGAAGAACGCATCAATAACCTTGTACACGTTCTTGACGGTTACTTCTCACAGGGCGCTCACCACCTCAACGTGAACGTATTCGGCAGGGAATATCTCGAAAAGATCATGGAGGATCCGACAAATCCTGAATACGCTAACTTCACGATCCGTGTATCAGGCTACGCAGTCAAGTTCGTTGATCTTACAAGGGAACAGCAGCTCGACGTAATTTCAAGAACATTCCACGCAACAAGATAATTCTTTAAAAGTATATCCCCTTATTACGGCGGGATGTGCAGTGCCAGACTGTACATCCTGCCGTTTTTCTGTAAATTTGTATGCAAAGATTCTGAAGATCTTTTTGTATATACTATTGGAAAAGTAGTGTGTTCTTTGAGAAAAATCATCAGATTACCAGTCTTTCAGATTTGATATGCAAAAAGCACAAATTATGTTGACAAACAGTCATTTTTATTGTAAACTTAATATAACGAATTATAGCTTCACAGAATTATGTAAACGCTGATTTATTCATAAATAAGCGCGGGGTTCCGGGGCGAATCCGGATTTCCGGTTTAATCAGTGTTTCCTTATAACAGTGAAGTATTTCCATAGTGAAAGCGATAAGCAGAGGAGGGAATCTTATGAGCAGGATCTTTATTGAAGATGCAAAAAGAACAGAACTCGAACTCGGAACACAGAAGGCGATCATAGCAGCAGTACAGTACACCTGCGACGATGAGACCAGATGGCTGCTCAATAACTATTCGTGCGGTGAATCAAGTTTTCACGATTCTGACGAAGATATTTTTGAAATGTTTTCTGAAATTGACCTGCTCGAAGGTGCTGAACTTATCGAGTTTATCAAGATCGTTGAAAACACCGTGACAGACAGCTTTTTTGGTTTTGATCTCTGCGGCGGAGACAATGACCAGCTTATAGAAACATTATCGGCAGTTCCGGAAGATGAAGTAACTGCGCTTTTAAAATATGTTATGAATCTCACACTGTGCGAAAGCGGTGAAGAGGACGAAATGATCGAATGGGGTGTGGGAAAATACTCTGACGAGATCTATGAAGTTCCGTGCGATTTTTCAGGAATGACCGTAGAGGAGAAATTCCGCTACCGCCTTCAGCTTGAATCTGATATTTCACACGATACCGTTTTCCACTACATAAACATTGATGAATATGACAGGCACAAGAAGATACTGAAAAAACTCATTCCTGAGATAGATGATGAAGATTACAGGATCTGGAAGGAAAAATTCATTAATGAACAGCTTGGCATGATCGACAGGGAAAAGATAGTTACATGTTCATACGCTTTTTCCGGATTAGGTCATTATGCTGATGTAATGCATGAAGATGACTATGACGTATTCAAGGACTTCATAACCGATAACGGATCCGCCGTCATGGAAGAGATACGCAGGGCTACCGATGAAGAAGTAAGACTTTACATTGCACTAAATGTAGATGTGGCGTGATGAGATGGCGCTCGATTCAAAGAAAAAAAGTGAACGCGGAAATATAACCTGCGTTCACTTTTTTTATCAGTCTTCGCCGGTTTCGGCGATCTTCTTTGCGTTCTGTTCGTTGATCTCAGGGAAGAAGGAGAGCAGCGGCTCTTCCTTTATGCCTTTGATGCGTCGGTTTACGTAGCTTCTGGTGATCTTTCTTACAAGCGGAGCGAGTGAAATTACACCGATAAGGTTAGGGATCATCATCATGCCGTTGAATGTATCTGAAATATCCCATGCAAGGCTTGAAGTGAGGACTGCACCGGAGATTATCATAAGAACGAAGATGACCTTGTAGATCTTTACTGCTTTCTGACTCTTTGCACCGGCAAGATATTCAATGGCTTTTGAGCCGTAGTGCGACCAGCCGAGAACTGTTGTGAATGAGAAAAGAAGTATTGCTATCGCAATGAAGTAACGTCCTATTTCGAGATCACCGATTCGGAATACCGTGTTGAATGCTTCCGCAACAAGAGTTGAGTCGCTGTCTGTTACTGCGATACCTGTTGAAAGATCGATAACACCGGATGTAAGGATGGTGAGAGCTGTCATTGTACATACCACTATAGTATCAGCAAATACTTCGAAAATTCCCCAGAGTCCCTGCTTTACAGGTTCTACAACGTTGGAATTTGAGTGTACCATAACTGATGAACCAAGTCCGGCTTCGTTTGAGAAAACGCCACGCTTGCATCCCATGGTGATGACCTGCTTTAATGCCACACCGCCTGCCGCGCCCCATGCAGCTTTCGGTGTGAATGCGCTGCTGAATATTGCTGCGAAAGCACCGCCGATATGTGCGAAGTTCTTAAGGATTATTACCAGTGAACCGAGGATAAATGCCACTACCATGAAAGGTACGATCTTTTCAGCGACAACAGCTATTCTCTGGAGTCCGCCGATAACGATGATGCCGACCAGTATCATGAGGATGATACCGAATATGAGCATGTAAAGTGTAACTGATGATCCGTTTGCAGATGTGTAGAGTATATGTTCCGAAAGCGGTTTTATATCAAATGCTGATGTGAAGTTTACGACGATCTTGTTGATCTGTCCCATGTTGCCTATACCGAATGATGCAAGTACGGCACATACAGCAAATATTACTGCAAGTACACGTCCGACGCCTTTCATTCCGTTATATCCGCCGAGACCGTCTTCGAGATAGTACATGGCACCGCCGGACCATTCACCGTCTTTGTTCTTGCGACGGAAGTATATGCCGAGAACATTTTCCGAGAAGTTTGTCATCATTCCGAAGAATGCTGCGATCCACATCCAGAATACAGCGCCCGGACCGCCTGACATTATGGCAGCGGCAACTCCGGCTATGTTTCCGACGCCGACGGTTGCGGCAAGTGCGGTACACAAAGCCTGGAACTGTGATATCGAAGCTTTTTCACCGGTGTGACCTTTTACTTTTGAATCGAAAATGCTTCCCACGGTTTTCTTCATCCAGTGACCGATATGTGTTACCTGGAAGAATCCTGTCAGTGTCGTCATTATCACCCCGACGGCGATAAGCAGCCAGACACCGATTTTCGTCCATACGACAGTGTTGATGCTGTCGTTGAAAGATGTCAGGTTTTCAATGAAATTTTCCAAATAAATCTCTCCTTAAACTGAAATAGTATTGATGCAGGCCTGTACCTCAGGTGCTGCGGGGGAGGGAAAACGTGAGATCACTGTATTCCCGAAAAATAAAGGATATGGATGTATGTCCATATCCTCATCAGAACAATTATGATTTTATGCAGCTTTATCTGACTGTTTCAAGACGAATAGTATTTGAATTACCGGATTTGCCGTTTGTCTGACCGCCTGTCAGTATGACATTGTCACCCTTTGTAAGCCCGAATATCTGTGTGGCTTTCTGCATGGCGTGATAGAACATTACGTCAACGGAGTTGAATTCCTCGCTTAATACAGGAGTTACGCCCCAGCTTAAGTTAAGCTTTCTCCAGGCCTTGACTGATGTTGTCATACCGATTATGTCTACCGGTGGTCTGAAACGGCTCACCATACGTACTGTCATGCCGGAAAGGGAACTGATAACGATTCCTCTTGCCTTTGTGTCGATGGCCATCGCACATGTGGCGTGTGAAAGTGCGTCGGTATTGTTCTTTATTACGTACTCAGTAGTGCTGAAACGCTTTGTGTAGTCAATGTTCTGTTCGGTGCGTTCTGATATCTCGGCCATGTTTCGTACTGCAGCTACCGGGAATTTACCGGAGGCGGTTTCGCCCGAGAGCATTACTGCCGATGATCCGTCGTATACGGCATTTGCAACGTCTGAGATCTCAGCACGGGTAGGACGCGGATTTGTTATCATCGATTCAAGCATTTCAGTTGCAGTGATAACACGCTTTCCGAGAAGTCTGCACTTCTTGATAAGATATTTCTGTATTGCAGGTACCTCGACAAAAGGTATTTCAACACCGAGATCGCCTCGTGCGACCATTATGCCGTCAGCTATCTCACAGATCTCATCGATATTGTCAACACCGGAACGGTTTTCTATCTTTGCGATTATGTCAATGCCTTCACCGCCGTTTTCATTCAGGAAAGAACGTACCGCTTCAATGTCACGCTTGTTTGATACGAATGATGCCGCAATGTAGTCAACGTCGTTCTTTATTCCGAAAAGTATGTCCGCCTTGTCCTGCTCGCTTAAGTAATTTCCGCGGAGTACGTGGTTAGGGAAGTTCATGCTCTTTCTGTCGGAAAGGTCACCGCCGTTTACAACGTCGCAGATAATGTTGTTTCCGTCGATGCTTTTTACCCTGAATGAAAGGAGACCGTTGCTTACAAGTATTGTGTCACCGATGTTCACTTCAGAGGCAAGATCCTTGTAGGTAACGGAAACACGGTCATGGCATCCTTCACAGTCATCGCAGGTGAATGTGAAGGTCTCGCCGTCTTCAAGATGTATCCTGTGTTCCTTAAAAGTCTTTATTCTGTATTCAGGTCCTTTTGTGTCAAGCATTATAGCTATCGGAAGATTCAGCTGCTCACGGACCTTTACGATGGTATTGATCTTTGCCTGCTGTTCCTCATGTGTACCGTGTGAAAAGTTCAGCCTTGCCACATTCATGCCGGCCAGACACATTTCCCTTAGGATGTCTTCGTTTTCGCTTGCTGGTCCTATCGTACATATGATTTTAGTTTTTCGCATTTGTCATTACCTCGTTTTTAGTGTGTTTTGCTTAAAAGCTGTCAAGAGCTTTGTTTACCGCCTGAATAAGCCTCTGCGGTTTGAGCGGTTTTAATATAAAATCGGAAGCACCGAGTTTTACGGCTTCCATTACAAGTTCCCTGTGTGCTGATGCAGAGCAGATGATCACCTTTGCTGCATCGTTTTTCTCTTTCATTTCCTTCAGACATTCCATTCCTGATCTGCCGTCAACGGAAAGGTCCATGATTATTACGTCCGGAGATTCCTTTGTGAATATCTCGCAGGCTTCCTCGCCGTTTTCCGCTTCAGAAATGTTTCTGTAATCTTCATTTTCAAGTATGTCACGTATTGCATCACGCATTGATGATGCACCGTCAACAATAAGAAAGCGCGGTGTCATTTATTATTCGTTATTCCTTTGTACTGAGTGTATCAAGGAGATCAGACTTGACGATCTCGGTGATCCTTACAGCAAAGTAGTCGTCCACTACGACAACATCTCCCTTGGCAATAAGATGTCCGTTTACAATTACGTTTACAGGAGCATCTGCCAGTGAGTCAAGTTCAATGACTGTTCCGTATGAAAATGAAAGAATCTCGTCAACACGTTTCTGGGTCGAGCCTATCTCGATGGAGAGCTCAAGAGGAACGTTCATGATGAGCTGAAGATTTCGGAGCTGTTCATCATTCAGAGTGTTCTGGAATGAAGTGAAGGAGCGGTTCTGTTCTGCAAGTCCGGAAAATGCTGAAGGCTGGTCAAGAGCAGCACCGAAAGCACTTTCTTCAGGAGTTATGTCGAAAACTGAACCGTTTTCTTCGGAGCCTGTTGTGTCAAAAGGATTGTTTTCTTCAGGAGACGAAGAAAAGTCCGGTACAGGAGAGACAGGTTCCTCAGGCATAGGGAAACGTTCTGCTGTTTTTTCTGCAATGGTCTCAGCAAGTTCAGCTGAAATGACTGTTGCAAATCTGCTGTTTACAGCGTTGTCTATGCGGAATGATGATGTTACGGCGCAGATAGAGTCGTCAGGGTTCAGTCCCATGAGAACAAACAGGTTCTGGTTTGCACTGTTCGGTATAACTTCCGCTTCTGTGGTAACAACAGTATTTCCGGTAATTGAAGATATTTCTGTGAAATAAGAGGTCATCATCTGGCTGATGACTTCGTTGAAAGCTGATGTGCTGATCTCGTCAAAAGTGAAATCAGGATTTACAGTCAGAGGCATCCCCATAAGCTGGTTGAGCATGAGCTGTGCGTCATCCGCCTTGAATATGAGAACTGCTGATCCGTCCTTGTCGCCTGTGTATGATACTTTTACAAATACGGAAGGAGAAATGTCAGCGTAGATGTAATCCATTATCCTGCTTACAGATGCTGAAGGATCGGTTATCCAGACGCTTGCATTGAGCAGTGATGCTGCTGCGGTTGCCGATGACAGCATAGCAAGATTGTGTGATTCCTTTACTGCGTAAAGCTGGTTTGCGTTTAATTCTATAGTACCCAATGTATTCACCTCTCATTATTATTGCATATGTCAATGATCTTGATCGCCTTTTTGTTATTGCTGATACCCGGCTTGGCCGTGAACCACTGAATATTGTTGATCTTGACCTTGGCATTCTGCGTTATAGGAACGTCAAGCGGGATAATATCATTTATCCTCAGAGAGAGAATGTCGCTCAGATCTATCTGGGTCTCAGCAAGAACTGTTGTCATTGTAAGAGTCGAGTTTTTTACACCCTTGAGAATGCTGCTGCGCTGTTCCTGTCTCTTTTCGTCATCCACGACACGTCTCGAGGCCTCAGATGTGTACCTCTGGCTGAAGTTCGTCATTATCTCTTCCATGTTGATGGCAGGGATGCTTATCGTCATGAGACTTTTTCTTTTATTGAGTTCGATCTCAAGTGTGGCAATAACGATTACTTCATCCGGCGCTATAGACTTTGTAAGTCTGGCGTTTGTCTCGATCCTTGAGAGAGTCGGAGATATTTCGATGTAACCTGACCAGGCTTCCTGAAGGAAAACTGCCATCTTTTCAAGTATGGTCCTTATGACTGATACTTCGATCTCGGTAAAGTCCCTTGAGATCTCGAAGGCATTTCCCGGACCGCCCATAAGACGGTCAATGAGAGAGAATGTGATGGCGTTTGAGAACTGTATGGTACATTCGGCATCCATTATGTCCGAATTTTCAAAGTGCAGTCCCACTACACCCATCATAACATAGTCTTCCAGTGAGTTGTTGAATTCATAATACTTCTGTTCTTCGACATGAAGAACCTTTGCATGACAGTAAAGACGCGTGATGCCTGTGATGTATGAGGCAATAAGACGTGAGTACTGTTCGTAGATATCACGAATAAGTTTAAGATCCTCTTTGGTAAATTTCTGAGGCATCTTGAAGTTATAGTTCTTTATTCGCTTTTCTTTCTTTTTGACGTCACTTTCGTCATCATCATCCTTGTTGTTCAGACTTTCAAACAGCTCATCTATCTGATGCTGAGAGAGAGCATCTGCCATGTGTGTTCACCCCTTGTAATGAGAAATTGTTTCTTAATAACCCCATATGCCTGCCTTGCTTTTAAGGCAGGAAAATCATTGATCTATAGTGTTACAGAATAATTATATCACATATACAGAATAATTTCCATAGAAAAATAACTTTTTTTACATAAAAAGTTATAGAATAAAAATTAAGCTTGTAACAGAGCTGAAAATATGGTATGATATCAATATCCGTTTTTTAAGGTGAGTGAATCGTCGTTTTCGATCCACGAATTTACGTCTATTGTTCTGTACTCATTTTCTGAAGTCCTTACGTAGACGGTTGCAATGCCTGCGTTTATTATCAGACGCTTGCACATTGAACACGGTTCGACCTCACCGTACAGAGTATCGGTCCTTGCGTCGTGACAGGCAAGATAGATCGAAGCACCGATCATTTCGCTTCGCGGAGCCGAGATGATAGCGTTGGCTTCAGCATGTACCGAACGGCAGAGTTCATATCGCTCTCCCTTCGGAATGTTCAGTTTTTCACGCATGCAGTAGCCCAGATCGGAACAGTTCATTCGCCCTCTCGGTGCTCCTACGTATCCGGTGGAAATGATCTCGTCATTCTTTACGATTATCGCGCCGAATTTTCTTCTCATGCAGGTACCGCGTTTCAGAACGCTTTCAGCTATGTCAAGGTAGTAGTTTATTTTATCACGTCTGATCATAGTGAATTACTCCTTATTAATTAATAATACGTATACTATTAATTATAGAGATTTTTCAGTATTATTGCAAGACCTGCACAAAAAATCTTGAAAGGTATTATTTTTATGAATAATCTTACTGATATCGGTTATATAAAAGAACTTCTTGCAAGGCATAACTTCAGCTTTTCGAAGGGACTTGGACAGAACTTTCTTGTAAATCCGTCCGTCTGCCCGAGAATGGCTGAGATGGGAGGCGCGGGAAAAGGAGTCGGTGTCATAGAAGTCGGCACCGGTATAGGCGTTCTTACAAGGGAACTTGCCCACCGTGCCGACAAGGTCGTGGCTGTTGAGATAGACAAAAGACTTCTTCCCGTGCTTGATGAAACACTTTCGGAGTTTGACAACATAAAGATCATCAACGAAGATATTATGAAAGTTGATCTTAACAGGCTTATTGAAGAAGAATTTGAAGGAATGGATGTTGCGGTATGTGCAAATCTTCCTTACTATATAACATCTCCGGTGATCATGTACTTTCTGGAAAGCGGAGCTAAAGTGAATTCGCTTACTGTCATGGTACAGAAGGAAGCCGCTGACAGACTGTGCGCTGATGTCGGCACAAGACAGTCAGGCGCTATTTCAGTTGCAGTAAACTACTACGGAACAGCATCTGCGCTTTTTAAGGTGTCGCGGGGAAGCTTTGTTCCGTCGCCTAATGTTGACTCGGCGGTTATAAGGATCGATGTTGACCGAAAATATAAACTTTCGGCTGAGGAAGAAAAATTCTTCTTTACGGTCGTTAAATCTGCTTTTTCGCAGCGGAGAAAAACACTTGCAAACTCTCTTTCATCAATGATGAATCTGAGCAAGGAACAGATCTGCAATGCTCTTTCAGAGTGCGGACTCGGAGAAAACACAAGAGTGGAACAGCTTGATATGGAAAAGCTTATCTTATTCTCAGGGGTGCTGAGACAGAATATTCAGTAAAAATTGCACAGTCTTTATGACGAATTATTGTGCTGCCGGAACACTAACATGCACAAATCGATTGTTTAAAACAGAGAAAAAATACTTTAAATCATCGTTTTTTATTGTCTTTTTAAACTATGGTGAAAATGTTAAATATCATTTTTAAAAAAATATTGCACGATAATTTAATACTTCAATGAGTTAAACTGACAAAAGCATAAAAAAACGATCAAAAGACTTGAATAAATTTTTACATTCTGTTATAATAAAAAGTAGTTATGGGAGGGTGATTTGATGCACAATAGTACAAATTACGACAATACATACGATGTTCCGATATACCTTTTCCAGCAGGGTAATAATTTTGAATCATATAAGTTTTTCGGTGCACACAGGGTGAACGAAAACGGAACAGACTATCATTATTTTCGTGTCTGGGCACCAAATGCCCGTGACATTTCAGTTGTAGGTTCGTTCAATGGCTGGAACCGCGACTGTAATCGTATGTATAAGATTTCTGATGAGATCTGGGAGGCTAAAATTCCTGCACTTGCTCAGTATGACAACTACAAGTACAGCATAAGAACTCCTGATGACAGGATCGTTATGAAATCTGACCCGTATTCAAATCACTATGAAACAAGACCTGAGACTGCTTCAAAAATATTTGAGTCCGATTACAAATGGAACGACCAGAAATGGCGCGACAAGAAATCAGACCGTGAGATCTACAGAGGTCCTATAAACATTTATGAAGTACATCTCGGATCATGGAAAATGAACAGGGATTCCACTTTCAAGAGTTATACGATGTTCGCTGAGGAAATAATTCCTTATCTTAAGGACATGTCCTATACTCATGTTGAGTTTATGCCTCTTACTGAACATCCTTATGACGGCTCATGGGGATATCAGGTCACCGGTTACTATGCGCCTACTTCACGCTACGGTACACCGGATGATTTCAGACGCATGATCGACATGTTCCATCAGAACAATATCGGTGTTATCCTTGACTGGGTGCCGGCACATTTTCCTAAGGATGAATGCGGCTTGTACATGTTCGACGGCGGATGCTGCTACGAATATGAAGACCAGAGAAAACGTGAACACAAAGCGTGGGGAACTCATGTTTTCGACTACGGCAAGGGACCGGTAAGGTCATTCCTTGTATCAAATGCATGCTACTGGATCAACGAGTTCCATCTTGACGGACTCAGAGTGGATGCAGTTGCATCAATGCTTTATCTTGATTATGACAGGCGGGACGGTGAGTGGGCACCGAACATTTACGGCGGCAAGGAAAACCTTGAAGCCGTTGAGTTTTTCCGTATTCTGAATGAGGAAGTGTTCAGGAATAATCCGAACACTCTCATGATCGCTGAGGAATCCACTGCATGGCCTATGGTAACAAAACCTACGGACATAGGCGGTCTCGGATTCAACTACAAGTGGAACATGGGCTGGATGAACGACATGCTTTTCTACATGTCGCTTGACCCTATCTACAGAGCGTTCAATCATGACAAGATAACGTTCTCATTCTTCTACTGCTTCTCGGAAAACTATGTTCTTCCGATATCTCACGATGAAGTTGTTCACGGAAAGTGTTCTCTTCTCGAAAAGATGAGCGGTGACGAGTACCAGAAATTCAGTTCCTACAGAGCTTTCATGTGCTATATGATGGCTCATCCGGGCAAGAAGCTGCTCTTCATGGGACAGGAATTCGGTCAGAGAAAAGAATGGGACTACAAAACGGGGCTTGACTGGTGTCTTCTTGATTTTGAAACACACAGACAGCTTCATGATTTTAACAGACAGCTCAATAAATTTTACATAAACAATCCTCCTATGTGGGAAAACGATAACTCATGGGGCGGATTCAAATGGATCTCAAACGACGACTACAAGCAGAGCGTTATTTCGTTCAGACGTATCGATGATAATGAGAACGAGATAATTGTTGTATGCAACTTTGTTCCTGTCGAACGCGAGAATTACTGTATTGGCGTTTCAGAAGAGGGAGAATACAGACTTGTATTTGATTCTGACAACGCGGCTTTCGGGGGTTCCGGAAAGTCAGCTGAAAAATATGAAACAGCAGATGTCCCGATGCACGGATACGATCAGAGCATATCACTTACATTGCCTCCTCTATCAGTACTTTATCTGCAGCATATAAAGAACAGTGAGATAAAGAAGTCTCAGAAAAAAAAGAAAGCAACAGCAAAGAAAAAATCAAGCAAAACTTAAAATGAAATAGGGAGGGCTTATTATGAAAAAGGAATGCATAGCTATGCTTCTTGCCGGAGGGCAGGGAAGCAGATTATATGCTTTGACACAGAAAATGGCCAAGCCGGCGGTTCCGTTCGGCGGAAAGTACAGGATAATTGATTTTCCGCTTTCCAACTGTTCAAATTCAGGTATCGATACAGTAGGTGTACTCACACAGTATCAGCCTCTTGAACTTAATGACTACATCGGAAACGGTCAGCCATGGGACCTTGACAGACTCAGGGGCGGCGTTCACATCCTTCCGCCATACCAGACTGCTTCAGGCAGCTCATGGTACGAAGGTACTGCAAACGCTATTTATCAGAACATGAGATTTATCGACAGATACAATCCGGAATATATCATCGTTCTCGGCGGTGACCACATCTACAAGATGGACTATTCCAAGATGGTCGATTTTCATAAGGAACATTCTGCTGATGCTACTATTGCGGTGCTCAATGTTTCGCTTGAAGAAGCTTCTCGTTTTGGTATCATGACATGCGACAGTGACTGCCGTATAGTTGACTTTACCGAAAAGCCTAAGGAACCAAAATCAACTTTGGCTTCAATGGGTATATACGTTTTCACATGGGACAAACTCAGAAAATATCTCATTGAAAATGAAAACGCCGGAGGCTCAAAGGACTTCGGAAAGGATATCATTCCTGCAATGCTTCAGAACAATGAGAGAATGTATGCTTATTCATTCAACGGATACTGGAAGGATGTAGGTACACTCTACAGCCTCTGGGAAGCAAACATGGACATTCTCAATTCATCCGATCTTGAACTTTACGATGCGGACTGGAAGATCTATTCAAGAAATATGAGCCTTCCGCCTCAGTATATCGGACCTGAAGCAGATATCCAGGATTCACTTGTAAGTGACGGCTGCTCGGTTAACGGAAGCGTTCATTCATCCATTATCTATTCAGGTGTTACTATCGAAAACAATGTTGTGATCGATCACAGTGTTGTTATGCCTGGTACGGTCATCAAGTCAGGCGCAGTTGTGAAGTATGCGATAATAGGGGCCGATTCTGTTATTGAATCAGATGTAAAGATCGGTGCTTCAAAGGAAGAGACAGGCGAAAATCAGAAATGGGATATAGCCGTTATAGGTCACGGTGAAGTTATATCATCAGGCGTTTCTGTAGCTCCCGGTCAGATGATTCCAACGGTATAATGATTAAGGGGGATGTAACGTATGATCTATAATAATATTCTTGGACTTATTTTTTCAAATATGCATGACGAGGCTGTTTCTGAACTTACACAGGTAAGAACCATGGGTTCCATCCTGTTCGGCGGCAGATACAGACTTATAGATTTTCCGCTTTCAAACATGACCAATTCAGGTATTCCTGAAGTCGGCATCATTACCAAGGCGAATTACCAGTCACTTCTTGACCACATTGGTTCCGGACGTGAATGGGATCTCGGTACCAAGAACGGCGGACTTCATCTTCTCCCTCCGTTTTCAAACCATATGAATGGTCTTTACAGAGGAAGAATCGAAGCACTCGAGGGTGTTCTCCCGTTTATCCAGCACTCAGACGCTGAATACGTAGTAATGTCAGACTGTGACGTAGTTACTACGATCGACTTCAGACAGGTCATCAGGGAACACAAGAGAAACGAAGCTGACATTACTGTTGTATATGCAAAGCACAACTTCACAAACAATGGTGTCGGATCAAGAGCATCAACAATCCTTGAAGTGGACAGCGACAAGAGAGTAGTCAGCGCTACCATCAATCCTGATATTCTCGGTGAGGCTAACCGTTCACTCAACATGTTCGTTATCAGCAGAAAGATCCTTGAAAAGATCGTTACACGTTTTGCTCCTGAAGGTTTTGCTAGTTTCGACAAGCAGGTTCTTCAGCAGAACAAGGCAAATTACAAGATCTGCGGTTTTGAACACAAGGGTTATTATGAAAAGATCGAAGATATCATGTCCTACTACAATGCGAATATGAATCTTCTCAAACCTGAAAACCTTCACAAGCTTTTCCTCAACGACACTCCGATCTTCACAAAGGTAAAGGACAGTGCTCCTGCCAAGTATGAAAAGGGTTCAAGCGTTAAGAATTCACTTGTGGCTGACGGATGCGTGATTGAAGGAACAGTTGAAAACTCAATTCTTTTCCGTGGCGTAAAAGTCAAGAAGGGTGCTATCGTCAGAAACTGCATTCTTATGCAGAACACCAAGATCGGCGAAGGTGCTGAACTTCACGCTGTAATTACGGACAAGAACGTAAAGGTCGGCAAGGACAAGCTTCTTACTGCTTCAATGAAGAATGCTCTCTTCATCAAGAAGAATCAGAAGATCGAAGAAGACTGATTTATGAATAAATCAGCGTTTTCCTGACGCATTATTTACAAACAAATGATGACCGGAGACAGTCAAAGAACTGTTTCCGGTCTTTTGGTAATAAAGATTGACATGCTCTAAGCAAAATGTTATAATTGGTATATTGATTTATGATTAAATCAGCGTTTCACAAAAATAATAAATTGGGGGTATCTTTATGAATATTCTGTACGTAGCAAGTGAGGCAACGCCTTTTGCAGCATCAGGCGGTCTTGCTGATGTTTCGGGGTCTCTTCCTGCAGCAGTGAACAAAAAAGGACATGACTGCAGAGTGGTAATACCGCTTTACAAAAACATGAAACCTGAGCACAGGGCTGCACTTACACCGCTGACCAGCATCACGGTCGACGTAGCCTGGAGAAAACAGTACTGCGGTATACTTACTACGATATACAACGGAGTGGTTTATTACTTTATTGATAATGAATATTACTTCGGACGTGACGGAATGTACGGCTTTTACGATGACTGTGAAAGATTTACCTTCTTTTCCAGAGCGGTTCTGGAAATGCTTCGCTACATCGATTTCAAGCCGGATATAATCCATGCAAATGACTGGCAGACGGCACTTATTTCGGTTTACTACCAGACACTTTACCGTTACCAGCAGGGATTTGACAATATCAAAAATCTTTTTACGATTCACAACATTCAGTATCAGGGCAAGTACGGAACTGAAGTAGTAAACGAGATAATGGGGATCCCTATGTATCACAGCGACCTTCTTATGTATGATGACTGTGTAAACATGATGAAGGGTGCGTTTGAAGCTGCTGACAGAATTTCAACAGTCAGCCCGAGCTATGCCCGGGAGATACTTGATCCGTGGTATGCGTACGGTCTTGACAGAATTCTTATAAACAAGCAGTCCAAGCTTTCCGGTATTCTCAACGGCATCGACACTACTGTTTATGATCCTGAAAATGATCTGCTCATTCCTGCAAACTTCAAGGCAGGTGCCCATGTAAAGGGCAAGAAGATATGCAAGGAAAAGCTGCTTGCTGAGCTCGGACTTAAAGATGGAGACGAACCGTTAGTAGGTATTGTGACAAGATTCGTTGCTCACAAGGGCCTTGATCTGATCAAATATATCTTCGAGGAAATGGTTGACAGAGGCTTTAAGTTTGCTGTTATCGGAAGCGGAGAAAAGATATTCGAGGACTTTTTTGAGGAAATGGCTCACCGCTATCCGGACAGAGTGAGCGTTACAATAGGCTTTGTTCCGGAAAAAGCAAGGAGGATCTACGCCGGAGCTGATATGTTCCTCATGCCTTCTCAGAACGAACCGTGCGGTCTTGCACAGATGATAGCAATGAGATACGGTACCGTTCCGATAGTCCGAGAAACAGGCGGATTACGTGATTCCGTAAAGGATTGCGGCGGTGAAAACGGCAACGGATTTACCTTCAAGACCTACAATGCTCATGACATGCTTAATGCCTGCCTCAGAGCACAGTCACTTTACAGTGACAAGAAGGCATGGAAGAAGCTTGTTGACGATGTTATGAAGTGCGACTTCAGCTGGGAGTCTTCGTCTGAAAAATACATCGGGCTTTACAAATCACTGCTCGGAAACTGATTACATGACCGGAAATGAAGATGAATACAACTGAATTATTTAAACTTATAAAAGCCGGACCTGCACAGGAAAGTCTTTTTGAAGTGTTCGATAAACTGGAGCCGGTTACTCCTTCGTTCATGATCGGAATGTGGAGGGGGACTGAAATACCGTCAGGTCATCCGATGGACGGTATTTTAAGTCTGGCACCATGGTTCGGAAAGAAGTTCTATGACGAGGAGAATGCTGCGCCTCTTATCATGCGTGACAAACAGGGAAGACTTTACAGTGCTGATCCTGACAGACTCCTGAAGTATGCAAAGCTTGTGTCTGCGTTACCATACAAGCCTGCCGGAATAGATCCGAATTTATTTGATCCTTTCTTTAAGATCTTCAGGACATACAGGCGCAGATGCAGAGTAAGGGAGATACGCTTCAGGGGCGTTGTTACTGCAGCTATGATATACGATCATCTTGAGATAATCGATGTATTCAGAAAGATCGATGATAACACAGTAATGGGCGTTATGGACTTTAAAGGAGATATGCATAAAAAAGGATACTTTTTCATCCTGAAACGTCAGCGTCGTATTGAGGAGAGAAAATATGAGAAATAACCATTCAATTACATTAACTGAAAAACTGAAAAACAAACTCAACATTTACAGGGAAAACAGACCGAGTGCATTTATTTTTGCCCTTGTTATCATTTCCAACCTTGCAGCTGTCATGCTTTCATCGCTGCTGCTTCTCTTCCTTCCTGAAAACAAGGGAAGAGGCTTCGGCGAGATGATGCGGTTTGCATTTACACTCATGGTAAATCCGAGCGGCAGATATCAGTACAGCGATTATCCGGTATCACTTATAATTACAACAGTTGTCGTGCTTCTTGGTATGATCTCACTTACAGGCGGTACCGTCGGTTATATTACAAGCATTATAATGAATATAATCGAAAAGTCTTCGTCAAGCCGCAGAAAACTGAGACTTGACAAGCATATAGTGATACTGAACTACAACCACAAGGTTCCTGCGCTGATCTATGACTACTGTTTCGATGATATCAGCAGTACGTACATAGTGATACTTGCTGACAAGGAAAAATCATATATTGAAAAACAGATCGATGATGTTTTCAGTATTTACGGAAAGAAGAAAAAGCTTTTCAATATCATTGTCAGAAACGGAAATCCGTTATCAAAGCTGGAACTCGACAAAATTTCGCTTAATACAGCTAAAACTGTCATTATCATGAGTCCGGAAGAGGATGGTGCTTCAGAACGTTCCGGTTCATACAATGCCCAGAGTTTTGCAATTTCCAAGCTGTTTATGTTTATAAGCAGTTATCTGAAAAAGTTCACAGCATCATGTTCACCTAATCTTATAGTGGAAACACCGAATTCCGATATCGAAAAGATCATCAGGGAATATCACGATGACTCTGATACTTCCGGAGACCAGATGGTGGAGCTTGTTAATTACAATGAGCTTCTCGGAAAGATATTTGCGATCGTAACAATGATGCCTTCGCTTAATAATGCGCTTCTGCACATGATAAGTTTTGAGGGTGTTGAATTCTATATTGAGGATATACCGGACGGTGTTTCAGTTTCAGAAGATATAAAGAGACAGAAAAGTGCGGTGCCGATAATCGACAAGGGTGGAAAAAGAGTTTATCTTGCTGAAGACGAAAATGCTGCCGGTCAGATAAAAAGCGGTGCAGGATCCGAAAAAGCGCTTTCAGAGATCAAACCGTTCAAGCCGGTAGTGAACAGCGAAAAATCCAAGATAGTCATTGTAGGTTCAAACAGCAAGCTGAAATACATTCTTGAAAGCCTTGCGTGCTTCAAGAAGGAATTTGAAGGAACTGATCTTGACGTAATACTGATGGATACTGAAGAAAACAGAGAGCAGCTTGAAAAATGCTGCAGCGACCCTGCATACAGCATACTTTTTGAAGGTGAGGGAAGCGGAGCTGTAGTGATTAAGGATATATTCGAACCTCTCAGTGATCTTGATCCGCATGTGCTTGACAACACAAATTCAGTGCTTTTCCTTTCTGATGAGAACTGCGAAGACGGACGTATCGATGAAAAGCCGCTTCTTTTCTGGAGCAGGCTCAATAACAGCAAGGTTAAGAACAGTGCTGAAAACACTCAGTCTTGGGAATGCATCGTTGAAGTACTCGACATGCAGAACAAGGATATTATCGAGAGCAGAGACAGGGATCAGGTAATTTTAAGTGAAAAGTTCCTAAGCTGCCTTTACGCACAGCTCGGTAAGGATCCTAAGCGCCTTGAATTCATAAGAGACATGGTCACATATGAAAATGACAGTTCATCAGTAAACAAAAACAACGAGCTTCTTAACGACTGCAGCGTGATCTCTGTGGCAGCCGGAATGTTCTTTAAGAATTATGAAGGACCGCTTGATTTTGCAAGCAAACGTGAACTGATCTCAGGTGTATTCGAAGCAACAGACCACAGATATCTGCCGGTCGGCTGCGTAAAGAATGGTGTAAACTACCTGTTTGCAAGAACGAATGGCAGTAACGATGATCTTGACACAGCTGTTCTTCTTCCGAAAAATGACGACGAAAAACTTGTCATCAGAGAAAACAGACTTAAACTTGATCCGAAAGATGAAATTATTGTTGTAAAAATGTAAAAATTTCTTTAAAAGTAAATCAGCATATCTAAACCTACGTATTTACGTGAGAAAGATATGCTGATTTTGCTGTAATCAGGGCTTTTTAACAGCACCTGATTTTTTAATCAGTGCTTGGGTACGTGGCGAAGCCTCGTTTTCACTCCTCCGTTATGTGTGCATGCCAGCGGGGTGGCGAAGCCAGTTTTCCTCCCGAATTGCGGGGGTGAGGGGGCGAAGCCCCCTAGTAGTTTCCCCCTCCCTCAGGGAGGGGGCAGGGGGTGGGGAAATTTACATCATTTATCTTGATTTAGGTGTCGTAAAAATGTTATAATAGAATGTGCGGTTAATTTATGCTGCCATGCAGACAGACAATCTGAGTTTTCTCATCTGCATACCGGTGCAAAGGACCGCAATAAATATCAAGAGGTGCTACAATGCCAAAAAAAGATAATAAATCTGGCAGCGGCAGTAATAACAGTGATAACAAAAGAAAGAAAAGAGGAGCAGACAAGCCGGAGGAAACCAAACAGGCGAAACCGTTTGACAGTAACTTCTGGTCAGTAATCCTCCTTGCGTTCACAGTTTTTCTGACGCTTACAGCGTTTGTACCCGGTACAGACGGCTGGCTTAACATACATAACGTTGTCCGCGGAGTATTCGGACTTTCAGTATTTCTCGTGATCCCGGTTTTCTTCTACGCTTCATACATCATTTCCAAGGAAGAAAACAAGGACATGATAGTTTCAAGAATAATACAGGGGGTACTTCTTCTCCTTCTGTCAAGCGCGATAATCCAGGTCGTGTTTATCGGTGATATACCGGGTGAGGACTTTGACGCCAAGGTGACCGGTCTTTACGAAAACGGTATTCTGATGAAGAGCGGCGGCGTACTGAGCGCAGTGCTCGGCGTACCGCTGGTTTCCATGCTGGGCGCTACCGGTGCCAAGCTCACGATACTTCTAGCACTATTTGTGATCATTCTCCTTATGAAGAACATTACAGTAGAAAAGCTTTTTACGTCGATAAAGGACTGCTACGGTAAGGTAAAGGATTACTTCGGCAGACTGAATGACGAATCTCTCCGCGATAATTACGAAGAAGAGATAGCTGCAGGATCAAACTACAGGATCGATAAGGAAGCCGGTGATCTGGTTCTCGATGAGAAAAAGCATGCTGCTCTTCCGCTTATCGATAAAGATGCTGCAGTTGTGCAGATAAAGAACTTCTTTAAGAAAAGATTCGGCCTTGAAGATGAAGACGAAGAACAGAACGAAGAACTTGCAGTTTTACTTGATAAAAAAGCAGAAGACCTTACAGTTGAAAAAACAAATACCAATACCATTGACATTCCGATAGTAACAGAGCAGGCAAATGACGAATATCTCAAAAAGAAAAAGAAGACTGAAGAGATCGAAGCCGCTGAACTTAAGAAAATGGCTTCCGTATATGGTCAGAACGATGACAGTATCGATGTTACACTTCCTGAAAGTGAACCTTTAAGCCGCAGACCGATCGACCTTAACAAGAAGGATGATCTATCGGCGAAGAAAAAAACGGACACTGTTACCCGGAAACCGGCCTATAAATATCCGCCTATAGAATTTCTCAAGGCAAAGGAGATATCATCAACTGCTGTAAAGGCTGAAGCAGAACAGAGGGAGACGGCGATAAAGCTTATCCAGACTCTTGAAAATTTCGGAGTAAAAGCTACTCTTTCTGATGTTCACAGAGGTCCTTCGGTTACAAGATATGAACTTCAGCCTTCTCCGGGTGTAAAGGTCTCAAAGTTTACAGGCCTTGCTGATGATATAGCACTTAATCTTGCGGCAGCCGGAGTACGAATTGAAGCTCCTATTCCGGGAAAACCGGCAGTTGGTATTGAAGTACCTAATACTGTCAAAGACACTGTCACACTCAGGGAACTTCTTGAAAGTGACGAATTCAGAAAATCTTCAAGCAAACTTTCCTTTGCTGTTGGACGTGACATAGCAGGTAATGTTATCATAGGCGATATAGCAAAAATGCCTCACGTTATAATAGCCGGTTCAACAGGTTCCGGTAAATCAGTATGTACAAACTCGATCATCATGAGTATTCTGTACAAGTCATCTCCGGACGAGGTAAGACTTCTTCTTATCGACCCGAAGATAGTTGAGTTCAAGGTCTATGACGGTATACCGCATCTTCTCATACCGGTAGTAACTGATCCGAGAAAGGCTGCAGGTGCACTTAACTGGGCTGTACAGGAAATGCTCAGGAGATACAAGCTTTTTGCTGACAATAATGTAAAAGGTCTTAAGGAATATAATGAAATGGCGGCCGAGAGCGGAGGAGCGGTTGAACCGATCCCTCAGATAGTTATCGCTATTGACGAGCTTGCCGATCTTATGATGGCAGCCAAAAACGAAGTTGAAGACGCTATATGCCGTCTCGCACAGATGGCGCGAGCAGCCGGAATGCATCTTATCATTGCTACACAGCGACCGACTGTAGATATCATCACAGGTCTTATCAAGGCAAATATTCCGAGCCGAATCGCTCTTTCAGTAAAGTCATCCATTGACTCAAGAACCATTCTTGATGTGAGCGGTGCTGAAAAGCTTCTCGGTCAGGGTGACATGCTCTATTCTCCGGCCGGTCTTCCGAAGCCGATAAGAGTTCAGGGATGTTTCTGCTCAACAAAGGAGATAGAATCAGTCGTTGAATATATCAAGATCGATTCAACAGTAAAATACAGTGACGAGATCATGGAAGAGATCGAAAAGAACGTGCCTGTTCCGAAAGGCGAAAAAGCCGGTGCTGCAAGCAGCGACAGCGGTTATGACAGTGATGACGATCTCATAGAAAAAGCAATTGACATTATTTTTGAACTTGGTCAGGCGTCAACTTCATCACTTCAGAGAAAGCTGAAGCTCGGCTATGCCAGAGCAGCAAGAATAATGGATGAACTTGAGGATATTGGTGTTATAGGACCTTCAGAAGGCTCAAAGCCGCGTAAGATCCTGATGTCAAAATCAGAGTGGGTGGAGCGCAGGCTCCGCAGAGCAGACGGGGAAGCCGGCGGACAGTAAACAATGAAGATTTTTAAAAGGATCCTCATAGTGTCGGCTTTGCTTGTCATACTTCTTATGGCAGTGTCCGATACGTTCGGATTTATTTCCTATGAAGATATGATGGTCTTCTTAAAACTCCGGCCGCCGGCATTTACTTCGGCAGAGCTGTCAGTGCACTTCATAGATGTGGGACAGGGCGATTCGACCCTGATCATCTCCGGAGACAGAACAGTGCTGATCGATACCGGAGACAGAGACGGCGGACAGAAGGTGCGGTCATATCTTATCTCGCAGAAGGTCAGCCATATTGATTATCTTATTGCAACACACCCTCATTCGGATCATACCGGCGGAGTTGAAACGGTGCTTGAGACATTTGACACAGGCACTGTACTGGTACCGTATTTTTCCGAAGCGGGAAGGGAAGAGGAAGATCTTTATGCCTGGCGTGAGCTTAACAGAGTCACCTCTGAGGCTGATGTAACGATGACTGAAGCTGTACCGGGAATGGAACTTGACCTTGGCGTATCATCACTTTCCGTTTTAGCGCCTTCCGGTGATTATGAGGAGATCAATAATTATTCAGTTGTGACCGAACTCGTTCACGGAGACAATACATTTCTTCTTACAGGAGATGCTGAGACAGGAAGCGAGGCAGACATGCTGAAAAACGGAGTTCTCGAAGATATCGATGTTCTGAAGGCGGGACATCACGGAAGTTCAACATCGACCGGCAGTGAATTTCTTGAAATAGTAAAGCCGGAATATGCAGTCATATCCTGCGGGGCAGGTAATTCATATAATCATCCGTCGGGATCAGTAATGAAAAGGCTCGGTGAATACGGAGTCCGTGTTTTCAGAACAGATCTGCAGGGCAGCATAATCGCTGAATCAGACGGAAAAACTATCTGCTTTACAACGGCAGATAAAGAACAGGCGGAGAAATAATATGGGCAGCAGTATTGATGTTTTTGCAGCTATTAAAAACAATTACGGCAGCATGTCAAAAGGACACAGAAAAATAGCCGAATACATACTCGAAAACTATCAGAAAGCCTCATTCATGACGGCTCTTTCTCTTGGTCAGACTGTGGGTGTAAGCGAATCAACTGTGGTGCGTTTTGCAATGGAACTTGGTTTTGACGGCTATCCGGGTTTTCAGGATAATCTTAAGACAGCAATGAAGTCAAAGCTTACTTCCGTGCAGAGGATCGAGCTGGCAAGCAGCCAGATGGACAAGAACGATGTTTTTGACAAGGTAATGAGTCTGGACATCGAACTTATCAGACAGACAAAGGAAAACGGCGACAGGGAAGCCTTTGCCGGTGCGGTGGATGCTATTCTCAAAGCTAAGAAGATCTACATAGTAGCTTCAAGGAGTGCATCAGCTCTTGCGGTATTTCTGCGTTATTACTTCAGTATCATTTTCGATGAGGTGGTACTCCTGAATAACATTGACACAAGTGATATCCTTCAGCGCCTTTTCCGTGTAAGCGAGGACGATGTTGTGATAGGCATCAGTTTTCCGCGGTATTCGAAGCATACGAACATTGCGATGGAATACGCCTCAGGAAAGGGTGCCACAACTATTGCGGTAACTGACAGCATGCATTCACCTATTGCGAAAAATGCAAAGCATGTTCTTACCGCCGGAAGCGGCATGGTCTCATTCGCCGATTCGCTGGCAGCTCCTTTAAGCCTTATCAATGCACTTATCGCAGCGGTAAGCCTTGAAAAGGAAGCGGAAATAGGCAGAAGTTTCGAGACTCTCGAACATCTGTGGGATGAGTATGACGTCTACGAAAAAACTGACCGGTAAAAGGAGTAATTATTTGAGATTTGACAGTATAATCATAGGTGCGGGTGCAGCCGGAATGATGGCGGCAGTAACAGCAGCCCGTGCCGGAAGAAAAGTTGCTGTTTTTGAAAAGAATGACCGGCCCGGAAAGAAACTCAGGATAACCGGCAAAGGCAGATGCAATGTAACGAATTTCTGTACCCGTGATGAATTCATGGAAAATGTTCCGGTGAACAGCAGATTCATGTACAGTTCATTTTCTGCCTTTACACCGCAGGACGTTATGGACTTCTTTGAAAATGCCGGCGTACCGCTTAAGGTCGAACGCGGAAACAGAGTTTTTCCGGTTTCGGACAAGGCAGCCGATATAGTTTCAGCCCTTGAACGCGAGATGAAAAAGGCAGGGGTGAAGCTCATACATGAAACGGTAAGGGAAATAATCGTCGAGGACGGCGTCTGCTGCGGCGTAAGGACGGACAGGGGAGAATATAATGCACAGACAGTACTTGTGGCCACGGGAGGGGCTTCCTACCCGCTTACAGGTTCCACAGGGGACGGATACAGATTCGCTGAGAAAACCGGCCACACGGTCACTGAGATAGTTCCTTCGCTTGTTCCGCTTGAGACTGCGGACGATTTCTGTGAAAAGCTTGCAGGACTTGCTCTGAAAAACGTTACTCTTACACTTTTTGACGGGAATAAAAAGGTTTTCAGTGAACTCGGCGAAATGTCCTTTATGGATTACGGAGTCACAGGTCCGCTCGTTCTGACGGCAAGTTCAAGAATAAGGAAAATGGAAAGGGACAGATACATTCTTTCCATAGATCTTAAGCCGGGACTTGACGAGGAAAAGCTTGACAAAAGACTTCTCCGCGACTTTACCGAAATGTCTTCTGCGGAGTTTAAAAGCGTTCTTGTAAAACTTCTTCCGTCAAAAATGATACCGGTCATAGTAAAGCGTTCCGGTATATCTTCCGTAATAAAAGCCGGACAGATCTCCAAGGAACAGCGTAAAGGCCTTGTAAAGCTTCTCAAGGACTTCAGACTGAATGTCACTGACTTCCGTCCTGTTGAGGAAGCAATAGTCACAAGCGGCGGCGTCAGCATAAAGGAGATCGATCCTAAGACCATGGAGTCAAAAAAAGTAAGCGGTCTGTTCTTTGCCGGCGAAGTCATAGACGTGGACGGTTATACAGGCGGATTCAATCTTCAGATCGCATTTTCGACAGGATATACTGCCGGAATGAATATATAAAGGAAAAGAGGAATTATTTATGATAAATGTTGCCATCGACGGACCTGCTGGTGCAGGCAAAAGCTCAATAGCGAAGGCAGTTGCAAAGGACACAGGATACATCTACGTTGACACAGGTGCTCTGTACCGTGCTGTTGCACAGTACACACTTGAAAAAGGCGTTTCACCTGACGACACTGCGTCAGTAGTAGCACTTCTTGACGGACTTGAAATAAAGCTTGCGTACAGTGAAGGTGTTCAGAAAGTTATTTCACAGGGAAATGATGTTTCCGGTAAAATAAGAACTCCGGAAGTATCAATGGCAGCCTCAAAGGTATCAGCCATCCCTGAGGTAAGAGCTTTCCTTTTTGATCTTCAGAAGAAGATAGCTGCTGAAAACAACATCATCATGGACGGACGTGACATTGGAACAGTGGTACTTCCTGATGCACAGCTCAAGATTTTCCTCACTGCAAGTGCGGAGGAAAGAGCGAGAAGAAGATTTGCTGAACTCAAGGATACTGATGGTGTAACTTTTGAAAACATTCTCGCTGACATTATAAAGCGCGATGAAAACGACATGAACCGTGCAGTTTCACCTCTTAAGCAGGCTGAAGATGCAGTTCTTGTAGATACAACTGAAATGACAATCGAAGAGGTAATTGCACTTCTTGAAAAGATGATAAAGGAAACTGAGGCAAAGGAGGCGTAACCCTTGTTTTTATATGGAATAGTACGCCGCGGAGCTATACTTGCATATAAGATCTGGTACAGAGTCAGCTTTGAGGGTGTTGAGAATATCCCTGATCCTAAGGACGGTACCTTCGTAGTAGCCTGCAATCACAGATCGTATGCTGATCCGGTGCTTCTTGCACTGAAGATAAAAAGGCCGTGCTGTTTTATGGCCAAGGAAGAACTGTTTAAGAATCCGCTGTTTTCAGCGCTTATCCGTTTTTTCGGTGCTTTTCCTGTTAGACGCGGTGCAGGTGATGACGGCATTATAGATACGGCTGTAGGAAAGCTTAAAACAGGAAAAAACCTGGCTATTTTTCCTGAAGGATCACGTTCAAAAGACGGAAAAGTCGGACGCGGAAAAACAGGAGTGGCTCTGATCGCTGCAAGGGCAGGTGTTCCGGTCTTACCGGTGGGCATAGCTTATGAGGGAAAACTTCATTTCGGAACAAAAGTTACTGTACGCTACGGAAAACCAATCAGCCCGGAACAGCTGAAGATCAGTGAAACACCGCAGCCGCGTGAGCTGAAAATGCTGAAACTAACGATCATGGATGCTATAACTGAACTGGTGGAGAAGTAATATGGGAATTGAAGTAGCAAAGTCAGCCGGATTCTGCTTTGGTGTTGACCGTGCAGTGAAAATGGTCTATGCTGAGATAGAAAAAGGAGGAAAGGTAGCGACTTTCGGACCTATAATCCATAACAAGGACGTTGTCGCTGAACTTGAATCAAAAGGCGTCAGAATAGTAAATGAGCTGTCTGAGCTTCAAAATGACGAAAGACTTATACTCAGGTCACACGGAGTTGGAAGATGCATATATGAACAATTAAATGAAATGGGCAATGAATATATTGATGCTACATGCCCTTTTGTTGCAAGAATACATAAAATCGTTAAAGAGCAGTCTGAACAAGGTAAAATCATACTTATTGCCGGAGATGCAAATCATCCTGAAGTTGACGCAATTGTAAAACATTGTGTGGGAGAATGCTATGTTTTTGCCAATGAGGAAGAACTGAAAGAAATTTTTCAAAAAAAAATCGGTTTTTTGAAAAAAAAGGTTGCAATTGTCTCGCAAACCACGTATAATATAATAGTGTGGAATAAATGCGTAGACATTATTCCGGATACCTTCAAAGATGTGACTGAGGTTTTCGATACGATTTGTAACGCCACGTCGGACAGACAGACAGCGGCTATTGAACTGGCTAAACGTTCGGATGTAATGATCGTGATTGGCGGAAAACACAGTTCAAATACGATCAAGCTGTTCAATGTTTGCAGCAGGTATTGTCCGTCTTATCATATAGAGAACTCCGATGAACTCTATGAAATTGATCTGACAGGTGCGTCTGAGATTGGTGTCACAGCCGGAGCATCCACACCGGCTTATATAATTAAGGAGGTTATTCTAAAAATGAGCGAAATCCAGAAAAATCAGGAAGAGGAAATTAACTTCGCGGAGGCACTTGAACAGTCCTTCAAGAAAATACATACAGGTGAAAGGATCAAGGGAACCATTGTTGCTGTTAACAATTCTGAAGCAACTGTTGACATCGGAACTAAGCATACAGGCTTCATCAGCGCTTCCGAGCTTTCAAGCGATCCTACAAAGAAGCCTGAAGATGTAGTAAGCGTTGGCGATGTTGTTGACCTCGTAGTAATCAAGATCAACGACCAGGACGGTATCGCAACTCTCTCAAAGAAGAAAGTTGACGAAATGGTTGGCTTCGACAACATAGTTAAGGCTATGGAAGAAGAAAAGATCCTCGAAGGTACAGTTCAGAGAGCTGTTAAGGGCGGCGTTATCGTTCTCGTAGACGGCATCGGCGTATTCGTACCTGCTTCACAGACAGGTCTCGGCCGTGACGAAGACATCGAGAAGCTCGTTAAGCAGAAGGTTTCTCTTAAGCTTATCGACGTTATCCCGCAGAGAAGAAGAGCAGTTGGCTCAATCAAGCTCGTTGCCAAGGCTGCAAGAGAAGAAGCTCAGAAGAAGTTCTGGGAAGATGCAGAGATCGGCAAGACATACAAGGGCGAAGTTAAGTCAATCACAAACTACGGTGCATTCGTTGACCTCGGCGGAATCGACGGTATGGTTCACGTTTCAGAACTCTCATGGAAGAGAATCAAGCACCCTTCAGAAGTTGTCAAGGTTGGCGACACTCTTGAAGTTTACATCAAGGAACTCAATCAGGAAACTGGCAGAATCTCACTCGGCTACAAGAAGGAAGAGGACAATCCGTGGAAGAAGTTCTCTGATTCTTACAGCGTCGGTGATGTAGTTAAGGCTACAATCGTTTCAATCACACCATTCGGTGCTTTCGCAAGCATCATCGACGGTGTTGACGGCCTTATCCATATTTCACAGATCGCTAACCAGAGAGTTGAAAACGTTAAAGACGTTCTTTCTATCGGTCAGGAAGTTGAAGCTAAGATCACAGAATGTGACATTGAAAACAAGCGTGTAAGCCTCTCAATGCGTGCTCTTCTTTCAGAAGACGAAGCTGAAGATGCTGAAAACGAATAATTTAAAGTTCATAAATAAAGTTCTTTGAATCTTTTCCTCCGGATCCATATTGATTTTGGGTCCGGAGTATTTTTATATTGTACGGGTACCTGTCACCGAAATGATCAGTGTATTCCTTACAGAATTCCTATGAAGGGGGAAAAGCCATGAAGAGACTCGTTACAGGTATTCTGGCTCATGTTGACTCAGGCAAGACCAGCCTTTCAGAAGGTCTGCTTTACAGTTCGGGAGATATAAGAAAGCTGGGACGTGTTGATCACAAAACTTCGTTTCTTGATACCAGCAGTGTCGAAAAGGACCGCGGCATTACCGTATTTTCAAAGCAGGCTGTCATACATCTTGATGATACTGAAATAACTCTTCTCGATACTCCGGGACACATCGACTTTTCTGCCGAGACCGAAAGAACGCTTCAGGTGCTTGACTATGCTGTCCTCGTAATTAACGGATCGGACGGCGTACAGAACCATACACGTACTCTGTGGAAGCTTCTCGAACGTTACAGCATTCCTGTGTTTGTGTTTATAAACAAGATGGATCTTCCGGGGACAAACAGGGATGATCTCATTGCTGACGCTAAGAAAAAGCTTAGTGACTCATGCTGCCGTTTTGACAAGGCACTTTCTTCGGAAGAGTTTATGGAAGAAGCAGCGTCTCATGATGAAGTCCTTATGCAGAAATACTTTGACGGTGCGGAGTTTGATGATGCAGACCTTATAAGATGCATTAAGGAACGAAAGATCTTTCCGTGCTTTTTCGGTTCAGCGCTGAAGCTTGACGGCGTTGACACTTTCCTTAAAGCCGTAGACAGATTTACTGAAGCTCCGGCAGAAAACGATGAACTGTCAGCGAGAGTTTTCAAGATAAGTGAGGACGAGCAGGGCAACAGGCTCACTCACATGAAGATTACAGGCGGGAAGCTTCACGTCCGCGACCTGATCGGTGAAGAGAAGATAAGCCGTCTGCGTGTCTATTCCGGACTTAAGTTTCAGCCTGTCGAAGAAGCCGTTCAGGGAATGATCGTTGCTGCCACAGGACTTGATGCGACATATCCGGGACAGGGGATTGGTACCGAGAAAGACAATGATTCAGACTTTTTCGAGCCGGTGCTTACCTATAAGGCAGATCTGCCGGATGATATAAATATTTCAGAGGCGCTGAATGCCTTCAGGAAACTTGAAAATGAAGATCCTAAGCTTCATGTTATCTGGAGCGAGCAGCTGAAAGAGATACATGTTCAGGTTATGGGCGAAATGCAGCTGGATATTCTGAAGACTCTGCTTGACGAGCGTTTCCATTTTAAAGTGGATTTTGTGCACGGAAACATTGCCTACAGGGAAACTATAAGAACCAGAGCCGAGGGTGTCGGTCATTACGAACCGCTGCGGCATTATGCTGAAGTTCACCTTCTTCTTGAACCGGGTGAGCCGGGAAGCGGTATGGTGTTTGATACTGACTGCCGTGAGGAGGTCCTTGATAAGAACTGGCAGAGGCTTGTTCTTACTCATCTTAATGAGAAGACTCATCTGGGTGTTCTGACCGGTTCTCCTGTTACTGACATGAAGATAACCGTAGTTTCAGGCAGAGCGCATCTCAAGCACACTGAGGGCGGCGATTTCCGTCAGGCGACTTACCGTGCGGTACGTAACGGGCTTATGTATGCTGAAAGCGTTCTCCTTGAACCGTGGTACGAATACACTCTTGAAGTTCCTAATGAATTTGTAGGCAGAGCCATTTCAGATCTCACTGCAATGGGATGTGAATTCTCGTCGCCGGAAACTCTTGGAGACACATCACTGCTGAAGGGCAGGGCGCCTGTTGCGTCTGTAAGAGATTATCATACTGAAGTTCTCGGTTACACTCACGGTAAGGGTATATTTTCATGTTCACTTTGCGGTTATCTCCCGTGTCACAATGCTGATGAGATCATAGAGAAAATGAATTACAATGCAGACAGTGATGTTGAAAACTCTGCGGATTCTGTATTCTGTGAACACGGTGCCGGTTTCGTTGTTAAGTGGAATGAAGTCGGAGAACATATGCATCTTCCGGGAATTGCGGGCCTGAACTACGACAGGGAACGCGGCGGTGAAGATGACAGTACTGCTTCATCTTCAGGCAGAAGTGTGAACAGTTTCCGCGGTGCACATGACAGTGAAAAGGAACTTATGGCTATTTTCGAAATGGCATACGGAAAGCCGGCTGAAGACAGAAAGCGCAATTCCTTCCGTACAAAAAGGGAGATAAAGGAGTCAGAAGTAAAATTCAAGGCAAAACCTCTGCCGAAGGGACCGGAATATCTCCTTGTTGACGGATACAATATAATCTTTGCCTGGGATGAGCTCAGAGATATCTCAAAGACAAATCTTGATCTTGCCAGAAGCATGCTGATCAATACCATGAGTAATTATCAGGGTATTTACGGATGTGAAGTTATAGTCGTGTTTGATGCATACAAGGTAAAAGGACAGGTGCGCGAGATCGAGAAGGTCGGGAACATAAGTGTTGTCTACACAAAGGAATCAGAAACAGCTGACACCTACATTGAAAAGACTTCGCACGACTTAAGCAGGGAACACCGCGTCAGGGTCGCTACATCAGACGGAGCCGAGCAGATCATCATACTGGGTAACGGAGCTTACCGTGTTTCCGCTTCGGAACTCTATGAGGAAGTAAAGATCGCCAATAAGAGGATCGAAGAGTATATAAAGGAAAATACAAAATAAAAAAACCGGACTTTGAAAGTCCGGTTTGAAGTTTTGACGGTGTTATTTCACTGTTTCTTTCTTCAGCGTTTTCATAAACATGATATAGTCCGCGAGTACTATGATTGCACAAACAAGCCATATTACGGGCTCTGTGATGCATATACCGAGATATCCGAGCTTTGGTGCAAGGGCCGTAACAGTTACTAACTTTAGTATAAGCTCCATTATGCTTCCTGTAATAGGCACGATCTTTCTGCCGACACCCTGAAGGCTGCTGCGGAGAACGAGAAGTACGTCGAGTATGAAGAAGAATGCAACGTTAATTATTATGTACTTTGATGCAGTTGAAAGGATATATTCATCGGTCGATCCGGAGAGTGCTTTTACAAACGGATTTCTGAAAAGCAGAGCGGCTGTCAGTGCGATGACGCTCCATACTTCTGCGATCATTATACTGCACAGTATGCCTTTTTTAACACGATCCATCTTTTTTGCACCGTAGTTCTGGCTGGTGAATGTGGCTGCCGACATGGATATGGTTCCGAGCGGGAGCATGAATATCTCGTCGATCTTTCTGCCGGCTGTATGTGCCGTGACGGTTGCAGTTCCGAAGCTGTTGACTCCGCTCTGCAGGATAACTGAGCCTATCTGGACAACGCCGTGCATGAGTCCCATAGCTGATCCGGTGGAAATAAGATCTGAGAGAAGCGCCTTGTCGAATACAAGTTCTGATCTGACGAAGATAAGGAAACGGCATTTCTTCCATGCGTAGATAAAACACAGGACAACGGATATCATCTGCGAGATGACTGTTGCATATGCGGCTCCTGAGATCCCCATTCCGAATCCCTTTACAAGAAGAAAATCAAGTCCGATGTTTACCGCCGTACTGACCATAAGGAAGTAGAGAGGCGCCCTGCTGTTGCCGACTGCACGCATCATGGCGGCAAGCATATTGTAGGTGACTGTTACTGCTGAAAACAGCATGATGATACGCAGATAGTTTTCAGTTTCTCCGATGATGTCATCAGGAGTTTTCAGAACTTTCATAAGCGGATGAAGCGCTGCGACAAATGTTACGGTAAGTATCACTGCCATAACTGCCGAGAGAAGATAGGTAAGTGCAATTGATTTTTTCAGCTCACGTTCGTTCTGAGCGCCGAAATATCGTGCTATGATAACGGCAAATCCGTTTGCGGCACCGTTTGAAAAGCTTATGAGCAGTCCGTAAACCGGAGATGAGGCACCTGCGGCGGCAAGCGCATTGTCACCGAGTATATTTCCGATAATTGCGGTGTCTGCTACGTTGTAAAGCTGCTGAAATATATTTCCTATGAGAACCGGCGCAGCGAAAATAAGCAGGTTCTTAAGGATGCTTCCTTCGGTCATATTGAAGGAAGCGGTTTTGGATTCACTATTCATCTGATCATTCTTTCCTGGTATGTATTCAGCGCTGTTGTTACGGAAAGATGCCGTACAACGCTGTATCGGGTGAGTTTATCCATCAATTATACCATGCTTTAAAGCAGTTTTCAATCGTATTAAAAGACAAATTTATTCGTTTGGTTCATTAAAATTCGGATATAAAGTTCAAAGTAGTATTTAAGGAAGTGAAAAATATGGCAGTGTACAGACTGGATGACGAGATATGGTTCCCTGATCCGGAACAGGCTGAAGATGACGGACTTCTTGCATATGGCGGTGATCTTTCAGTGGAACGCCTTGTTCTGGCCTATCAGAACGGTATCTTTCCGTGGTACAGCAATGATGATCCTATCCTCTGGTGGTGTCCGCATGAAAGATTTATTATCAGACCGGCAAAGATCCATGTATCTCATTCCATGAAGAAATTCATGCGTAAGCATAAAGTCGAAATGAAGATCAACCGTGACTTTGCCGATACCATTCACCGCTGCCGTATGAAAAGGGAAAACACTGTTGGTACATGGATAACTGACGAAATGGAAGCTGCGTATAATGAACTCAATAAATACGGCCTTGCTGCAAGTGTCGAGGCGTTTTTCGACGGTGAACTTGCCGGCGGACTTTATGGTGTTACCATTGACTGCTGCTTTTTCGGAGAAAGCATGTTCTCAGAAATGGAGAACGGCTCAAAAGCAGCTCTTATCATGCTTGCCGAGTATCTTGAACAGAACGGCGGAGTGATGATCGACTGCCAGTTTCACACTGACCACCTCGAAAGTATGGGAGGGGAAAAGGTAAGTTTTGAAGAATACAGAAGGCTTCTTGACGAAGGGATAGTATACTTCTGAGAAAGATGAGGTGAGTGCGGTGCATTTTGTTGATGCCAAAGGAATACTGACAGGAAGCGGCGGCTTCTGCGGAATGAATATTTACCGCGGATGCTCGCACGGATGCATCTACTGTGACAGCAGGAGCAGATGCTATCAGTTTACACACGATTTTGAAGATATCGAAGTGAAGAGGAATGCACCTGAACTCCTGGACTCAGCGCTTCGTTCCAAAAGGAAAAAGTGTATGATCGGGACAGGTGCGATGTCCGATCCGTACATGCATATCGAAAAGGAGCTGAAGCTTACAAGGACTTGCCTTGAAGTGATTAACAGGCATGGTTTCGGTGCCACGCTGCTTACAAAATCAGACCTTATAATGCGTGATATCGATATTCTTGCGGAGATCAATGAAAATGCTAAATGCGTGGTGCAGATGACCGTCACAACTTTCGACGACAGACTCTGCGGCATACTTGAGCCGAATGTATGCACTGCAAGCCGCAGGTTTGAAGTTCTCGCGGCCATGCAGGAACGCGGCATACCGACGATGGTGTGGATGACTCCGATTCTTCCGTTTATAAATGACACGGAGGAAAATATTACTGGTATTCTGAGAGAATGTATCCGTGTAGGGGTAAAGGGAATAGTCTGTTTTGATATGGGCCTTACCCTTCGCGAGGGAGACCGCGAATACTATTACGCAGCACTCGACAGACATTTCCCGGGTCTTAAGCAGCGTTACATTGAAACCTACGGAAATGCATACATGCTGCCGTCTCCGGATGCACGGAAGCTTATGTCCGTTTTTAAAAACATCTGCACAGAGCATGGAATAATGTGTTCAGCAAATGAATGCTTTGCCTATCTGAATGAATTTCCGGAGAAGTATAAACAGTATAGTCTGTTTGATCAGAATTGAAAACAGCCGCGGTTTGTCACCGCGGCTGCTGCATAATATGTGGTAAAGATATAAACGAAAATTGTCTTCTTGAAAATTAATGATTGAGAATATCAGACAACAATGCAGTATCTTTTTTTCTAAGGTATTTCCATCTTTCTTCATACTTAAATGGTTTTAGTTTCTCTTTTTCAGGCAGAGGTATATTATTTTTTTTAAAAAGTATTTCTTCAATCTCTTTTATGTATTTCGAATTCATTTCATCTTCCGAAGATTCTGTTTCAATACCAAGAAATAATAACGGAATGTGAAAAATTCGTTCCAGTTCTTCAGCTGCGTTCTTTGCAGTTGATTTGCTGTAAATAGAATTCACAGCAGTATATGCCTGGAAACTTAATTTCCACGAATTGTTATCGAAACATGCTTTATCATATGAATCAAACTGCATAATGTAAGAAGGGATAAGCTTGAATAAAGATCTGTCGTCATTTTCTTCATCCCACCATTGATTTTCATACTGCCACATGATTCGTGCTATCGGTATCAGCTCACAGTCATAATACAGCGCCTTAAGATATCGTTCAATGCACATAAATATATAGCACAGTGCACCGCGTTCTGTAAATTCTGAAATGAATATTTCATCACGACCAGACATTATTATATCCTTCTTTCTGTGTAACTGTTCAGGTCTCTCATAATTTCAAAATAAAATCAGAAAGTGTAATTGTTCAGTAAGTTGATCAAGTTTATCAAAACCTGTTTTAAGCCCTGTGTATCTTTCTTTGTCAGAAACGCTGCTGTTAATCAGTCTCTTATAAGTATCAGTAATCAAATCGGCAATCGGAACAAGTGTATCAGAATTATTATTCATAGAAAAACCTCCGCTGACAATAATATATGTCTGTATGTTTAATATAATACAGTACATGTACAAAAAAACGGACATCTTTCAGCATAAGATTATCGCCTTGCAGATCTGTAAGAAAGGTGCTGCGCCCTGCAGGCGCAGAATTGAAAACAGCCACGGTTTGCACCGTGGCTGTTGATGTAACATCATAACTATTAAATTAGTTTTTTTCATGTTCCTTTATTCTATGAAAGAATTCTCTCATATAACAATTAATATTTCCGTTTTCACATATTTCATGTCCTGTTTTATCTTTTTTAGGCATAGGGTATGCTGTATGCCAAACCTTTATAGTGTTAGTGAAAGCTGGATAATCATTATTTCCGATTAAAACAGTTATATCAGGGTTAAGAATGCTGATTTCTTTTTTTATAAATTTCTCATAAGTATTATAATATTCTTTAAAAATGCGCCAATTAATTTTTTTATCTCCTCCACGCTTATTAATGTTCATGTAAGCGCATGAAGCAAGAGCTTTTTTCATACCTTCTTCGTCAGGCTTCTTACGTTCTTCTTCAGATAAATCTGGATGCTGTAGATAATAAGCCATTCTTGCTATTTTTTGTTTCTGTTTAGGTGGATTGTCATTTTTAATGTTTTTTAAAAAATCTCCATAGAAATCTTGGTGTGTTCTCAACTCTGCATCGTCTTTCGCACGATGTGTTGCAATGTTAGCTTCTCTAAGGACAAACAACACCTTTATTGGTGCTTCTTTGTAGTCATCCTCAGAAATATAACCGTCAGCAATAAAAGAATTTTTCTCTATTGTCGGAATCGTTGTTTTCTCAAAATTCTCCTCAATAGCGTGTGCTTGTTTCCATAAGTGGAACAATTCATCTAAATTCTGAGCAGACTCAGCCATTTCTTTAAAATCTAAAAATGTCATGATTCATTCCTCCCCATAATTTTTCAAAGCTTTCCTTAATTCCTCGATAATACGATCCCTAAGGATAGCAGGTTCGAGTACAACAGTGTGACCGGCGTACTGAACAGCCCACTTGAACATATCTTCTTCGGAAATTGTGACACGCACAGTCATTTCATCATCGGTAATATCAGAGAATTCAGCCGATGTTCCGAAGTAGTCGATGATATCATTGGTGATATATCTTTTTGCACGAAAGGTGACGTGTATGGTGTCGCCGGTGAACATATAAATATGTTCGTTAATATGTTTTGCAAGCAATAATCCCGTTTGGTTTGCAGAAGTCTTTTCCGGTGGTTTGACCGGAGTATCGAGTATTTTAATATCCGTTATTCTGTCAACGCGGTAATTTGAGATCTTATCGTATTTATCGTAGTTGCAGATAAGATAATAGTGACTGTTTTTGATGGCAAGCTGATACGGATTTACGATATATTTTCTCGGATTGCCGCTTGCGTCAAGACGTGGATGAAGCTTTTTATCGTGATCAAAGCTGCAGTAGGTAAACTCTACTTTAAGTTTTTTCTCAATAGCCTCATCAAGAATATCAATTGTATAGAACAGCTGCCTGTTTGAAATACAGCTTTCCTGCATGTAACAGGTGTGTCTGACGTTTTTGCGGAAATACATACTTGAAAGATTTTCGAGCTTTTCAATAAGTTCCTTTTTGCTTTTGTAAGGTATGTGCGGGGAAAACAGCAGACCGTCGATAAGCAGACGAAGTTCGGAATTATCGAATTCATGGGAATAGTACCAGTCAGCAAGAACAGCCTTGTCTTCTCCAGTCTGGTCCTTTCTGATCGATTCAGTGTAGTTGATCGGATATCCGAAATCTATCAGATTCATTAAATTACTTTTTACTGATTTTCTGTCAGCAGACATACTGTACTCACGTTCAAGAATTACAATTATTTCTTTCTGCGAAAGCCTGTGATTTTCATCTGTGTATTTTCTTAATATGTCAAGAATGTTGATTATCATCAATTTTTTAGGCTGTATTTCGTACATATTTTCACCTTCTTTTGTCTTAAATTATATAACATAGGAGAAGCGTTGTCAACAAGAAATACATGAACCAATAATTCCATAGACGAAGATAAGGCGGTGTATAAGGATATATTCGGTCAGCACAGAAAAGGAGCTGCGCCTGCGGGCGCAGAATTGAAAACAGCCACGGTTTGACACCGTGGCTGTTGATTAGTTAAATAGGTTTAGTTGCTTGAAATCAATAGTGTGATATGTTAAAATAATATGTAATACAGGAAAACAGGCACGGAGAGATTAAAATGAAAATTTATAAACTGAATTTGAAAAATTACACTGTTTTCAGTGAAAGTTCATTAGAGTTTTCACGGGGGATAAACATTTTTATAGGCGAAAACGGAACTGGAAAAACACATATCATGAAGCTTTTGTATGCATCGTGTCAGGCAGTAAATGAAAAGACGCCGTTTGCATATAAGCTGGCAAGAACCATGCTTCCGGATGACTATAAGCTTTCAGCTCTGATATCAAAAGGAAAAAAATCCGAGAAAACAGACATTGCCGTCTATGCTTCAGAAGAAAGCAAATCAGAGGTGTTAGGACTTAGCTTTGATGCTAAAACCAAAAAGTTTGATGCTAAGGTCACAGGTGAGGAAAGCTGGGAAAAAATATTTTCAGGTGCCAACAGTGTGTACATTCCTGCAAAGGAAATTCTTTCGAACTGTTATAACCTAATTTCAGCAGTGGAACGTGATAATGTCAGATTTGATGATACTTATACTGATCTTTTACATATGGTAAAAGTTGATGTTTCCGGAGATGGAGACAGCACTGATTCCGGGGATATGCTTAAGAAAATAGAGAGTATTATCGGTGGAAAAGTATTATATGATAATCAGAAAGATCAGTATTACATAAAAGGCCAGAACAAACAGGAGTTCAATCTTGTAGCTGAAGGTATCAGAAAAATGGCACTTCTCTGGCAGCTTATAAAACAAGGTGCTCTTAAAAGCGGTGATGTTCTTTTCTGGGATGAACCGGAAGCAAATATAAATCCGGAGTATATTCCGGTAATCGCTGATATTTTACTTGAACTTCAAAGAAATGGTGTTCAGATATTTATATCCACGCACAGTTATATTCTTGCTAAATATTTTGAGATAAGAAGCAGAGATGAAGACAGCGTTATGTATATTTCCTTAAATAAAGACGGAAAATTTGCTGCTTCAGAATCATCTGCAAAGTTTTCAGAACTGCACAATAATATTCTGATAAGTTCTTTTGAAAAACTTCTGGATGAAGTCTATAATTCGGAGGTACATTAACAGATGATTTTTACAGAGGAGAACGGATATTATCAGATTGACTGCAATAAAGCTTTGTGGGCGACTGATGAACATCATCAGATGTATCTCGACGATACTGCATCACTTCTTTCAGATGTTGACTGGATCATTGAAACTAAAGACAGAATTCTGTTTGTTGAATATAAAAACGGAACAGTCTATTCATCAGGTCAGTCCTTTAATCCATGCGATGAAAAGACAGTTAATAAAGTTTCTGAAAAGTATTATGATTCACTTCACTACCTTAAGCTTATGCAGAAAGAAAAGCCGGTTGATTATATTTTTGTACTGGAATTTCCTGATGACGATGCTGTTACCAGAAAAATACTTAGAAATAAGATATCCAAAAAGCTTCCGTTCAGACTTCAGAAAAGATTTGATAAAGGAAAGCTTATAAATGATTTTTCTATAGTTTCTATAGATGAGTGGAATAAAAGTCATCCTGAAATGCCTATTTCAAGAACTGACAAACCGTTTAAGCAGAATAAAGTTTAATATATAAAATTACGCTGAGAAAACCGGGAACTCAGCGTTATTTTTTAGTCCCGCAAAGCATCACTTTAAATTGACAAATCCCATAAAATAGGCTATTATATATTAGTAAAAACATAAAATGGGACTGATTAAAATGAACGATCCATCACTTGTGTCATGCAGGCTCTGCCCTCGTGAATGCGGGGCGGACAGGACACATGGTACCGGTTACTGCGGTGCTCCGGCGGAGGTGGTTGCCGGAAGGGCGTCACTTCATATGTGGGAGGAACCTTGCATTTCCGGCGAGAGCGGTTCCGGTACGGTGTTCTTTTCCGGTTGTCCGCTTAAATGCGTATACTGTCAGAACTACAGTATTTCGGACTGCAGTTCCGGTGTGAAGATCACTGACAGCCGCCTTGCGAAGATATTTCTTGAACTGCAGGAAAAGGGTGCGAATAATATAAATCTTGTTACTCCGACTCATTATACGCTTTCAGTGATAAATGCAGTGGCGGAGGCGCGAAAGAACGGACTTACGCTTCCGTTGGTGTATAACTGCAGCGGATATGAAAAGCCTGAAACGATAAAACTTCTTGACGGTACGGTGGATATTTATCTTACCGATTTCAAATATATAAGAAGCGAGACTGCAAAGCGGTATTCGAACGCGGCTGACTATCCGGAAAGGGCTATGGAAGCTCTGGAGTGCATGTTTTCGCAGGTCGGTACACCGGTGCTCGATGATGACGGTATGATGAAGCGCGGAATAATTGTAAGGCATCTCATTCTTCCTGATCATGCGGAGGAATCAAAAGAGATAATAGAGTATCTTTTCGGCAGATATCGTCATGATATTTTTATGAGTATAATGAATCAGTATACTCCGGTGAGAGAGTTTAAAGAATATCCGGAACTGGGACGTAAGGTCACAGATGAAGAGTATGACTCCGTAATAGATTTTGCAGTGGAACTTGGTGTGGAGAATGCTTTCATCCAGGACGGGGAGGCGGCGTCTGAGAGTTTTATTCCTTGTTTTGACGGTACCGGGATTGTTGCCCCAACCCCCATCCCCTAGGGGAGGGGGCTAAGTTTGACGACTCCGTCTTGTTCATAGGGCTAAGATTGACGCTCAGTATTATTAGAAATACAGAAGGGAATATCAATGAATTTTTTTGAACGGTTTACAGGTCATCTTAAAACGGTGACCAGACACAGACATCAGGTTTTTCTGCACTGCATAAAGGCGGGCATTGTCTGGCAGGGACTTACACATGATCTTTCGAAGTTTTCACCGTGTGAGTTTTTTAATGGTGTGAAATACTTTCAGGGTACACGTTCGCCGCATGAGGGGGAGCGTGAAACTTATGGGTTCTCGTATGCGTGGATGCATCACAAGGGCAGAAACAGACATCACTTTGAGTACTGGAGCGATTACGACTACAAGACAAGGCTGCCTATACCTGTTCGCATGCCGGTAAAGTACGTTAAGGAAATGTTCTGTGACAGGGTTGCAGCCAGCAAGATCTATAAAAAGGACAAGTATACCGATTCAGCACCGCTTGAATATTTCATGCTTGCAAAGGGAAAGCGTTCTATCCATCCGGAAACTTCGGATCTTATTGAAATGCTTCTTACCATGCTGGCTGAAAAAGGTGAAGACGCGACCTTTGAATATATAAGAAATCTTAAAGACTATCCGGAGAAATAATAAAACGCTGATCTGTTCATAATTCAGCGTGGGGAAAGTCCCGTAAAACATTTTCCGGAAATACATATAAGGAGAGATCTTCTGATGATAAAGATCAGAGTACCTGCAACAAGTGCAAATCTCGGTGCAGGCTTTGACGCTCTGGGACTCGCTCTCGGATTTTACAACTACGTTGAAATGGAGGAGTCAGACCACATCGACATCACATCTGCTGACGGAATAGAAGTTCCGGCAGATGAGACCAACATGATATATGTTGCTGCAAGAGATCTTTACGAGATCTGCGGTAAAAAACTTGAAGGACTTAAAATTATCCAGACGAACAACATACCGATGGCAAGGGGCTTAGGTTCATCCTCAGCGTGTATCGTTGCCGGACTTGCAGGTGCGAATCATCTTCTCGGAAATCCGCTTACTCAGGATGATCTTGTTGACCTGGCCGCCCAGATAGAAGGACATCCGGACAACACGGCACCTGCACTTCTCGGAGGCATAGTAACAGCAGTTTTCGACGGACGAAAGGTCCACTGGGTAAAGCAGGAGGTATACACAAAGCTCCATTTTGAAGCCATGATACCTGAATTCGAACTTAAGACGGAAAAGGCGAGAGCGTGTCTGCCGAAGGAAGTTTCTCACAAGGATGCTGTCTATAATCTTTCCAGAGCAGCGCTTTTCTCGGCTTCACTTCTCACAGGAAAATATGAAAATCTGCGTACTGCAGTGCACGACAAGCTCCACCAGCCGTACAGAATGGAACTTATTCCGCACTGCCGTGACGTGTTTGATACGGCTTACACTCACGGTGCCTATGCAGTATATATTTCCGGAGCAGGTCCGACACTGATGGCGATAATCGATGAGGAAAACACCTACTTCAAGGGTAAGATGGAGTTTTCTCTTGAAAACGCTGGCATCCACGGCTGGAAAGTCCACGATCTTCTCATTGATAATGAAGGTACGAAGATAATCAACGAATAAGAGAAAAGTATCATTTGACTGACTTGAAATGCGGATATCATTACGGGAGGTAACATCCGGTTTGAAGTATCCGGTCAGAATGATGCTTTTCAGAGACAGAAGATATGAAAATGTACGAACTTACACCGGCTCAGAAGAATTTTGCCGGACTTCAGAGCTTTTACAAGGACACAAGTGTTGCCACTCTCTGCGGCATAATTATTTTTGATGATATTTTAGAGCGGCAGTCGCTCATGGATGCGCTGAATATTGTTATAAAAAAGCATGAGGCTCTTCATCTCCGTTTTCGTTTTGATGAAGGAAAACTGAAGCAGTATGTCGCAGATGCGGAAAATGAAGGCGATGATACTGTCCGCTTCATGTCGTTTAAAAATGAAGACGAAGCACGAAGATTCGCTCTCGGTGAAGGACGAACAGTTTTCAGTGCGTCGGATGCTCCAATGTACCGTTTTACTGTGTTTGAGATACCGGATCATTCGGGCATCATTCTCAGTGCCAGTCATATCGTGCTGGATTCCTGGAGCTACAGCGTTCTTGCAAATGACATTTACGAAACGTACCGCAGGATAACAAGCTCTGAAGTCTTTGCTGCTGGTACGGTTTCTTTTGATTTTGATGATATTTCAGCAGAAAAAACAGCAGGCGCTGAAAGCAGTATTCCGGAAAAGAAATACAGATTCACATCTTCGTTTGAAAGATATGAAACCTATCTTTCATCGGATAAATATAAGACGGACTTACAGTTCTGGAAGGAACGGTATGAAGGCGGGATTGAACCGACATATATCGTACCGGGACGAAAAAATGATATGGATCCTTCATCTGAAAGAAGGCTTTATTATCTTTCACCTGAACTTTCAGCGAAGATAAAAAAATTCTGTACCGAAAATTCAGTGTCCGCGGCTGCCGTTTTTGAAAGTGCCGTGCTCATTTATCTTTCACGTATAAACAGGATCAAAAAAGTCAGCATAAACACTATGGTTCTCGGCAGAAACAACGCTGCGGAAAAGAAGACGGTCGGAATGTACGCTTCAGTCCTTCCGCTTACGGTTTTGGTTAAACGAAATGACAGCGCTGCGGAAATCTGTGATAACGTTATGCGTTCTCACCGTGAGATCTACCGCAGAAGAGATCTTCCGTTTAATGAGATAATATCAGCTGTCCGTCCATCCGGCGGAATTTCCGGAAGACTTACTGATGTAATGGTGAATTTCCAGAACAGCGTGACCGAAGTTCCTGCGCGTACCGAATGGCTGTCAAACGGATATAACGAGTCAGCCTTTGTTCTCAACATAGATGAGCGCGATGGTGGAAACCGTTATGTTTTTTCCGTTGATTATCAGACCGAAGTTTTTGAGTCGGAAAAATCGGCTACACTTTTAACGGAACGTATAATCCATATCCTCGGACAAATCACTGAAAATGCGGAAATAAAGGCAGATGAGATATCACTTATCCCTGATGCTGAATGTGAGATGCTTGTTTCAGAATTTAACGATACTGAGGTCTCATTAAAATATGCTTCATGTGTTCACGAAAGAATAAGCGAACTGGCCCGTGAATATCCGGACAGATGTGCTCTTGTTTTTCACGGACGTGAATATACTTCAGGTGAACTTGAAAGACTTTCAGATGCGCTTGCCGAAGAACTTCTGGAAAGAGGTATCGGAAAAGGCGACATCGCTGCACTTGTGTGTCGTCGAAGTCCGTACATGATCATTGCCATGCTCGCGGTTATGAAGACGGGTGCTGCATACATGCCTCTGTCGCCTGATCAGCCGGAAGAGCGACTCAAATATATGCTCGAAGACTCCGGGGCGAAACTCGTTCTTACTTTCGGGTGTGAATGTGCTGTCGGTACAAGTTTAAGACTTGAAGATCTTGTTTCAGAAAACAATTATAATGAATCCGGAATCAGAGATATAAGCAGGCAAGAGTCAGAAGACGTAAAAAAAGAACAGATAACAATTTCATGTACCCCTGATGATCCGTGCTATATGATCTTTACTTCGGGTTCATCCGGAAAGCCGAAAGGCACGGTGATCACTCACAGAAACGTGATGAATTACAGTGAAGTCACTGAACACGGCATCTGCGGCGGAATCATTAAGGACGAAAAAATCATTGTTTCCGTAACGGATCATGTGTTCGATATTTTCGTTACTGAAAGTTTGATGGCGCTTCTTGACCTTAAGAAAATCATACTTGCAGACGATAACGAAGCAAAGTCGGGAAAGGCTCTTGGCAGACTTGTACGTAATACGCATGCAGAAGTAATACAGACGACACCGACCAAAATGCGAAGCTTCATGCTTGATAAAAACGATTTTAATTTCCTTTCGTGTTTTAAAAAGATAATCCTCGGCGGCGAGGAGCTTCCGGCATCACTGGTAAAGGAACTGAAAAAACATACGGATGCAAAGATTTTTAATGTTTACGGTCCGGCTGAAACAACAGTCTGGTCGTCCTTTACCGAAGCGGACGAAAATGATATAACCATAGGAAAGCCGATAACCAACACAAAGATATATATTCTCGACGAAAACAGAGAGCTTCTTCCTTCAGGCATCATGGGTGAGATCTGCATTTCCGGTGACGGAGTCGGAAAGGGATACCCGGCAGCTCCGGAACTTACTTCAGAAAAATTCATTCCGGATAAATTCTGTGAAGGAAAGATGATGTACTGTACCGGCGATATGGGAATAATGCGTGCAGACGGAAACATCGTCTTCTGCGGCAGAAGGGACAGTCAGATAAAACTTCGCGGACTTCGCATCGATCTTACTGAAACAGAAGGAGCAATGTGCGGATTTGAAGGCATTACTCAGGCTGCTGTAGTACGCAGGGTGCAGGATGGTGTGCAGAAGCTTTACGGTTACTATACCTCATCTGATAAAATCGATGAAAGAAAGCTTCGTCACTTTCTGGAAAAGCATCTTCCTTCATATATGATACCGAACGGTTTTATGCGGCTTGACATCATGCCTCTTACTCAGAGCGGCAAGACGGACATAAAAGCTCTGCCGGAATTCGTTATCAAAGATGACATGGGTAAAAAATCTTCAGAGCCGGAAAACAAAACAGAGGCGGCTATTTGCAGGATAATGGCCGATGTGCTTAAACTCGGTTCAGTCGGTGCAGAGGACGATTTCTTTGAACTCGGCGGAGACAGCTTCCTTGCTCTGGAGTTTATGGCTAAGGCGGAAAACGAAGGACTGACTGTACCTGTAAGCAGTATCTATGAACATCCGACGGCAAGAAGTCTTTCAGAAAAAATTTCAAATGATAAAGAGAGTAAGAAAACTATGATCAGACAGAAAAGAAAATACAGCCGCTATCCTGTCGAAAGAGAATATCATGACTATCTGTTCTTCAGTGCGTTTATAAGACTTACAAAGTTCATGTACAATTTTGAAGTCACCGGCCTCGAAAAACTTGATCCGTATGATAAATATATCATTTGTCCGAATCACGAAAGTGACCTTGACTGCATGTGGGTATGGGCAGCGCTGGACGAAAGCTTTTCGATTGATGATATGTGTGCTTTGATAGCAGCGGAACATCTTGATGACCCGCTTGAAAAATTTATTTTCCGCGTATCCGGCGGCATACCTGTTGACCGTAAGGGCGATTTTTCCGGTGCACTGAGAAGAGCGGCTTATCTCATAGAGAAAAAGAAAAAGCTCCTGCTCATTCATCCTGAGGGCACAAGAACGAGATCCGGAAACCTCGGTGAGTATAAAAAGGGAGCAGCACTTATCTCGAAGAATACAGGAGTAAAAACAGTCCCGGTCCGCATAATCGGTTCCGGCAGGATCTATCCTGTTACAAACAGACTGCCGAGACTTTTTGATATCGAAAATATTGAAAAATACGACTTGAAGATCATCTTCGGCGATCCGATAGATCCGGAAGGAAAGTCAGTTGAAGAAATTACTGCTGAGATCAGACGTCAGACTGAAGAGATGTAAATACGAAAGCAATTTCCATTGATCAATTTAGCTTATCAATGATTAAAACGACATACAATAAGATCCGCATATCCCGGTTCACGTAATGCGTGGACTCTGGAATATGCGGATCTGTTTTTAACGATAGTTTTTCTGTTATTCACTCTTCATAATTTCGCACTGCCTTTTTATTCTTTCGACGGCCTGTTTGCGGAAATCTGGCGGCGAAACAATTTCAAGCACCGGACCGAATCCGAGCAGGCGGATGAGTATTTCAGTTTCATCGAGGCTGTCGTACCAGAGCTGTACTGTCATCACTCCGGTTTCCGTATCAAGTTCTGTGCGCTTTTCATACGGCGCAAATTCCATCATAAATCTTTCGTGAGCATTGCGTTCCGGATTTATGCGGACAGTGACCGGTTCTTCGCAGCGGGTCTGGCGGAAACATGCTTCTGAATCAATATCACCTGAAAAGAAATTCCCTGTGCGTTTCAGTGAAAGAATACGTCCGATATTGAGTATGATGAAATTCTCTTTCTGTTCACTGAACGGAAAAATGCAGTGGACACGAATCTTGTCATTCTTCTCCGAGTATTCGATGTAGAACGGGACAACGCGGAGGCGCTTTCCATTGCCTTTCCCCGAACGGTATGACACATCAATTATCTCGCGATTGCGCAGTGCAGTCAGTATCTCACGGAAATGCATTTTATATTTCCTGTCTTCAAACGGATCACCGTCACTGAACTGGTCGTAGAAATAAAGCATCTCAGAAGTGTAAAGAGGAGCAGTATCTTTTAGTTCTTCCGTAAGACCGGAGTATTCATCATCCGACAGGAACAGACGGATACGCGGATCATCAAGCTTTGTGCGGAGCCATCTTTTCTGAAGGAGAGTGAGAGGAGACTGCGGATCGTTCTTTGTGTTGGCTGAAAGTGTTCCGTCATCGTTTTTCCGGAAAAGTCCCTAGTCAGATCCGTCAGCGTTAGGTATCAGTCGCGGCTGCAGGAAAAGGCACGAGTCGCGGTATCCTTCATCGATTATAACCGAATTCAGTTCTGATTCCGTCATGCGTCTGCGCTTAAGCAGGTGTTTTACGATACGGAAGTAAGTGCCGTATATCTCATGAAATATGTTCATGCCTGCACCTCCCCATAGAGCTTGGCCATGGCCTCGGTATCAGTCCGGAACTGTCTGCATATCTCTTCAGTTCCTCCTTCAATCGAAATGATCCTTCCGGTGAATGTCCTTATCCACGGAACAGCTTCTTTCGGATCATATATATCAAGCGTGAGCAGATAGGTGTTTTCGCCGGTCTGCTCAATTTTTCCGTATCTTATTTCACGTTTCACACGGTCGAAAATGTAGTATTCCTCAGGAGAAATATGCATCGTTATGTGCAGAGGAGTTATCTCCTCCGTACCGTTTCTTCCGGAAAATGAAATGCCGAAAACGTGCGGGAGTTCTTCATTCAGCTTTTCTGTCAGAGCTGAATATTCCGGACACGGTTCATCCGGTTTGACCTCTTTTATATAATCGAGCCTTATGGAGTCAAAGCTGTTCTTATCCGGCGTATATACTATCAGATATCGCCGTCCGGTCTGGGCAGATGTGCTTATCTTCATCGGAACGCAGGTCCGGTTCAGTTCCTTTGTGTTTTCTGAAAGATATAAACGTGCCGGAAAGATTTTAAGTTTTACTGAACGTTCAGAACGCATGGCTTCAAGAATATCAAGGAGTATGTCATCTTCCAGAGTACGGGCGATGTAGTTGTGCTTCATGATAAATCTGTCGTTCTGCATATCGCAGCTTTTAAGAATACTGTTTCCTATAACCCCGAAAGGCTGTGTCTCGGAAAAGAATCTTACAGCATCTTTAAGTCCGGGATAACGTCCGGACATTTCATCGAAAGTATCCGGCGAAATACGGTAGTACGGTGTTCTGCCTTCCTTTTCACAGATGAAAATTCCTTCGTCTGTGTATTCCTTCAGTTTTGTGCGGACAGTTTTTTCATCGAGATAAAAATCGTATTTCCTAAAAAGAAGATTAGTAAGTTCCTGTGAAGTAAACCGTTTTCCGTTTGCCAGAAGGTCAATCAGGAAGAAATGAAGTTTTATGTCGTTATCCGTGAAACTCTTTGCGTAGTAAGCCTGATACAGCGGGTTTTCAGTTATATGTCCGCTGTCCACCGACATGCTTATCTGTCTGCCTCGTTTTGAATCATCATGATTTATATAGTCACCGAGCCAGCTTTCCGTGCGTCGGCGTTCGTCGTCATAAGTTCGGCTGCTCTTGTGTTTGAAATCATCACGAACCTTGCAGCCGTAGATAAAAAAGTCCCGCACATAGTCGCGGGTACGGCTGAATGTTTTGATAAGTTCAGAAAATGTGCTCACCAAAATCCCTCCCTTGTATGATAAGTATACCTTATTACAGCAATTTTTTCAAGGTCATGAGTTGTCGCAGCTTTTTCTCCGTGAAATCCGATTTGTTTGTGCTATACTAAGAACACGCTCTGAAACGGAGATACGGTGCATACAGCAGTTTCTTTTTAAACTGAAAATTTAAGATGTCTAAAAGGCAGGCACCGTGGACAAGGGACATGTTACAAATTCAATTGCACGTTGAAAAATGTGCGTACAGCCAAGCTATTTTTTTGAAAAGAATCTATAAACTGCTCGCACCTTGAAAAAGGTGCATACAGCCGCGCCTATATTGATGAAAAAAATATATAATGGTTGTACTTTGAAAAAAGTACATACAGCATTATCGTATTAATTGTTTGGGAGGAACCTTGCTGTTTCAGAGCGTCTGTTTTAAGCAGACATGGTTATGGAAAGAATATAAATTAAATAAATAAAAAATCAGAAGAGGAGAATTGTTATGTTAGAATTATTAAAGAACGAATCAAATATCAAAAACACTTTCAACGGCGCTAAGACATATTCGACAAGTAATTCGGAATGTCTTGATCTGTTCTTCCGTGCAGGCGCTATGAGAAACGCCTCTTCTGAGGATATCGCCGCAGCAGTACGCCGTGCACATGCGGAAGATCCGGTACGTACAATGAAGATCATCTTCTTTGCACGTGATATCCGCGGCGGCCTTGGCGAAAGAAGATTCTTCCGTGAGGCTGTAAAACTTCTTGCAAAAGAAGATCCGGATGCAGTTCTTCGTAATGCGGAATATTTCTGCGAATATGGAAGATACGACGACCTCTGCGCTCTTCTTGGAACACCATGCGAGCAGAAAGCAGTGGAGATAATAAAGAGACAGCTTTCTGCTGACTGTAAGTCCATGTCAGAATCCGGACAGGTTTCGCTTCTTGCAAAGTGGCTTCCGTCGGTAAACGCCTCATCAAAGGAGACACGCGAAAACGGCCGCCGCATCGCAAAGCTTCTCGGCATGTCCGAGAGCGAATACCGCAAGACTCTCTCGAAGCTTCGTAAGTATTCGGACATAATCGAGAACCGTCTCCGTACTGCAGACTACACTTTCGACTACAGCAAGCAGTCATCCGGTGCGATGTTCAAGTACCGCAAAGCATTCATCCGTCACGACGGAGAAAGATACGGCAATTTCCTGGAGGCAGTAGAGCATGGCACCGTAATGATGCATGCAGATACGCTCTATCCGTATGATGTAGTACGTAAGTGTCTTACGGACTATGCTATGGATCACAAGGAACGCTGGATGCTCGATCTTACGTGGAGGAACCTGCCTTCATATGCCGACAGCACAGAAAATACCATTGCCGTGATCGACGGATCCGGTTCAATGACATGGGCAAGAAACAGCGTTCGTCCGATAGACGCAGCACTGTCGCTCGGCATATATTTTGCAGAGCACAACAAAGGTGCATTTGCAAATCACTTCATAACATTCTCGATGCATCCGCAGCTTGTTGAGGTAACAGGTCAGGACATCACAGAAAAGGTTCGTTACTGCCAGTCGTATAACGAGTGTGCAAATACCGACCTCGAAGCGGTGTTCCGCCTCATCCTCGACACAGCTGTTAAAAACAATGTGCCTAAGGAGGAAATGCCTTCGAAAATGTTCATCATTTCCGATATGGAATTCGACGGATGTATCAAAGGAGGCAACGACCAGACACTCTACGACACAATGCGTCAGATGTACGAGAATGCCGGCTACAAGCTTCCGCAGGTAGTTTTCTGGAATGTAAACAGCATGCAGACAAACTTCCCTGTGAAGCTGGGTACTAACGGTACCGCCCTTGTATCCGGTTTCTCACCATCCCTCTTCGACCTCATGATGAGCGGAGAAATTACTCCGGAACTCGTCATGGACAGAGCGATAATGTGCGAACGATATGCGAAGGTTGGCTAAGCGGGGCAATAATATGACAACAACAGAAATACAGAAGCGGAGCCGCGGCTCCGCTTCAAATATAATGCGCCTCTGGCGCAAAATATTACTCTTGAATTATTGATGTCCATGATGGTATAATAAAAAATCATAAGAACTGCAAAGGAAGGAGAAAAAACATGCTTCATAAAATGAAATTAAATTCAAAACCGTTTGAAAGTATGAAATCAGGCAGCAAGACTATCGAGCTGCGTTTGAACGATGAAAAACGTCAGCAAGTTAAAGTGGGAGATTTTATTGAGTTTTCCCTTACGGATGATCCGTCGAAAAAAATCCAGACCCGTGTTACCGCACTTCATAAATACAGTTCATTTAAAGAGCTGTTTGCTGCATTTCCAAAGGAGAAATTCGGATACGGACCCGATGAAAATGCTGCACCTGAGGATATGGATGCATTTTACTCAAAGGAGAATCAGGAGAAATACGGCGTTCTTGGAATCGAGCTGAGATGCACCGAGCTTCAGCGATTTATCGATGCACAGGATGGCGGATATGGCTTCGGTGACACATATGAAACGGCACTTGCCGAAATAAAACGCGGTATGAAATGTTCCTGCTGGATGTGGTATGTGTTCCCGCAGATAGCCGGACTCGGAATGAGTTCCACAACTGCGTATTTTTCGATAAAAGATCTTACCGAAGCACGCGATTACTATGATCACCCGGTTCTCGGCGAACGTCTCCGTGAGATAACATCTATTCTCCTTGATATTGACGAGAACGACCCGATGGTGGTATTCGGTGATCCGGACTGCTACAAGCTTCGTTCATGTATGACGCTGTTTAAATACGCTGTTCCGGAAGATGAGCTTTTCGTAAAAGTCCTCGATAAATTCTGTATGGGTTCGGAAGATACGCGTACACTTGATCTGATATAAAATTTCGTAGCCTTAAAACATCGTTTTTATGATTCTCTTGAATTATTCATTCAAAAAATGGTATAATAAAAAGAACAGACAATCTGAAATGAAGGGAGAAAATGTTCAATGAAGGAGTTCAACACGACATCTGCCTGCAATCCTGATGAGCACTATATGGTTGACATTCAGGACAGAATAGATGAGATCAGAAAACTTGTTGATAACAAAAAGTATTTTACGATCAATCGTGCGAGACAGTACGGAAAAACTACTACTTTGTCTGAACTGTATAAGGTTCTGCAGATTGATTATCTCGTGCTTTTCCTGGATTTTCAGGGGATAGATAAGGATGTTTTTGAAAACGGAGCTGTATTTTCGCAGGCATTAGCCCGACTGATCATTGATTTACATGAATTCGAAGATATTCCTGTTCCTGAAGATATACTGGATGCTCTTGGAAAACTGAACGATGCAGATACGGAAAAAGTCAAGATGGATGATCTGTTTCGTATCTTCAAAAGATGGATTAAAAATTCCGACAAACCTGTCGTTCTGATAATCGATGAAGTTGACTCTGCATCAAACAATCAGGTATTTCTTGATTTTCTTGCACAGCTCAGGGACGGTTATACCAGCCGCAATATCAAAGGAACGCTTACATTCCATTCAGTTATACTTGCCGGAGTACATGATATAAAACATCTTCAGTTGAACATCAGACCGGAAAAGGAACATAAACTTAACAGTCCGTGGAATATCGCTACAGATTTTGATATTGATATGAGTCTTCCTGAAGAAGGTATCATGAAAATGCTGGATGAATATGAATCTGACCATAAAACCGGAATGGATACGGCAGTTATCGCAAAGGAAATAAGAAAATATACAAACGGATTCCCGTATTTTGTGAGCCGTATTTGTCAGATTATCGATACGAAACTCGTCCCGGAATATTTCAGTTCTCTTTCAGAAGCATGGACTGTTGCAGGTATTGATGAGGCAGTCCGTCTGATTCTTTCAGAAGACAATTCTTTTTTTGAATCTGCAATGGGAAAACTTGAAGAGACTCCGGAACTAAAGGATCAGCTCAGAAATATCATACTTAAAGGCGATACGATTGCATATCTTCCTGATGATGAGGAACAGAAGCAACTGCGCATGTACGGATTTATCTATAATAATCATAACACCATTGCCATAGCAAACAGGATATTTGAAATGCGTCTGTATGTTTATTTTATTGGTGAGAGTAAGAAGAATACAGACCTGAAGAAAAGTGCTTCTGACTCAAGATCTATATTTATAGATGAAGACGGATGGCTGAATGTTCCGAAAATAATGGAGCATTTTATCAGAGATCATAATATCATTCATAAGGATGATAATGAGAAATTTCTCGAAGAAGAAGGCCGAGAACGGTTCTTAACATATCTTGCTCCGATTATCAACGGTACCGGAACATACAGCGTTGAGGAACAGACAAGAGATCATCGTCGTATGGATGTTGTGATCCACTATCTCGGAAGAAGATATGTGATCGAACTGAAAATCTGGCACGGAGACCGGTACAATGAAAAAGGAGAGAAACAGATATGTGAATATCTTGATCGTTTCGGACTTGATACAGGATATTTACTGAGTTTCAGTTTTAACAGTAATAAGAAACCGGGAGTTGAACGCCTTAATATTAACGGAAAGGTCATTTTTGAAGGAATTGTATAGAATTATGTTGAACGTATAAGTCTTTTGTGCGTCACTATAACAAAAAACCAGCATATCATTATCACATAAACGTGAAATAATATGCTGGCTTTTTATATTTTTTGGAGTGGTTATATCATATTCATAGCTTCGCAGAATGTGATCCTGTCGCGCATAAAACGCTTAAGGAGACTGAAAGCCTTGATGTCAGGAGCATCATTTGAAAATGCTGCACTGATATCAGCAAAACTGCATTTATTTTCATCAGCAAGCTTTTCAAGCTGCTTGTTGAATTCTTCCGGCTGGATACCTGAATTGTTTTCGCATACTGAAACGATAACTATTTCACATTTTCTATCGTGTTTTCTGATCGAAGCAATAAGGTTTCTGTATGAACTGATTATTTCAGGAATAGATCTGAATCCGCGTTCAAGATCAGTTTCACCAAGCTGGATAAGAATTTTTGACGGATGCATATCAGCGATCACATTTGTATAGACAGCTTCAGAATCTGCAGCTGTGAGACCGTCAAAACTTCTGTTGTAAAGGCAACAGTCGAATCCTAATGCCTGTTTCAGTTCACAGGCCGGCATGCTGTTGAAGAAATCTGAACCTAAAAGGACGATTCCGTTATTCTGTGCGATTCTGTTGAGCTTTATATATTTTTCAGTCTGTGCTGAATATATTTCCGGAACTTCAGGTTTGGAAGATACGGCATCTGTTGATGTGAGTGTGATGTCTTTTCTTCTGCTGAAAAGGCCTGTTTTGATTGTGTTTTCCATAATGATTACTCCTTTCTTATTTAAGAGGCTTTTAATTCAAGTCTGCCTGATTTGCTGTCGATAATTTTGTTTCTGAAATAGATTCCTATACCTGCTGTTACCATAATAACGTTCAGTACATAGAAGAACATAACATACCAGTGAACGGTTTCATACCACGGAGCTGGTGCGTTATTGTGTATTGTAATAAACTTTCCTATGAGAGCGAATGCATAACCGATCCAAATGAAAGAATAGAACAGTAAACTTGTTCCTTTTGCGGTTCTTGAGTTCCATGCTTTTACGATGTTGAGCGGCCATGATATTCCGAAGCAAACCACCATCATCATTTCCATTATACTTGCGAATGTATTCATCTTTATCAGATCCTTTCTGTTTCTTTGATTATATTTTAATACAAAGGAAGTGAACTGGCAATTATATGAAACTATATAACATAGAAAAGTTTAAACGGCATCTTCAAAAGTAACTAAAGGATCTGGTAAAACTGCTTCTGTTGGCGGAAAATACGTGATACGGCCTCGTTTTTTTTACTTACAAAAGTCATAGTCTGTTCAAAAGACATTGAAAATATGCTATAATTCTTATATGATGATTCTGAAATAAGGAGAGAATATCTGAAGATGAGAAAAACGGGAAACATCCGAAGCAGGTTTATAAAAACCATGAGTGTTCTGGTTGCGGTGTCAACACTTTGTATAACGCTGATAAGCATTGCTGTAAATGTAAGAATAGATATAATGAGAATCGATGAAAACCTTGAGAATATGGCTCAGACTATTGCTCAGTCGCGTTTTATGACAGAAGATGAAGGTAATGAGTCTGATTTGTATTCCATGACCGATTATCTTGACAGTCTGAAAAAATCACTTTTAAGTATAGATGTCATATCTGTTATTGATTCGGATAATATAAGAAGATATCATTCAAATCCTGAACTTATAGGAACTGCATACGACGGCACGATTCCGGATTTTTCATCGTCAGGCCGTCTGTATGTAACCTCTGATACCGGACCGTCAGGACCACAGAGACGTGCGTATGCCGCTGTTTATGATGAAGACGGCAATTATAAAGGCTTTGTTCTGGCTGTCATGCTCACTGATAATATCAGGCACCGTATAATTACGATCATACTCATTCATCTGCTTTCAGCTGTATTTCTTATTATACTTTCCGTTATTCTCTCACGCAGACTTGCAGATAACATAAAAAATCAGCTTCAGGGCTATGAGCCGGATAAATTCTCAGCTATGTATTCACTCAGAAACAATATCCTTGAATCACTCGAAGAAGGAATTATTGAATTTGATAAAGAGGGAACAGTTGTCTATATGAATAAGGCTGCAGAAAAAATGTTTGACATACCGGAAAATCAGCAGAGCAGTTTATTATCAGATATCACGCAGGATCTGCCTGTTTCATCTGTTCTTGAAGGTGAAAAACTCAACAGTATATCAGTATGCAGCTCAAACGGAGCGGATATACTTGCAGATTTGTTTCCGCTTTCCAAGAATTCTGAAGTATACGGAGGACTGTGTATTCTCAGAGACAGGACGGAATTTACCAAGCTTATGGAGGATCTTTCCGGCGTCCGGTATCTTGTTGAATCTATGAGGGCGAATAATCATGATTTCACCAATAAACTGCACGTGATCCTCGGACTTATCCATATGGGTGAAAATAAAAAAGCATGTGAGTATATTTCCGGTATAACATCTATTCAGCAGAATATTATTCATAATATAATGAAAAATATTGAAGATCCGTCAGTGGCGGCACTTCTGATTGGAAAATATGCCAGAGCTTCTGAACTGGATATACAGTTCAGTCTTGAACCGGGAAGTCATCTGTCAAGAAAAGATATATCGCTTCCGTCAGGAGATCTTGTAACTGTTATCGGTAATCTTATTGAAAATGCTATGGATTCCATGAACCTGAAAGACGAACCGCCGAAAGAACTGTCAGTAGGTATTTTTACTGATTCAGGAACTCTTATAATAAATACGGATGATACTGGTGAAGGAATATCAGAAGAGGATATCGGTAAGATATATGAAAACGGATATACTACTAAAGGCAGCGGACATGGTACAGGTTTGTATCAGGTCCGAAGTATTGTGAATAAATACGGCGGAACTATAAATGTGGATTCGGAAAAGAATACAGGTACGTCTTTTTCTGTTGTACTGAAAAGTAAGGGGGCTTGAAAATGTACGAAGTTCTGATAGTGGAAGATGATCCGATGGTCGCTATGATAAACAGACAGTACGTAAATGAGAATAAGAAATTTCATGTTGCTGAAGTGTGCAGAGACGGCAAGTCGGCTCTGGAATATCTGGAGAGCCATGAAATACATCTTATAATTCTTGACGTGTACATGCCGCGTACTGACGGACTGGAATTTCTGAAGATGATCAGAGGCAAAAACATACCTGCCTCAGTTATCATGGTCACAGCTGCAAATGACGGAAAAACGATTGAAGAAGCCGTTCGTCTAGGCGTGGTAGATTATCTTGTCAAACCATTTTTCAATGACCGTTTCCAGCAGGCACTGGAAAAATTTCTTGCTATGAAAAATACTTTTCATGAGCTTTCATCTTTTTCACAGCATCATATAGACAGCTTGATCGGTAATTCAGCAGTACGTGAATCAGCGTTGCTTCCGAAAGGCATTCAGGATCAGACTCTCGACACGATAAAAATGTTTCTGCTTAATAATTCATCTTCGGAATTTACCGGTGAAGAAATTGCTGATAAAGTAAATCTTTCAAGAGTAACGGTGCGAAGATATATGAACTATCTTATCGAGCAGGGGTTCATAAGCGGAAAAATGAATTATGAGACCGGCGGCCGGCCGTGCATGATCTACACTCTGAAGAAAAGTTAGGGAATACAGTGAACGTCAAAGAACAAGACGTTCACTGCTTTTTTATTATTTTCAAATTATCCTCGAATTTTCAGAAATTTGTGTGTTATAATTGGTTTACAGAAACGAAAGAATGACCACCACCGTATGAAATCTTATGAGGTGAAATATCATGACTTTTGAATGTAAACTGAAGGATATCCGCACAAATGCTGCTGTATGGGAAATGGCCGGCAGGGCAGAAAGCGAAATGAGATGCACCGTTCTTAATCGTGAGGACTATGAGCATGCTTATAAGCTCGATAAGTTTTACAGAACGGAAAATCCGACAGATGAAAGGGAATACATTCAGAACATACTTGAACAGAATGTGTTCTATCTTTACGGAAGAATTTTCGTCTATGATTTCCGCGTGATGATACCTGCGCTGAAAGGATATTTTCAGATAGGATATGACAGAACATATATCCTTGATGGTGAGAACATTTCAGATGATGTTCTTCTGTATTACGCCGAAGGATCAGATACACCTGAAGTGATGTCACGTGGTGAGCTTTATGATATGGCGATTTCGTTTATGACGACGGACAGTGATGTTTCAGATTCGGATGAAACGGAATGCATTATTGAAGCTTTCGAGCATGAAGTCACGTCAGTAAAATGCCGGCTTGATGATATGTTTCCTAAGGCACTTGTTCAGTCGGTAAAGCCTGTGTATTACGGCAGGGAAATGATCTGTAATAACGGACCTGAGGTGAATGACAAGCGTGAGGGTCTCTACCTGAAATACAGATCTTCCAGTCAGTATCTTTACAATTATCTTGTACGCGTACCGGCTCTGGGACTTGTTTTCCGTTACGGCGAAGAAATTGAGATGGAATGGAACTGGCAGGATGAAACTGAGGCTGAAGGCGGTCATGTCGAATTTATTGATGATCTTATGATGGTTTACAACGAGAATACAGAAACGTGGAATTTCACTTTTGAGGGTATCCGTAAAACTGTCCGCAGATATATTGCAGAACATGAACTGCCGATTGAAGATCCGAGCACTCTGGAATGTATTATCGAAGTAAATGTTTGATTGCCATATGCCGGATAAATCAGAACATCATAATCAGGGGGATGATCAGATGGAAAGAATAAAGTTTTATTATTCAGCAGGATATGATTCAGTCGAATCACATTTCAGAAGAGCTAAGATACCGGAAACAATCCTCAGGGATTTTTACAGAGATGATATGGATTCTGTGATCTGGACAAAAGAGGAGGTAGAAAACTATCTGGCTGCGCAGAACATACTTTATACCAGCTTTACAGATGTGATTGAAGTCCTCCTGTCAGGTGAACGTTCACTGTATGCATCCCTTCATATCGATGATGTCGAATATACATATATGAACAGATGGGAACCGTATGGCGTGCATAAGATCTATCACTACGGATGTGAGGAGATAAATATGCAGATATGGTTTACCCGTTACCTGACGAACCTGCCTTGGAGAGAGTCGTACAAGGATGACGGAGACGAATACCATTTAGGTCATGAACGCTTCAAAAGTTTGGATTTCTTCGGAAGAATCGTATGCAGCGACGACTGCCACCGTATCGATGCAGTGCCTGTGTTTATGACGAATATGATAGAATAGTATGTCGCAGGCATACTAAATATTATTTAGTCAACACTTATCTGATAAATGCACAAAAACTACTTGAATTATATTGACTGTTGTGGTAATATAATTGACATAGGGATAATATGTGATATTCACAAGGGATTTTTAATAGGGGGATTATAATTATGAACAGGGTTATTATATGTGTTCGTAAAATAAACAGCAGATAGAGCCTTTGTGCGAATCAGTACAAGGTTTTTGTCTGCTGTTTTGGTTTATCATTAAAATATAAATGACATTGAATGGGGATGTTGAATATGGCGAAAGCAAAATTAACTAATGAAGCTATCGAATGTATGTATTCTTATGCACGAAAAGTGTATCATGGAGAGTTATCGAAAATAGAAGCTATAAAAAAAGTTAAAGAAAAGTTTGATGATTCCATTGTTTCTGAAGGTTCTTGTCAAATGTATATTACTCTATTTGATAACCTAATGAGTAATAAGACTCCACCTAATGGAAATCCAGAGGTGTTTAAGTATTATGTGGAGCATATTTTTGAGGATGAAGGAAAAGAAGCAGGAACTTTAGCTTATAATTTGTTATCAAAGTTTTCCAACAATAATATAATGAAAAAACTACTGCTTGAAACAAAAGAAAAATACAACATTACTGAAAATGTTTATAATATTGGTTTTGATCAATTCTACCGAAAATTTCATAGAATAGTAGATGATAGAAAATCGAACACTAAAAGCAATAGTATGTTAAAAGAAGAAAAAGATCAGTTATATAATTGGATTAAGAATCAGAAAATTAATAACTTGTCTGTAATATATGTCGATGGTAGAATAGGCGGTAATGCAAAATCATCATACAGAGAATTGTTTGAAATGTTGAGTGACGATTCTGAAAGATTTAACAAACTAAAAGAGTTGGGATACTTTTTTGATGAAAAAGAAATAACTGGTAGATATTTTGTGAGATATAAAAATACAACTTGGTATTATCATGTGGATGATGAACCTTTTGTGTTTATGTTAAAAAGCGTTAAACTATTACTTGATTTAAACATGGAAGATAAGCTTCGGGATTATAGTTTTGAATATGAACTTGTTTCCAAAGGAGAAGGAAGAATAATGGAAGATGATTCCGATATATCTCCTTTTGATAAAAATATTAATAGAAAAATAGAAGAATACGCTAATGCTCTATTTGATTCTAAAAATATTATTCTGAGAGGTGCACCTGGTACAGGTAAATCATATCTTGCTCATCAAATTGCTGCTTATGTTGTTAGCAATAAAACATGTATAGATATAGAAAACGAAGATTATCGTGATCAAATCGAGTTTGTACAGTTTCATCCAAGTTATGATTATACAGACTTTGTTGAAGGAATAAGACCGAGAATCAATCCTGATGGTACTATGGGTTTTGCATTGGAAGATGGTATATTCAAGAAGTTTGTTTCCAAAGCTAGGAATAACTATGAGAATTCTAAGAAAACTCATGAAGAAATAGAAAAGGTATTATCAGCACAGGAAGCACTTGAACAATTTTTGTCAAATGTTAAATATGATGTTGATGAGTTTAAAACGATTAACGGTAGCGTATTTACTATTACTAATGCTGATAATAATCATATTTACATTTCTATTCCAGCCAACGAGAAAGTGAATAAACTTTGTCTGAATACAAACGAAATACGAAGGATGCTGGAGTCCGGAGATAAATTTGAGGGAATCAAAGATATTACGAATCTTTTTGGAAAACAGTATGCTACTCAGGGCTATTCTTATGATTTTGCCATTTATAAAAAAATAATATCCCAGAAAACAAGCGTATCAGTATCTGTAGATTCTGAAAAATTAAAAAATTACGTATTCATAATAGATGAAATCAATCGTGGTGAAATATCGAAGATATTTGGTGAACTATTCTTTTCTATTGATCCAGGATATCGTGGAAATAAAGAATATGCAATATCTACACAGTATTCAAACCTTCATGAAACAGATGAGAAATTTTATATTCCTGATAATGTTTATATTATTGGTACTATGAATGATATTGATCGTTCTGTTGATAGTTTTGATTTTGCAATGCGACGTAGATTCCAATTTATAGAGATTAAAGCGGGCGACAGAATTGAAATGTTAAACAAGCTAAATGATGAGAAACTGAAGAATGAAGCCAAAATAAGAATGGAAGCTTTGAATAAAGCAATTGCTGCTACAGAGGAATTGAATGAAAATTATCAGATAGGAGCTTCATATTTTCTTAAATTAGATACACTTTCTTTTGATGAACTTTGGAAAGATTATTTAAAACCATTGCTTCAGGAGTATGTTCATGGAATGAATGATGAAGAACAGATTATGAAAAAATATGAAGACGCATATAATAATCCGAAGTCAGAGCAGGATACCGAGTATGAAAATTAGTGATAATTCCAGAATACCAAAATCTGAGCTTTCTCAATTACCATGTATCACAAAGAAAATCAGTGATAAGACACTTGAACAGCTTGAAAAGGAAGGCATTATTGTTTTTCCGGAACTGATCAAGAACTCGAATGACTTGTCCCAAGAACAGACAGTGTTGCAAAGCTTAAATGATGATTATCTTACAAGTAACGTAATGGGGTTTATTGGCTATGATGAAGAAAGATTGATTATAACATCACGTTTTGTTTCAAAAGAGAATGATTATTTTCTGAATTATTTACTGGAAAAAGTTTTGGGGTTGCCGAATATTATTGATATGACGACGGATTCAGGTCATGATGAGCGGTTATTACAGTTTATGCTTTTTCTTTTTCCATATTATTTGAAACAGGCGATAAGAAAAGGAATATTTAAAACTTATATTCGCAGACAGTATAATGATAGTAATGTAAAAGGTGTTATTGATATAGCTCGGCATATCAGTAAAAACACTCCTTTTGTCGGAAAGATAGCGTATAGTCAGCGTGAATATTCTTATGATAATTATCTTACAGAACTTGTCAGACATACGATAGAATTTATAAAAAAGAAAAGACACGGTGATAATTATTATGGAAATAAAATTCTGTCAATTGTTAAAGAAGAAGTTAAGCTTATCGTAGATGTAACTCAGAATTATTCGTATTTTGATCGAAATAATGTGATTGCAGAAAATAGCAGTAATATTATCAGCCATGCGTACTATCGGGAATATCGTGCATTACAGAGACTTTGCTTGATGATTCTGAAAAATCAAGAACATAACATCGGTTGGGGTTCCAGACAGATATATGGAATACTCTTTGATGGTGCTTGGCTTTGGGAGGAGTATGTTAATAAACTTATTGGTGATGATTTCTATCATCCAAAGAATAAAGAGAAAAATGGTGCTCAATATCTTTTCAGTGATGGTATAGGATTGATATTTCCTGATTTTATAAGTCAATGTAAAGAACCTCGTATAATAGCAGATGCAAAATATAAACCTTCATATAACATTAGCGGTAAGGATTATCTTCAGATACTCGCATATATGTTTAGGTTTGACGCTAAAACAGGTCTTTATCTTTATCCGCAGTCTGAAAGCGAAAGTAATACTACACTTTTAATGAATAGCGGAACTACTTTTGATTTAGTTGAAAGACGTGATGATGTCAGAGTAATAAAGGTTGGCTTTAAAATACCAGAAAAATCAGAGAGTTATTCAATGTTTTGCAGCACAATGAAAGATCACGAAGAACAATTTAAACTGGATATGCAATGTATTATGCTTAATGAGCGAATATGAAAATAGCACTAAAATGTATTTATGTCGTACTATTCTTTGTGTAGACTTGATTTCAATAGCATGCCGTAGGCATACCGAATAAAAGGATAAATCGGAGCCGACGGCTCCGATTTCATTATAAATGCGCCTCTGGCGCATTATCCTTCTGTAAAACATGTAATTATGTTCCATTGACAATAGCAGCGAGAATTAATATAATTAAATAAGAAGAAACGGCAGAGCTCACTTTCTTTACGTGGGACTCTGCTGTTTCAGTATAAGGTGTTTCGGAAGGTGTGAATAGAATGGGAACGTATATTAATCCTGGAAATGCTTCGTTTGCTGAAATTGTTGAAGATGATTATATTGATAAAACAACTCTGATTGATCTTATTAACAATAGAATAGGGACTAATAAGAAGCTCATATGCATAAGCAGACCGCGTAGGTTCGGAAAATCTTTTGCTGCCAAGATGCTTGCTTCCTATTATGACTGCTCATGTGATTCCCATAAACTTTTTGATGATAAAAAAATAGCAAGTTGCAGTACATATGAAAGATATTTAAATAAATACAATGTGATTTGTTTTGATGTGACAAGTTTTATTTCTTCAGTCAGAAGGGAAAAAAAGCCTCTTTCATGTGTCACTGATATGATCGTTGAATCATTACGAAAAGAACTTCTCGGAATGTTTTCATATCTTGATAAAGATATGTCTCTTACAGATTGTATTTTACGCTGTGCTGAAGGTAATGAAGAACACCCCGGACGAAAATTTGTTTTTATAATTGACGAGTGGGATGCCATTATACGCGAAGCAAAGGATGATGCAGCAGTACAGAAGCAGTATCTTGATCTGCTTCGTGAATGGTTTAAAAATATAGCATTTACTCCTAAAGCAGTAGCTGCAGCATATATGACAGGTATTCTTCCGATAAAGAAGGATGGTTCACAGTCTGCTATTTCAGATTTCAGAGAATATACGATGATCAGTCCGGGTGAATTCGCCGGATACGTTGGTTTTACCGAAAAAGAAGTACGTGACATCTGTGAAAAATATGATGCTGATTTTGAAATGATGAAGCTCTGGTATGACGGTTATTCTTTGTGCGGTAAAGAATCAGTCTATAATCCTAATTCTGTTATGACTGCAATAGATAAAAAGGAATTTGCTTCTTACTGGGTTCAGACATCATCATCAGATGCACTGATGGAATACATCAGTCTTGATTACAACGGGCTGACTAAAACGATAGCAGAACTCATGGCCGGAATAGATGTTAGTGTAACAACAACTAAGTTTGCCAATGATCTTACAAATTTTAAAAGCAAAGATGATGTTCTTACCCTTCTTATTCACCTTGGCTATCTTGCATATGACAGTACAAAGAAAACTGTACGCATTCCTAACGAAGAAATACGTCAGGAATTTCAGGATACAATCAGAGATTCAGAGCATACAGCAACGATTGAACGTCTGAAGGAGAGCGATAAGCTTTTTGAAGATACCATAGAAGGAAACGAGGAAGCAGTCGCCGCACAGATTGAAAAGATCCATATGGAGGAAACGTCACCAATCCACTATAACAGGGAAGATAGTCTGAGAAGTGTAATCAAGCTTGCATATTATACTTACCGCGACAACTATGTTCAGTGGGAAGAGATACCTGCCGGAAATGGTTATGCTGACATCGCATATTTGCCGAAATATGATTCCGGATATCCGATACTTGTAATCGAACTTAAGTGGAATAAGGATGCTAAAACTGCAATTGATCAGATCAAAAACAGGCAGTATCCAGAATCATTCAAAGGATTCGGAAGAGATATCATTCTTGTTGGCATAACCTATGATAAGGATGAAAAGCCGGGACAAAGAAAGCATTTCTGCAGGATTGAAAAAGTTATGATGGAAAATGAATAACTAATAAAAAGTTCGGTTTCAAAAGACCGGACTTTTTATTATATCTTTTCGATTTTGAAATACAGAAAATTTTTATTCATATCAAATATTTTCGAATTTTCAAAAATGATGTGCTATAACCCGGGTTTTACACTAAAAAAGAGCGAACCACGCAACTACGTGGTTTGCTCTTTTTTATTTTGTTATTGTAAATTTGATGCCTTTCAGGTATTTGTTTAATTTTTCCTGTTTGACGTTT